>Ga0209798_10000424_pt1 | contig 25045 bp, 26 predicted proteins | sample DOMMetBare3Fresh_FD_187475 | JGI IMG/M metagenome (GOLD analysis project Ga0209798, IMG submission 187475) | Wetland sediment microbial communities from St. Louis River estuary, USA, under dissolved organic matter induced mercury methylation -... | ecosystem: Environmental > Aquatic >... | reverse complement strand
GGCTGTCGACCAGCCGCCCGGTCGGGGTGAGGACGAGTGCCTGCACCACTGCGGAGAGCACCAGCCCGGCACCCGTCCAGGACGGACCTAGGCGAAGCCCCTCGACGACGAACAGTGGGATGAGCGAGGCTCGGACCCCGAAGATCGACCAGCCCACCGCGAAGTTGTTTGCCACCGCGGCCCGGTAGGCCGCGCTGCGGATCGCGGTCCCGAGTGGTGTGGGGGCAACATCGGCGGTGCCAGCGGCGACCTCGTGCTCGCGGAGTGCAGTGCGGGCGAGGAACACCATGGCGACGGCCCCGGCAACCAACAGCGTTGCCGCGTATACGAAGAAGGGCGCGCGCAGCGACCACGCCGTCAACGGGCCGCCGAATGCGGGGCCGGCGATGGCTCCCAGCAGAAACCCGGTCTGGTAGGTGCCGGCAGACCGGCCGCGCTGGCCGGGGGCGGCGACGCGCATGAGCAGCGCGAACGATGAGACGGTGAAGAGCGCGGAGCCGAAGCCGCCGATGCCGCGCAGCACGATCAGCTGGGCGTAGCTGCCGGACAGCCCGGCGAGCAGGCTGGACACCCCGACGATGCCGATCCCGGAGGCAAGCACGACGCGTTCGCCGAGCCGGTTGACCAACCGGCCGGCCACCGGCGCCGAGGCGAAACGCACCAGCGCGAAGACCGAGATGACCGCGCCAGCGGCAAAGTTGCTGACGCCAAAAGCCTTGGCGAACAACGGGATTGCCGGGGCGACGATGCCGAACCCCAGCGCCACCGAGAACGCCACGGCGGTGAGCACCGCGACCTCGGGCGGCAGGGATCCGAATGGATTGCGTAGGGCGCGCATACGACCGGATCAGTCGGACAACGTTGTCAGGAGCTCGTCAAACATCTGGTCGAGCGCACTCACCGTGATGGACATGTGGCCCTCGCCCTGCTGAAGCCGAGCCGTCGCGCCGGGGACGTGCGTGGCGAGCCATTGTCCGTGGGCGAACGGCACCATCAGGTCTGCGCTGCCTTGCCACACGAAGGTGGGCACCTCGATCTCGGCCAGAGAGAAGCCCCACGGGGCGCAGAAGGCGAGGTCGTCGTCGACCCAGCCGTCGATCCCGGTGCGAAATGCCTCGGCGAAACTACCGGCCATGTCCTCCCCGAACTCGGCCGTGAGCACGGCGCGATCAACGTCCGGGAGCAGGGTGTCCATCCCCTTGATCAGGCCGGCCGCGTCGGTGTCGCGCAGGCCCTCGGCTTCCGCCTCGAAGGCGGGTCGCATGGCCTCCTCGCCCCTGAGTGCCAGGCCGAACTCGTCGATGTTCTGCTGGCCCATCCCGTCGAGGAAGTCCAGCCCCTCCGCGTCGTACGGCGCGACGCCGGCGATACACAGGACGCCGGCGACCTGCTGGGGGAGACGGGCGCCGGTCGCGAGCGCATGTGGGCCGCCGCCGGACTTGCCGGCGACGAGGCAACGCGCGGCACCGAGGTGCGCGAGCACGGCCGCGACGTCGGCTGCGGCATCGACGACCCTGCGCCCGGTCTGTCGAGTCGAGTCCCCGTAACCGGGACGCGAGAACGTCACCAACCGCAGACCCCGGTCATGGGCTGCACGTTGCATCCCGCGGAACTGCCGAACCGAGCCAGGAGTGCCATGGTGGAAGACGAGAGGTATGCCGTCCTCAGGCCCGGACACGTCCACGTCGAGGGATCGCCCATCGGGCAGGTTGATGATCGTCATGAGCGTGAGCGTGCCGCATAGACGTCACATCGTCCATATCTGGCTGTCCTGACAGCGTCCCGGCGGTCCGACACAACCTCCGGGCAGTCCGATCGTTCTCCGACAAACCTCGGTCGAACGGTGGATCCGGGGCCGAGCGACCGCCCATAGATTAACGGCGGCGCGCCGACTCGCGACGCAGCTGCTCACCATGAAAAGTGGCATTTGGGGTGGTTTGACGGTGACGGGCGTGGTTGACGCAGGTCTGGGCCAACGGTTGCTGGATGGTCCGCTGCGTACGACCCCCGATCCGCTGATCCCCGGCCAACGGCGCGTGGGGTTCTCGCCCGCTGTGGCCCTGGCCACCTACTTCCATGGCACGACGCGGCAGTTCTCCGGATCGCTGTTCGACTCCTTCGGTGGTGGTGGAGACCGTTCGGACATCGTGAACCAGATCACCCGCGAGGACGTGCTGGCTGTCGCTGCGGTCAACGCACTTGTGCCCGCCGCCGCCGCCTCCCTGCTGCTGACTCAGCCGGCGTCAGGTCGGCTCGCGACCTGGCTGCGGCAGCTACCCACCGACATCGACCTGTGGGACGCAGAGGACGACACCCTCGCGATTGCGACCAGGGCATGGGATGAGATCCGGACCATCCACGAGGCCGGCACCACCTCCACCACCGACGGGGGGTTCGCCGCCGCCAAGCTGCTGGCGCGCAAGCGACCCCGCCTGATCCCCCTGTACGACGAGAAGGTGCGAAGCGTGGTCTTTCTCGTCGAGGGCGCCAGCTGGTGGTTCTCGCTACGGCACGCCATGCGTGTTGATGGCGAAGACAACGAGGTCCGATTCCGGGTCGGCCTGGCGATGCGCGAGGCAGACGTCGGCTACGTCTCAGTGTTGCGTGGCCTTGACGTCGTCCTATGGAGCTACGCCAACTTCGGCGACAGCACGCCGGAGCGGTGCAGCACTGCAGCGATCTGAAAGGGCGCAATCCATCCGGTCGAGCCACATCGCGGCCATCCCGAGGCCGGGCGTTGCCCGCGGCGACGTAGCGAGAGCCGTTGCTGCGTGGATGCTCGACAACCAGCTCAGGGCAACGGCGATGTCATGGTGCTCGACGTGTGTCATCCTTCCGCCGGCCTCGATGGCCTCGATGTTGGGGCACGGAATACTCGATGCCCTCGACAGCTGGGGCACAGTGATCCCCAGGCCCTGGCGCATGGCCCTGACCGTGTTGGCGAACAGCCGGGTGCGTTCTCCGGTGTCGACGGCAATGATGATGGTGTTCATGATCGGCGTCCTCCTGTGCCGGTGAGAGATGTCGTTCCAAGGCCCGGTGAGAGATGTCGTCACATGGATGAGCGAGCGCGCACGAAGCGCTCCAAGCGTGCCCGGGCCTCGCGCATCGTGGGCTCGACCCCGCGATCGTGAGCGGCTTGCCTGCTCTCGTCGAGGACGGCCCGGACAAGCTCGGCGACAAGATCGGCGGGGACCCTCCCCTCCAGCTCGGCTGACAGGGTCTCGCTCATGACGGCCCACGACTGCTTCGTGTCGCCCTTCGTGGAGTGCTTCGTGGAGTGCTTCGTGGGTTGCTTCACGCCGGAGTGCGGGTGCGAGTGCGGGTCACGAGCGGGCGGCGACTGGCCCTTATCCAAGGTAGTTGCAGGGGTCGTTGTACGAATGGGGGTCGAACCGCCACGACCTGTCCACTCGGTCAGAATCAGCCGATCGGGGTGAGCGTGGGTCTCTTGCCGGGAAGTCCTCGCTGGTGGAACCGGCCTGCACAGCCCTGTCATCTCGACCCGGTCTGGGCGAGGTGGGGTGCGCAGTGTGGCGAGGAAGGGTGGCGGCGGTGGACTTGGCTGCGCCAGCGCGGGACATGGGCAACACCTCGGTTGCGATAGCAGGGACAGAAGGTCTCACGGGTGATCCGTGAGACCGCTTGTTCCGCTCGGCACCTGGCTTGGTGACCTAACGCCCCCTGTGCACTCTTGTCCGATCATAGGCATATTTCTCAACACGCCAATAGGTTTTCGCAAAATAGCTTCTGTGGATCCGGAGGTATGTGGTAGCGCGCAGGACTTTAGTCCCTCGCCGTTGGTGCCGTTCGGTGTGCAGGCTGAGAGCGCGCACCCGAACCGGCCGGTCAGGGCAGCGGGGCGCGAAGGCGGCAAGGGAGAGGGACATGAACGCACGGCGATGGAGCGACCTCAGCCAGCGGAAGCGGACCATACTCTTGGTGGCGGCGTCCGTGCAGATCTCGCTGGCGGCGACCGCGTGGGCTGATCTCGCGACCCGCCCGCCTGAGCTCGTCAACGGGCGCAAGGCCCTATGGGCGGCGATCATCGGGGTGAACTTCTTCGGTCCCATCGCCTACTTCGCACGGGGCCGCCGACCGCGCGAGTAGTCGACGACCGTCTCCTATGGCTTCAGGCTTGCGGCCTTCACCGCGGCGCGGGCATCCCCAGCGGCGCCGGAGTGCACGGGCAGGCGCATGGTGTCCAGCATCCGCACCATGCCGTCGCCCATGTGGTCGACGACCACAGCCTCGACGTCATGATCGCGCAGGAACGTGACCACGCGGGCGTGGTGTGAGCCCGGGGCGCCCTCGTCGTGCAGCCGGCTCCAGGAGACCTCGACCACCTCCCAGCTCATGATCTCGCCGTCGACCACGTCGGCAAGCGCGACCCAGTCGGCACGGCCCCAGCGGGGGTCGATCATTCCTTCACGTGTCACAGGCGCACAAAAAATCATGTCGGCAGAGTACCTTTCGCCGTCGCTGCCCGACGTCCGGCCGGCACCGCGTCAGGCCAGTACCGTTGCGGGCGCGTCATTGACGGCCACGAGCTGTGTCTGGGTGTAGTGCTGCAGGGCACGCACCTGGGCGGGCTCCAAACGGTCGCACACCCAGTCCCAGTGCAATGAGCACCAGTCGCCAGGCGCGAGTGCTCTGGTGAGGTGCAAGGTCCCTTCACCGGTCACGGCAACTTCGTCGTGGACCGCGCCGAGAACCAGGTGGTGACCGTCCCACTCCAGTGGCCGGGACTGCACGACGGCGTGGTCGCCGGTGACGGCGACGACCCGGCCCCACCGGATCCGGCAACGGTCGAGCACGTGCAACGGCTCAGTGACGACGCCGTTGCGCAGCAACCCCACGAACGGGTAGACGCCGAGCACGTGGAAGCTGTGGTGGGGGAGTGCGCCGTTGGGGATGGCCTCCGCGAGGCTGGCCCAGGACCGGCCTGCCCGGCGACGGAAACGCTCGTCCAGCGAGCCGCCCAGGAGGGCAGACCCGACTCGGTCCAGCATCGGGCTGCCCAGCCAGTAGGCCTCGACGACGCGTGCGTCCAGCGGGTCGTCAAGGCCGTTTGCGGCGGCGATGAGCTCGAGGTACGGCCAGGCGCCCTCGAACGACCGCAACGACTGACGCAGCCCTCCGTCGACGACACCTGCCGAGGTCTGCTCGAGCAGCGCCTGATGGTCGTCTCCGCCGCAGTACCCGAGCTGGTTGGGCGGGTACGCGTATCGAGCGAAGAGCAGCGGGCCGTCGGCCAGCGGTGCCGGTCGGTTCGCCACCCTCACGCCGACGTCATCTGCGCCCACATCTGCGCCCACGACATGCATCCCCACGTCGAACCGTTCACCGCGCGCCTGCGAGGGCGTCGCGACCGCGCTGCACCGGCACCGCCACCAGGACCGCGCCCACGAGCACGAGGGCCACCCAGCCGAGCTGTGGGACCAGGGGCGCACCCTTGACACCGGCCGCCAGCAGAGCGGTGACGACCGCTCCGACGACGAGTACCGCAGTCACGTCGACGGCAGGCGCTCGCGACAGAGCCGCGAACCACGTCGAGACGTAGCCGGCCAGGATCACGCCGGTCAGCAGGACCCACATCCACTGGGTGCCCGTGAGTGTGGTGAGCGCGCCGCCCTGGCCGCGCATCAGCGTCCAGGCAACGAGGACGAGGGATCCGACGCCCATGCGGGTCAGCCCGACGGTCCACGACGACAGATCGGCGAGCAGTCGCTTGGCGACCACAACTTCGCCAGCCCACACCAGGGTTGCCCCCAGCACCATCAGCTGGCCCTGACCGAAGATCGTCGTCACCCCTCCGGCCAGCCCGATCTGCCCGACCACGAGGAGCGCGATGGCGACAACGTGGATGGTGCCGAGCCGCTCGCCGAGGAGTGGCAGCGCGAGGAGGGCTACCCATACGAGCAGGGTCTTGTGCAGGAAGGCGGCGTCCGTCGATGACGCACGGGCCAGTCCCTCGAAGAAGAGCAGGAAGGCGACCGCGCCGCCGAACACGCCGACGACCGCGAGGCCGGCCCACTGCCGCGGCCGCGAGGGGCGGGTCAGGACGGTCCCGGGTCGGCGCGCGGACATCGCTCCGGTGAGCAGGACCAGCACCATTGCCGCGACGACATTCTTGGCGGTCGTGTATGTCGAGGCGTCGCCGAAAGCCTTGACCCCGTACGAGTTCAGGAAGACGGCCACGCCGCTGATGCAGGCAGTGCCGAATGCCAGCAGCAGGCCGGTTCGTCGTGTCGTGTTCATGGGACTCCCTCGTTGGTCAGGTTACGTAGTTCGAGTGCGTCTCTGGCTTCGTGCTCGGTCAGCCGGCCAAGTACCAGCCCCGAGTGCATGAGCACCCAGTCGCCGGGCCCGACGGCGTCAGGCATGGCAAGCAGTGACGCGGTGATGATCCGGTCTCCGGCGTCGACCTCGACGCACCCGGCGGGCCCCACCGAAAGGACCTGGCCCACCATGCCGAGACACATCAGGGCTCACCTCCCCGCTCATCGATGGCGGCGACCACGACGTCCGCGTCCACGACGTCGGCGTCATCGAGCGCGGCGTCATCGAGCGCGGTGAGCAGGGCGTCGGCGTCATCGAGCGCGGTGAGAACAGCTTCGACCGCAGCCGGCACCGCGGCCGCGACGGCGTCCGCCATAGGGGTGCCGTGGCCAAAGTGTTTGGCTTCGACGCCGACCACCACAAGGTTTCGGGGCAGCCGGCCGAGAGCGCGAGCGATCTCCACGGCGGCGGCAAGTCCGAGCGCGTGGGTGCCGCCGGCGGACCAGCGACCGGTGGGGAGCTTCTGCGCGGCGGCGTCGACAACGTGGATGTCGCCGGGGTGCCCTCCGGAGCTGACCGCATCCGCGACGACAACGGTGTCGTCGGGCTCCCAGGCGTCGATCGCCTCGCTGGGGTCGTCGAACTCGAGCACCGTGACGTCGGGGCGCTCGGCCGCCACCTGGCGGGCCACCTCAACCCCCACGGCGTCATCGCCGCGGTCGGGGTTACCGATACCGATAACGAGTGCCTGCAACGCTATTGCTCCTCTACCGTGAGGTCGAGGAAGTGCGTCGCACACGAGATGCAGGGATCGTAGTTGCGAATCGCCTGCTCGCACTGCCGGACCAGCTCCTCGTGGGGGAGGTCGAGGCGGTCCTGCACGAAGGCCCGCAGGTCCGCTTCGATGCTCGGCTGGTTCTGGGAGGTCGGCGGGACGATGGTGGCATCCAGGATCGTGCCATCCTCGGCCAGCTCGTAGCGGTGGTAGAGCAGTCCTCGCGGTGCCTCCGTCGCGCCGTAGCCGACCCCGGCGCGCGGCGGCACGTCGACGAAGGGCGCCGATGCACCGTCCCACGTGTCGATGATCCGCGCTGCCTCGTCGATCGCGTGGACGAGCTCGACGGCACGAACAACGATTGACTGGAACGGGTTTCGGCACTCGTCGCCCAGCCCTGCGTCGTGCGCTGCCTGCTTTGCGATTGGTCCCAGCTGGTCGTGGTTGAGCGCGTAGCGAGCCAGCGGCCCGACGACATAAGGCGTCGTGCCGTCAAGGTGCGCGTGCAGCGCGTTGGACCTGGCGACGTGCTCCTCCACAACGTTGGCGCCGAAGTCGGCAACCTCGAAGGCGCGACCGGAGCTAGTGACCACCGAGCCACTCTCCAACGGGTACCCGTGCGGCGAGCGCAGCGCGACGTACTCCTGGGGCTGCACCATGTCGGGGAACTCGAGGCCGCCCACGAGGGCGACGGTCGCGACGGCGTCGTCGCGGGCCTGGTCCAACGCCGGACGGATGCTGTGGAGCTCCTCAACGGTCGGCAAGCGGTAGAAGCCACCGACGCGGACGTTGACGGGGTGGATGGCCCGTCCCCCGACCAGGGTCATGAGGGCGTTGCCCGTCTTCTTCAGCAGCAGCCCACGCTCGACGATGGCGCCATGGTCGGCGGCCATCTCGATCGCCCCGGCATAGCCCAGGAAGTCGGGTGCGTGCAGCAGGTGGATGTGCAACGCGTGACTCTCGATCCACTCGCCGCAGTACAGCAGCCGGCGCAGCAGCCGAATCTCCTCGGGAACCGTTACGCCGCAGGCGTCCTCGATCGCCATGCACGAGCTCATCTGGTAGGCGACCGGGCAGATTCCGCAGATGCGGGCGGTGATGTCCGGCGGCTCGGTCCAGGCCCGGCCACGCAGGAACGCCTCGAAGAACCGCGGGGGCTCGAAGATGCGTAGCTGCACATCGGCGACGAGGCCGTCCTTGACCACGACGTGCATTCCTCCCTCGCCCTCGACCCGGGCCAGGGTGTCCACGTGCAGGACGTGATCGCCCTGATTGAGCTTGTGCGTCATGGAGTCGCCTCCTCATGCTGCTCGATGTCGTGGCGTGCGCCGTCGTGCCGTTCACTCTCGGCGCGGAACGCCTCGGCGCCGGCGTTGAAGGTGCGGAAGACCCGGAGCACCTGGGACTCGTCCATGCCGAGAACGCTGAGGCGGTCCGCCATTGACTCCGTGTTCGCGGTGTCCTGTGGGCCGAAGCAGCCGTAGCAACCTCGCGCGAATGCCGGGCAGAGAGCGCCACATCCGGCCAGCGTGACCGGCCCGAGACAGGGCGTCCCGTGAGCGACCGCGACGCAGAGCGACCCGCGACGCTTGCACTCAACACACACGCTGTATGTCGGAATGCGCGGACGGCGACCCTGGACGAAGGCGGCGAGGACCTCCAGGAGCTGTTTGGAGTCGACCGGGCAGCCGTGCAGCTCGTAGTCGACGGTCACGTGCGCAGCGATCGGCGTGGAACGCTCGAGGGTCTCGACGTACTCAGGGTGGGCGTACACGATGGAGCGGTACTCGGCGACATCGGCGAAGTTGCGCAGCGCCTGGATGCCGCCACTCGTGGCGCAGGCACCGATCGTGACCAAGAGGCGGGAGGCTCGGCGTACCTCCTGGATGCGTTCGGCGTCAGCGGGGGTGGTCACCGAGCCCTCGACCAGCGAGACGTCGTAGGGCCCCTCGACCACGGCGCGGGTGGCTTCCGGGAAGTAGGCGATCTCCACCGCTCCAGCCAGCGGGATGAGCTCGTCCTCGCAGTTGAGCAGGGTGAGCTGACAGCCGTCGCAGGAGGCGAACTTCCAGACGGCCAGCTTGGGGCGACCATTCTCTGTCACGTCACACCTCCCGGAGTCCGAGCAGACCAGTGACCTGGGCGTAGGGCAGCACCGGGCCGTCGACGCAGACGAACAGCTCGCGGTACTGGCAGTGCCCGCACAGGCCCACCCCGCAGCGCATGTTGCGCTCGAGGGAGACCCGGATGCGGCTGGAGCGAACACCGCGTCCGACGAGCGCGAGCGCCGTGTGCCGCATCATGACCTCGGGGCCGCAGATGAGGGCGAGCGTGGACATCGGGTCGAACCCGGCGCGCGGGATGAGCTTCGTCACGAGACCCACGCGACCCTGCCACGACTCCCGCCCATAGTCGACGGTGACGAGGACCTCTATCCCCTGGTCTTCCCACTGCTTCAGCTCGTCGACGAAGAGCAGCTCTTCCGGGCTTCGGGCGCCATACATCAGCACCACCCGCCCAAAGTCCTCCCGGTGGGCGAGCACTTCGAGCACAGCCGGTCTCAGCGGCGCCAGCCCGATGCCGCCCCCGACGAAGACCACGTCCCGACCCTGACCGTCGGCCACGTCCCATCCGGTGCCGTATGGCCCACGGACGCCCATCACGTCGCCGACCGGCGTGCGCGCGAGCGCATGCGTGACGGCGCCGACATCGCGCACCGTGTGCTGCAGCGGGCCGGCGACGTGCGCGTCACCGCTGACCGAGATCGGCACCTCTCCGACGCCGAAGGCCGACAGCATCGTGAACTGGCCGGGGATGAAGGCCAGGGGCACGCCGTCATTCGGCTCGAGCATGATCGTGAACGTGTCCGCGGTGTCCTGTCGCCGATCGACGAGGCGGAAGAGCCGCGGGACCATTGCGCTCTCGACCGGTTGCACGGCGGTCGGCTCAGCGAGGCGAGGCATCGGTGGCTCCGGGGCCTCCGTAAAGGTCGAGCAGCCGCATCTGCGCGGCCACCAACCGTCCGTTCATCACCTGGGTCACGCGCTTCATGAGCTCATATCCCAGGTGAGAATCGGTGTCGCACTTGCCGCGCAGGCACGCCCCGTCGAAGGCCACCACGCCGGTGGCCTCGGCAGCGCGGGCGTCGAAGGTGGAGACGTACGGCGGCACGAGCCAGGACCAACCCACGACGTCGCCTTCGTCGGCAGTGTCCAGCACCAGTGTTCCGGCGGCGGGACCGTGAACCTCGATGGCGACCCGTCCGCGCCGAACGACGAAGAACTGGTCGGCCGCGTCACCCTCGTGGCAGAGGTACTCGCCGGCGGCGAGGCTGATGTTCGTCGCGCAACCAGCAACGAGCGCCAACGTTGGCGCGTCCAGTCCCTCGAAGAAGGGGTGGTCGGGCAGGTACTGCTCGATAGTGCGCATGTCATTCCTTTCCGGAGCGGATGGCGGCGACCTCTGCCGTGAGATCGATTGCGGCCGGACACCAGGTGATGCAGCGACCGCAGCCGACGCATCCCGACGTGCCGAACTGGTCCACCCACGATGCGAGCTTGTGCGTGGCCCACTGCCGGTAGCGAGACTGCACCGAGTCTCGGACGCTGCCGCCGTGGAGGTAGGAGAAGTCGGTGGTGAAGCAGGAGTCCCACACCCGCCACCGCTCCGTCGCGCTGCCGGTGAGGTCGCTGACGACGTCGACAGAGGTGCAGAAACAGGTAGGACAGACCAGCGTGCAGTTGGTGCAGGCCAGGCAGCGACTCGCCACGTCGGCCCATTGTGGGTGCTCGGGGTGCGCATACAGCAGGTCGCGCAGACCGTTCGTGTCGAGCGACCGCCCCATGTGCTGCGCCGCGGCAGCGCCGACCTCCTCCGCTGCGAGATGGTCCTGTTCGCCCGCCGGCATGACCCCGCCATCTCCGGCGCGGGACTTCAGTTCGTCGAGGACCTCTTGGCCGCGATCGCTGCCCGGGACGACGAGGAAGCGGTGCCCGTCCTGGTCGAGGAGCTCGGTCAGCGCGAGGTCGAAGCCCTCGTCAGGGACCGGGCCGGTGCCCATCGAGACACAGAAACACGTGCCTGCCGGGTCGGAGCAGGTCAGCGCCACGATGAACGTGGCTTCGCGCCGTGCGACGTATGCCGTGTCGGTCACCTCCCGCTTCGCGAGGACGCGGTCGTGGATCGCGAGTGCATGCAGGTCGCAGGACCGAACGCCGAACAACGCCAAGCGCTTCGCGTCGACGACAGCGGGTGTCACCTCCTTTTCGGCGCCAACCCGTCGACCGCTCCACAGCAGCTCGCGAGAGGGAAACAGCAGCGACTTCCACGCCTGAGGGCCCGCGGCGAAGGCGAACAGCGCCTCGTCGTCGCGCTCACGCAACCGGTAGCTGCCGGCGTCCTGGAGATCCCCCACGCCGCGCGGAAGCTGATCGACGGACTCGATCTCGGCGTGGACGACGGCGCCGTCACGCACGGTCGGCCCGATGACCGCCCACCCGCGTTCGCGGAGCAGGTCGATCAGCGACTGCAGCCCGGGGACAAGCAGGACCATTCCTTGTATGTCGTCCATGCGCACCTCGTTGTCCATGAGCATCTCTAATGGCGATCCTTCCCGCCGTGGCACCGGGACTGTTAGGGCCTAACGTCCCGTCCTCGGCCCGAACTGATGGTGTGACCTCCTCAAGGTGCGGCTGTTTCAGGGTGTGACTGCGTCAGGGTGTGACCAGGGAACGGCGAAGTCGGAGGGACGCGATGGCGAGCAGCCCCACGGCATACGCGGCGAGGATGCCGAGGTAGCCGCCGATCTCAGCCAGGCCGCCCCCACGCGACAACAGGTTCGTCCACGCATCCACCGCCCAGGCGTGCGGAAAGGCGTGCCCGGCCAGGCGCACGGACTGGGGGACGATCTCGAGCGGCCACATGCACCCACCCAGCATCGCGAAGGCGATGCCCACAGCCGGGCCGATCGCTCCCGCCTGCTCGGGTGTGCGGAAGAGCGTGCCGCTGAGAATGCCCGCACCGGTGCCCACCAATGCCCACATGCCGACTAGCGCGACAGCTGCCGCCGGGTCGCCCCAGCTCACGTCGAACATCACCGCCCCGACGACGACGATGAGCACGGACTGGATGAGCGCGAGCGCGAAATAGCACAGACCCTCGCCGAGGACCAGGTCCCGGGGTCTGATCGGGGCGGCCAGGGCGCGCGCGAAGACCCCGTACTTGCGGGTCTGGATGATCGCGGCGCCGCCGGCCACTGCGTTGAGGAACACGAACAGGACGAGCATCGTCGGCGCGCTGTAGCTGTAGCCCACGGGCAGGACCACACCCTTGCTGTTGACGACCTCGGTGCGGACCGCCACGACGGGCGCCTCGCGCTGCAACGTCCTGGCCGTCACGAGGTTCTCCGCGAAGGCACGGCTGGTGTGGGTGGTCGCGAACAGCGCGGCCTGGACCGTGGCCCCGTGGCGGGCGACGACCGAGCTGATGCCGGTCACCGCCGCCTGGTTGTTCTCGATGGCACCCGAGACAAGGACCGGAATCTGCGTGGTACGACCGGACTGAAGATCGGCGTCAAGGGTCGTCGGGATCACCACCACGGCTTGCAGCTCACCACGGCGAAGCGCATCGACGCCCTTCGCCCGTGTGGAGTACCGCACGGTCGTGAACGCCGGGTCGGCCTGGAGGTCATTGCCCAGCTGCGTTGCCAGCGGGGTGGATTGGCCTGGGACCAGGCCAATGCGGATGTTCGAGCTGCTGGACGTCGTCACCCCCACGAGCAGGATGACCAGGATCGGCAGCAGGACGATGAAGAACATGAAGGTCCGGTCGCGTGTTACCCGCTTGAGCTCGGCAACAGCGAGTGCCAGAGCTGTCATTGGTTCACCACCCGTCGTCTCAGCGCAAATGCGATGACCCCGGTGCCGAGCCCGAAGGCAAGGATCGCTATCAGGGGAGTTGTCACAGCGGTCCAGTCGGCGCCGCCGGAGAAGTCGGTCAATGCCCGCAGAGCCCACCCGTTGGGGGTGAACAACGCAAGCGTGCGCACCATCTCCGGCGCGCCGCCGACGAAGATGAAGTTGCCGCCGAGCAGGACCAGGCCGAACGTCAGCATCGACGCGAAACCCTCGGACTGCCGCTCGGTCCGCGCCGCCGTGATCACCAGTGCGGTCATCCCCACGATGGTCAGGGCGAGTGCCACGATCAGCGCGATCACAGCGAGCGGCGGCCCCCAGTACGCCCCGAAGATCAGTGACGTGAAGAGGGCGACGGTGCTCAGGCTGGCAGCTCCGTAGACGAAGGTCGCCAAAGACTTGCCCATCAGGATCGTGCCCGGCCCGATCGGCGCAGCAGCTAGTCGGTCCAGCGTCCCCCCGTTGCGCTCGAGGAAGAAGCCGCGTGCGCCGAAACCGATGGCGAAGAAGCTGAAGAAGATACCCATGGCCGGCGCGTAGTAGTTGATGGCTGTCAGCGTCTTTGTCCCGGCGGGCTGCGTGATCGTCTGCTCGGGGAGCCGCAAGGCGGCTGCCTCGGCCGCCAGCTGGCCGACCGAGGCGGCGGGGGCCCCGGCGCTGACCGCAGCGTTCACGGAGAGCTGGACCGCCTCGATCTGCGCCGTGAACGACTGGGCGAGAGAGCGGGCCACCTGTCCGGCGATCGAGGCGTCGACACTGGTCAGGACGGTGATGGGGCGGTTGTTCCCGGAGGTGACGGCATCGGAATACCCCGCGGGGATGACGAATGCTGCGCCGAGGTCGCCCTTGGCGACCTTTGCCTTAGCGTCCTCCGCGTTGACCGCCGACGTCACCGTGAGCAGCTTGGCGAGCTCCGGACTCTTGACGAATGTCGTGAATCCGGCGGCCACTTGGCCCCTGTCGAGGTCGACGACGGCCACATTGGTGTGGAACGAGGCGGCCGACCCGAAGGCCATGCTGATCAGCCAGGCAACGGCCAAGGGTGCGACAAAGCCCAGCACGATGGCCGACCGGTCACGCAGTCGCTGCCGCAGGTCTTTGATAGCGATGGCAAGCACTGCACTCATGGCTCACTCCCGAAGCGCCGTGCCGGTGAGGTGGAGGAAGACTGCTTCGAGGTCCGGTTCGTCGACCTCGACCGACTTCACCGAGGTTCCGGTCCGGCTTGCGGCCTCCAACACCTGCGCCAACCGGAGTCTTCCGTCCTCGGTAAGAAGCTGGACGGAGGAGTCCGCGATGTCGACACGTTCGATGCCCGGCATCGAACGGCAAGCCTCGGCAAAGGCAGCCAGAGAACCGTTGGCCGACATGGTGATTCGGTCCTTCTTGCCCACCTGCGAAACGAGGTCGCGGCTGGTCCCCTCCGCTATCAGGTGGCCGTGGTCGATGATGCCGATGCGGTCGCAGAGCTTCTCGGCCTCTTCCATGTAGTGCGTGGTGTAGACGACGGCGAGGCCTGCCGACCCAAGAGTCCGAATGCTCTCCAGGATGGCGTGCCGACTTTGCGGGTCAACGCCGACGGTCGGCTCGTCAAGGACGAGAAGGCTGGGTCGGTGGAGCAGGCTGGCACCGATGTTGAGCCGTCGTTTCATGCCCCCGCTGAAGGACTCGACCCTGTCGTTGCCGCGGTCCGACAGGTCGATCAGCTCCAGGACCTCGTCGACCCGCTGGCGCAGTGCCGACCCGCTGAGGCGATAGAGCCGGCCGAAGAAGGTCAGGTTCTCCCGCGCGGTCAGGTCCGGATAGAGGGAGACGTCCTGTGGCACGTACCCGATCTGGGCCTTCGACTTCGGCTCCGTCGTGCTGACCGGCATACCGGCGACCGTGACCTCGCCGCCATGCGCGGACAGCAGGCCGCACACCAGGCGGATGGAGGTGGTCTTCCCTGCGCCGTTGGGACCGAGCAGTCCGTAGGTCTCCCCGTAGGCGACATGGAAGCTCACATCGTCGACGGCGACGCGGGTGCCGAAGCGTCGGGTGAGATGTCTCGCGTCGAGCATGGTGGTGCCCTGCGACATCGCGGTGCTCGGAGAGAAACTGTCCGTGGTTTCAGTCATGGCCGGCCTTTCAGGTAGCGCATGTGATCTACATCACAGTCACTTTCCACGGTGCGCGCGTCACGCCCTGTCCACTAGGGACCAAAGTCCCTCGCGGACGGCGACTGGCCGACCAATGGCTCGGCCTCCCCGGGGCGCGGCGTCGCAGGGGCGCGCAGGTCGCTACGTGCGGCGGAGGACAACCCAGGTGAAGGGCTGGACGGCGCCGCCCGGTGTCACGTGCTCCTCGCGCTCGGAGTGCTCCAGGCTGAAGCCGGGCTCGAAGACCGCGGCCAGTCCGACGGCGTCGTATCGCGCCGTTGGCAGCCCCGAGCACTGGGTCGGGCCGTCCGCGGCGAAGGTGCCAAGGACCACAACCCCGCCGGACCGGACAGCACGTGAGGCCGTGGCGACGTACTGATCTCGCTGGTCGGGATGGACCAGGAAGTGGAGTACAGCCCTATCGTGCCAGGCATCGTAGGTGCGCTCGGGTCGCCAGGACAGCACGTCCGCAACGACGAACGACGCCGGCCCCGGGCGCTCGCGGGGCGGGTCGTGGGGTCGGTCACTGACCCGGTCACTGACCCGGTCACTGACCCGGTCGCGGACCAGGGCCAGCGCCTTGGCGGACACATCGAGGACCGTGATGTCTGACCACCCGGCATCGAGCAGAGTGTCGACGAGCGTCGATGCGCCCGCTCCGACGTCGATGACGGCACCCGACGGGGACGCCACCGAGGTGAGCAACCGCTGGGATGTCGTGGGTTGCCGTTGGAACCAGCTCACCTCGTCGGTGGCCTTGGTCCCATAGACGGTGTCCCAGTGCTCTGCCGCGCTCTTGGTCATGGAAGCATCATGCGCGAGCGTGAGATGTTCTTCAAAGAGGCCGTGAACTCCTGTCTGCGCCCGGTGGTCGAGCCCTGATTAGTTTTCACGGAACAAAGCGTAATAAACTTCCGGCAGGCTCCGCCACGGGCGGTCGGCCGAGGTGCCCAAAGGCCCCTCATCGCGTTGAGTCGGAGGAGTTCCCATGAGCATGCTCGTTGTCGCAACAAGCGCCGCAGACGCGCAGGCGGTTGACGCCGTCAAGGATCATCACGCCCAGCTTGCCGGCGCCCTTGCCGTCCAGGTGGAGACCCTCGTCGACTCCGCGGCGCGCGGGGATCGCCCTGGTGCCGCCACTGCGGCCGAAGCTCTGGTCAGGTGGTGTCAGGCCGAGCTCATCCCGCACGCGCTCGCAGAAGAGCAGACCATGTACCCCAAGGCCCACGAAGACCCCCGCGCCCGGCTGTTGGTCGACGCCATGCTCGCCGAGCACCGCGACCTCACCGAGCTGGTCGAGGCCATCCGGAGTTCCACGGGCCCGGTGCGGGCCGCTGCCAACGCGCAGGCGCTACGGGCCATGTTCGACTCGCATCTGGTCAAGGAGAACGAGCAGATCCTGCCACTGCTGGCCGGGTCCACCGAGGTCTCGCTCGCGGACATCCTCGGCGGCATGCATGAGCTGCTCGGCGGAACCGACCACGGTGAGAGCGCTCAGGCCCCCAAGGGTGGATGCGGTGGCGAGTGTGGTTGTGGTGGACAGGTCCCCGACGACGTGCTGCCCGAGCTGGACGCACGAGCCGTGCCACACGCCATACGTCATGCGACGATCTTCGGCGCGCTGGACTCCGTGGGACCGGGGAGCGGCATGGTCCTCGTCGCTCCGCATGACCCACTGCCGCTCCTCGAACAGCTGGAAACGCGCTTGCCGGGACGGTTCAGCATCGACTACCTCGAGCGCGGGCCTGAAGCCTGGCGGGTCCGTTTCGTCCGCGCCTAACCCCGGCTGGGCGAGGCTCGGGTCAGATGGCCTGCGTCGGTACCAGCCCGAGCATCCCCGACTGCCCGTGACCGTGTGACGTCGGCCCCGACGACATCAAGAGGTCGATCCGGCGTGGGCGCATCGAGTCATCGACCCGCAGCATGGCCTGCAGGTGCACCTCCGGATTCATGGCGGTGTGGTCATCGATGACGGCGTCGAGCAAGCTGGTCAAGAGGTCCGGGCCGCGGCATCCAATCTCCAGGCGGACGTGATCACGGTCCTGACGCCCCACGGTTTCGCAGGTGCCCTGCGCGGCGTCCGGCGCGGCGTCGATGACTGCCTCAAGCCGGTCAGCCAGGGACTGGGTTCCCTCCAACGTCAGTCGCCAGTCGTTCTCGGTGACACGTCTTGCCTTAGCGACCTCGCTGCCCTCGGCCGGTGCCAGCGTTACTGACATCGGGGAGGAGCTGTTGGCCTCGGACAAGAGCTGGTCGAGCGCATTGCTGTCCATGGGACAAGGATGGTTTGCCGGTCAGGCTCGCGTCTGCCAGTCGCCGGCATTGACGAGAAGATCACCCGAACGGACCAGCCGGGAATCGCGAGAGTGGCCGATACCGCGTCACCTCCGGGGTGTTCTTGTGTCTCCCGACGTCGGCAACGGGTGGCCCGGTGCTTCGTCGTGGGCCTGATCGGTCATGCTCGAACGCATGGATACGACGTGGCAGACCGAGAGCATCCGTTCGCAGTACCCGGCGCTCAAGAGCGGCGCGGCATATCTCGATGGTGCCGGCGGGACACAGGTGCCCGCTGCGGTGATCGATGCCATTTCAGAGGCCCACCGCTCGGGTCTGAGCAACGTGCACGGCCCGTTCGCGTCCAGCCGCCGCTCGATGAAGCTGATCGCCGACGCCCGGGAAGCAGTTGCCGACCTCGTGGGTGGCGAGGCGGGTGGGGTTGTCCTGGGGCCGAACATGACGACCCTGACCTACCGGATGGCCGGGGCGCTGGCCAAGACGTGGGAGCCCGGCGACGAGATCGTGGTCTCGGAGCTCGACCACGACGCCAACGTCCGGCCTTGGGTGCAGGCCGCGGCCTCCGCCGGAGTGACGGTGCGATGGGCGCGAATCGATCCGCAGACCACTGATCTGCCAGCCGGGCAGTATGCCGAGCTGGTCACTCCACGCACGAGACTCGTTGCCGTCGCCGCCGCGTCGAACTTGATCGGGACCATCACGGACGTCGCGGCGATAAGCCAGATCGCCCACGCCTCCGGGGCGTTGGTCTATGTCGATGCCGTCGCCGCTGCGCCCCACTTCCGCCTGGACATGTCGTCACTGGGTGCCGACCTGATTGCCCTCTCCTCGTACAAGTGGTGTGGTCCGCACGCCGGAGCCGTCGTGGCATCCCCTGAGCTGCTGGAGACGCTGCGACCCGACAAGCTCGAGCCGTCGTCCGACGAGGTGCCTGATCGTTTCGAGCTCGGCACCCACGGACTGGCCAACATGGCCGGCATCAGCGCAGCGGTGGACCATTTGGCCGATCTTGTTGCAGGAGAGGGAGATCGGCGCCAGCGACTTGATCGTTCGTTCGCCGCCCTGACCGCCAGGGAAGACGTCCTCGTGCGAGGCACGATCAGCCGGCTCATCGGCATACCGGGGGTTCGGATGGTGGGCGCCCCGACTCGTCAAACGGGGACGATCTGCTTCACGATGGGCTCCATCACGCCCGGCGAGGTGGCCGCGCGGCTGGGGGAGCAGGACATCAGCGTGTGGAGCGGTCACGCGTATGCGTGGGAGCTCACGCGGGTGCTGGGAATCCGCGAGGCCGGTGGTGGGATCCGGGTCAGCCTCGCGCCCTACACCGCCGAGTCGGACCTCGATCGGTTGGTTGCGGCCGTGGCGGCGATGGCGGACGACTGTGGATAAGCCTGACTGAGGATCGTTGGGTCCGGCAGGATGCCGGGCATGAGCGCGATCGGGGCCCCGACCCTCAGCACCGAAGCCGAGGCGACCGAGCTTGGCCAGGCCGTGCACGAGCTTGTCACGCAACAGATCGACATCGACCGGTTCGTCGATCGATTCCTGGTCTCTCGCGTCTATGTGTTGTGTCCCGTGCGCCCCGGGCTGTTCGTCATGTCGCGCCCCGGCGCGGCACCGATCGTGCCGGTCTGGTCGACGATCAGGGCGCTACGTCACGTGATGGGCGGCTTTGGCTGGCTGGCCTGCACCGGGGCAGAGCTGGTGGTCCAGCTTCCCGCTGGTGTGGGCTTCCTGATCGACGACGGTTTGCCATGCCCCATCGCGTTACCTGCATCGGTTCTGCCCAAGCACCGATAACGTGACCTTTGTTGACCTTGTTGACTTTGTTGACTTCCGTTGACCTCCCCGGAACGAAGGGTGCCAGGCATGATGCAGTCTTGGGGTCACGTGGTGGCCCGACGAGCGAAGACCGTCCTTGGTGTCGGACTGGCTCTCGTCGCGGCCGCCGCCGTCTTCGGGCTGGGTGTCTTCGGCAGCCTCAGCAACGGTGGCTTCGACGACCCGGCCAGCGAGTCCGCCCGGTCGCTGTTTGCGGAGCATGCGACCTTTGCCAGCCACGACGCCGACATCGTGATCATCTACTCCAGCCCTACGATGAAGGTCAGCGACCCGGCCTTCCGCACGTCGGTCTCGGACGTGATCACGAGGCTCCCCCAGGGGTCGACCCAGCGCGTCATCACCTGGTACCAAACGCCATCGCCCACGTTGATCAGTGGGGACCAGCACGCCACCCGGGTCATCATCTCCTTGAGCGGCACCACACAGGATGAGAAAGCCACCCTCTTTGACCAGGTCAGGCCCCACCTGGACGCCAAGGGGCTGAACACCAGCGTCGGCGGGGCGTGGGCGGTCTTCCGAGACGTGAACAAGCACGTCTCAGCGGACATCACCCGAGCCGAGGCGATCTCGATGCCGATCGTGATCCTCCTGTGCCTGGTGTTCTTCGGCAGCGTCGCAGCCGCTCTGATGCCGGCCCTCGTTGGCGTTGTGGCCATCTTCGGCGCCTTCGCTCTCGTACGTGCCATCACCATCGGCACCGAGGTCTCGATCTTCTCCATCAACGTCATCACGCTGATCGGCCTGGGTCTGGCGATCGACTACGCGCTGTTCGTCGTGAGCAGGTTCAGGGAGGAGCTCGACAAATACCCCGGCACCGAGCGTGAGCATGTCAACGCAGCCATCACCACAACGATGGCGACCGCCGGCCGCACCGTGTTGTTCTCCGGCCTGATCGTTGCCGCTTCGCTGGCCTCACTGCTGATCTTCCCGCAGAGCTTCCTGCGTTCGATGGGCTACGGCGGAGTCGCCGCGGTCCTCGTCGCGATGGCGGCTGCACTGACCCTCTTGCCGGCACTGCTCGCCGTCCTGGGACCCCGGATCGAAGCAGGTCGTATGCCGTGGCGCCGCGGCGTGCGCGCACAGGAGAGGGCTCGCCGTGCAAGAGCCGGTAGTGATCTCACCGCGACCCATGGCGGTTGGGCACGACTGGCGCACAGCGTGATGCGGCGACCCGTCGCATACGTCGTCGTCATCGCAGTGGCCCTGATCGCGCTCGGCACCCCCTTCCTGTCGGCAAAGTGGGGCAGCATCGACGAGCGGGTCCTGCCGGTCAACGCCCCCAGTCGGGTCGCGGCAGACCTGGGCACCCGCGAGTTCGGTGGCCGGACCGCGAGCGCCAACATCGTGGTCGAAGGAGCCAGCCAGAGTCAGCTCGATGCCTACATCGGCCGCCTCGGCACGGTGAGCGGGGTTCAGTCAGCCCGTGTGATCGACCAGGCTGCTGCCCGGCCGAGTGGCTCCGGCACGGCGAGTCTGGTCCAGGTCAGCTGGCTCGGGAACAGCCAGGCCGAGAAGTCGCAGCAGCTGGTCAGGGACCTTCGCACCGTCCATCCCGGCACCGGGGCCAGCGCTCTGGTGGGCGGGCTGTCGGCGAGCGCCGTCGACCTCGTCGACTCGATTGGCTCACGCCTGCCGTTGATGGGCGTCGTCGTCATCGCCATCATGTTGGTCCTGCTCTTTGTTGCGTTCGGCTCCGTGGTCCTCCCCGTCAAGGCCGTCGTGATGAACGCCCTCTCCCTGAGTGCCTCCTTCGGGGTTGTGACCTGGATCTTCCAGGAAGGTCACCTGTCGGGCCCACTTGGCTTCACCCCAACGGGCTACCTGGACGTCACCCAGCCGATCCTGATGCTTGCCATCATCTTCGGCCTGTCCATGGACTACGAGGTGTTCCTTCTCTCGCGGATCCGTGAGGAGTGGGACCGTACCGGTGACAACACGACCTCCGTTGCCAACGGACTTCAGCGCAGCGGGCGCATCATCACGAGCGCAGCGCTGCTGCTGGCCGTGGTCATCGGTGGGTTCGCCACCTCCGGCATCGTGCTCATGAAGATGATCGGGGTCGGCATGCTCGTCGCCGTCCTGATCGATGCCACCGTCGTGCGCGCACTTCTGGTCCCGGCCACCATGCGGCTGCTCGGCACCGTGAACTGGTGGGCCCCGGGCCCCCTCCGACGCTGGTGGGAGCGTCACGGCGTACGCGAGGCGACCTAGCCATGACGGCAATACTGCTGAGCCCAGCTGACCTGTCTCGCAAGCGTGGCTTGAGACGGATGCGCGCCGTCGCGTTGTCGCTGTTGGTATTCGCGGCGCTCGTCTTCATAGCGACCCGAAACCGTGATGGTGCATGGGGATACGTCAACACGACCGCGGAAGCAGCGATGGTGGGAGCGCTCGCGGACTGGTTTGCCGTGACCGCGCTCTTCCGCCACCCGATGGGCATCCCGATCCCGCACACCGCCATCATCCCCAACCGCAAGGACACCCTCGGTCAGAGCCTCGAGGAGTTCGTGACGGGCAACTTCCTGACCGTCGATGCCGCACGTGAGCGGGTGGTCCACGCTGACGTGGTACGCAGGGTCGGTCGCTGGCTCACCGAGGAACAACACAGCGCGCAGGTGATCACCGAGGTGGCCAAGGCGAGCAGCCACGCCCTGGCGGCTATCAAAGGCGACGACGTCCGCGACTTCGTCGAGCACACGCTCATGCCCCGGCTGGTGAACGAGCCGGTGAGTTCTGTCGCCGGGCACCTGCTGGGGTCGGTCGTCGAGGACGGCGCCCACCACGGTCTGGTCGACATCGTTGTGGTGGAAGCCCACGCGTGGCTGCGCACCCACGAAGACACCGTGGCGTCGATCGTCGCCGAGAGAGCGCCCTGGTGGACCCCTGGGTGGCTGGACCAGAAGGTCATCGACCGCATCCACCACGAGGCGTTGTCGTGGCTCGTCGACGTCCGAGATCACCCGAACCACTCGGCGCGCAGGGCGCTGGATGACCTGCTCGCCCAGCTGGCGCAGGACCTGCAGCATGACCCCGAGACGATCGCCCGCGCCGAGGCGCTCAAGGTGCGCGTCATGGCGCACCCGCAGATCGGCGCTTCCGCGGTCGCCGCGTGGGAGGCGTTGCGCACGGCTCTGCTCGGGGCCGTGGCTGACGCCGATGGCCCACTGCGAGGCAGGGGAGTGGCCGCGCTGTCGGAGTTCGGCGAGCGGCTGCTGAACGACCCTGACCTGCGTCACCGGGTTGACGGCTACGCCTCGGATGCCATCGGGTTCGTGGTGGGCTCGTACGGCCACGAGATCGCCAAGGTCATCTCACAGACCGTTGACCGTTGGGACGGCAAGGAGGCGGCCGAGCGCATCGAGCTGCACGTGGGTCGCGACCTGCAGTTCATCCGTATCAACGGCACCATCGTCGGTGGCCTGGCCGGTCTCGTGATCCACACCCTCAACGTGCTGCTCTGAGCTGGACGTGCTGCTTTGAGCTGGACGTGGTTCTGCGTGGACTTCTTGGTTGGGGTGGAGCTTCCGTTGCGCTAGCCCTTGTGCCAGGCGGTTTCGACCAGACGCAGTGCCTCTGGTGCGCTGAGGCCGAGCCGTCGGACCGAGTGCACGTAGTCCTTCGCCGCCACGCGCGCGGCATCGGCAGCTGACGAGTGCGTGGTCGGCTCGTCCACGACCTCACTACGCACAAACGTTCCGCCACGGCCATGGGTGGCGATGACCGAGTCGGCTTCCAGCTCTCGGTAGGCCCGCGCGACGGTGTTGGCCGCCAGCCCGAGATCTGCTGCCAGCTGTCGCACCGTCGGAAGCCTGGTCCCGGCGTCCAGCCGACCCTCCGCGACCGCCGCCGCGATCTGGGTCCGTACCTGTTCGAACGGTGCCGTCGCGGCTTTCGGGTCGATGGTCAGCTGAAGTGTGCTCACGGCTCCACGGTATGCCGGAACAGCCCCGGAACACGGTCGATGCGATGGGAGCCGGTGGGCCCACACGACCGCGAATGAGGCTTCCCGCGGCACTGCTGTCCAGATTGAGAGACGCCCCTCCCACGACGTGGTCACGGGATCTACCGTTGTCACAGGTCACGAGTGTCAGCGACAAGCCCCGGCTCGCTGGCCGGCAACCCTCCACCGCGGTGGGGTGCCCCGGGTGAAGACCTGGCGACGTGCCCCCGGGCGCGGCGCAAGCGCGGGTGTGCTCATTTCCGTATCCCCGCACCTCACGTCAGGTGCCCATTCCCACCTCTCGTGAGACCTATCCAGAACCATCAAGAGTAGGAAGGGAATCCGATGAGTGACACCACCAACTGGTCTTTTGAGACCCGCCAGATTCATGCCGGCCAAGCCCCAGACCCGACGACGGGGGCTCGGGCACTGCCGATCTACCAGACCACCTCATACGTCTTCAAGGACACCGCGCACGCCGCGAACCTGTTCGCGCTCAAGGAGTTCGGCAACATCTACACGCGGATCATGAACCCGACGCAGGACGCGGTCGAGCAACGACTCGCCTCGCTCGAAGGCGGGGTGGGGGCCCTGCTCGTGGCCTCTGGCCAAGCCGCGGAGACGATCGCGATCCTGAATGTCGCCGAGGTCGGTGACCATATTGTCGCGAGCCCGCAGCTGTACGGCGGCACATACAACCTGTTGAAGTACACGCTCAAGAAGCTCGGTATCGAGACGACGTTCGTGGAGAACCCTGACGACCTCGAGTCGTGGCGCGCCGCTGTCAAGCCGAACACCAAGGCGTTCTACGCCGAGACGATCAGCAACCCCTCAGCGAATATCCTTGACATTGAAGGTGTTTCGGCGGTCGCGCACGAGGTCGGCGTTCCGCTCATCGTGGACAACACCGTAGCCACGCCATACCTGATCCGCCCGCTCGAATGGGGTGCCGACGTGGTTGTCCACTCGGCGACCAAGTACCTCGGCGGCCATGGCTCGTCCATTGCCGGCGTGATCGTCGATGGCGGCACGTTCGACTTCGCCAAGGACCCGGCCCGGTTCCCCGGCTTCAACGAGCCGGACCTGAGCTACAACGGGTTGGTCTATGCCCGCGACCTCGGGGTGGGCAGTCCGCTCGGCGCCAACCTGGCATTCATCCTCAAGGCGCGGGTTCAGCTGCTGCGTGATCTGGGCGCGGCCGTCTCGCCGTTCAATGCATTCCTCATCGCACAGGGGATCGAGACGCTCTCGTTGCGGATCGAGCGCCACGTCGCGAATGCGGTCACGGTGGCCGGCTGGCTGGAGGCGCACGCCCAGGTCGAGTCGGTGGCGTATGCGTCGCTGGCCTCCAGCCCGTGGAAGGCCTTGGCGGACAAGTACGCCCCTCGTGGTGCCGGAGCCGTCGTCGCCTTCGAGATCACCGGAGGTGTGGATGCCGGCAAGAGGTTCGTCGAAGCTCTGACCCTGCACAGCCACGTGGCCAACATCGGCGACGTGCGTTCCCTGGTCATCCATCCGGCGTCCACCACGCACTCACAGCTCTCGCCGGAGGACCAGCTGGCCGCCGGGGTCACTCCCGGCCTGGTGCGACTGGCTGTCGGCATCGAGCACATCGATGACATATTGGCGGATCTTGAGCAGGGGTTCACCGCCGCCAAGACCTGAACCGTAGTCACGACTGGGCGAAGGATTCTGGGTGTCAGAGCACCCAGAGTCCTTCGCCGTGGCTGAGCGAATGTGCTTGGTTTCCAACGATATTCGCGGCGGTTTCAACGTTGTGGTTGTCGGTTGGTTCGGGTACACTAGAACACATGTTCGACAAGTTCTCGCAGGCACTCGCGTTGATGCGTGAGGCCTT
>Ga0209798_10000422_pt1 | contig 25113 bp, 27 predicted proteins | sample DOMMetBare3Fresh_FD_187475 | JGI IMG/M metagenome (GOLD analysis project Ga0209798, IMG submission 187475) | Wetland sediment microbial communities from St. Louis River estuary, USA, under dissolved organic matter induced mercury methylation -... | ecosystem: Environmental > Aquatic >... | reverse complement strand
TTGAGACTTTGATCTCCGCGCCAATATGCGCTTTGAGGCCCTGCTTTTTTGCAGCCAGATAAAAACGAGGCGCGCCATAGACCCCATCGCGATCAAGGAGCGCCATGGCCGGCATTTCCAATGCATGACACGCCGCTATTAGATCTTCAGGCACCGCAGCGCCTTCTAAAAAACTGAACGCCGAGCGCGCATGTAGTTCTACATACATAAAAAGATGGTCTTAGGTCTTTGGCTTATGTGTTTCGTGTTTTGTACTTTGCATTTAGTTTGAATTCACCAATGCTTCGTACCTGGTTCTTGTTCTTTAGTTACACTTGTCGCAGCAACCGGGTTTTTCAACGTTTGCAGTACAAGGCTCCAAAGATCAAAAACCAAAGCCCAAAGCCCATCTTCTAGTCATACACTCCAGCAACAAACCAGGCGCCCTGACGCGATTCGCGATAGATGCGATAGAGCGCCTGCTGCTGGCCCTCTGCGCGTGACTCTACCGCTACGTCCCATTCATCTCGGGACCAGGCATCTGCGCGCCACCAATCACCCGTCGCTCGCCAGGGGCCGGCGGCTCGCACAATTTTTCCATGCACGCTGCTATCTGGACCCCAGGCACTGATTTGTGTCGGGTATCCTTTGGCTGCGTCAACTAAAGCTCGCAACGGTGGTCGAAAAACACGGAAAGCCATGACTGTGACGGGCTCCGCATCGAGATGGAGAGCCAGGGATGCGGAGACACGGGGATTTCCAGCTCGGCGGGCTCTAATGCGGCGCTCGCCTTTTCCTTTCAACGCAAATCGCTTAAGGCGAAAAGCGTCGGGTCGATGCGTATCCAGTAACTCGGGCGAGCCGAGGTTGCCTGCGCCAACCAGTTTCGCGAGTCTCGCCAGAGTCAATTCTAATTTTTCCGGTTCCGGCGCCAGGGGGATAAAAAGCCCGTTTTGTGCGATGCGTGGCTTTACCGGCTTACAGGCAATTGCTACGGCCATAACTGCCAGAGGCGGTGGATGCATTTCCGTATCCAGCAGTAACAGCTTTAAAAAAACTTTGTGATCGCGCATCGCGTAAGGAAGGTTAAGTTCGCGATCATGTGAGGTCCCGTTTTCCAGTTTCAGGTGTACCCGCAATTCATTGGTTGCCAGCGCATAGGCAGCCAATTTTGCACAAAGCTGATTGAGCAGACGCGCCAGAATAAAAGAGAGAGGTTCGAGGGCTGCGAGCGGAAAATCCAACTCGATTGAATTTTCAAAAACAGGCGCTGGCTGGATAAGCTTTAAATGTCGAGCAGTTTTGCCCCTGGCCAGTTGTTGTAGTTTTACTCCTGCTTGTCCCAGACGTTGCGAGACGCCGGCAGTGGGCAACGCCGCGAAATCGCGAAAGGTGCGTATGCCCCAAAGTCTGAGGGTTTCAAAAATCACCTCGGAGCCCGGAGCTCCCGCCTGACTGGTTTCTACAACCCCTGCTAATTCAAAGCAAAGCGCTTCAATGGGTAAATCACCAAGTCCAGTGATCTCATCGCCCGGGCTAATGAAAGTTATGCCTTTGAAAGATTTCGCGGCGTGTATGGCTGTATCGGGATTTCCAGCCAGCGCTACGTTGACTGTGGCCTCGAGGCCGCCGGAAGTTTTAGGCCTGGCTGCCCGGCGCGTAATCTCGTTTGCCAGTCCGTAAGCTGAGCCAAATAGTAGTTCGCACCCATCTGCGTCAATCACTACGGTATCGGCAGCAGTCTCTTCCACCAAAGGTGAAAAAGTATAGGCAAAATCCGATAAGGACACGTCCTCCGGAACTTTTTTAAGGTGAACGCAAACAAACATACTCTTTAAACCCAGTGCCGATTAGCAAGCGAAGTATAGCGAACAAAAACGAAAATCGTCAAGAGTAGAAAAATACGCCGTAGTTCCACCCGGGAGCTGGCCTTGGTGCTGAAATAGCGACGTCCTCGGTGTCAAACGATGGTTTTCAACCGCGTGGGAATGAGATTTTGAATTACCTATTTGCTAACGCATTCAATAGGCGACTTGCGCTTTAAAAAATGTCTCCCGGGCTCCTGGAGCAACCGGTCTTTGACGTTCGGCCCGCAGTTTAAATCCTCGCAGCAGGTTAAGAGCAGGGAGGCTGTCCCTGGATTTGTGAAGTCGAGGTACAGCTTCCGGCCGGGTGGTTGATACTCGAGTGGCTGACCAATGGTCCTCAGCTCTACTCACTACCAGGGAAAGAGAGGCGCAGGAACGAACGCAGGAATCCTGCGCAATAACCAAAAGTGACGTGGGTTTGTGCTCTACTACGCGCCGAAAACGATACCACCATGATGAGATAATTTTTCGCGCCTGCAAGGCTGGAATGTCGCCCAGATCCAATACTACCAGGCCAAATCCCCCACCCTGCAAAATCAAATCGGCAGCTTTAAAGGCGTGTTCAAGCTTGCCGTCACAGCGCAGCCAAAGCAGTTGCTCAAGATCCACCCCTGCTTTTTGGGCTGAGTGTGGATCAAAGGCACTGCTGGCATCGATGAGGGCACAGACTTCTTCATGAGTTGTGGCGTGGGCGAGGGCGGAAAGCATCAGGCTGGTGCGCCCGGACGAAGCCGGTCCAAAGACCTCGGTAATGGCCCCGCGAGGCAGACCCCTCGTGAGTGAATCAATTTCCACAATTCCTGTGGAGATAGTTTCTTCAAAATGACGTTCGCCTAGCTTAAAGACATCGCCGAAACGTGTAGTCAATTGGGATTCGATGTTTGCTTTGGATATTGCAAGGGCCATCAGTCAAACTCCTGTTCCAAGGGGGCGGGCTCGCGCATTCAAGCTGATTCATCACTTGACGGCCGAAATATTATTCGCTAATATTCGCCCAGTATTTTCGTTTACCTGCGAAAATCTAGCACGGTTGATGAGGCTGAAGCAAGAGGGAGCAAAAGATGCCCGTAACACCACGACAAAGACAAGTCTATGAGTTCATCACACGCCACATCGAGGTGAACCGCTTGCCTCCTACCATTGCCGAAATCGGGGGGCACTTTAAAATGAGTTCTTCAGCCAGTGTGCATGGCATTCTTTCGGCGCTTGAGCGTGAAGGACTCATCAAAAGAATTCCCAACGTAAGTCGCGGGATTGAACTTGTAAAACAGGAGGGCGCAAACGACCGTGACGAGGCCGAGATTCCGCTGCTGGGCCTGGTCGCGGCCGGGCAGCCGATTGAAGCGATACTCAGTCACGAAACCGTCTCCGCCCCGCGCGACCTGATCGGCCGCGGACGGATGTTTGCTCTCCGAGTGCGTGGCGATTCAATGATTGATGAAAACATTCAGGACAATGACATCATCCTCGTGTCTTCACAGCAGACCGCAGAGAATGGTCAGGTGGTGGTAGCGCTTATCGACGGCAATTACGCGACGGTGAAAAAATTCTATCGTGAAGCTGAGTTCATCCGCCTCGAGCCGGCCAACCCACAGTTCAAACCAATTTTCATCAAAACTCCCGAGCGTATTCAGATTCAAGGCATCGTGCGCGGACTGATTCGCAAGTACAACCATCTGGGCCAGGCGTAGCCAAATGCTGAACGATCTCAACAATGATCAGCTTCAGAAAAATGAGACTGAACTTAACCTGGTTGGCTTTGAACTAACAGACTGTGAAGTGAAGCTCGCTGCAGTGTCGGTGAAGTATCTGCGCGCCGTGCATCGCACCGCGCTTGAACTAGCGATCCCCAACCGCTTTGGCCTGGAAGCCGGTGGCTTTTGGTTAACGAATGAGCAGATTGCACAACTGCGCCGGCTGCCGGACTACTATCCACCCGCCGAGGCTGCGGCCGTCGCGCAAACAGTCGAAGCGTATTTGAAAGCGCAACTCAGAGAGTTTTATTGGGCAACGACGCCTGCTGTATTCTAACTATCGACCATCAAGTAGATAAGGATCGCAAACTTTCAAGTAAGAGACTACAATCCACAGCCATGGCTAAGAACTCTCACATCGAATGGACGCACCACACGTTCAATCCATGGTGGGGTTGCAAAAAGGTTTCAGCTGCTTGCGACAATTGCTATGCAGAGTTGTGGGCGAAGCGCATGGGACACCAGCTTTGGGGTACGAAGGCACCACGCCGATTCTTTGGTGATAAGCATTGGCAAGAACCTCTAAGATGGAATGATGAAGCTGGACTAACCAATACTCGTGAAAGAGTCTTTTGTGCGAGCATGGCTGACGTGTTCGAGCGGCGTGCCGATCTAAACAAGGAACGCGCACGACTGTGGCTACTCATCGAGGCCACTCCGAATCTTGATTGGTTATTGCTCACAAAGCGTCCGCAAAACATCGAGAGGCTCGTACCTTGGCGGGACAATTGGCCGACTAACGTGTGGTTGGGTGCGAGTGTGGAAAACCAAACAGTAGCTGAAAAGCGACTGCCTTTTCTTCTAAGGAATGCGGCAGCAGTGCGCTTTCTTTCGTGTGAACCATTGCTGGGCCACCTCAATCTGCGTCCCTGGTTCAAGCGGCGAGGGCTCCACCCAATTGATTGGATCATAGCCGGTGGTGAGAGCGGTGGGAATTCGCGTCCTATGCACCCCGACTGGGTTGTAGATCTTTCGAATCAGTGTGAGGAATTCAAAGTGCCGTTTCATTTCAAACAATGGGGCAATTGGGTCCCTGCTGATCTTACGAATGAGTTTACCCGACCGCGGCTACTCGAGCTCCGCAACGAGCGTCCTGTAAATATGGCTCGCGTGGGGAAGAAACTTGCTGGCCGCATCCTTGATGGATGTACCCGAGATGAGCTACCTCACAAACGACTGATATGCCTAAGCTAGTGGCTGCAACTCCAATGGCTAAGTTAGCGCCATTCTTCCGTGAGCGATCGTGCGAAGTGTTATTCAACCTTATGCTTTCGTTTCTCACGCGCTTTGTCGATGCTAAGGGGCGGGAATCAAGTTATCACCAGTTGTTTGGACGGGCTGGAGTTCTGGAAAGGATTCGTGCGCTCCCGAAAGGAACTGGAGAACGGGAAGAAATGGCTGTACAAGAATATTGTAAGAGCCTACAAGAGATTTGTGACTTTGAGTACGTATCTCAAGCGGTGATTTTGGATCCAACAAAAGAGAAAGTTAAGTATCACTTGATTTTCGCGAGTAAAAACCCTAGGGGAATCGAGGTATTTAAAAAGGCGGAAATCGAGGCAGCTAGGATACAAGACGAAATTCGTCACGAAGTCTATCTGCGAAAGACCGATCCCGAACTGCCCGGGTTGTTCGATGACGGACCGCCCAGATCGCGATTGGTTTCGCAATTATGGAGGCGCTACACAGACTTAGCTGTGAAGCAGGTTGTTGAAGTTCTACGAAGCAATGATGCTGCTGAAGGAGTTTTGTATAAGAAGCTATTTCGCGCAGCGATGGCATTCCCTCTAGTCACGCCAGAAGGCCTTATACACTGGCTTCAGTCGCGGGAGCCTTATCTTAAAATTATTTTCCAGTTTTCAGAAACCCGAAAAAAACCCAGGAAACCGTCGCCCATGTATAATGATCGCGTCATTGTGGTCAATTCAAAAGGTCTCAAACTCGACTAGACTGCGGCTGCGCTTCCGCTGCGACGCAAGACGATTAGAGCGATTCCCGAAATAATCATCAAGCCACCCGCCAGGGTGCGCCATTCCAGCGTCTCTTTGAGCACGATCATCCCTAAGACCACTGCTACCACAGGCGTTACCAAGGCGATCAGCATGGTGTCGGTAACATTCATATTGCGGATCAGCCAATAATAGAGACTGAATGCGATAACAGTGCCGACAATGGCCAGGTAAAGCAATGAGATCACTGCCATCAGAGTCCAATGGAACCTGAACGGATTTCCCTCCAGTGGTATGCCAATCAGAAAAAGAGGTACGAGGCCGAAGACCATTTGTCCGCCGGCGAGCACCGCCGGATCAATGTGTTTGCAGTAAGCTTTGACCAGAACATTGGCGTAGGCTGCACAGAAGGCGCTCAAAACCAGGGCAGCGCTGCCCCAAAGCGCTTTGGGGCCGGACACGTGCAATTGGTTGGAAAAGATTACGCCTACACCGATCACTCCCATCAAAACTCCAAATATTCTAGGCAGCGTCAACGGTTCGCCGGCCAGATAGTAATGAGCAATGATCAATCCGAAAGCCGGCAGCATCGATTGCAATAGTGCGGCCAGGCCGGAGGAAATATATTGTTCCCCCCAAAAGACCAAACCATAATTGAGACTGAACGAGAGCACACCGGTTAGCGCCAGCAATAACAAGTCAGATGGACGGCGCGGGAAGGGAAGACGGCGTATGGCGATCAGCACGAAGAGAACAAAAGCGGCAATCACAAATCTGATGCCGGCAAAGGTCAGCGGCGGCAGATCCTGCAAACCAAGTTTGATAAAGAGCCAGGTTGAACCCCAGATAAGACAGAGTATTAGCCAGACAAGACGCGCTTTCATCACTTGTCATCTATACGTGACCTCGATCGATTGGTCAAACCGGTCAATCTGAATAATTGCAATGCCCCGGCTGCAGCGGTGGTGATGCTTATAAATCAGGTACGCCTGTGGGAGGAAGGAAATTGAACCAATCCCCCAGCTGGCGCTGGGGGATTTCGAAAACTCACGTGACGTGTGAAGAGCCCTCGCGAACACTCTACTGCGCGTTATCCAACTTAATGAGGGCAAACGCGGCGCCCTGGGGATCGAGCATAATCGCAAACCGGCCAATGCCTGGAATATCATCCGCGGGCTTCATTACCTGTGCTCCCAGGGAGGTGGCCAGTGCAACTTTCGCGTCACAGTCATCGACCGCGAAGTAGACCAGCCAGTGCGGTGGCACCGGGCCCATTTCCGGCGTCAACTTGTACATACCGCCGGCAGGTCGTTCGCCGTTCTGGAACATTGTGTATTCCATTGGCCCGAAGTTCTGCGTGTTGGCGGTCCAACCGAGTAAGCTGGTGTAAAATTCGGATGCTTTGCTCGTATTCGTCGTGCCCAGTTCGTTCCAGCAGAATGAGCCGGGAACATTATAAGTTCCCACCCCGTGATGAGTGCCGGCCTGCCAAAGTGCAAACACAGCTCCAGTTGGGTCCTGAATCACAGCCATTCGGCCAACGGTCATGACGTCAAAGGGTTCTTTCATCACTGTGGCGCCAAGTTTATTAGCCTTGCCGGCCGATTCGTCCGCGCTCGTAACTGAAATATAAGACAGCCAGTGTGGCGGGATTCCCTGGTCCTTCATCTCAGGCGAGAGTTGATAAAGGGCAGCCACGTCTTTACCGTTCAGTTTAAGCATCGTGTAAACCATGTCGGGGCCGACGGGATTGTCCACAAAATCCCAGCCAAAGAGTTTTGTATAGAATTGTTTCGCGCCCGCGCTATCGCTGGTCCCCAATTCAACCCAGCAAAACGTGCCGGGGGCGAAACCTGGAGCTTCTTTAGTTGCTGCTTCAGTCATGGTTCTGTTCCTCTCCTGGTTACAGGTTTTCGATTTTTGACTTTTGGGGAGGCGCACACAATATCATGATTGCTTTGGAGAAGAGTATGACAAAAATACAATGGGATTATGGCTTGGGCCTCCTAAAAACGAAATGCGCCACCTTCAGCAAGCTGAACGCGGCGCAATCCGTTCTCCTATAAATCGCCGACGCTATCTCTCTGACTTGCGCCAGAGCCTTCACTCCAGTCTTCTATAGGATGGCAGCTCCGCATGTACACACAAGAGCTGCCGATTTATATCCCGATGAGAACTTGCGGTAAGTTTTCGCCGGTCAGCACTCGATTAAAGTTTTCACCCCAATCATGCATCCTTGCGGATGCGGTGCCTTTAGGTTTTTGTTGTGGTGGCTTTTCCTCCACCGCCGGTTACGACCCGGCAACGAAGCTCAACTTTCGTCGAGCTGCTTGCCCCCCTTGGCGGGTCCTCTTCCAAAGGGTGCCATTCGTTTCCGAATGGCTCAAGAAAGTCTCGCAACTTTCTCCAGCTGAACCTTTCGGTTCCGACTCGGGCGTCATTAGGATTAACAGCCGCCTGCCTCTCCTCTCAACCAATACGTCACCGTATCGGTTACCGTCCCTTTGTCGGTCTCGAAGGCCGTAACCCTCGCGACAGGTGCTTTATACCGCAGAGGTTTTTTAGCGTCAACTTTTTGTGTGTTTTATTTTTCGAATTCATCCTAAAAAGATCTTCTTTATCTGAGATCAACCGAAAAGGCGTAAAACATAAGGGAAAACGGCACACTTCAATTAAAAAACGAACACACAAAACAGCGGAGAGCTAGCTTGTAAAACTTGGCAATGCGCTATTTTTGTAAATTGCCGACTGCGGTTTGTATTCTTTCCTGAATCAGGCGCATTTGCTCTTCACTTTCATACTTCTGACGCGGCCAAAAAAATCCACGCAAACCGTCTTTCCGGCGCCGCGGCACAATATGAACATGCAGATGCGGAACGCTTTGGCTGATGTAATTATTTATAGCGACAAAAGTGCCATCAGCTCCCAAAGCCATTTGAACCGCTCGCGCCAATAATTGGGTGTTCGCAAAGAATGGCGCAATCAGCTTAGCCGGCAGCTCGGGCAATGCTTCAAAGTGCTCACGCGGAATCAGCAGACAGTGCCCGGGGAAAACTGGCCGATGATCCAGGAAGGCAACCGACGACTCATCTTCAAAAATAACAGGGGCGGAAATGTCGCCTGCCAGAATGCGGCAAAAAACACAGGATTCATTCATGAGATATGCGAACGTAATGAAAAGATTATGTTTTGACTCAGGGTACCGCAGGCTTCATCCAACGCAGGTTGGCGAAATTCCAGGTGTCAGTTAAACCATTTTGAGTGTTCCGGCGGCCGGGCAGCTGACAGCAGAAACAAAGGGTTCAGGCCCCACCGTCGATCAATCCTGCCCTCGCCACCTGTGCTGCACTCGCCTGCGCCAGCCGCTCAATTCTAATGTACATTTGTCTACGTGAAAACGTCAGGCGCCAATTCCCAAAAAGTCCTCAGCGCACTGAAGCAGTGGGGCCTGTTGCTCGAAACGGACAGCCGACTGCCAAGCGTGGCCGGATTGGTGGCGCAGGAGTCTTTCCGCGGGTCATGGTGGACGCATCCTCGGGCCCAGGAAATCTTCGCCCTACTACAGCAACTGGTTGATCACAAGGCGGTGTTGGTTACCAAGCTGATTTCCGGCAAGGTTACCTTTGTGCATCGCCGGCTCTGGCCGGAAGTAATATCTATCGGCCTGGCCCGAGAAGCGTGGCAAGTGTCCGGGCTTTCGCCTGCCGCACAAATGCTGCTCGCTAAAACCGATCAGGAAGGCTCGATCTCCACCAACGAGCTTCAGTGGCCGGAAAACTTTGGCTTGGCCAAGCCAGGTGAAATCGTCCGTGAACTGGAGAAGCGTTTGTTGGTTCACAGCGAGGAAATTCATACGGACAGCGGAGCACATGCAAAGTCAATCGAAACGTGGGCCAGTTGGATCAAGAATTCAGATATAAAGCCACGCCGAATAGCGGTTCAGGATGCCCGGCTGAGACTGGAACAAAGAGTAGCGTCCTTAAACGATCATTTCGGGGCCTCCGCCACACTTCCGTGGCGCAGACGCGTCTGACTGTTTTGCTTTAACAGGGCCAGAAGTTTCTCGGACACACGACTGAAAGGCGGGTTACAATTGGCCCTCCAAAACCGAATCTCAGAGGATGCAATTTCATGTCCATTGCTACGATCAACCCGGCCACGGGCGAAACGATTCAGATCTTTGAGTCGCTGACAGAGGAACAGGTTGAGCAAAAGCTCGAGCTGGCGGCGCACACATTTTCCGCATTCCGTTTGACCTCGTTCGCCAAGCGCGAGCCTCTCCTGTTGCGAACTGCAGAGATTCTCGATACGGAAAAGAACAAGCTCGGTCGACTGATGACTCTCGAGATGGGCAAGCCGCTCAAGGCCGCCGAACAGGAGATCGAAAAATGCGCCTGGGTATGTCGCTACTACGCTGAGAAGGCGCGGGAGCATCTGGCTGACCAGGTGATCACTACCAATGCCGCGAGAAGTTATGTGCGGTTCCAGGCAATAGGACCAGTGCTGGCGGTGATGCCCTGGAATTTCCCTTTCTGGCAGGTCTTTCGTTTTGCGGCCCCGGCACTGATGGCGGGCAATGTTGGCTTGCTGAAACACTCGTCGAACGTGCCGCAGTGCGCCCTCGCCATTGAGGATGTCTTTAGACGCGCAGGATTTCCTGAGGGTGCCTTTCAGACGCTGTTGATTGGATCTGATTTGGTCGGCCGCGTGCTTGAAGATCCGCGCATTGTTGCGGCTACGCTGACTGGCAGCGAGCCTGCGGGCCGCAGCGTTGCTGGCCTCGCCGGAAAACAGATTAAGAAAACCGTACTCGAACTGGGCGGCAGCGATCCCTTTATCGTAATGCCCTCAGCGAACCTGACTGAGGCGGTCGCCACCGGCGTGCGAGCTCGAACTATCAATAATGGGCAGTCATGTATCGCTGCCAAACGGTTCATTATCGCTGCCGGTATTTACGAGGAATTTGAACGACGCTTTGTCGCAGGCATGGAAGCACTCAAAGTTGGCGACCCAAGCGATGAAGAAACGGAAATCGGTCCGCTGGCAACGGAACAGATCCTGAAGGATCTCGACGACCAGGTTTCCAGGTCGGTGGCCGAGGGCGCGCGCATCCTTACCGGTGGCAGAAGATTGGATCGGCCGGGTTACTTTTACGAACCAACCGTGCTGGCTAACATCACAGAGCGCGCTCCGGCGTACTGTGAAGAAGTCTTTGGGCCGGTGGCTTTGCTCTTTCGGGTCTCAGATATGAATGAAGCGATTGCGCTTGCGAACAACTCGCCGTTTGGCCTGGGTGCGTCCGCCTGGACCAACGACGAACAGGAGCGAGACCGTTTTATTGAGGAACTCGAGGCCGGCAGCGTTTTCATAAACGGCATGGTAGCCTCAGATCCAAGACTGCCTTTTGGCGGCATCAAAAACTCCGGCTATGGCCGCGAGTTGGGTGAATTCGGCATCCGCGAGTTCGTGAATATCAAGACGATCTGGATTAAGTAGTGAATAAGGCGCAGTAAGAGGAAGAATCTGAATTCTGCTGGCCGGGGTGGAAGGATAGGTATGGTTGCGATTGCCCTCCCACCCAGGTTGGAGCTGGACTGACGATAATCAAAATGAAAATCCCCCCAAGGTCTTTGGCCTGTTTGTGCTCCGCGGTCCTGTTGAGCGGATTGAGTTTTCTAACAGCGAATTCGCTTGACCGTGCCGCCGGGCAAAAGAAAAAGTCAACGGCGCCCGCCAACCGCGAACGCGAAATTGCGGGACGCTTTGCGCCGGTATTTTACCAGGCCCTCGGCGACAACAAACGCGCTGACTACTTCACTAATTTTGACTTTGATGGGGACTGGCGGGGCGACAACAACTGGGTCCATACCAATGACCGGCGCTTTCCAATGAAGGCCTACGTGTACTATGCGGCAGTTGAAACTGCCACTCATTATTTCATTCATTACGCCGTATTTCACGGCCGTGATTACAAAGGCGGGGAGCGCGCGGGCGCGATCCTGAGTGAACTCATGCGTGAGGGCGCGAAGCGCGCCGGGAAGCGGGACCCTACTGGCATTGCGGAAGAAAGCGCCCTGGCCCACGAGAATGACCTGGAGGGATGTCTGATCGTGGTGGCGAAGAACGGGAGCGATCTTGATCGGGCCAAGCCCGTCTTCGTTGAGACGCTGCGTCACAACACAATCGCCAAATATTCTGCGGTTGAAACTTCGCCACAAGATGCCAAAAGCTTTCGCACAGAGGAACAGCGGCCCCTCCTCTATGTCGAACCAAAAGGACACGGCATTGAGGCGTTTACCGGCGAGAATCAGACTGCTGGTAAAGAGGTGCTGACTTACAGAATTGCGGCCCAGGCGGGTAACTCCGAAGAACCAGCAGGAAACTCCGTTGGTTATGAGTTATTACCGCTGGCAACTACTCTTTGGCCGCGATCGCTGGGAGGCATTAACTCTACTTATGCTGAGGTGTATGACTTTGGCGAGGTTACTATCAAGCTGCAGTCCGGGGAGGCAAAAATTCAGCTCCAAAAAATCGGAATTGCCTTTGCCGGTAAGGTTGGTGGAATAAACATGGCCCGCCCACCGTGGGGCTGGTTTGACCGCAGCAATCGTGAAGGAACGTTGGGGGTGTGGTTTTTCGACCCCGCCACCACCATCAAGCGAGATTTCCATCTCGATGAAGGGTTTTCGACGAGTTATTTGCGGCTTCCGTTTTGGGCTGCAAAAAAATAGATCGGGAAGGGCGAGCGACTTTGAGACGTGGGCGGGCTGGATCAGGCCGGTAGTTTTTCAAAAACTGCAAAGAGTTTGCTGGTTTCCCCGTCACTCTTCTCTTTGAACTCACGAATCCATCCGGTCACGGTTTTCGTCATCGTTCGCGCTGAATCCTCCTCACTGGGAGTGTCCGCAGGTGCGTCCACGACTTTGCCAGCGCGGCTGAGGTCGTCCCTCTTAACGATCTTAATTGGCTTAATTGGTTTTTTAATCGCGTTCATCATGTGTTTGTGCCCGCGCAGTAGTGCGCGGGCAGCAGTTTCCTATTGAAAGCTTGTAAGTTAGCGGGATGTGTGACTGGCGCTAGCCATCATGCATTGAAAGTCACAGCTTGTCACGCTCTCACAGGGCTAAGTTGTTCCTCGATAATGCGCACGACCGAGCCTTCGTTTGTCGCGCCGACCAAACGCTCGGCTTCTTTTCCGCCCTTGAAAACAATCATGGTGGGAATGCCCTTGATGCCAAAACGTTGGGTGACGGAAGGATTTTCGTCGACATTCAGTTTTACGATCTTTGCCGTGTCCGCAAATTTTTGCGCCACAGACTCGATCACCGGCGTCATTGCGCGGCACGGACCACACCACTCGGCCCAAAAATCAACCAGCACGGGCACCTTGCTGTTCATCACTTCCGCTTCAAAGGTACCGTCGCTAATATCTTTAACGAATTCACTCATTATGCGCTTACTCCTTGTTTTATTCTCAGTCGTTGCAAAGTTGATCCAAAAGGCCGGCCAGCGTGCGCCGATCAGCTTCAGGGAGACACTTGAGCAGGGCACGCTCTTGTTCCTCGAGTATTTTCGCCGCCACGATGTACCGCTGGCGGCCTTCCGGGGTGACATTGGCGCGCACACTACGGCGGTCGCTGGGATCGTTAGACCGGCCCACGAGCCCGTCTGCTTCCAACCGATCCATCAATTGCGTAATGTTCGATTTAACGCAACTAATACGCTAAGCCAGGGCGCTGAGCGGGAGCGGTTCACCTGCCTGAATCAGATGATGCAGTATACCCAGCTTGGTGAAAGACAGACCTGACCCGGCCAGCGCCGCTTCGACACGAGACTCCAGGCGCTGGGCAACACCCAGCAAAGTCCGCACTAATGGATCAAACCCGACATCTTCCAGACCACAGATTTCGTTCACGAGTGAACTATACTGGCCTGTACTAAGTTATGTCAAGCCTTGCGGGAGAGGCTAGCGGCAGATAGTCTGTCGGGGCGAGTCTCGATGAGGAGGACGAGTATTGAAGCTGGCTCTTAAATACGGCCTGTTGATTACCGTCTGCTTTGTTGCCTGGGTGGTCATTGCGCACAAACTGGTACCGAACCCTCAATCCCTGGTGCACAGCGCAGGTTCCGCCACTTTTGTGAATATCGTAGAAATTCTGGCGATCTTTCTCGGCATCAGGGAAAGGCGGAGACAGATGAGCGATCACCTGAGTTTTAAGGATGGGCTCAAGACCGGGGTAGGCATCGCCTTCGTCTACGGCCTTTCAGCATGCCTTTTCTTCGCAGTGCAGTTCTTGCTGCCTGGATCCAACTTTCTGGCCGCCGAGGCTGGTGCCCGGAACCAGTCGCCAGGGCAGGCAGCACTGGGAGCTTTTATTGGACTTTTCTTTGGGGCGCTCTTGATGGGACTGCTTTATTCGACGATCATTTCCTTTGTGTTTGCCGCGCGGCAGCGCAGTTCCGAGCAAAACTCGTCGTAAAGAGTCAACCGCAAAGCTTTACATCGACGGAACCAATACTACCTTACCGATGTTTTTTCGGGCCTCCATATAGGAATGCGCGGCCCCAACTTCAGTGAAAGGGAATGACCTGTCTACGTGAGGTCGAACCCATCCTTCCTGCACTCCGTCAATAATTACTTTCATCCACTCAGCCACCTTCTCGCGTTCGTGCCAGAGATGGCCGAGGTTCAAGCCAAAGACGCCCTTGTTCTTGTTAAGCAACCCGAAAGGATGAAACCACGGTGTCTGCCAGGCCGCTTTGGCCATCTCCAGCTTGCCTTTAAGCCCGTCCGCCGAAGCCGTAGAAATTCCGAACATTCCCAGGCGCCCGGTTGACCTCAGGGCGCGGTAACTCTTTTTCCAATGGCCCCCGCCGATAGGATCAATCACCAGTTCAACGCCACGGTCGCCAGTCAGCTTCTTTAATACAGCCAGCCAATCCTGATTTCGATAGTCAATCGGATGGTCCAGACCACGTTGCCGAAGGAATTCATGCTTACCCGGGCTTGCGGTACCGTAAGTCGTGGCGCTCAAGCGCTTAGCGATATCGAGCGCTGCCAGACCAACTCCGCCACCGGCATTATGAATCAGCACTGCTTCGCCGGGCTGCAGCGAGCCCATAACGGCGAGCAGTGCATAAGCCGTTAGATAGTTGACCGGAATAGCCGCCGCCTGTTCAAAGCTCAGGGACTCAGGTTTCGTGAAAATCTGATTACCTTTGACGACTACGAGTTCCGCCTGGCCGCCAAAGCGAGTCAGGGCCACAACAGCCTTCCCTACCATTGCCTGGTCGACTCCCGCGCCGGCGACTTCGACGTTTCCGGCGACTTCATATCCCATCACACAGGGTTTCTTTGGCGCATCGGGATAGAGACCCTGGCGCGCCAGAATGTCAGCGAAGTTCAAACCCGCCGCCTTGACGCGAATCAGCACATCACCCGCGCCCGGTTTCAGATCCGGTCGCTCCTCGATCTGGAGGACCTCCGGACCGCCGTTTTTGGTCGTTACGATTTGTCGCATGGGCTTAAAGTAGCATAGAGGATACAAGAAACAAGCAGGGCGCAGAAGCCTCCTTCTGCGCCCTAATCATAAACTCGATTGTTGCCAGGATTAGGTTGCCTTTGGTGCCCCTGCTGTCGCCGTGTCGCTGGCCTTGTTTGGTTGCGGCGTTATCCGCAGATAGGGCTTCGGCGCTTTCCAGCCGGCGGGAAATTTTGCCTTGGCATCTTCATCTGACAGCGAAGGCACGATGATCACGTCCTCGCCGTCTCTCCAGTTGACCGGAGTCGCCACGCTATAGTTTGAGGTTAGTTGTAGGGAGTCAATCACACGCAACACTTCATCAAAGTTGCGACCACAGCTGGCCGGATACGTGATCATGAGCCTGACCTTCTTGGCAGGGTCAATGATAAAAACCGAGCGTACCGTGAAGATGTCGCTAATTTGTGGATGGATCATGTCGTAGAGTTCGGAAACTTTATGATCCGGATCCGCAATCACCGGGAAGTTCAAGGCGGTGCCCTGAGTTTCCCTGATGTCTTCAGCCCAACGTTGATGGGAATCGGCTTTATCAACACTGAGGCCAATTATTTTTACATTTCGCCGATCGAATTCAGGTTTAAGCCTGGCAGCCTCTCCCAATTCTGTAGTGCATACAGGCGTAAAATCCTTGGGGTGGGAAAACAGGACAGCCCAGCTGTCGCCGATCCACTCATGGAAGTTGATCGGACCCGCAGTGGTGTCGGCCGTAAAATCTGGAGCGGTGTCACCTAAACGTAGAGTCATGGTTTCATCCTTTCGTCGGTAGGCCCGAAACCTCACCGTTATGAGAGAGGTAACAGGGATTGGTTTGTTGTCGGGGGTTCTTGTCCGAGCCGTTTTTACAACGGTTAGACTGGTAAGTCAAAGAGCGAGGGCTTAGAAGCGGGCGCAGCACAACCGTTGGCAGTCAGTTTCCAACTCTGCCCTTGCGATGTTATCATCCAGTTACCCCCCCAACCCCCCGCTTTATCAATAGCGTTTTGTTCCCCACTGACGCCTGGCGCCTTTGTATGTTGAACTACGCTCACGAACCGCAAATGTCTTCCGGCACATCACTGCTGAACGAACCCAGCGCTGAGCTTTACAGAAAAGTATTCACTCATTCAAACGAGGCCATTGCGATCATTGATCCGGAAGGTCGTTACCTCGAACAGAATGCAGCTCATCGAGCGCTGGTGGGTTATACGGATGAAGAACTACGTGGCAAAACTCCCGCCGTTCACCTCGGAGAAAACGCCTTCGCGGCAATCGCGCGTGAACTGGCCGAGAAAGGTGAATATAAAGGAGAAATAACCAGCCACGCGAAGAGCGGTGAAGGCAGGCAAATCGAAATCTCTGCTTTTGCGATGAGAAACGCTGCCGGCCAGCCCATTTGTTTTGTCGGCATCAAGCGCGACATTTCCGTTCGCAAACGTAACGAAGAGGTCTTGCGTCGCAGTGAAACCGAGCTCTCCGACTTCTTTGACAGCGCTGCCATCGGTTTGCATTGGGTGGGTCCCAATGGATACGTGGTGCGCGTCAATCAGGCCGAGCTCGATTTACTCGGCTATGCACGCGAGGAGTATATCGGTCATCACATCTCTGAGTTTCATGCGGACCAGGAGGTCATTGATGACATTCTCGCGCGGCTGCAGCGAGGCGAATCAATCAACGACTACGAGGCGCGCCTGCGATGCAAGGACGGGGCAATCAAGTTTGTGCGCATTAATTCCAGCGTGTATCGAGAAGACGGCAACTTCATTCACACGCGTTGCTTTACGCTGGACATAACAGACCGCAAACGGGCTGAGCAACGGCTGGCTCTGCAATACTCCATAACCAGGAACCTCTCTGAAGCAATCGACATCACTGACGGCACGCAACGAGTCCTGCGTGCCGTTTGTGAGAATTTGGGTTGGCAGGTCGGGCTGATTTGGCGAGTTGAACGAGAAAAAATCAATCTCGTTTGCGAAGACTTCTGGCACACTGAGGACGTCGCCGTGGATGAGTTTGAGTCCACCTGCCGCGCGCTTAAATTTGCTAAGGGTGTTGGTCTTCCTGGCCAGATATGGGCGAGCGGCGAGCCCACCTGGATTCCCAATGTGCTCGAACATAATAACTTCCCGCGAGCCTCGAGCGCTGCCGGCGCCGGTCTTCACGGAGCTTTCGGCTTTCCAGTTCTGGTGGGATCTGACGTGATTGGGATTATTGAGTTCTTCAACCGGGAAATAATGCAGCCCGATCCGGAAGTGCTCCAGATGATGTCGAGTGTCGGGGGACAAATCGGTCAGTTTCAGGAACGGAAGCGAGCGGAAGCAGAGTTAGCCAGGATCTTACTGCTCGAACGTTCAGCAAGGGCGGAAGCGGAGCAGGCCAATCGTCTCAAGGATGAATTTCTGGCGACTGTATCGCATGAACTGCGCACTCCCCTCAACGCGATGATGGGGTGGGCGCGGATGCTGCGATCGGGCCGGCTGGATTCAGATAGTCGCGAGCATGCCCTGGAAGTGATTGAAAGAAACGCCTGGGCGCAAAAACAAATCATAGAAGATATTCTCGACGTTTCGCGAGTGATCACCGGAAAGCTGCAACTCAATCTTTCACCGGTAGATCTCGGGGCGGTTACAGATGCAGCGCTCGACGCGGTCCGGCCGGCCCTCGAGGCCAAAGAGATTCAGATTACGAAGATGATTGATCCACGTGTACGGGTCATCGTCGGCGATGCCGATCGCCTGCAGCAGGTTATTTGGAATCTGCTTTCGAACGCTGCGAAGTTCACTCCGGTGCGGGGGCAGATTGACGTTTCTGTCAGGCAGGTCAATAACAACATTCAGATCCGGGTGAGCGATACTGGAACCGGCATCGCGCCCGACTTTCTCCCACACGTTTTCGAGCGTTTTCGCCAGGCGGATGGCTCAACCACTCGGACTCATGGTGGTCTGGGTCTCGGTTTGGCAATCGTACGACATCTGGTAGAGCTTCACGGAGGTTCGATCAAAGCAGAGAATCGCCCGGAAGGGCAGGGCGCTATTCTGACCGTAAGTTTGCCATTACCCAGTGGAGAGTTACGGCTGGAGGACGTACCGGCAGCCTTTATCAGGGAACCGGAATCGTCATCCGAAGGTCCGGATCTGAGCGGGATCAATGTGCTCGTAGTTGACGATGAAGCTGACGCGCTGGATCTGATTGCGATTGACCTCACGGCTTGTGGTGCGAAAGTGACGTCCTATTCCAAGGCCAGTGAAGGTCTGGCAGCACTCAAGAAATTCCCATTCGATCTGTTGATCAGCGACATCGGGATGCCTGAGTTTGATGGTTACGAATTCATCCGCAGAGCGCGGGCGCTGGAGGCTTCCGAGCAACGCCGCAAAGTCCCGGCGCTTGCTTTGACGGCTTACGCGCGGGTTCAGGATCGCCTGCGCGCCCTGATCGCCGGATTCGACACTCATGTATCCAAGCCACTCGAAGGTGGCGAACTGGTCACTGTTGCTGCCAGCCTGGTCGGGCGGCTGGCCAAAAAGTAGTCAGGCACGATAGTCTCAGGAACACAATGTCAACCCGTTGCGATTGGGCCCGGAGCGAGAAAGCTGTTGCTTATCACGATGTTGAATGGGGCGTGCCGCTCCATGATGACCGTGGCCTGTTTGAATTTCTGATACTGGAAGGCGCACAAGCGGGATTGAGCTGGGAGACAATCCTCCAGAAACGAGCGAACTATCGCGCGGCCTTTGACAACTTCGACCCACAAAAAGTTGCGCGCTACAGCCCGGCCAGAGTGGAAAAGTTAATCCAGAATCCCGGGATTGTTCGCAACCGTTTAAAGATAAATGCGGCGCTGCAGAATGCTCAGGCGTTCCTGGCCGTGCAGCGTGAGTACGGCAGTTTCGATGCTTACGTTTGGCAGTTCGTAAATGGGCAGGCCATAAAGCGAAGGCCGAAAAAACCGGTCTTGACTCATACGAAAGAATCTGACGCCCTCAGTAAGGATCTCTTGCAGCGTGGGTTCAAGTTTGTAGGCCCGACCATATGTTATGCCTTCATGCAGGCCGTGGGAATGGTCAACGACCACGATCCGAAATGCTTTCGCTATAAAGAGATTCGGTGAGAATGCCAGGTTGCCCGGCTTAACACTACTGGTTATGGCGCATGTTTTAGCGTCCGGCGTTGCTGTTCCCGGTGTTAATCACTGTGGGTCCGCCAGACTGACCCAGGGACAATAATTCGTGGACTTTATTTACCAGCCCCATAAAGGCAAGTCCCAAAGCAGCAGACAAAAGTAGCGCTGGCAGTAAGCTGAAGTTACTCCCGGCTCGAGTTTTGCGACTTCGATCTTCCATTGCCAGAACCCTCACGATGGCAGTAGCCTGCCTAACAACTAAGACTGCTTCAGGCGGCAAATTATTAACAGCGATGAAGGGAATATCCCAAAGGCAGCAAGCTGGGGTTTCCCTGGCCCGGTGTCGCGCTGCCCATTGACGTTGGTTGGTGTCTCGCTCTATTGTGCGAACCGCAGCCAAAGTCGAAGGAGGATTTAAAGCTTGCACAGATTTGTAATGAACACCTGTTTCCTGCTTTTTATTTGTTTTTTCCTCGCATGCCAGTCATATACTACAACCCTGGAACAAAGCGTCGAACGCGCGGATGAAACTGCGGCCATCGGCGCTCTCCGGACCCTCTCGGCCGCTCAGCGCACATATAGCGTCAGCAATGAGAATAGTTTTGGGACTTTTGAGAAACTGGTGAATGGAGGCTTTCTCGACTCCCGATTCAGTTCAGACCATCCGAAATTCAGGGGATATGTCCTGACCATGACCGTCGCGGGGGGCAAAGAAGCAGGATCGTATAACGTCAATGCTGACCCTGAGCCGCCCCTGAAAGGCCGTCATTTTTACATCGACTCGACTTCCGAATTGATTCATACGAATCCGGATCGACCGGCGGGTGCCGCCGATCCCTCGCTGGATCAGTGAGGTGTGTGAACTGCGTCGTTGGCTTAATCAAGGAAGGAACACGAATGCGGTGCTTAAAATTTGTTCTGGTGATCTCGCTGCTCGCTCAACCCGCCCTGGCCCAATCTGGCGCGGAGACGGCCAGACAGTTTCGGCAAGCGCATGAACACCAAATCCTCCAGGAATTTCTTGACCTTCTGGGAATTCCCAATCCGGCATCAGATCGTGAGAACATCCGTCGTAACTCAGCATTTATCCTTGAACTCCTAAAGCAACGCGGGTTGCAGGCGCGCTTGCTCGAGGCCAGGACCGCAAATGTTCCGCCCGTGGTCTACGGCGAATGGAAAACACCGGGCGCCACGCGCACCATCATTCTTTACGCTCATTACGACGGCCAGCCAACCGACCCCAAGCAGTGGACCGGTAGTTTGCCCTGGCAACCAGTACTTCGTTCCGCCTCACTGGAGGGCGGCGGGAAATTGCTGGCCGCGCCCGATGGGAAGGGAATCATCAATCCCGAATGGCGTCTCTATGCTCGTTCAGCTTCCGACGACAAGGCCGGAGTCATGGCTATCCTGACAGCCTTCAGGGCCCTCAGGGCGAACGAGCACAAGCTGACCTCAAACATCAAATTCTTTTTTGAAGGCGAAGAAGAAGCGGGCTCACCACACCTGGGCGAAATAATAGAGCTCCATCAGGCGCTGCTGAAAGCGGATGCCTGGATAATCTGCGATGGGCCGGTTCATCAATCTGGTCGCAAGCAGGCAGTCTTTGGCGTCCGTGGCGATACGAATGTCGACATAACGGTTTACGGAGCCCGGCGACCATTGCACAGCGGCCATTACGGCAACTGGTCGCCTAATCCCGCGTCGATGCTCGCGCGCTTATTGGCTTCCATGAAAGACGATGCGGGGCGAGTCACAATCCCGGGCTGGTACGACGATACCCAACAGCTTGGTGAAGCTGAAAAACGAGCCATTGCCGAGGCGCCGCAATTCGATGACGAGCTCAAGCTGCAGTTGGGCCTGGCGCGAACTGAGGGTGGCGGCAAGAGCCTGTTGGAATTAATCAACCTTCCGTCATTGAATATCAATGGCATGAGCAGCGGAGATGTTGGCGTCCTGGCGCGTAACGTCATTCCCACCACGGCAACTGCGGTTATGGATCTTCGCCTGGTAAAAGGCAATGATTACCGGCGGCAGGTCGGGCGCCTAACAGAATACATTCGCCGGCAGGGTTTCTATGTTATCGATCGCGAGCCCACCGACGAAGAACGTTTGCAGCACCCGATGATTGCGAAAGTCATTCATCGTGCGGGCGGGTATAACGCGGAACGAACGCCGATGGATTTGCCGATTTCTCTGGCGGTGATTGAGGCTGTGCAATCCACCTCAACAGAACCGATTGTCAGGCTGCCGACTGCCGGTGGCAGTTTGCCGCTATCTATTATTACGGAGAGGCTGCACACGGTAACGATTACCGTTCCGATTGCCAACTACGACAACAACCAGCACGCTGAGAATGAAAATCTGAGACTGCAGAACCTTTGGGATGGGATTGAAACGTTCGCGGCTCTGATGACCATGAAGTAGAGCGAGAGCTGGCAAGAGTCTCAAAATCCAACCTGCAAACGTGCGCTGACAAGCAAGAACTTTAGAGAATGAATGGCGCGACCAAAAGATTTGAGGCCAGGCTGCGCTCTCCCCTTCGCAACCTGGCCCCAGTCAACGGTCGCTTGCCGAAGCGCGCAACCGATCTTTTAAAAACTGATTCAGTAAGGATAACGATTTCGATTGCGGATCTTATAAGTGTAAAGGGCTCCGCCTCCTGCTCCGGCCAGGGCTCCGATTGCCGCGCCTTTCTTGCCACCGACAATCGCTCCTAGTAAGGCTCCTGCGGCTGCACCGCCGGCTACCGTGACCTTATCCTGGTGCTTCTCCCAGAAGCTGCGATTGCGATAGTCGTAGTAGGAACGTGAGTCATATACGCTTCCTGTACGCGCCGAACTCCCATAGTAAGTTTGATTTCGTCTGCGCCCCTGTGCAAATGTTGGGACTGCAACTGAACCCAGTATCGACAGCGTTAAAATGATTGCGAATATTTTTTTCATGCCTCTGACCTCCGCTGCTCCTTGAGCAACGACTGTGCCAATCCTCGCCATCTGGTTGGAGAAAGCCAAAATGAGACAAATCCTGTGGTTTCAGGCTAGTTGAGAGCACTGCAGGTCTGAGTTGGTTGAGGCAATGTAGGATATGGTAAGGCGGGTAGCCCGATATGGGATGAGAGCAGCGACTCGCGCTGCCTTCGCTATTCGAACTGCTTTTTGAATTCCGCGAATTGACTTCTCAGTCCCTGCATTTCGCCGCTGATTCTTTCGACTTCCTGCTCGAGGTGGGCAATTCGATCGGCCGTTACCGCCCGGCCGGAGCCGCTTTCCCGCGGGCCCTGAAATTCGGCGGCGAGGGCCTGGACATCAATTTCGCCGCTCAGTAAATGGGCAACCCGGGTTTCTTTTTGTCCGGGTTGGCGAGGTAGCCTGACGACCAGCGGTTCCGGATCCTTGGCGATCAGCAACCGTAACGTCTCTTCAACGTCTTCCAGTCCCTTAAAATCAAATAGGCGGGCAGAGCGGGTATGCAACTCTCCCACGGTCTGCGGCCCCCTGAGCATCAGCAGGCACATCAATGACAGCTCAGGGTGACTAAGGTGAAAAATTTCCGGCATCACGTGCTTGTACTTTGGCACCCGGCTGCTGCTGCCATAAAAAACGTACGTTAGATTCTTCGTGCGCAGACTCTCAACCGCCTCGGCGACAGTCGTTTCAGAATAAGCGGTTACGGGATTACGGTTGTTCTTTTGATTGCAGGCCAGCGTGAGCGAGTTCAAGGTGAGCGGATAATACTCCGGTGTCGTTATCTGCTTTTCGACCAGTGAGCCCAGCACGCGCAGCTCGACATCAGTAAGTATGGTCAGCATATTGAAAACTCACCTTATTAAAAGTGCATGGAGAGCGCAAGTGTGACTGCACCGACTAACGGTCAGAAAACAGAGCGTCCTTTACAAACCATAGGCGATTGAGAACGTCCTAGGCGCCGTTAAGTCGGCGCGTACGGACGTAATCTGACACGTGGTCGCCGTAACGTTCCATAAATGGCTGTCTATAGTCGGTGCCGCGGATCACGCGCCGGCATTCTCTCGTGTCACAGATACACTCAAACTCCTCCATGTGTTCATCACAGAACGTGGCGTAATCCATGGTGATCTCTCGGCCTGGGGCTATCTTCGTGCGGGCCACCAGATTCAGACCGTCCAGCCAGGCATTGGGATCGCAGGAGTGGTTAATTGGTTTCCAGTGATCGGGATCGTGACTCCAGCTGACAAAGATCTCATCGGTTAAGGGGTAGGCATATTGCGAGAACCATTGCTGCTGTTGCTCATTCCAGTTTTCCCGGACATGTTTTCTCGTCACCAGCACGTGTGCCTGTTCTTCATATGATTCGATAATCTCGCCAGCCTCGATGGTTTCGACGGCGTACATGCCGTAGTGGCTCTTCGAGTCGAGATATAGTTTCCACTTCTTAAGCAGCCGGCTATGTCGTTTCAAAGCCGCCTTAATTACTTTTTCAAAGAACTCTCGATGCCCCCAGGCTTCCTGCAGCAGAATGAGATCGGCGCTGCCTGCTTCCTCCAGCGGGTAGGCAACATCACAATTGGGATTAATCTCCAGCATGAATAACTCGCCCCGGTCATTCATGCGAATGTCACAGCGACCATAGCCGGCGCCATTGAGCCCGATAAACAGCTTCTTCGCCATGTCTTCGAGCCGGCCGTTCAGCTCTCTGTCGTCGCTCTGTACGCACGTCATCGCCTCGTAGTCTTTCCACTTCAGGTCAAAGTGCTTGAAAGATTCACCGGCGGGAAAGCGAAACTCAATCGGCCGGTAGGCAAAAGGCTCGAGTTCATTGTCTGCGTTTTCTACTACCAGGACGGAGAATTCACGGCCTTCGATAAATTCTTCGATAAGCGTGCCGCCGAAAGCAGCAATCATCTTTTGGGCCTCAACCCGCAGCGCTTCCGGGGTCTCTACACGCGATTGTCTGGTGAGTCCGATACTGCTGTAGCTGTTGGGGTGTTTGGTGATTAAGGGAAATTTCAACGAATTGGCCGCCAGTTCGATGCTGTGATCGTCAGCGGCGAAAACATAGGCAGGCGCTTTGATGCCCCAGAAGTGGCAGACGCGCTTCATCATCTCGCGCGAAGGCTCGTAAAAATCCGAGGTGGCACCCGTAAAAGGCAGTTTCAATCTTTCCAGCGTCTGGACTACTTCGATGCCCGGGCGATCCTCATCCCAGGCGCCGTCGCAGAGATTGATGAAGACATCGAAGCCGCGGCGCGACAGCTCGACCACCTGTCGCACAGCTCTAACTTTATCGATGAAGACGGTTTCGCATTCATGTCCGTCGAGATGGCGGACGACGTCTGACTGCGGATCGAAATCCTTCATCGGACTGTCGGAGTTTTCGTAGGAGGGATCAAGTATGCATATCTTCACGGGGGCATGTCCTCAGAGCTGTTGCGATCAATCGAGCTGAAGTGAATATATACCATGAAAGTGAGGGCAATGATCGCAGAGTTATGATTTATGTCCGGTGAAACTTGAAACATCGGATCGTAATCTTTAGACTGCCGCGGTATGCCCACGATGGATGACGCTCTCATCTCCTTACGCCAGCATTTCGGCTTTGACGGTTTTCGCGCCGGCCAGACGGAGGTCATAAGTGCCATCCTCGAAGGCAAAGATGCTGTCGTCGTGATGCCAACCGGCAGCGGCAAGTCACTTTGTTATCAACTGCCCGCGATGATGTTGAGTGGCGCGACGCTGGTAGTTTCTCCACTCATTGCCTTGATGAAGGACCAGGTCGATGCACTGCGTGCCCGTTCTTTGCCCGCCACCTTTATCAATAGTTCAATCACGCCGGGCGAACAAAACGCCCGTATTGATGGCCTGCGCCGGGGTGAGTTCAAGCTTGTCTATGTAGCGCCGGAACGCTTTCGCAGTGGTCGCTTTGTCGAGGCGCTGCAGCGCGCGGGAA
>Ga0209798_10000421_pt1 | contig 25161 bp, 17 predicted proteins | sample DOMMetBare3Fresh_FD_187475 | JGI IMG/M metagenome (GOLD analysis project Ga0209798, IMG submission 187475) | Wetland sediment microbial communities from St. Louis River estuary, USA, under dissolved organic matter induced mercury methylation -... | ecosystem: Environmental > Aquatic >... | reverse complement strand
ACACCGCCGGTTCGCGGACGAGAGCAGCGACTTCGTCACCCTGCTCAACCTCTGGGAGTACCTGCGCGAGCAGCAGAAGGCGTTGAGCGGCAACCAGTTCCGCCGGCTTTGCCGCAGCGAGTACCTCAACTACCTTCGGGTGCGCGAGTGGCAGGACCTCTACGCCCAGCTGCGCCAGCTCGCCCGTGGCGTCGACGTCACCCTCAACAGCGAGCCGGCCGACCCGCAGCGGGTCCACCAGTCGCTGCTCGCCGGGCTGCTGTCGCACGTTGGCCTGCGGGATGCCGCGACCAGGGACTACCAGGGCGCGCGCAACGCGCGGTTCGCCGTCTTCCCCGGCTCGGCCCTGGCGAAGAGGCAGCCGTCGTGGCTGATGGCGGCCGAGCTCGTCGAGACGAGCCGGCTCTGGGCCCGCACGGTCGCCCGGATCGAGCCGGAGTGGGTCGAGCCCGTCGCGGGCCACCTCGTGAAGCGGACCTACAGCGAGCCGCACTGGGAGAAGAAGCGTGCCGCCGTCGTCGCTGTCGAGCGGGTCACGCTCTACGGCGTCCCGATCGTGGCGGGACGCACCGTCGGCTACGGGAAGGTCGACCCCGAGCTGTCGCGTGACCTGTTCGTCCGGCACGCGCTCGTCGAAGGGGACTGGGATACCCGGCACGCGTTCTTCGCCGAGAACAGGCGCCTCCTCGACGACGTCGAGGACCTCGAGAACCGGGCCCGCCGGCGCGACATCCTCGTCGACGACGAGACGCTCTTCGCCTTCTACGACAAGCGGATCCCCGCGGACGTCGTCTCCGGCGCGCACTTCGACGCCTGGTGGAGGAACGCCCGCCGCGAGACCCCGGAGCTGCTCACGTACACCCCGGACCTGCTCGTCAGCGACGAGGCGGACACCGTGAGCGAGGCCGACTACCCGGACACCTGGCGCCAGGGCGACCTGACCTTCGGGCTCACCTACCAGTTCGAGCCGGGCGCGGCCGCCGACGGGGTGACCGTGCACATCCCGCTGCCCGTGCTCAACCGGGTGAACCCGGACGGTTTCGAGTGGCAGATCCCCGGCCTGCGGCACGAGCTCGTCACCGCGCTCATCCGCTCGCTGCCGAAGAGCCTGCGGCGCACGTTGGTCCCGGCACCCGACACCGCGCGCGCCGCGCTGGCGTCGCTGCATCCGCGCCAGGAGCCGCTTCTCGAGGCGCTCGGGCGCGAGCTCGCCCGGGTCGGCGGGCAGCCGGTCGCACCGACCGAGCTCGACGTCACCAAGGTGCCCGACCACCTCCGGATGACGTTCCGCGTCGAGGACGCAACGGGCCGGCTGCTCGCCGAGGGGAAGGACCTCGAGGCGCTGAAGCTGCGGCTGCGGCCCACGGTCGCGACGACGATCTCGCAGGCAGCGCAACGCATCGAGCGGACCGGGCTGCGGGACTGGACGATCGGCGAGCTGCCGCGCACGTTCGCGGCGGACGGCGTCCGGGGCTTCCCCGCGCTCGTCGACGAGGGGTCCTCGGTCGCCGTCACGGTGCTGCCGACCGCCGCGGACGCCGAGCGCGCGATGGCCGCCGGGACCCGCCGGCTGCTCCTGCTCTCGACCCCGTCGCCGGCCAGGACCGTGCTCGGCCGGCTCGACAACCGGGCCAAGCTCGCCCTGAGCCACGCGCCGCACGGCGGCGCCGTGGCGCTCTTCGACGACTGTCTCGCGTGCGCCCTCGACGCGATCGTCGAGGGTGCCGGGGGCCCGGCGTGGGACGCCGCCGGCTTCGCCCGGTTGCGCGGGGAGGTCCGGCAGCGGGCCGAGCCGGTGCTCGCCGACGTCGTCACTGTCGTCGCGGACATCCTCGCCGTCGCCGGCGAGGTCGAGCGGGCGGTGCGCAGCACGTCGAGCCCGGTCCTGCTCCCGGCGCTCACGGACGTCCGGGAGCAGCTCGGGGCGCTCGTGCACCCCGGCTTCGTCGCCGCGACCGGCTACCACCGGCTCCGCGACGTCGCGCGCTACCTGCGCGCCGCCCTCCAGCGTCTCGAGAAGCTGCCCGAGCGCCCCGAGCGGGACCGCGACCTCATGTGGCGCGTCGAGCTCGTGCAGCAGTCGTACGCCGCCCTGCGGTCCCGGCTGCGTCCGGGCGCGCCGGTGCCGCCCGCGCTCGACGAGATCCGCTGGATGCTCGAGGAGCTGCGCGTCAGCTTCTGGGCGCAGCACCTCGGCACGCCGTACCCGGTGTCGGAGAAGCGGATCCAGAAGGCGATGGACGCCGTCGTGCTGCCCTGATCGTGAGTGCGCGGGCCACAACGCAACCAGAACCCGCCCCTTGGCTGCACGAACGGCGGCCCGGAGTGGGTTCTGGTTGCGTCGTGGTCGTTCTGACGGCTCGCTCGACGGCGAGCTGGCGCATCCGGCGCAACTGCGGAGGTTGCACCAAGCGGCGACCAGCGTCTCCGGCGTGGTCTGCTGGCTGGTGATCGCCGAGACCTTCGCCGCGACCACCTGGTCCCCGCATCGATGCGCCCCTACGTCGGTGGCTCGCAGAACAACTCGATCCTCGAGCTGACGCTCGGGTACAACGGGCTGGGCCGGCTCACCGGCGAGGAGGAGGGCAGCGTCGGCAGCGGCAACGGCTGGGGCCCGACAGGCCTCTTCCGGCTGTTCGACGCCTCGAACGGCGGGCAGGCGTCCTGGTTGATCCCCGGGACGTTCGTGCTGCTGACGGCCGGGCTGTGGCTCACCCGGCGGATGCCACGCACCGACCGCACCCGCGCGGGGTTCCTGCTCCGGTGCGGTTGGCTGCTCGTCACCGGGCTCGTCTTCTCGTTCATGAACGGGATCCTCCACGAGTACTACTGCGTCGTCCTCGCGCCCGCGATCGGCGACCTGACCGTCCCACCCTCGAGATCGCCGGTCTCGACCCGATGGTGGGCGCGGACACGGGTCGAGAACCGGTGGTCTTCGCCCGAGGCGGGTCGGGGCGACAGCGGCATGATGCCGAGGGGATGCTGGGCGGGTGGACGTCCACGAGATCGCCGACGAGCTCTACGGGCTCGCGCCCGAGGACTTCATCCCCGCGCGCGACGACCACGCCAAGCGCGCCAAGGGGTCCGGGGACCGCGAGCTCGCCAAGGCGGTGACCGGGCTGCGCAAGCCGTCCGCCGGCGCGTGGGTCGTCAACCTCCTCGTCCGCCGGGCCGGAGACCGGGTGGAGGCGCTCCTCGACCTCGGTGAGTCGCTCCGGACCGCCCAGGCCGCCCTCGCGGGCGACCAGCTCAAGGAGCTGAGCCGGCAGCGTGCACAGGTCGTCGCCGCGATGGCGCGGGAAGGCCGCCGGCTGGCCCGCGAGGCCGGGCACCCGGTGAGCTCCGCGATCGAGGAGGACGTCGCGGAGACCCTCCGCGCGGCCCTCGCCGACCCGGCCGCAGCGGACGCGGTCCGGACGGGACGGCTCACCACGTCGCTGTCGTACGCCGGGCTCGGCGAGGTGGACCTCTCCGGCGTCGTCGCGCTCGGCCCCCGGCGCGCGGCGCGGGCCGCACTGCGCGCGGTCGGGGACCCGGGCGCCGCGGCCGTCGCGGGCTCGGACGGCTCGGACGGCTCGGACGGCTCGGACGACTCGGACGGCCCGGACGGCCTGGACGGCGACGCGGCGGTCGCGGGGGCGGACGACGGTGACGCCCCGGGCGCGGCGGTCCGGGACGCCGAGGCCGCACGGGAGAAGGCCGAGCGGCGCCGCGAGGCCGAGCGCCGCCGCCGCGAGGCCGAGCGGCTCGAGGCCGAACGCCGCGCAGCCCGGACGGCGCTCGAGGATGCGGAGGATTCGCTCGCCGACGCCCGGCTCGCCGAGCAGACCGCCGCCGACACCCTCGCCGACGCCCGGGCCGACCAGGAGCGCGCGCAGGCGAAGGTCGCCGAGCTCGAGGAGGCCCTGCGCAGCGCCCAGGAGGCTTCCGGTGCGGCGACCGCCGCGGTCCGGCCACGCAAGCGCGAGCACGACAGTGCCCGACACGCCCTCGACGTCGCGCAGCGGGCCGTCGACCGGGCCCGGGCCCACGTGGAGCGGCTCGGCGGCTGACCGGTCGGCCGCAGCTCAGGACCGCCGGACCGGACAGGGTCAGCGGCGGCGGGCGCCCCCCTGGTCGCAGGCTCAGAAGTCGCCGGCGTCGCGGCGCATCGTGGCCAACGTGTCCACGAGCGAGCGGGTCTGCTCTGGGGACAGCCCGGGGACGCTGAACACGTGCGCGTTCAACGCCTCGGTCGCCTTCGTCGCGAGCTCGCGGCCGTCCGGCGTGAGGGACGCCAACGTGGTCCGGCGGTCGCTCGGGTGCGGGGTCCGGCGGACGAGGCCGGTCGCCTCGAGCCGGTCGACGGCATTCGTCACGCTGGCCGGGTGCACCTGGAGCCGTTCGCCGATCCGGCTGAGCGGCAGGCTGCCGCGCCTGCTGAAGAGCAGCAGCATGAGGACCTCGTACCGGGCGAACGTCAGCCCGAGCGGGCGCAGCACCGCCTCGACCCGGGCCAGGACGATCTGCTGTGCGCGCATGAGGGAGGTGACGGCGGCCATCCCGTCCGCCGCCTCGCCCCAGCCCTGCTCGGTCCACCGCCGGCGCGCCTGCGCCACAGGGTCGAAGGGGAGCGGGGAGGGCGGCATGCTCGACATCCTGTCTCGGCGGTCATGGTCCGGGGGGTGGCCGGGTCAGACGTTGCGGCGGTACTGGCCGCCGGCCTCGAAGAACGCCTGGCTGACCTGGCCGAGGGATAGCACCCGGACGGCGTCCATGAGCACCTCGAACGTGTTGCCACCGCTCGCGGCGACCTCGCGGAGCCGGTCGAGCATCATGGGCGCCTCGTCCCGGTGCTCGGCGTGGAACGCGGCCAGCCGGCTCAGCTGGGACTGCTTCTCGTCATGCGTGCCGCGCGCGAGCACGAGAGGTCCGGACGGCGCGGACGTGCCCGCCTCGGGGTCGAGGAACGTGTTGACCCCGACGATCGGCAGCGTGCCGTCGTGCTTGCGCTGCTCGTAGAGCATCGACTCGTCCTGGATCCGGCCGCGCTGGTAGCCGGTCTCCATCGCACCGAGGACGCCGCCGCGGTCGCTGATCCGGTCGAACTCCGTGAGCACCGCCTCCTCGACGAGGTCGGTGAGCTCCTCGACGACATACGAGCCCTGCAGCGGGTTCTCGGTGGCGGCCAGGCCCCACTCGGCGTCGATGATCATCTGGATCGCGAGCGCGCGCCGCACCGAGTGCGCGCTCGGGGTGGTGACGGCCTCGTCGTAGGCGTTGGTGTGCAACGAGTTCGCGTTGTCGTAGATCGCGCAGAGCGCCTGCAGGGTGGTGCGGATGTCGTTGAAGTCCATCTCCTGCGCGTGCAGCGAGCGGCCGGACGTCTGGACGTGGTACTTGAGCTTCTGGCTCCGCTCGTCGGCGCCGTAGCGCTCCCGCATCGCGACGGCCCAGATCCGCCGGGCGACCCGGCCGATGACGGTGTACTCGGCGTCCATGCCGTTGCTGAAGAAGAACGAGAGGTTCGGCGCGAAGTCGTCCACGGACATCCCGCGCGCGAGGTAGCTCTCGACGTACGTGAACGCGTTGGCGAGCGTGAACGCGAGCTGGCTGACGGGGTTCGCCCCGGCCTCGGCGATGTGGTACCCGCTGATGGAGACCGAGTAGAAGTTGCGGACCGCGTTGGCGATGAACCACTCCTGGACGTCGGCCATGCAGCGCAGCGCGAACTCGGTGGAGAAGATGCACGTGTTCTGGCCCTGGTCCTCCTTGAGGATGTCGGCCTGGACCGTTCCGCGGACCGTCGCGAGCGTCCGGGCCCGGATCCGATCGGCCTCGTCGGCGGACGGGGCGCGACCGTGCTCCGCGGTGAACGCGTCGACCTGCTGGTCGACCGCCGTCACGAGGAACATCGCGAGGATCGTGGGTGCGGGACCGTTGATCGTCATGGACACCGACGTGGTGGGCGAGCACAGGTCGAAGCCGGCGTAGAGCGCCTTCATGTCCGCCAGCGTCGCCACCGAGACGCCGGACGTGCCGACCTTGCCGTAGATGTCGGGCCGTTCGTCGGGGTCGCGGCCGTAGAGCGTCACGGAGTCGAACGCCGTCGACAGCCGGGTCGCCGGCTGCCCCGCCGAGAGCAGGTGGAAGCGTCGGTTCGTCCGGAACGGGTCGCCCTCGCCGGCGAACATCCGGGCCGGCGCCTCGCCGTCCCGCTTGAACGGGAACACCCCGGCCGTGAAGGGGAAGAAGCCCGGCAGGTTCTCCGACCGCAGGAACCGCACGAGGTCGCCGTCGTCGCCGAACCGGGGGAGCGCGACCCGCGACACCGACGTGCCGGACAGCGTCTCGCGGCGCAGCGGTACGCGGTGCTCGCGCGCGCGGACGGTGTAGACGTACTCCGCCTGGCGGTAGCGGTCGACCGTCGTGGCCCAGCCGTCGACGAGGGCGAGGACGTCTGGGTCGAGCCGGTGCAGGTCCGCCTCCGACTGCTCGACGACACGCTGCACCGCCCCGCGCCCCGCCTCCGCCGCGGTTACTAGCGAGTCAGACCCACCTACTGGGTCTGACTCGCTAGTAACCGCAGCGGCGAGGGCGTCGAGCGTCGTCCGCAGGTGCTGCCGGCGGCGCGCGAGCTCGGCGAGCTCGCCCGTGCGCGCATGGTGCCCGCGGACGGTCGCGGCGATCTCGGCGAGGTAGCGCACCCGGTCCGCCGGGACGACGGTCGCCAGCCGGGTGCTCGTCCGCGTGCTGACCCGCGGCAGGACGCCGGGCCCGGCGGCGAGCCCGCGCTCGGCCAGCAGGTCGCGCAGGTGCTGGTAGAGCGCCGTCACCCCGTCGTCGGCGAACCGGGCCGCGCTGGTCCCGAAGACCGGCATGTCGTCCCACGGGACGCCGAACGCCGACCGGTTGCGGACGAGCTGGCGGGCGACGTCCCGGCGGGCGTCCTCCGCGCCGCGACGCTCGAACTTGTTGACGGCGACGACGTCGGCGAGGTCGAGCATGTCGATCTTCTCGAGCTGGCTCGCCGCGCCGTACTCGGGCGTCATGACGTAGAGCGAGACGTCGACGAGGTCGACGACCGCCGAGTCGCCCTGGCCGATGCCGGGGGTCTCGACGATTACGAGGTCGTACCCGGCCGCCCGGCAGGCCGCGACGACGTCGGGCAGGTGGTCGGGAACCTCGGACGCCGAGCCCCGGGTCGCGAGCGAGCGGAAGTACGTGCGACCCGGCGCGAGCGCGTTCATCCGGATCCGGTCGCCGAGCAGGGCTCCGCCGCCGCGGCGCCGGGTCGGGTCGACGGCGAGGACGGCGATGCGCAGCTTGTCCTCCTGGTCGACCCGCAGCCGCCGGACGAGCTCGTCGGTCAGCGAGGACTTGCCGGAACCGCCGGTCCCGGTGACGCCGAGGACGGGTGCGTGCCGGGCCGCAGCGGCCGCCCGAAGCCCGTCGACGAGCGCGGGGTCGGCTCGCCCGGCCTCGAGCAGCGTGATGGTCCGGGCGAGGGCGCGGTCGTCACCGGACAGGACCGCGTCGAGGCCGGTCGCGCCGCCCGACGCGTGCGCCTCGCGCGAGCCGGGTGGACCGACGAGCGGCGTCACGTCGTCCGCGAGGTCGATGTCGCACGTCGCGACCATCGTGTTGATCATGCCGGCCAGCCCGAGCCTCTGGCCGTCCTCCGGCGAGAAGATCGTCACACCGCGCTCGGCAAGCGCCGCGATCTCCTCGGGGACGATGACCCCGCCGCCGCCGCCGTACACCCGGACGTGCCCGCAGCCGCGCTCGGCAAGGGAGTCGACGAGGTAGCCGAAGAACTCGACGTGGCCGCCCTGGTAGCTGCTCACGGCCACGCCCTGGACGTCCTCCTGGATCGCCGCCTCGACGATCTGGGCCACCGACCGGTCGTGCCCGAGGTGGATCACCTCGGCGCCCTGCGCCTGGAGGATGCGCCGCATGATGTTGATCGCCGCGTCGTGGCCGTCGAACAGGCTCGCGGCGGTGACGAAACGCAGCGGGTGCCGTGGGACGTGCAGCACGGGCGCAGAGGTCGGCACAGGGTCTCCTCGGGTGCTTCGCGGTGACGTCCGGCAGGGTTCTCACCGTGCCCGGAGCAGCATTCTTGGATGTCAGATAGTCGGATGTCCAAGTTATCAGGTCGTGACCGAATCCGACTACGGCCCGTCAGGCCCGGAAGGCAACGCGTCATGACATCCCCACGAAATAGACAAACCATCCATCAAGCTTCTGTTAAGTGACGAACTCGCCGTGCCCGAGGGGTTGATACCCGACCGACTGGCGCGCCAGGTTGTTCACCGTGAGTTTCTGCGGAGTCCCTGGACGGCACATCTGATGGCTCACAGTGACGACAACGTGAGTCACGGTGGTCTTCTCCTCGAGGACCGGCCCACGCGTCGAGCATCCCGTCCCGCCCCCCACACCGACCGCTGGTGGCTCGTCGAGGCGCCGTCACGCGCCTCGCTGCACGCCCGGTCCGGTCGCGGACCGGCGCATCACCCGTCGCGGACCCAGACCCACTCGGACGGCCTCCCGCTCGGCCACCTCTTCGAGCCGCTGCACACTCCGGCGGCCGGGCTGTCGTGGCCGCCGGCGATCGACCACGTCCGGCCTGCTGCCCACGACCCCGCCGGCCACCACGTGCCGCACGCCCGCGGCGCCCGGGCGCCGCTGCCACGCCGGCGCGACCTGCGCAACGGCCGGGTCGCCCCGCCGCCGCCGCAGGTCTCGGGCACGACGCCCACCGCCGGGATCGCGCTCGGCCTGCCGGCCGGCCACGAGTTCCTCGGCACGGAGCCGGCCGTCCACGTCCCGGCCGCGGAGCCGCTGACGCTGCCGGTCCTCGACCTCACCCCCGGAACGCTGCCGAGGCGGCGGGACCTGCGCCGCGCCGAGCAGCAGGGACCGCAGTCCCGCAGAGCGCTGCGCGACGCACGCAGGGGTGCGCTGACGGACGTGTCCCGGGCGACCCGGACGGCCGGCACCGTGGCGCGGGGCGCGGTCCTCACCGGCCTCGTCGCCGTGGGCGTCGTGACGATCTCGGGTCAGCGGATCGACGTCGGCAAGCTCGCCCCGACCTCGCCCGACACGACGGCCGAGCTCGCGGTCGTGCCGGCCGTGAACCCGCTCGACGACGTCGCCGTCACCGGCGAGGAGTCCTACTGGGACGCCGGCCCCGAGGTCGAGGCCGCGGTGCTCGCCGGCATCCGGGACGTCGAGCGGCGCCAGGCCGCCGCCCGCAAGGCGGCCGCGAAGCGGGCCGCCGACAAGGCGGCCGCCGAGGCGCGCGCCCAGGCCAAGGCGGAGGCACTGCGCAACGCCCAGCGCAACCCGCGGGCGATCGGGAAGATCATGGCTGCCGAGCGCGGCTGGACCGGGCAGCAGTGGACGTGCCTGAACCTGCTCTGGAACCGCGAGAGCCAGTGGCGGTGGAACGCCGACAACCCCTCGTCGTCCGCGTACGGCATCCCGCAGGCCCTGCCCGGCCGCAAGATGGCCAGCGCCGGGGCCGACTGGGCGACCAACCCGGTCACCCAGATCGCGTGGGGCCTGGACTACATCGCGGACCGCTACGGCAGCCCGTGCAACGCATGGGCCCACAGCGAGAGCGTCGGCTGGTACTGACCCACCCTCCGCGCCGTCCGTCCCGGGCTGCGCGAGACTGACGCCGTGGACGACCCCTCGCGCCCGTCGGACGACCGGGCGCCCGGACCGACCGCCGGGCCGGCCGTGCCCGGCGAGGTCTGGGTCGTCGCCGGGCCGCCGGGCGGCGGGAAGTCGACGGTCGCCGCGGTCCTCGCGGCCCTGCTGCGGCCGGCCGGTGCGGTCCTGGACAAGGACACCCTGTTCTCGGGCTTCGTCGCCGAGGTGCTCGCCGCCCACGGTCGCGACCACGGGGAGCGCGAGGGGCCCTGGTACGACACCCACGTCAAGGTCCACGAGTACGCCGGGATGGCCGCGGCCGCGGCGCAGGTCCGCTCCGCGGGCTGCCCGGTGGTCCTCGTCGCGCCGTACACCGGGCAGATCCGCGACGACGACCGCTGGGCCGCGCTGGTCACCGCCGTCGGCGGCGAACCCGTCCGGCTCGTCTGGGTCCGCAGCGACGCGGACACCCTGCGGCGCAGGCTGCTCGCCCGCGGCCGGTCCCGCGACGCGGGCAAGCTCGCCGGTTTCGAGGAGTTCGTCGCGAGGGTCGCGCCGCAGATCCCGCCCGTCGTGCCGCACCTGGCCGTCGACTGCCGGGACGGCGCGCCGACCGTCGCGGACCAGCTCGCGCGGCTCGGCGTCGGCGACCGGAACTGACACTCCACGAAAGTCACCCCTGGCGTCACAGCTACTGTCGCCTGGGTCCATAATGTCCGTCGTGCGGCGGGCACGTGCCTCTCGCGAAGATCGGGATCGCATGTCCAGCACGGCGCGGGGCCTGGGCGGCCTCGGGCGAGCAGCAGGGCCGTGACGGGTGCCGTCGGTGACCAAGGTCTGGAGTTCCGTGCTCTGTCAACGGTTTGCGGGTTGTGCGGCCTCGAGCGGGCGGGCGTCGTCCGATGTCTGAGACCCGCCCGCCACGACCCGCCGAGCCCGCTGCGGTGAACCCCGATGCGGTCGAGCCCGATGCGGTCGAGTGCGCCGGGCAGCAGGCGCCGGACGCCGCCGGCGTGCTCGCGGCCGCACCGCTCCCGCTCGTCGTCACCACGCCTGACGCCCGGGTGCTCCTGGCGAACCGCGCCATGCAGCGGCTCCTCGGGGTCCCGGTGGTCGACGTCAGCGGCCGCTTCCTCGCCGAGTTCGCCGGCCCGCCGCACGGCCGGCTGCGCCGGCTCGCCGCCGTCGCGGCGTCCGCTGCGCACCCGGTGACGACCGAGATCAGCCTCAGCCTCGGGCGACGCCGCAGCATCGCCGTCCGGGTCGTCGTCGCACGAGGCGTCGCGGCGGGTGGCGAGCCGTTCCTCGTGTGGCAGGTCACGTCGTCACCGACCGCGCACGCGCTGCCCGAGGTGGGGGCGGGTGAGCCGCCGACGTCCGCCGCCGCTGCGGCCCCGGCGTCGGCCGCGTCGGCGGCACAGGAGGTCCCTACGGACCCGGTGCCCGCACGGACCGGGCGCTACGTCCCCGTCCCGCCGGCGGACCGGCCGGACCCGCACGCGCTGACCCTCGAGATGATCCGGACTCCCGCGGACCAGCCCGTCGAGGACGTCGCCGAGCGGCTCGCGGCGCTCGCCGGGCAGGCGTTCGGCGCCCTGCCGGTGCGGATCGCGCTCGACGTCGTCGCCGCCCGGACGCCGGTCGCCGCCGCGACCGACCCGGTCGCGACGCTCGCCGTGCTCGCCGAGGCCGAGCTCGGGGGCACCGGCCCGGTCACCGCAGCGGCGTCGGGGAGCACGGTCGCCGTCGGCGACCTCGGACGCGACGCCCGGTTCGGCACGGCGGGCCCGGAGATCGCCCGGCGGCTCGGGATCTCGAGCGTGCTCGCTGCGCCGCTGCGCCGTGGCGACGCCGTCGTCGGCAGCCTCGCGGTCTACAGCGACACCGCCGACGCGTTCGACGACTCCCACGTCTGGCTCGCGGACTGGGTCGCGGCGGTCGTCGGCGGGGTCCTGGAGTCGTCGGTCCGCTTCAACGCGGCGGCGACCGAGAGCCGGCAGCTGTGGACGGCGATGGCGTCGCGCGCGGTCATCGAGCAGGCCAAGGGCATCCTCATGGCCCGGCACCGGGTCGACGAGGACGCGGCGTTCGCGATGCTGCGGGTGACGAGCCAGACCCGGAACCGACGGCTGCGCGACGTGGCGTCGGACGTCGTCGCGGAGGCCGCCGCGCCACTGGCGCAGGGGCAGGAGGACGTCTGACCCGGGCGGTCGCGTCGTGCCCCGCCTTCGCGCGGGGACGTCGGTGCAGCGGGGGGTGGGACGGCCTCACAGGTCCGTGGGTTACCGTCGTGCGGTCTGTCGCTGCCTACGCCTGAGGTTGTCATGCGCCGCTCCATCCGACTGTCCGCGCTTCTCGTCGTGTCCGCTGTCGCGCTCGCCGCGTGCAGCGGCGGCTCCACCGACGCCTCGTCCTCCGGGGCCGCGACGCCCGATGCCTCGGCGAGCGGCTCCGGCAGCGCGGCCGCCGGGCCCGCGGTGGCGACGAAGGTCGGCGTCAAGGTCATCGGTGAGGCCGGCAAGAAGCCCGCGCTGGAGATCCCGTCGTCGGCCGCGCCCACGGCGACGTCGGTCGAGGTGCTCCGGGCCGGGGACGGTGCGGCCGTCGCCAAGGGCGACGTCCTCATCGCCGACTACCTCGGACAGACCTGGGCCCCGGCGGACGGCAAGGTCAACGTCTTCGACAACTCCTACGACCGCGGTCAGCCGGCGGGGTTCCCGATCGGCGTCGGCGCGGTCGTCAAGGGCTGGGACAACACCCTCGTCGGGCAGAAGGTCGGCAGCCGGGTGCTGCTGGCCATCACGCCGGCCGACGGCTACGGCGCGACGGCGTCCGCGGACAACAAGCTGGGCGGCCAGACCCTGGTCTTCGTCATCGACATCAAGAGCACGATCAAGGGCGACGGCGTCGCGACCGGGACCGCGGTGTCCGCGGTGCCCGCCGGTTTCCCGGTCGTCACCTCGGCCTCGGGCAAGCGGCCCGAGATCGCGTCGGTCAAGGGCGTCAAGGCCGCCGACACGCCCGCGTCGACCCTTCTCCTCAAGGGCGGCGGCGACCCGATCGACGCCAAGAAGCAGCTCGTCCTGCAGTACCTGCAGACCGACGTCGCCACGGGCAAGCAGACCCAGCGCACGTGGGAGGCCCAGCAGCCGCAGGTGGTCCCCGCGCAGAGCGTGCTCGGCCTCGTGACGGCGCTCAAGGACCAGTCGGTCGGCAGCCGGGCGGTCGTCGTCACTGCCCAGGAGGCCAGCTCGCCGGCCCAGATCCTCGTCGTCGACGTCATCGGCCAGTTCTGATTCCGACCTGAACGACCTGAGCCGACCGGCCGGGCTCGACGTCCGTGAACCACCCGGAACGCCGGACGACGGCCTGGACGCCGGGTGTGAGTGCGCCCACATCGGGGCATTCCGGTTGGATTGTCCATCGCAGGTTGACGTAACGTCCCAACGCGCCCTCCGCCTGGAGGGCGTGCCCATGCGGACGCCGAACTCTGTCACCGCTGGCGGGCCGGTCGACACACCGCATGACAGAGGCGGGGGACCCAGGTAGTCCGGGCCGGCGAGCGCGTATGCGCCGACCCTCGGGGTGAAGCCGAACGAGCCGACGCGGCTCCGTGGCCGGGTGAACTCCCCATCCGAACCCGACAGCTCACCTCGTAGGCGTCGGAGAGGTTTCCCACGTGACCCGTCGTACCGCTACGGGGCGCTTCAGCGCGCCCGCAGCCGGGCAGCGCCAGCGCCCGGCCCATGTCGCACCACGTCCGTCCGACCGGCCCGGTCCGGTCTTCGCCCTCGGCTCCTCCCTCGGCCGCTTCGGTCTCGCTGCGGTGCTCGGCACCGCGCTCGCGGCTGCCGGCCAGCTTCCCGCCGACGCCCTCCAAGCGGCTCCCGCGGTCGTGTCGGCGCCGCGGACGAGCGTCGCCCCGGCGACGTTCGCCGCGGGCTCTGCGCTCACCGCGGCGTCCGCCGCGGTGCCGTTCGAGCGGGCCGCCCTGGCGGCGGTCAGCGCTCCCCGTCCAGCGGCCGCCCCGGCCACCTCGTCACCCTCGGCCGCCACGGTGAAGTCGGCCACCACCGTGACCGCCGCCGCCCGCCGGGCGAAGGCCATCCGCATCGCGAAGAGGTACGTCGGCGTCCGCTACCGGTACGGCGGGACGACGCCGAGCGGCTTCGACTGCTCCGGCTACACGAAGTACGTGTGGAAGAAGGCCGGCAGGACCCTGCCGCGCACCTCGCGGGCGCAGTACGCCAAGCTGCGCAAGATCTCGCGCGCCAAGGCCAGGGCGGGGGACCTGGTCTTCTTCAAGTCCTCCAGCGGCCGGGTGTACCACGTGGGCATCTACGCCGGGAAGAACACGATGTACGACTCCCCGCGGCCCGGCAAGCGCGTGTCGCTGCGCAAGATCTGGTCGACCCGGGTCTCGTTCGGCCGGGTCTGATCCGGGTCTTGTCCGCCCGGGTCTGATCCGCTCGGACCGTCCCGGTTCCCGCCCCGCCGCCATCCCGTCGGCGGGGCGGGAGCCGTTCGCGGCCCCACGGACGGCGCGGGCTGGCCTACGGTGAACGTATGCCGAAGCGCAGACCGCGGACGGGGCTCGTCATCGCCGGCGCGGGCGCCCGCGGCGCCTACGAGATGGGTGCGCTGTCGGTCCTCGTGCCCTGGCTGCGCCGGCGCGGGGACGCCCCGCGGGTCGTCGTCGGCACCAGCGCCGGCGCGATGAACGCCGTCCTCGTGGCGTCGATGCTCGAGTGGCCGGACCCCGAGGAGGCCGCCGAGTCGGCCCTGGCCCTCTGGCGCGGGATCGGCGGCCGGAGCGTCTTCCGGGCGCTCGCGCTGACGGCGCCGCTGTCGGCGGCACGGTACCTCGCGGGGGTCGTCGGCCTCGTCGGCGGTTGCGAGAGCCTGCTCGACCCCGCTCCGCTGCGGCGCACGCTGGAGACCTTCGAGCACTGGGGGTCGTTGCACGACAACGTGTCCGCCGGCCTCGTCGACGCCGTCGCGATCGTCACGACGTCGATGGGCCGGGCCCGGAGCGAGGTCTTCATCGAGGCCGGGCCGGGCGTCCGGCTGCCGGTCGACGACGTGGACCGCGGCGTCGTGCACACCCGGGCCCGGCTCGAGCCCGACCACGTCATGGCGTCCGCGGCGATCCCCGTCGCCTTCCCCCCGGTGCGGATCGACGACGGGTGGTACCTCGACGGCGGGGTCCGCCTCAACGCGCCGATCCGCCCCGCGCTCGGCCTCGGCGCCGACCGCCTCGTCGTCGTCGCGACGCACCCGCTCCAGGAGGACACCGACCCGACGCCGTCCGACGACGAGTCCCGCACCGGGGCGCCGGACGTCTTCGCCGCCGGCGGCACCGTGATGTCGTCCGCGCTCGTCGACCGGATGGTCGAGGACGTCCGGTCGCTCCTGCGGGTGAACCGGCTGCTCGCCGCCGGCGCCCGCGACGAGCGCTACCGGCACGTGCCGCTCGTCTTCTGCGGGCCGCGCCGCGGGGACGCGATCGCGGCGGCCGCCGCGGACGTCCTCGGGTCGCGGTACCAGGGAGTGCCCGGGCTGCTGAGCCTGCTCGGCGCCGACTACGCCGTCCTCAACCGGCTCGTCGGCGGGTCGAGCCGCACGCACGCGGAGCTGCTGAGCTTCCTGCTGTTCGACACCGAGTTCGTCGACCGGCTCGTCGAGCTCGGCCGGCGCGACGCGCAGCTCGTCGTCGACGAGGCCGGCGCGGACCCGTGGCGGCGGACGGCATGAGCGCCGGCGGCGGGTCGGCCGGCGGGGCGGGTCAGGAGCAGGTCGCGGCCCCGGCGGTGCGGGTCGGTCCGGACACCGCGGCGGACGGGGTCCTGCGTCTGACGCTCGCCCGGCCCGAGGCGGGGAACGCGATCGACGCCGCGCTGGCCGCGGCCCTCGTCGCCGCGCTCCACCGGGCGGCCGCGGACGACGCCGTGCGCTGCGTCCTGCTCGTGGCCGAGGGCACGAACTTCAGCGTCGGCGGCGACGTCCGGACGTTCGCTGCGCCGGACGCGGATCCTGTCGCCCGCGTCGGCGCGCTCGCCCAGGCCTTCCACGAGCTCCAGCGGCGCATTCTCGAGCTGCCGGTGCCGCTCGTCGTCGGCGCCCGAGGGTGGCTCGCCGGCGCCGGGATCGGGCTCGCGCTCGTCGCCGACGTCGTCGTGCTCGGCGAGGCGGCCCGGCTGCGGCCGGCCTACCTCGGGATCGGGCTGTCGCCGGACGGCGGGGCCTCGTGGTTCCTCACCCGCGCGCTCGGTCCGGCGCGCGCCCTCGACGTCCTGCTGACCGACGGGTTCGTCACGGCGTCCGAGGCGCTGGCCGCGGGCCTGGTGAGCCGGGTCGTCGACGACGTCTCGGTCGAGGCCGTCGCGGCCGATGTCGCTGCCCGGATCGCCGCCGGCCCGGCCGCCGCGATCCGCCGTACCCGCGTGCTCGTCAGGTCCGCCGCGACCGGCGGCGACTTCCTCGCCCACCTCGACGCCGAGGCTGCCGCGATCGCGGCGAGCGCTGGCGAGCCGGACGGCGTCGAGGGCGTCCGGGCGTTCCTCGAGCGCCGTCCGCCACGTTTCGGCGGGCCGGCGGCACCCGGGTCGACGGGGAGTGCGACCCGGTGAGCCGATGTGCCCAGCGCGACCCCGACAGGGTCTATGACAGCGCTGTCTACTCCCGTAGCGTGGCCTCGGCGCACGGGAGCCGGCATCGGCGTCCGCCCCGGCGCCGACCGGAGAGGGGTGCGGGACAGCGATGAAGGCACTCGAACGCAAGCTGGGCGCGATCGCCGACGGGACGTACACGGGCGACGACTTCGTCCTCGCCGACGCGAAGGACGCCGACATGGCGTTCGGGGCCGCAGCGGCCGGTCCGCGCCCGGACGGTTCGGGCTGGCGCAGCCGCCCGGAGTACCTCGACGCGATGACCGCGCTCGTGCGCGCCGACGCGATCGACGTCCTGCTGACGAGCGCCTCGAACGGCGAGCGGCTCGCGGCCGACGGCGTCCTGGACTCCTCGGCCGTGACCCTGGCGGTCCGGGCGAACGACACGACGGACATCTGGAACCAGCGCGGCGGCGTCTACCCGACCCGGCCGTCTCGCCCGTTCCGCAGCGCGAACCTCGAGATCGTGCGGGCGTTCTGCGACCTGGTCCTGTACTCGGTGACGTTCAACAACGACCTCGACCACGACCTGCGCAGCGTCGAGGAGTACGCCCGGTTCCGTTCCGAGGCCCGTGCCGTGGGGATGCGGCACTTCCTCGAGGTCTTCAACCCGAACGCCCCGCAGGGCCTGGCGGCCGACGAGGTCGGGGCCTTCGTCAACGACTCGATCCTGCGCACCCTGGCCGGCGTCACGTCGTCCGAGCGGCCGCTGTTCCTCAAGATGGCCTACAACGGTCCCGCCGCGATGGCCGAGCTGGTCGGCAACGACCCCTCGCTCGTCGTCGGGATCCTCGGCGGCTCGGCCGGCACGACGCGCGACTGCTTCGAGCTGCTGGCCCAGAGCGAGCGCCACGGCGCCCGGGTCGCGCTGTTCGGCCGCAAGATCCAGCGCGCGGAGTCCCAGCTCGACCTCGTCCGGCTGATGCGCGCGGTGCTGCGCGGCGAGCACACCCCCGAGGCGGCGGTGAAGGAGTACCACGCCGCCCTCGCCGCTGCCGGGATCGCGCCGACGCGGCCCCTCGAGGACGACCTCGCGGTCACCGATCCGTTGCTGGCCCCGACCGCCGGCGGCTGACGGCGGGACTCGGAAGGCCTTGCGGCGCAACGGTTCCCGCAAGGCGCCGACACGGCCGTCGGCGGCCGCGACCAGCGGGTGCGGGCCTTCGAGACAGGGCGGACGGCGATGGGGCTGTCGTGGCAGGAACGCTCGGGCGTGCTGTGCGCCGGGTGCGTCGTCGTCGACGCCGCGAAGGTCGTCGACGTCTGGCCGACCCCCGAGCGGCTCGCCTTCATCGACTCGGTGACGCTCAGCACGGGCGGTCCCGGGCTGAACCTCGCCGTCGACCTCGCCCGGCTCGGGGCCGGGTTCGGCCTCGAGCTCGCCGGGGTCGTCGGGGACGACGACCACGGGCGCTTCGTCCTCGCCGAGTGCGCCGCGCTCGGGATCGGCACCGGCGGCGTCCGGGTGACGTCGAGCGCCGCGACGTCCTTCACCGACGCGATGGTGCTGCGCGGCCGCGGCGTCCGCACGTTCTTCCACCACACCGGGGCGAACGACCTGCTCACCGCCGACGACGTGCCGCTCGCGGCGTCGACGGCGCGGATCTTCCACTGCGGCTCGCCGGGCCTCCACGCGGCGCTGGACGCCGTGGACGAGGCCGGCGAGACCGGCTGGGTCCGGCTGCTGCGCACAGCGCAGGCCGCCGGGCTCCGGACGAACCTCGAGCTCGTCTCGCTGGAGGCGGGCAGGGTGCGCGAGCTCGCCCGGCCGTGCCTGCCCCACCTGGACCACCTCGTCGTCAACGAGGTCGAGGCCGCCGCCGTGGCCGGCGTGGAGGTGACGGCGGTCGGGGTCGACGGCGCCGTCGACTGGGCAGGCATCGAGGCGGCGGCGCGGGGCGCGCTCGCGCTCGGCGTGGCGCGGCTGGTCGTCGTCCACTGCCCGTCGGGCGCGCTCGCCGTCTCGGCCACGGGGGAGGTGTGGCGGCAGGGTTCGGTGCGCCTACCGCCCGGGGTGATCCGCAACGCCACCGGTGCCGGTGACGCCTTCGCGGCCGGCGTCGTCCTCGGGCTGCACGACGACCTGCCCGTCGAGGACTGCCTGCGCCTCGGCGTCTGCTCGGCCGCCGCGAACCTCCAGGGCTCGGGCACCTGCGACGGCGTCATGGCCGCCGCCGACTGCCTCGCCCTCGGCGAGAGGTACGGCTACCGCCCGACCGGCTGAAACGTCCTCTGGTGGCGAAGGGGCCCTTCCCGACACCGGGAAGGGCCCCTTCGCCACCAGAGGACGGGACCGAAACGTCGGATCAGTCGGTGCCGGCCTCCATGGCGGCGCGGTCGAGCGCCTCGTCGTCGGTGTCGGGCGCGACGCCGAGCTCGGCGATCTCGTCGGCGCCGCCCGGCTCCAGCCGGCCGACGAGCTCGGCCTGCCCGGCGAGCTGGCCCTGGCCGGCGTACAGCTCGAGCTTCTGCCGCGAGTCGGCGATGTCGAGGTTGCGCATGGTCAGCTGGCCGATCCGGTCGAGCGGTCCGAACGCGGCGTCCTCGGTGCGCTCCATCGACAGCCGGTCCGGGTGGTAGGACAGGTGCGGGCCGCTCGTGTCGACGACCGAGTAGTCCTCGCCGCGGCGCAGCCGGAGCGTGACAGTGCCGGTGACGGCGCTGCCGACCCAGCGCTGGAGCGACTCGCGGAGCATGAGCGCCTGCGGGTCGAGCCAGCGGCCCTCGTAGAGCAGGCGGCCGAGCCGGCGGCCCTCGGAGTGGTACGTCGAGATCGTGTCCTCGTTGTGGATCGCGTTGAGGAGCCGCTCGTACGCGGCGAAGAGCAGGGCCATCCCGGGCGCCTCGTAGATCCCGCGGCTCTTGGCCTCGATGATCCGGTTCTCGATCTGGTCGCTCATCCCCAGGCCGTGCCGGCCGCCGATCGTGTTCGCCGCGTGGACGAGCTCGACCGGGTCGGCGAGCTCCTTGCCGTCGATCGCGACCGGGCGACCCTGGTCGTAGGTGATCGTCACGTCCTCGGTGAGGATCTCGACCTCGGGGTCCCAGAACCGCACGCCCATGATCGGCTCGACGAGCTCGACGGAGGTGTCGAGGTGCTCCAGCCGCTTCGCCTCGTGGGTGGCGCCCCAGATGTTCGCGTCCGTCGAGTACGCCTTCTCCTGGCTCGCGCGGTACGGCAGGTCCCGCGCAGCGAGCCAGGCGGACATCTCGCTGCGCCCGCCGAGCTCGCTGACGAAGTCGGCGTCGAGCCACGGCTTGTAGATCCGCAGCGAAGGGTTGGCGAGCAGGCCGTAGCGGTAGAACCGCTCGATGTCGTTGCCCTTGAACGTCGACCCGTCGCCCCAGATCGCCACCGCGTCCTCGCGCATCGCCCGCACGAGGAGCGTGCCCGTGACGGCGCGGCCGAGCGGCGTCGTGTTGAAGTAGGCCCGGCCGGCGGACCGGATGTGGAACGCCCCGCACGTCAGGGCGACAAGCCCCTCCTCGACGAGCGCGGCCCGGCAGTCGACGAGCCGCGCGAGCTCGGCGCCATACTGCATCGAGCGGCCGGGGATCGTCGAGATGTCGTCCTCGTCGTACTGCCCGAGGTCCGCGGTGTACGTGCACGGGATCGCGCCGCGCTCGCGCATCCACGCGACGGCGACCGAGGTGTCGAGTCCGCCCGAGAAGGCGATCCCGACGCGTTCCCCGACGGGCAGGCTGGTCAGCACCTTGGACACGGACGGTAAGCGTATGGGCTTCGCCGTCGTGGGTGCGTCCCGGGTCGCGCACCGGGCGGGCGAGTCGTGAGGGGCAGCGTCTCCGGCCGGTTCCGGCGCAGGTGCGCCTAGCATCGCCGGATGGCGACGATCGACACCCTGACCGCCCTCGAGGCGCTCTACCGCGAGCCGGTCGAGCGGGTGCGGACGAAGAAGCGTGACCGGCTGGACGACGGACTGCGCGCCGCGGTCCAGGCGTCGCCGTTCGTGCTGCTCGCGACGTCGGACGGCCAGGGCCGCTGCGACGTCTCGCCCCGCGGCGGCCCGCCCGGGTTCGTCGCGATCCTCGACGACCGTCGCGTCGCGCTGCCCGACCTGGGCGGCAACAACCTGCTGGACTCGCTGCGGAACATCGTCGTCAACCCGCACGCCGGCCTGCTGGCCGTGGTCCCCGGTCAGCCCGAGACGCTGCGCCTCGACGGCCGCGCCCGGCTGACGACGGACGACGACGTCCTCGACACCTTCGCCGCCGAGCTGCGCCGCCCGGTGCTCGCCGTCGTCGTGGAGATCGAGGCCGTCTTCACCCACTGCGCGAAGGCGTTCCGGCGCAGCCGGCTGTGGGACCCGCTGTCGTGGCCGGACGCCGACGGTCGCGTCGTGCTCGCCGCCCGGTACCGCCAGCTCGGGCTCGAGGAGTCCTTCGACGCGTACGCGCGGGCGAACGAGGAGAAGATCGCCGCCGACCTCGCGGCCGACGCGCCGGGGTCGTGACGACGCCCGCGCGCCTTGTCAGGACGGCTCGCGGAGGGTCTCCAGGAGCAGCCCGGCGACGTGCTCGGCGATGGCGAGCGACGACGTCGCGGCCGGCGAGGGCGCGTTGCGGACGGCGAGCACAGGACCGAGACGGCTGATCCGGAAGTCGTCGACGAGGCTGCCGTCGCGGTCCACCGCCTGGGCGCGGACCCCGGCCGGCGCCCGGACGACGTCCGACGGCACGAGCGCGGGCACGTACCGCCGGGCCCGCCGGACGAAGACGGCGCGGCTCGCGGACCCTGCGAGCTCGGCCAGTCCCGTCCGCCAGTGCCTGCGGGCCAGGACGCGGAACCCGGGCCAGGCGAGCGCGGCGAGCACGTCGTGCGGGACGACGTCCCGTCGCCGGTAGCCCTCGCGGGCCAGGGCGAGGACGGCGTTGGGCCCGACGTCGACCCGGCCGTCGACCCGGCGGGTGAAGTGCACGCCGAGGAAGGGGTACGCCGGGTCCGGCAGCGGGTAGACCAGACCGCGCACGAGGTCGGCCCGCTCCGGCCGCAGCGTGTAGTACTCCCCACGGAACGGCACGATCGCCGGTCCCGCGTCGTCCCCGGCCCAGCGCGCGACGACGTCCGACTGCAGGCCCGCGCACACGACGAGCCGGTCGAAGGTCAGCCGTTCCTCGCCGTCGGCGTCCCTGGACGGTTCGCCCGGCCCCGCCGCCGCCGACCCGGCACGGCGCCGTACCCGGACGACGACCCGGCCGGACCGACCGCCGGGGACCAGGTCGACGCCGGTGGCCTCGCGGCCGAGCAGGACCCGGCCGCCGGCGGCCTCGACGTCGTGCGCGAGCGCTCGGGTCACGGCGACGAAGTCGGTGATCGCGGTGTGCGGGGAGTGCAGCGCCGCGACGCCCGCTGCGTGCGGCTCGAGGTCGCGCAGGCCCGCGGCGTCCACCTCGACGAGGCCGGGGACGGCGTTCGCGACGGCGCGCCGGTGGAGCCGTTCGAGGGCGGGCCGCTCGGAGTCGTCGACCGCGACGACGACCTTCCCGCACTCGGCGTACGGCACGTCGTGCTCGGCGCAGAACTCCCGCAGCAGTGCGACCCCGCGACGGCAGAGCGTCGCCTTGAGGGAGCCGGGCGGGTAGTACAGGCCGGCGTGGACGACGCCGCTGTTGTGCCCGCTCTGGTGGGCGGCGACCCGGTCCTCCTTGTCGAGCACCGTCACCCGGGCGCCCGGCAGGAGCCGGCCGATGCGGCGCGCGACCGCCAGCCCGACGATGCCCGCGCCGATGACGCCGACCCGCTCGACGACGGCCCGTCCGGCACCGGCTGTGCTCGTCATCCCGCTGTGCTCGTCATCCCGTTCCGCTCGCCGTCCCGCTCTGCTCGCGCGCCGTCCGGCGGTGGTTCCGCCGACCATGATGACCGACGCCGGGCATTATGCCCCCCGTGAGCTGTCCCTCGATGGGCGGTGGCGGTGACCGCATCGGCCCGTGACGGTCCGGGGCTGCCGGAGACCGGCCGGACGGGTGGTCCCGGGAGCCCGTGCAACCTCCCGGCCGTCGACCTGCATGTGACGGATGTGGGACCACACGACCTGACCGGGGCGCGGACGACGGGACGCGCGCCGTGCTCCTGCGCGCACTCGCCGCCTCCTGCGCGCACTCACCGCGCTCGGTCCGTCGCAGCGGGCGGTCGTCGTCCTGCGCTACTGGGACGACCTGTCCGTCGAGGAGGTCGCCCGGCTGCTCGGGTGCAGCACCGGCAACGTCAAGAGCCAGGCCGCTCGCGGCCTCGCCCACCTGCGCGACGCGCTCGCCGGCGCGCGCCTCACCGAGGAGGACCGGGCATGAGCCACGACCCCGTGAACCGCAGCACACCCTCCGGGGCCGTCCGAGCCCTCGGACGACCGGGACCTGGTCGTCGCGGCGCTGGCGACGCTCGTCGCCGTCGAGCCGCCGATGCGGTTCGCCGTCCAGGACGCAGAGCGCCTCGGCCGCGCGCTCCTGGCCCGCCGCCGCCGGGCCCGCCTGGGGACCGGCGCCGGCCTGCTCGTCGCCGCGAGCAGTGCGGCGTTCCTCGCGGCCGGACCGCTCGGGCTCGTCGGGGCGGACGGCGACCGGCCACCCGTTGCGATCGCGCCGACGACGGGTGCGCCCGACCCGGCGGGCGGTCCGGTGAATCCCGGCGACATCCAGCTCGCCCGGGGCTTCCCCGTCGCCATGGCGGTCGCGGCGATGGAGGGGGCGCTGCCGGAGGGTGTCGTCATCGCCGGGCTGCCGCCGGACATTGCCTGGTCCGCCGGCACCGCCGGCCCGACGCTCGCCGTCCCGATCACGTGGTCCCCAGAGCTGGTGGCGGGCGCCGACCCGGTGGTCCTCGACACGACCCTGACCCTCGGGCCGACGTGCACGCTCACGCAGGCGCCGCCGCTGCTCGACGAGGCGCAGGCCCGCACCGTGGCCGACGCCGTGTGCGCCGCCTGGGTCGGCATGGGCAGCCCCGACCCGCTCGCCCCGGTGCCGACACCGTCGGTCCCACCGGACCCGGCCTCCTGACGTCGGCGGCCCAGGCGCAGGTGCCCCGTCGGTCAGCGGCACGGCGCTGGCCCGTGCTCACCGACTGAGGCCAGGATGGGCCCAGCGCGGGCACCCTGCCGCCCCGCGTCCCGGACCTCGAGGGAGCCGGCATGACCGACGTCCGACCGACCGGCGACGTGCCACCGCCCGTCACGACGCCTCCGGACGACGTCTGGGCGCAGACCCAGGCCCTGCTCGCCAAGCGCGACCAGCCCAAGTGGGCGAGCCTGTCGTGGATCACGCTGCGGCCGCTGATCAGCGCCGTCAACGACCGGATCAACGCGTTCGCCCCCCTGCTGGTCGGCGACCTGCGGGCGGCGTGGACCGACCGGGTCCGGGCCAGCGGAGCATGGCCGACCGTCGACCGGGCCGGCGAGACGTGGCACGGTGTCGTCGACCGCACCGGTGACACCCGCTTCGTCGTGCTCGGCGACACCGGCGAGCAGGACCCGTCGCAGTACGTCCTCGTCCCGGCGCTGCGGGAGGCCGCGCGGACGAGCGACTTCATGGTCATCTGCAGCGACGTCGTCTACCCGTCGGGCGACGTCAACGACTACGTGCACGCGCTGTACCTGCCGTACGGGCCGAGCCCCGAGGCCGGCTACGGCGCGGACGACGACCCGCTGGCGACGCTCGACATCCTCGCGCTGCCGGGCAACCACGACTGGTACGACGGGCTCACCGGGTTCATGGAGCAGTTCTGCGGCCGGACCGAGCTTCCGCGCTCCGCGTACGGGTGGCGTGCGGGGATCACCCGGACCGAGGCGCTCGCCCGGCTCGTGTGGCGCCGTCCGTCCGCCGCGCGCCCGGCGCGGCTGTGGCGTCCGGACGACCCCGTCCCTCCGGAGGGCGCGGAGGACGCGGAGGACGCGGACGGCGCGGAGGGCGCGGACGGCGCGGAGGGCGCGGACACAGACGGCCGCGCACCGCGCCCCGAGGAGCAGCGCGTCCCGCTCGAGGTCATGCGCCGCCGCCGCGTCCCGGGCGGTGCGCCGTGGCACCCGCACCAGCCCGGCTCGTACTACGCCGTCGAGACCGAGCACCTGCTCGTCGTCTGCATCGACACCGGCATCGCGAGCAAAGGCGAGTCGGTGCTCGACGCCGAGCAGTCCGCGTGGCTGCTCCACATCTCCGGCCACCCGAAGCCGAAGCTGCTCCTCACCGGGAACCCGCTGCTCGTCAACGGCCTGTGGAAGACCTGCCGGCTCGACCCGTCGCTGCTGCCCGACCCTGTGGTCGGCCCGATGCCGTTCGACGTCCGCGGTGTCGTCGAGGACCAGGAGCACCGGTACGTCGCGACCGTCGGCGGTGACATCCACAACTTCCAGGACTACGCCGTCCGGCTGCCCGACGGCCGCACGATGCGTCACGTCGTCTCCGGTGGCGGCGGAGCCTACCTGTCGGCGACCCACCCCGTGCCGGTCGCCGCCGCCCGCCGCGAGGCACGGGCGTCGCGGGGCCTGCCGGCCTACCCCGGCGAGGGGGACAGCGGCCCCGCTCCGCTGCGGATGTACCCCGACGCGGTCGACTCGCTCCAGCGCTTCGGCCGCATCCTCCTGCTGCGGCTGTGGCGGTTCCTGCGGATCCTCTTCGCCGTCGTCGGCGGGATGGCGGTCGGGCTCGCGATCGCCTGGCCGGGCAGCCGGTGGTCCGGCGCGGTGTCCGCGGGCGGTGCGCTGATCGTCAGCGCCGTCGTGCTCGCGCTGCTCGTCGGGGGCCGGGTCTTCATGGCGGCGGACCGCACGAGGTCCTCGCTGTACCGCGGCGCCGTCATCGGCGCGGCCGCGGTCGGGGTGCGGCGGGGGCGCTCGCCGTCGCG
>Ga0209798_10000420_pt1 | contig 25174 bp, 24 predicted proteins | sample DOMMetBare3Fresh_FD_187475 | JGI IMG/M metagenome (GOLD analysis project Ga0209798, IMG submission 187475) | Wetland sediment microbial communities from St. Louis River estuary, USA, under dissolved organic matter induced mercury methylation -... | ecosystem: Environmental > Aquatic >... | reverse complement strand
CCTCGTCCTGATCGACGGTGGCTACCTCGAATGGGCTGACATCCCCGGCGTCGACGCCACGGCCGACCTCGAGACCTGCGTCGCCGATGCACGCCGGGACGCGGAGGACGACGCCTTTCCGGGCTGGGAGGCCTATTTCGCCTCCGAGCGCGCCTCGCTTGGACGCTGGACACCTGCCCTGGAAGAGGCCCACCGTGCGATGAGGAAAGAGGCGGGGGGCAGGGTCGTGCCGATTCTCTCGCCGGAGGTGAGCGGAGCGATCCGGTACGGGGGCTACCAGGAGCCGGTGGCCGGGACGTATCCCTGGCTCGCTGCCGCGCACACGCCCATCCTCCTGCTGTCGGTACCCGAGTCGGCCGAGTATCAGGCAGCCGCGGACGCCGCGATCGACCGCTTTCGGGCAGCGCTGCCGCAGGCGGCCGTCCGGTCGCTGCCCGGGGCGCACGACCTTGTCTCGCACGCCGGGCCCGGGCTGGCGGAGATCGTGGGCGAGTGGCTCGCCGGAGCAGCCGGGGTCTGAGATCTTGACAGGAGAACGTATGTTCGTATAGAACGTATGTTCCTGTGATCGCCTGTCTCGTCATCCCGGGATTCGAGCTGCGGGCCGCTTTGCGCTCCCGGCCGCGGCTGGCGCTCGAGCCCGTGGCGCTGGCGCCCGAGCCCGGCAGGGAGCCGCTGCTCGGGCCCGTCACCGCGGCGGCGGAGGCCGTCGGCGTGCGAGCCGGCATGCGCCTGGGGGAGGCGCTCGCCACCTGCCCCGAGCTCGTGCTCGTCGAGCAGGACCCGGCCGCCGTGGAGCGCGATTGGGAGGGAGTGCTGCGGCGCCTGGAGGACGCCGGCTTCGCGGTCGAGACGGTCGACCCCGGCGTCGTCGTCTTCGAAACGGGGGGCGTCGAGCGGCTCTACGGAGGTGTGGAGGCGGCGCTCGTCAAGGCGCTCGCCTCTGTCGGATCTGCCTGGGATCCACGCGCGGGTGCGGGGCAGCGCCGCTTCGTCGCTCTCGCGGCGGCGAGCGTGGCCCGTCCCGGGCAGGCGGTGATCGTCGAGGGGAAGGAGGAGCAGGGCTTTCTCGAGCCACTCCCGCTCTCGCTGCTGCCGCTCCCGTCGAACCGGTACGCCGAGCTCGAAGGGCTCGGGGTACGCCGGCTCGGCGAGCTGGCGTCGCTTCCGGGCGGCGCCGTCGAGGAGCGGCTGGGGCCGGAGGGGAAGCGGGCGTGGAGCCTCGCACGCGGTGGGGAGCGCCGCCGTGTGCGCGGGCGATCTCCCGCGGCAGAGCTGGCGGAGGCCCTCTCCTTCCCCGAGGCGGTCGCGAACGAGCTGACGCTGCGGCGGGCGTTCGGCGTGCTGCTCGACCGGTTGCTGGCTCGGCCGGAGCGGGCAGGGAGGCCCCTGCGCAAGGTGGCGGTGTCCGCGAAGCTCGTGGGGGGAGGATCGTGGCGGCGGACGGCCACGCTGCGCGAGGCGACCGCCGAGCGGGGCCGGCTGCGGGCGGCACTCGGGCCGAAGCTGCTCGAGCTGCCGGCGCCGGTGACGGAGCTTCGGCTCGAGGTGGTCGAGCTCGCCGATCATGTCGGCAACCAGCTTGCGCTCGTCCCGCCCGAGGGAGCGGAGCTGGACGGCCGGTTACGCGAAGGGTTGCGCCAGGTGCGCGCGAGCACCGGCACGGGATCCGTGTGCACGGTCGTGGAGGTGGCGCCGTGGTCGCGCATCCCGGAGGCGAGGGCGCTCGTCGTGCCGCGCGACCTGTGAGGGCGAGGCGCGGGTCGCCCGGCGGATGACGTCCACCGTCTCACGCGCCCATGCCCACACGCGCGCCGCCGCGGGGCGGCTCAACGTGCCGCGGCCGGCCCTCGTCGAGGCCGCCGTCGACGGCACCCCGACCGTCGTCAACCGCGAGGTGGTGACGGTCGTGCGGGAGGAGTGGCGGGTCGTCGACCGCTGGTGGACCGACGACCCCGTCGACCGCCGCTACTTCGAGGTCGTGCTCGAGTCGGGCCGGAACGTGTGCGTCTACCGCGACCGCGACCGCGGCTGCTGGTTCACGCAGAGGGCATGACACGGAGGTACCACCGGATCGGGGCGAGGCACGCCTCTCCTCTACGGCGGCGGGCTCGTGTGATCCTGGCCGAGCGCCTCGTAGGCGAGCGCCTCCCATTCACCCGCCTGACGCGGTGGCACCACCACCCACTGCCGGAACGGCTCACCGCGGCCGGACGGGTCGAACAGGTGCGCGCCCGGCACCGCGAGCGCACGGGCATGTGCCCCCGGGTCGGTCAATTTGAACACCATCCCGGTGCGCGAGAAGCCGAACACGACCCGCCCGGCCCGCTTCACGCACGGCATCCCGAACACCTTCGAGGCGCGGCAATGCGGGTGCCAGGCGGTGATCGCGTCGACGATGTCGTCGTAGCGCTCACGAGGCTTCAAGGCGCCGACTACTCGCGGCCGGGGAGAGCCGGGGGCTCCGCCACGTCAGATCGCCTGCTCGACGAGCTCGAGCCAGCGGCTGCTCTGCGCTGCGGGCACGTGCACCCACTCCTTCATCACGCGTCCCATGCCCGGGTCGAACAGTGCCACGCCCGGGAGCGCAAGAGCTGTCTCGCGTTGCGATGCGTCCGTGAGCTTCACGGTGATCCCGCCGTCCTTCCAGGACCCTGCGACGACCTTGCCGTTGTCGCGCTTGAGGCAGGGCATCCCGAACATCGAGGACGATCGGATCTCTGGGTGCCTGCCGGTGATCTCGATCACGAGCGTGTCCCAGTCCATGCCGGAAGTATCAGCCTCGCAACGACGGAAGGCCAGTGCTCGGGCAGGCCTCACCGTTCTCTCCGGTCCGTCGGTGACGACGATCGGCGGGAACATGGCGGCAGCAGATGACGTACGTCGAGCTCCATTGCCACTCGTCGTACTCGTTCCTCGACGGTGCTTCACTGCCGGAGGAGCTCGCCGCCCGCGCCGCCGAGCTCGGCTATCCGGCGCTGGCGCTGACCGACCACGACGGCGTCTACGGCTCGCTCGAGTTCGCCCACGCCGCCAAGGATCTCGGCGTGCGGCCGATCACCGGTGCCGAGGTGACCCTCGCCGGCGGGGCCCACGTGACGCTGCTCGTCGAGACGGGCCGCGGCTACGCCAACCTCTGCCGCATCCTCACCGAGGCGCATGCCGGGACCCGCCGGCCGGGGCGGGAGGATCGCGAGCCGTTGCCGCCGTCCGTCGAGCAGGCCTTCGTGGAGGAGCATGCCGACGGCCTCGTCTGCCTCTCCGGCTGTGCGCGCAGCGGCCTCGCCGTACACGACCCGGACGCCGCCGCGCGGCTCGCCCGTGCCTTCGGCCGCGAGCGCTTCCACGTCGAGTTGCAAAGGCCGTTCGCGCGCGGCGACACGCGCCGCAACGCGGCGCTGCGCGACCTTGCGGAGCACCTCGGCGTCACCACCGTCGCCACGGGCAACGTCCATGCGCATGCCGTGCGCCGTGCGCTCCTGCAGGACACACTCGTCGCCATCCGCTGCCGCACGTCTCTCGACGGCTGTGAGCAGGAGCGGCGGGGCAACCGCGAGAGCGTCCTGCTCGCTCCCGCCGAGATGGCCGAGCGCTTCGCCCAGATCGACCCGGCCGCCGCCGCCCGCACGGTCGCGCTCGCCGAGCGGCTCGAGTTCGACCTCACCCGCGAGCTCGGCTATCGCTACCCGGACTTCTCCGATGCGGCCGAGCCGGCGATCCGGCAGCTGGCCGCGATCTGCTCGGACGCGTTCGCCGAGCGCTACCCCCCAAGTGACACAGTGTTACTTGCCAGGGCCCGCGCGCGGCTGGAGAGCGAGCTCGCTCTCATCGACGAGCTCGGGCTCGCCGGCTTCTTCCTCCTCCACTGGGAGGTGCTCGAGCTCGCCCGCGAATGCGCGCTGCAGGTGCGCGGCCCGGGCTCGCCGCGCCGCTTCCTGCCGCCCGGCCGGGGCCGCGGCAGCTCCGTCGGCTCGATCGTCTGTTACCTGACCGGGCTCTCGCACGTCGACCCGGTCGCCAACGACCTCTCGCTCGGGCGCTTCCTCAACCGGGAGCTCGCCTCCGTCCCCGACATCGACCTCGACTTCCCGCGCGACATCCGCGAGAAGCTGATCGTCGCCGTCACCGAGCGCTACGGCCACGAGCATGCCGCGCTCGTCGCGAGCTTCGCCACCTATCGCTCGCGGGGCGCGATCCGGGACGTCGGCAAGGCGCTCGGCCTGCCGCACGCCGAGCTCGAGCGGCTCGCCCGGGTCACCGACGGCTGGGACGCCGGCCGGGTCGCCGACGAGGTGGCGGCACTTCCCGACGCCGAGCGCAAGCTGCTCTCGAAGCGCTGGCGCGCCTTCCGCTTCCTCACCGCGGAGATCGCCCGGCTGCCGCGCCACGTCTCCCAGCATCCGGGCGGCATGGTGATCTCGTCCCGTCCGCTGATCGACCTCGTCCCCGTGCAACCGGCGGCGATGGCGGGAAGGCAGCTGTGCCAGTGGGACAAGGACTCGTGCGCCGACGCCGGCTTCCTCAAGATCGACCTGCTCGGGCTGGGGATGCTGTCCGCGGTCGAGGACTGCGTGGAGAAGATCGCGGAGGCGTACGGCGAGCCGATCGACCTCTCGCGCATCCCGCTCGACGATCCCGACGTGTTCGCGGAGATCCAGCGAGCCGACACGGTCGGCACGTTCCAGATCGAGAGCCGGGCGCAGATGCAGAGCCTCCTGCGCACGCGTCCCGAGACGATCGACGACCTCACGGTCCAGGTCGCGCTCGTGCGGCCCGGCCCCATCCAGGGTAAGGCGGTGCACCCGTACATCGACAACCGGCGGCGGCTGCGCGAGGACCCGTCGTTCGTCTACCCGGTCGACCACGAGTGCCTGCGCGGGCCGCTCGCCGCGACGCTCGGCGTCGTCGTCTTCCAGGACCAGGTGCTCGACGTGGCGATCGCGCTGGCCGGGTTCACGGTCGGAGAGGCGGAGGGGCTGCGGCGGGCGATGAGCCGCAAGCGCAGCCGGGCCGCGCTCGAGGCGCACCGCGCCCGCTTCGTCGAGGGGGCCGTCGCGAACGGCGTCACGGAGGAGACCGCGACCCTCGTCTACGACAAGCTCGTCGGCTTCTCCGGCTTCGGCTTTCCGAAGTCGCACGCGGCCGCGTTCGGGCTGCTCGCCTACCAGTCGCAGTGGCTGCGCCACCACTATCCGGCAGAGTTCCTGTGCGCGCTCCTGAACGCGCAGCCGATGGGCTTCTACCCTCCGGCGAGCCTCGTGCGCGACGCGCAGCGGCGCGGGGTGGAGGTGCGCTCCCCCGACGTGAATCTCAGCCTGGCGTGGTGCTCGCTCGAGCCTCTGGACGAGCGCGCAGAGAACCCAAGTGACACAGTGTCACAAGCTACGCTCGCGCGCCAGGCCGTCCGCATCGGCCTGGCGTACGTTCAGTCGGTGGGGGCGGACGATGCCGGCGCGCTCGTCGCCGAGCGCGAGAGCAACGGCCCGTACCGGGATGTCGGCGATCTGGCGCGCCGGGTGCCGCTGTCCGGGGATGGCCTCGTTGCGCTCGTCGAGGGGGGAGTCTGCGACGGCTTCGGCCCTCGGCGTCGCGACCTGCTGTGGGAGCTCGGCCTCGCGACCCGCCCCCATTCCGTGCCCGGCACGAACGGGGCGGAGAAGCAGCTCACGCTCGCGCTCGACCCGACCGCAGCGACCCCGCTGCTGCGTGACCTCACCCGCTGGGAGCGGATGCTCGCCGACTACCGGCAGACGGGGCTCTCGGTGGGAACGCACCCGCTGGCGCTCCTCCGCCGGCACCTTCCGGCCGGGACGCTCTCGAGCGCCGAGCTGTACGAGGCTCCTCACGGCGCGGGCGTCGCGTTCGCGGGGCTCGCGATTGCCCGGCAGCGCCCCGGTACCGCGAAGGGGATCGTGTTCATGCTGCTCGAGGACGAGCACGGGCAGGTCAACCTGGTCGTGCCCTCACAGGTGTACGAGCGGCACCGGGGTATCGTGCGCGGGGAGCCTCTGCTGCTCGCCCGCGGGCGCTACGAGCGCGTGGGGGAGAACCGCAACATCCTCGTCGCCGGGATCGAGACCCTCGGCCCGCTCGCCCGGCAGGTCGCCGAGGGCGACGTGGGTGCCGCGTTACCGCGGGCCCATCACTTCGGGCACCGGTGACCGCGCAGCCCGCAGCCGGGCGCTCAGGGTGTGCGGGCCGTCCTGCCCTCGTCGATCTGCAGGGCCGCGGTGACGAGCGCGAGGTGCGTGAACGCCTGCGGGAAGTTCCCGAGCAGCCGGCCGGCCACCGGGTCGTACTGCTCCGAGAGGAGGCCCAGGTCGTTGCGCAGCCCCAGCAGCCGCTCGAAGAGCTGCTCCGCCTCGGCGCTGCGTCCCTGTAGCGCGCGCACCTCGGCGAGCCAGAACGAGCACGGCAGGAAGGCCCCCTCGCCGGGCGGCAGCCCGTCGACCTCGACGTTCTCCTCGTCTGCCCGGTAGCGCTCAACGAGACCGTCGCGGAGGAGGTCGCGCTCGATCGCGGCCACGGTGCCGGCAACGCGCTCGTCGCCGGCGGGCAGGAAGCCGACGAGCGGGATCATCAGCAGGCTCGCGTCGAGGCGGTCGGAGCCGTACGACTGCACGAAGGAGCGGAGCCCGGCGTGATAGCCCTCGTCGCAGACCTCGCTGTGCACCGCCTCTCGCTCCGCGCGCCAGCGGTCGACCGGTCCCGCAAGCTCGAAGCGCTCGACGCAGCGGACGGCCCGGTCGAAGGCGACCCACGCCATCACCTTCGAATGGGTGAAGTGCCGGCGTGGCCCCCGCACCTCCCAGATGCCCTCGTCGGCCAGGTGCCAGCCGGACTCCAGCCAGTCGAGCAGCTTCCGCTCGAGCGCCCATGCGTCCGGGGAGGCGTCGAGGCCCGCGACCCGCGCCTGGTAGAGCGCGTCGGCCACCTCGCCGTGCACGTCCAGCTGGAGCTGGTGCGAGGCGTCGTTCCCGATCCGTACCGGCGCCGAACTCTCGTACCCGGGCAGCCACGGCAGGAGCACCTCGGTGAGGCGCCGCTCCCCGCCGACGCCGTACATGATCTGAAGGGCGTCGGGCGAGCCTGCGATCGCACGCAGGAACCAATCGCGCCAGGCGCGCGCCTCCTCCTCATACCCCGCGCGGAGGAACGCCAGCAGGGTCAGGGTCGCGTCGCGGAGCCAGCAGAAGCGGTAGTCCCAGTTCCGCACGCCGCCGAGGTGCTCGGGCAGCGACGTCGTCGGAGCGGCGACGATACCCCCCGTCGGCTCGTAGGTGAGCGCCCGCAGCGTCACGAGGGAGCGCACGAGCGGATCCCTGAAGCGGCCGGTGTGCCGGCACGCCCCGACCCACCGCTCCCAGTCGCGCTCGGTTGCCCGCAACGCCTCCTCCGCATCGACGGGCGCGGGCGGCGCGCCGGGCGGCGAGAACCACGAGAGCACGAACGGCACCCGTTCGCCGGCGGCGATCGTGAACGTCGCCTCGGTGTGCAGGTCCCTGCCGACGAGCTCGACCGGGGTGCGTAGGACGATGCCGTCCGGGCCTGCGACCGCGACGATGCCGTCCTCCTGCCGCCTCACCCAGGGGACGATGGAGCCGTAGTCGAAGCGGAGCGTGAGCTGCATGTGCACCGGTACGTGGCCCCGAACGCCTTCGACGATGCGAACGACGTTGCCGCCCCCGAGGCCGAGCGGCATGAAGTCGACGAGCCGGACGACCCCGTCCGCGGAGCCGAGCTCCGTCTCGAGGACGAGCGTGTCGCCGCGGTAGCACCGGTCGAGCGCCCGGTGCTCTCCCGCGGGGGCGATCGACCAGGAGCCGTGCCGGCGCCCACCGAGCAGCGAAGCGAAGCACGCGCCGCTGTCGAAGCGGGGCAGGCAGAGCCAGTCGATCGACCCCTGCCGGCTGACGAGTGCCGCCGAGCGCAGGTCGCCGACGAGCCCGTAGTCCTCGATGCCCGGACGCACCGGCTAGACGCTATCGCGTCACGAGCTCCGCCTCGACGTACTCGCCGGCCGTCTCGAAGCCCAGCCGGCGGTAGGCGGCGATGGCCGGCGCGTTGTCTGCCCGCACGTTGAGCGCGATCGTGTCGATGCCGTCGCCGAGCAGCAGGCGGCAGAGCGCCCCGCACGCTCTCGTCGCGAGGCCAAGCCCGCGCAGCTCCGGCAGCGTGGCGACGTTCCCGAGCGCCGCCGCGCGCCAGGTGGGCGAGTAGACGTGGACGCCCGCCACACAGGCGAGCTCGCCGCGCTCGCGCACCCCGACGTAGCGCCCGGTCTCGAGCATGCGAGGCACGAACCAGGTGCCGGGATACGCACGCTCGTAGAACGAGGTGACCTCGTCCTGGTCGGACGGGCCGAGGAGCTCGGCGTCACCCGTGTCGAGGCGGGACGTGTCGGTCAGTCCCAGCTTCAGGTGGCGACCGTGGGACTCCACGTGGTAGCGGCGTGCGATCGTCTCGAACAGGAACGGCGTGGCGTGCGCGTACAGCCGCGGCGGGAGCGCGGGGAGGAGCGCTGTCAGCAGCGCCGCCATCTCGGCGTGCGGCTCCTCGGCGAGCGCGAGCAGCACGGGTGGCTGCGGCTCCGTGTAGAGGAGCGCGAGCTGTGTGAGGCGACCGCCGGTGCGCCAGCCGGCGAAGCGCGTGTGCGGCCAGAAGAACTCGTCGAGGTCGCCGAGCTCGTAGACGTGGAGGAACCGATTGCGCCGGCAGAGCTCCGCTATCGCGACCCGGTCGCGCAACTCGACGACGGCCATCGGCCGTAGGTTACGTGGCCGCGTCTCCGGCGACCCGGCGCACCTCGGAGAGGGTGGTGATCCCTGCGACGGCGAGGCGGATGCCGTCCTCGCGGAGGGTGAACATCCCCTGGGCGACCGCCATCGCCTCGATCTCGCGGGTGGGCGCACCGACGAGCATCGCGATCTCGTCCGTCATCGTCAGCACCTCGAAGAGCGGCACGCGCCCGCGGTAGCCCGTGGTGCCGCACTCGTGGCACCCGACGGCGCGGTAGAGCGTCAGCTCGCCGTACCCGTCCGGAACACGAAGGGCGTGCAGCTCCTCCGGCTCGGGCGTGTACGGCTCGGCGCAGTTCTGGCAGATCCGGCGCGCCAGCCGCTGGCCGATGATGCAGTTGATCGACGTCGCCAGGATGCTCCGGTCGATGTTCATGTCGGTCAGGCGCTGGATCGCCGCAGCCGCCGTCTGCGCGTGCAGCGTCGTGAGCACGAGGTGGCCGGTCATGGCCGCGCGGAACGCGATCTGCGCGGTCTCCTCGTCGCGGATCTCGCCGACGAGCAGCACGTCGGGGTCGGAGCGGAGGATCGTCCGGAGGCCGTTCGCGAACGTGAGGCCGGCGCGCGGGTTCACCTCGATCTGGTCGAGGCCGGCGGCCCGATACTCGACAGGATCCTCGATCGTCGTCAGCTGCCGGTCGGTCGTGTTCAGCACCTGCAGGCACGTGTAGAGCGTCGTCGTCTTGCCCGACCCGGTCGGCCCCACGACGACCACGGCGCCGAACGGCTGCTTGATGGCGCGCTCGAGCGCTGCCCTGCTGCGCGGCCACATGCCGAGGGCGTCCAGCGAGTCCGGAGCCTCGCCCTGCGCCAGGATGCGCAGCGTCACCTTCTCCCCGTGCGTCGTCGGCAGGATCGCGATGCGGACGTCGATGCTCTGGCCGCCGCGCTTGATCGAGACGCGTCCGTCCTGCGGGGCGCGGCGCTCGGCGATGTCGAGGCCGCCCATGATCTTGAGGCGGCTGGAGATGGCCGAGGCGTGGGAGCCGGCGATCGAGGTCAGCTCGCGCATGACGCCGTCGACGCGGATGCGGACGAACACGCGTCGCGCCTGTGGCGTGAAGTGGATGTCGGAGGCGCCGTAGTCGAGCGCTTTCGAGATGGCGCGGTTGATGAACACGACCGCCGGGGTGTCGTGCTCGAGGTCGAGCACCGTGGCGTCGTCCTCGGTCTCGGCGGCGTCGGTGATGACCTCTTCGATGTCGACCGTCGCCTCGGCGTGGATACGGTTGATCGCGCTCTCGATCGCGTCCGCGGCTGCGACGCAGACGCGCACCGGCACGCCGAGGGCAAGCCGCAGCTCGTCCGAGAACATGACGTTGGTGGGGTCGGCCACGGCGACCATGACCGAGCCGTCCTCGAGGAAGTGGATCGGGAGCGCCAGGTAGCGTCGGGCGAGGTTCTCGGGCAGCAGCATTGCCGCCTCGACCTCGATCGCGGGGAAGTCGAGCTCGATGAACTCGAGCTCGTGCTGCTCGGCCAGCACGCGCGTGACCTGTGTGCGCGTCGCATAGCCGCGCTCGACCAGGATCTCGCCGAGGCGCTTCTCGGGTGTGACGCGCTTCTCGGCGAGGGCGTCCTCGAGCTGCTCCGGCGTGATGGCGCCGTCACGAATGAGCAGCGCACCGAGCGCGGGCAGTGGGCTGCGGGCTGCTTCCACGTTGCTCCTATCGGCAGTCAACGTCCCTTGGATGAGGGATTTCGGGAGAATCAGCGCATGCGAGCGGTGATCCAGCGGGTGACGAGCGCGTCTGTCTCGGTGGACTGCCGTGAAACCGGTAGCTGCGGGCCGGGACTGCTCGTCCTGCTGGGCGTCGCCGCCGGTGACACGGTCGCGGACGCGGAGCGGCTGGCGCGCAAGGCGGCGCGGCTGCGGCTGTTCGAGAGCCCTGCCGGCAAGCTCGATCGGTCGGTGCTGGACCTCGGCGGGGAGGTGCTCGTCGTGAGCCAGTTCACGCTCATCGCGGATAGCAAACGCCAGAAGGGAACTCGTCCGGACTTCTCGGGCGCGGCGAAGCCCGACGTCGCCGAGCCGATCTACCTGCGATTCTGCGACGCGCTGCGCGAACAAGGTGTGCCAGTGTCGACCGGCCTATTCGGTGCCCGCATGGCGGTCGAGCTCGTTAACGACGGGCCCGTGACGATCGTCCTCGACGGTTAGTGCGGGAAGGCGAACTCGCCGACGAGGAACAGCACCACTGCGGCACCCAGGAGGAGCGGCCAGAGCAGGACGAGCGAGCGGTCGCCTTTCCTGAGCGCCAGCACAGCGAGCACACTCGCGACGAGCGAGCACGCGAGCATCCCCACGGTCGGGATGCCGAGTACGGCGATCCGGACGGTGCGCGACCAATCGTAGGCCCCCGCTGCGGCGAGCATCCCGTTGACTGTCATCAGGCCTGCAGGCGCGAGCGAGAGCCATCCCGCTCGCCTCCCGTGGCCTGTCGACGGCCACGTCAAGCTGCGATGCCACCTCGGCTCCGAAGCAGGAGTAGGAGTAGGAGCAACGGACATGTGCACACCTCCCGTCGCCTCCAGCATCGCGCAGTCGTCCGCGATATGCATCGGTACTTGCAGGCAGGCTGGTTGCGGTGTCGACCCGACACGGCGAAGGGGAACCGCCCGAGCTTCTCGGGCGCGGCGCGACCGGAGGTCGCGGAGCCGCTCGTGAACCGGTTCTGCGACGTGCTCCGCGAGCTGGGCGTCCCCGTCGAGACAGGCCGCTTCGGCGCCCGGATGGCGGTCGAGCTCGTCAACGACGGCCCCGTGACGATCGTGCTCGAGTAGACCGCCCTCACGTCGGTCGCGAAAGCGGTGCTATCCTCTCTGCACCGCATTTCACCTGCTTGGGAAATGGGCGCTTCGCGCCCATTTTTGTTGAAAGGGACAGCTTTGGCCGACTTGCTCGCAACCGAGAGGACGCTCGCGAAGGAGATCGCTCCGGCGGTCGAGCGCGGCGTGCCCGGAGTCGAGGTGCTGGCCGTCGAGCTGCTCTCGCCGAGCAGGTTCTGCGTCTACGTCGACCATCCCGAGGGCGTCGACCACGCCCTCTGCACGCGGGTCACGCAGCTGCTCGACCGCTACCGGGAGGCGTACACGGTCGACGTGTCGTCACCGGGACCGGAACGCCCGCTGCGCAAGCCGGAGCACTTCCGTGCGGTGGTGGGCCACGACGTGCAGATCCGGACGGCACGTGAGATCGCAGGCAAGAAGCGGTTTCGTGGCCCGGTCGTCGCCGCCGACGAGCGGAGCCTTCGCATCCGGAGCGGTGAAGCGGCGCTCGACATCCCGTACGAGGCGATCGTCCGGGGCAACCTGATCGACGAGGGGTAGGTGGAGAATGAGTCAGGAGATCATTGAGGGCATTCGTGCGATCGAGCGCGAGAAGGGCATCGAGACGGGCACGCTCGTCGCGGCGCTCGAGGACGCGCTGCTCGCCGCCTACAAGAAGACGCCCGGTGCCGCCCGTCATGCCGAGGTGATCCTGGACGACGAGGGAGAGTTCCGCGTCTTCTCGATCACGATCCCCTCGGATCTCGAGGAGCGCCTGCTGGAGGAGGCGCGCGAGGCGACGATCGAGGAGCTCGAGCGGATCGAGCAGGAGACCGGCGAGCGCCATCACACACTCGTCAACGACGACGACCTCGACCTCGACTGGTCGCAGGTGCCCGAGGCGCAGATGGTTCGGGCCGACGCGACACCCCACGACTTCGGGCGCATCGCCGCGATGACGGCGAAGCAGGTCATCCAGCAGCGCATCCGCGAGGCCGAGCGGGCGATGATGTACGACGAGTACGTCGACCGGCAGGGCGAGGTCGTGACCGGCATCGTCCAGCAGGCCGGCGACCGCAACAACGTCCTGGTCGACCTCGGCAAGGTGGAGGCGCTGCTGCCTCGCTCGGAGCAGGTCGACGGAGAGCGCTACGAGCAGGGCTCCCGCATCAAGGCCGTGATCACGGAGGTGCGCTCCGGCACCAAGGGGCCGCAGGTGATCCTCTCCCGTCGCGACCCGGAGCTGATCAAGACCCTCTTCGAGCTGGAGGTGCCCGAGATCGCCGACGGCCTCGTCGAGATCCGCGGCGTCGCTCGCGAGCCCGGCTACCGCTCGAAGATCGCGGTGGAGTCGCATGCGCAGGGCGTCGACCCGGTCGGCGCCTGCGTGGGCCCGCGCGGCTCGCGCGTCCGCATGGTCGTCTCGGAGCTGCGCGGCGAGAAGATCGACATCATCCCGTGGAACACGGAGCCCGCGCGGTTCGTGGCCAAGGCGTTGTCGCCCGCGCGCGTGCGCGAGGTGTACATCGACGACGACACGCGCGAGGCGACCGTCGTCGTCCCGGACGACCAGCTGGCCCTCGCGATCGGCAAGGAGGGCCTCAACGCCCGCCTGGCCGCGCGTCTCACGGGCTGGAAGGTCGACATCCAGTCGGACACCGAGTTCGCGCAGGCAGAGGCCGACGCGGCCTACGCGGGCGAGGACGACTCGCAGGAGTTCTCGGGCCGCTGCGCGGCCACGCTCACGAACGGGAAGCGCTGCCCCAATGCCGCGCTGCCGGGCTCGCACTACTGCGGCGTCCCCGCCCACCAGGCGCTCGCCGACCTGCCCGTGCCGGTGGCCGTCGCGGCCGAGCCGACGCTCGCGGACGTCGAGGAGACGATCGAGGGAGCCGCTGCCGACGTGGTGGCCCACGATCTCGCTGCCGCCGCCGTGCTGGTCGACGCGGTCGAGGAGGCGGTCGCCGCCGGCGACATCTCCGTCGAGGACGCTGCGCTGATCGAGGACGCGATCGAGGAGACGGCTGCGGAGGCCGTGGCGGAGGATGTCGCGGCGGCAGTGGAGCTCGAGGAGATCCTCGAGGAAGGCGCCGCGGAGGAGCAGGGCGGCGAGGGGGACGAGCCCGCTGACGCGTGAGCACGTCGTCGATTCGAACCTGCGCGGGCTGTGGGCGCAAGGCCCCGCAGGCCGAGCTGCTGCGCTTCGCCGCGGTGGCGGGCGCGCTTGCGCCCGGACGCGCGCTGCCGGGACGGGGCGTGTACACGTGCCGCAGGCTGGCCTGTTTCGAGCGCGCGGCTGCCTCGCGGGCGTTCGCCCGGGTGCTGCGCCAGACCGTGGTCGTCGAGCCGGGGCTCGCGCACCTCTACACTGATCACTGATGGCAGACGGACCGAACAAGCCCAATCGCCCCATTCGCCCCCGCGGGGGACCGTCGGGGCGCAAGCGCCGCGTCGTGATCGAGGGCGGCGGCGCCCGCGGCGGCGGCCGTCAGGCCCGCGACCGTAGCGCGATCCCTGCCGCGCAGCCACGGCAGCAGCCGGTCGCCGCCCCGACCGGGCCGGTCACCGTGCCGTCCGGCGTCAGCGTCAAGGATCTCTCCGCGGCCCTCGGGATCACGGTCGCTCAGATCATCAAGATCATGATGGGCCTCGGCGAGATGGTGACGATCACACAGTCGCTCACGAACGAGTCCGTCGAGCTGATCGCCACTGAGGTGGGTCGTGAGGTCGTGATCAAGCACGCGGCCGACGAGGAGCTGGACGAGGAGTCGTACGAGGACGCGGAGGAGGACCTCGCCGCGCGGCCGCCGGTCGTCACGATCATGGGTCACGTCGACCACGGGAAGACGACGCTGCTGGACGCGATCCGCAAGGCCTCGGTGGTCGACACGGAGGCCGGCGGCATCACCCAGCACATCGGTGCCTACCAGGCCGAGATCGACGGTCGCCGGATCACGTTCCTCGACACCCCCGGCCACGAGGCGTTCACCGCCATGCGCGCGCGAGGCGCGAAGCTGACGGACATCGCCGTGCTCGTGGTGGCCGCCGACGACGGCGTGATGCCGCAAACGCGTGAGTCGATCTCGCACGCGCGCGCCGCCGACGTCCCGATCGTGGTGGCCGTCAACAAGATCGACGTGCCGAACGCGAACATCGACCGCGTGCTCTCCGAGCTGGCGGCCGAAGGGCTGCAACCGGAGGCATGGGGCGGAAACACCCAGTTCGCCGAGGTGTCCGCCAAGCAGAAGCTCAACCTCGAGGAGCTGCTCGAGAAAGTGCTTCTCGTCGCAGACGCCGAGCTCGACCTGCGCGCCAACCCGAAGGCGGATGCCTCCGGCCCGATCGTGGAGTCGCGGCTGGATGTCGGCCGGGGCCCTGTCGCGACGATGCTCGTCCACCGCGGCACGCTCCATGTCGGCGACGCCATCGTCGCCGGAGACGCCTCCGGCAAGGTGCGCGCGCTCTACGACTACCGCGGCGAGAAGGTCAAGGAGGCGAAGCCCGGCGAGCCGGTCGAGATCCTCGGCTTCGACCGTCCGCCGCCGGCCGGCGAGCTCGCGCGGGTCGTCGAGCACGAGCGGCAGGCGAAGGACTTCGCCCAGAAGCGGGCCGGCCGGCTGCGCCGGGAGCAGCTCGCCCAGCGGGCCAAGCGTGGTGTCTCGCTCGAGACGCTCTTCACGCAGATGCAGGAAGGCGTCGTCCAGGATCTCAACATCGTCCTCAAGGGCGACGTGCAGGGCTCCGTCGAGGCACTGCTCGGCGAGCTCGGCAAGATCCACCACTCCGAGGTGCGGGTCAACGTGATCCACACCGGCGTGGGCGGCATCACCGAGAACGACGTGAACCTCGCGTCCGCCTCGAATGCGCTCGTGATCGGCTTCAACGTGCGGCCGAGCGCGGAGGCACGCGCGCTGGCAGAGCGCGAGGGCGTCGATATCCGCACCTACCGCGTCATCTACCAGCTGACGGACGACATCCAGCAGGCGCTCGTCGGGATGCTCGCCCCGGTGCAGAGCGAGGAGACGATCGGCGAGGCGGAGGTGCGCGCACTCTTCAAGGTCTCGCGGCTCGGCACGATCGCCGGCTGCATGGTCACGAACGGCGTCGTGCGCCGCAACGCGCAGGTGCGCGTCGTGCGGGACGGCACCGAGATCTACGACACGTCGATCGCCCAGCTGAAGCGGTTCAAGGACGATGCGCGCGAGGTCGCCGAAGGGTTCGAGTGCGGCATCCTGCTGGAGGGGTTCAACGACCTCAAGGAAGGCGACGTGCTGGAGGCCTACGAGACACGGCAGACGGAGCGCACCGACCTCGAGGAAGCCACCCGCGCTCCCGCGCCGTCCTCCACCGACGGCGACGAGTAGGGGCCGGGCGGGCCAGCCCCCGTGCCGGCGCGTCCTACGGGCAGGTCTTGACGAGGCGCGCCAGCGCCGTCGCACGGGCGCGGTAGCCCGCGGCGCTCGGATGCACGCCGTCGCTGCCGAACCACTGCGGGTTGTCGCGCGCCAGCGCCTGCCAGTCGAAGACGCGCAAGCTCGGCCGGGCGCGGGCGATCCGGCGCAGAGCGCTGTTGTAGCCGTCGTACGAGACGCCGTCGTAGGGCGGCCGGGCGATCGTCGACCAGATCACGCAGCGGCGGGGCCCTGCGATGCGTACGACGTCACGGACGGTGCGCGCGAAGCGGGAGGCGGCACCGGGGTCGTCGTTGGTGCCGAGGCTGACCACGAGCACGTGCGGCAGCGCCGCGCCGTAGGAGCGGAGCCCGGCCGGGCCCTCCTCGGCATGGCGGCTGATGGCGAACGACTCGCTGACGTGCCAGCCCGCCAGCTTGGCGGGCAGGAACAGGCCCGTGCCCACGGCGAGCGAGTCGCCGTAGTGCAGCAGCGTGCGCGACTCGTGCGCGGCGGGGGCGGCGACCGCCGTCGCAAGCGCGCACGCGACCGTCCCGACGACGAGCGCCGTTCTGCCGGGGCGGCCCATGCGGCCACGGTACCGCGCGTCCTCGCCGTTCCCTCCCTCTCCGAACAGAATCCGAACGGCTCGCCGAAAGCCGCGAAATGCAGGTTCAATACCGCGATGGCGCGTGGGTACGTCGGCATCTACTCGTTCGAGCTGTTCTTTCCCGAGAGCCACTCGCTGAAGGAGAAGCGAATGCACGTGCGCTCCGTGAAGGCGCAGCTGCAGAACCGTCTCGGCTGCTCCATCGCGGAGGTCGACCATCACGACGTCTGGCAGCGCGCGCGCCTCACGCTCGCCTGCGTCGCGCGGGAGGCGGGTGAGGTGGAGAGGCTCATGGATACCGCCGAGCGGTGGCTCTCGGGCCGGGAGTTCGAGTTGCTCCGCCACGAGCGAGAGCTGCTGGGGCCCGATGACTAGGCCCGTCTCCGGCCGCATGCGGCGTGTCAACGAAGCGATCAGAGCGGTCGTCTCCGAGACGATCCCGACGTTGAAGGACCCGCGGATCGGCTTCGTCACCGTGACCGGCGTGGAGACCACGTCGGACCTGGCGCAGGCGACCGTGTGGCTCAGCGTCCTGGGCGGCGCCAAGCAGAGGGCGGCGACCCTCAAGGCGCTCGAGGGCGCGCGTGGCGTGTTGCAGGGCCGCGTCAACGGAGAGCTGCACCTGCGGCGAACCCCTCAGCTCCTGTTCGCGTACGATCAGTCGGTCGAGCACGGTGTGCGCATGACGAAGCTGATCGACGAGCTCGACCCTGGCCCCGAGAAGACGGATTCATGACACAGTCGAGTGACATGCGCGCCGTCGCCGAGGCGCTTCGCACGCACGAGCGCTTTCTCGTCACCTCCCACGAGAACCCCGACGGCGACGCGCTCGGCTCGCTGCTCGCCACGCACCTGGCGCTGCAGCAGCTGGGCAAGGACAGTGCCATGGCGCTCGTCGGCAGCGTGCCACTGCCCGGCGAGTACTCGTTCCTGCGCCTCCCGGAGCGCGGGCTCGTGCGGGAGCTCCCCGCCGACCACGGCGAGCGCGTCCTCGTGGCCGTCGACTGCGCCCAGGAGACCCGGCTGACGGACGAGCGGCTGCTCGAGGCCCCGTTCGTGGTCAACGTCGACCATCATCACGACAACACCCGTTTCGGGCAGGCGAACCTGGTCGTCGCACAGGCGTCGTCGACGGGAGAGCTGCTCGCAGACGTCTTCCGCGAGACCGGGGTGCAGCTGACGCCGCCGATCGCCGAGGCGCTGTACACGGCGCTCGTCACGGACACGGGCCGCTTCCAGTACACGAACACGACGCCCAAGGCGCTGCGGCTCGCAGCCGACCTGGTGGAAGCCGGCGCAGACGTCCACACCGTCTTCCAGGGCGTCTACGAGAGCGTTCAGTTCGCGAAGCTGAAGCTCCTCGCGCGAGCTCTCGAGCGCGCCGACGTGGTCGAGGGAGGCCGGGTCGTCGTCTCCTACCTCGTCCGGTCCGACTTCGAGGAGGTGGGCGCGGTCGAGCCGTACTCGGAGGGCATCATCGACTATCTCCGCTCGGTCGAGGGGGCCGTGCTGGCGGCGCTGATCCGCGAGCCGCCGCAGGGCGGCACCCCGGCCAGGAAGGTTTCGCTCCGCTCGTCGGTGGACGAGGTGGACGTGTCCGCGATCGCGCGCAAGTCCGGGGGCGGGGGGCATCGCCAGGCGGCCGGGTTCTCGAGCGACCTCCCGATCGAGGAGATCACGCGCTTCATCGTGCGCGAGTTCGTGGCGGTGGCGGGGAACGGCGACGCCCACACCGGCTGATGGCGATTCCGAAGGGACTCGACCCGACGGGGATCATCCTCGTCGACAAGCCGGCCGGCCCCTCGTCGTTTGCCGTCGTCGCCGACGTTCGCCGCCGCACGCGCGCGAAGACCGGTCACGCCGGCACGCTCGACCCGTTCGCGACCGGGTTGCTCGTCCTGTTGTCCGGGAAGGCAACTAGACTGGCAGCGTGCTTCGTCGGGCTGGACAAGCGGTATCTCACGGAGATCGACCTCTCGGTCCGCACGACCACGGGCGACCCGGAGGGAGAGGAGCTCGACCGCCACGTGCCGCCGGCAGGTGCGGCCCTCGAGGCGGCGCTCGCAGCCCTCCGCGGCGAGATCGAGCTGCCGATCCCGGCTGCGTCGGCCGTGAAGATCGGCGGCGAGCGAGCCTACCGCCTGCACCGCCAGGGCATCGAGGTGGAGATGCCCGTGCGGCGCTCGCAGGTGCACTCGCTCGACCTCGTCAGCCAGAGCGGGGCTGAGCCGCGCGAGGGCGTCGTCACGCTCGACCTCCGGGTGAGCTCGGGGACGTACGTCCGCTCCATTGCGGATGCGCTGGGAGGGCACTGCGTCTCGCTGCGGCGTACCGAGGTGGGGCCGTTCCGGGTCGAGGAGGCCGATCCGGAGCGGGTGCTCCCCGTCGACGAGGCGCTGGCCCGGATCGGGCTCACGCCCGCCCAGGCGGAAGTGGTCCGCAGCGACCGGTCGCGGCCGGCGGAGGCACGGTCGTGAAGATCGCCCACTCGCCCGCGCAGCTCGAGCGCCAGCCCCGGGCCGTGGCGATCGGGACCTTCGACGGCATGCACCGCGGGCACCGGGCAGTGGTGCAGTCGGCGATCGACACCGGGCTCGCCCCGACGGTGATCACCTTCGACCCGCATCCGCGTCTCGCGCTCGGCAACCACGTCGAGCTGATCACGACGCTGGAGCGGCGGCTCGAGCTGATCTCGGCGGCCGGGGCCGAGGCGACGCTGGTCGCAGGCTTCACGCCGGAGCTGATGGCGCTCGCACCCGAGGAGTTCGTCGAGACGTACCTCCTGGCCATCGGCGCCGAGGCGGTGGCGGCCGGCTCCGACTTCCGCTTCGGCGCCAAGCGGCGCGGCGACCTCGAGCTGCTGCAGCGGATGGGCCTCCAGGTGCTGGAGGTGCCGCACGTGCCCGGTGTCTCGTCCTCGGCCGTCCGTCTCGCGTTGCACGAGGGGGACGTCGCCGCGGCGGCGAGGATGCTCGGCCGCCCGTACGAGCTCGACGGCATCGTCGTCGCCGGCGACCAGCGCGGCGGCACCCTCGGCTACCCGACCGCGAACCTCGCGCTCGAAGCGCACCTCGCATGCCCCCGCTACGGCATCTACGCGGGAGCTGCCGACGGGCACAGGGCCGCCGTCTCGATCGGGACGAATCCGCACTACGGCGGCACGGAGCGGCGGGTCGAGCCCTACCTGCTCGACTTCGAGGGCGACCTCTACGGCAAGCGCCTGCTCGTCGAGGTGTGGCAGCGCCTGCGGGACGAAGCCGCCTTTGCCTCCGAGGACGAGCTGATCGCGCAGATAGGCCGGGACGTCGACGCCACGCGGGCGGCCGTTCGGCCGGCGTAGGGGCGCGGCTCTCCGCCTAGAGCTCGATGCCGAGGCCGCTGCGGCGTGGATCGCCGGCCGCGCCGCGCCGTCCCACGCAGCTCGCACCGCCGAAGTAATGATGCCGCGTGGGCCAGCGGCGCACGATGCGGCCCTGCTCCTCGAGCTGACCGAGCGCCTGCTCGTCGACGCCCGGCTCGGCGTGGATCGTGCCTGCCGGGTGCACGCGGGGCCGCTCGACGGCCTCCTGCGGCGTCAGGCCCTCGTCCAGCACGCCGGCCAGCACCGTGACCAGGGCCGTGCGCAGCCGCGTGCCGCCGGCCGAGCCGGCCGCCAGCGCGACTCCCTCGCGATCGAGCACGATCGTCGGCGCCATCATCGACTCCATCCGCTCTCCCGGGACGAGCGACCCGACGACTAGGTCGCGCTCGCCGAGCATCGAGTTCAGGTGCAGGTCGTAGCCCGGCGTCCACGCCCCGGCGCCGAGCCCGAGGCTGGACGTGAGCACGCACGCGTGGCCGGCGGCGTCGACCGCGACGAGGTTCGTCGTGTGCGTCTCCGGCCCCGCCGTGTCCTCCAGCGCCGCGACGAGAGCGAGCACCCTGTCTGCGGGAGGGCGCGTCGCGAGCCGTGGCAGCCGGCTCAGCAGCTCCGGCACGCGGGAGAGGCCGCCACGTGTGTGGACGTGGAGCTCGTGCCACTCCTCCACGAGCGGATCGTGCCAGCGGGCCGCGTACTCCCGCAGGTCGTTCGCGGCCAGCGTGACCCCGTCGACGGCGAGCAGCGCCTCCGCCAGCGACCCGCGGTACACGCTGGCGGGGCCCTCGTCCGTCAGGCACGCAAGCGTCTCGACGAGCCCCGGCTGGGCGAGCACCTCTCCCTCCCGCAGCGGCGACCCCGCAGGCGCATAGAGTGCCCTGCCGCGCCCGGTCACGAAGGCGGGCTCGAGCATCGCGAGGCACGAGGCATGAGCCTCGGGCATGGGCACACCCGCCCGCGCGAGGCGCAGCGCCGGCTCGACGACGCGCGCCCAGGGCAGGCGCCCGCCCGCCTCGTGGAGCGCCGCCAACCCCGCCGGCAGGCCGGGCACGCCACAGGAGCCAGGGCCGACCGCGTAGTGCACCGTCTCGTCGCCGAACGGCATCGGCAGGTCGACCATGGCGCCGACGACCCGTGGCACCGCCACGAAGCAGTCGAGGTTCGTCGCCCGCGTGCCGTCGAACCAGATCGCGTGCCCGCCGCCGAGCAGGCCCGTCATGACCGTCTCGGCGACACACGAGGCGAGCCCCATCGCCACGGCCGCGTCGGCGGCCGTGCCGCCATCGGCGAGGATCTCCGCGCCCGCCTCCGCTGTGGCCGGGTGACCTGCGGCGACGGCGCCCCGCCTTGTCACCTGGGCTGTGGTCGGACCGGCACGCCCCGAGCATAGAGGCTTGCCCGGCGACGGATGCGCGTGCGAGACGCCCCATGGCTGCTAGCCTTCCGGCTGACCGCACTCTCGGCCGGCCGTGTCTTCCTTCACGCCGAGCGGGGACAGCGGCGCTGTCAACTCAGGAGGAGAACATGGCCCTCACCAAGGAAGTCAAGCAGGAGCTGATCGACAAGCACGGCCGGAGCTCGACCGATACGGGCTCGACCGAGGTGCAGGTCGCGATGCTGACGAAGCGCATCAACGACCTCACCGAGCACCTGCGCACCCACCCGAAGGACCACTACTCGCGGCTCGGCCTGCTCAAGCTCGTCGGGCGCCGGAGGCGGTTCCTCGCGTACATGCAGAAGCAGGACCTCGAGGGCTATCGCGCCCTCATCAAGGAGCTGGGCCTGCGCCGCTAGGCGCCACGGCCCGAAATAGGGGAAGGTGGACGTTTGATCGAGTCCCGAGGCGCAGCGGTGACGGGCCGCGTCGCGCGCGAGGCTGGCTCAAACCTCCACCTTCCACAAAGCACGGAAGAGTGAAGGGAACAGACATATGAGCATCGCCACCGGGCGTCATGCCACGGTGTCGGTCGAGATCGGTGGTCACGAGATCACGTTCGAGACCGGCAAGCTCGCCAAGCAGGCCGACGGCGCGGTCGTCGTCCGCAGCGGCGACACGATGATCCTCGCGACGGCCGTCGGACGGCAGGAGGCCCGCCCCGATGCGGACTTCTTCCCGCTGACCGTCGACGTGGAGGAGCGGATGTACGCCGCCGGGAAGATCCCCGGCGGATTCTTCAAGCGCGAAGGTCGCGCCACCGAGCGCGCGACGCTGACGGCGCGCATGATCGACCGCCCCATCCGGCCGCTCTGGCCCAAGGGCTTCAGGAACGAGGTGCAGGTGATCTGCACCGTGCTGTCGGCGGACATGGTGAATCCGCACGACATCCTCTGCATCAACGGCGCCTCCGCGGCACTCGCGATCTCGCCGCTGCCGTTTCTCGGCCCGGTGGGCGCCGTGCGCGTCGGCCGCATCGAAGGGCAGCTCGTGCTCAACCCCGATCTGGTGCAGCAGGACGAGCAGTCCGACCTCGACCTGATCGTCGTCGGCACGCGCGACGGCCTCACGATGATCGAGGCGGGAGCCGACCAGGTCGACGAGGAGACGATGCTCCGGGCCTTCGAGCTCGCGCACGTCGAGATCCGCCGCATCTGCGAGGCGATCGAGGAGCTGCGCGCCCAGGTCGGCAAGCCGAAGTGGCTCGACGCCGACCAGACAGCCGAGCTCGAGGCCGCGCACGGCGACGCCATCTGGCGCCGCATCCACGAGCAGGGCCTGCGTGAGGCCGGCACGATCGTGGAGGAGCTCGTGCTCGAGCTGTGCCCCGACATCACGATGGACTCCACGGAGGAGGACATGGTGAAGGAGGTGCAGGTGAAGGCCGGCCTCGCCAGCATCCTCGAGAAGCAGCGGCTCGTCGCCGTCGAGGGCCCGGTGCGCGAGCAGTTCGAGGGGGATCTCCGCATCCTCACGGACGCCGAGCAGGACTCGAAGGAGCTGAAGTCCCGCAAGCGGGGCATCCTCTTCGACCGCATCCTCGACGAGGTGCAGCTGCCGTTCCCGGTCGGCTCTCCCGCCGCCGAGGGCGAGGCCCCGCAGAAGGACGCGGTCACGAAGCAGACCGTGAAGAAGGCCGCCGAGGCGATCTACAAGGACCTCGTGCGCAAGAAGATCGCCATCGAGAAGCGGCGCCCGGACGGGCGCGGCACGGAGGAGATCCGGCCGATCGACTGCGAGGTGACCGTCTCGCCGCGCACGCACGGCTCGGCTCTGTTCACCCGCGGCCAGACGCAGATCATGACGCTCTGCACGCTCGGCACCGCGAAAGAGGGACAGCGGATCGACGACCTCTCGCTGGAGCAGGATCGCCGCTACATGCACCACTACAACTTCCCGCCCTACTCGGTGGGGGAGACCGGCTTCATGCGGGGCCCCAAGCGCCGCGACATCGGTCACGGCGCGCTCGCACAGAGGGCGCTGGAGGCCGTGATTCCGTCGCCGGAGGACTTCCCCTACACGATCCGGCTCGTCTCCGAGACGCTCGAGTCGAACGGCTCGTCGTCGATGGGCTCTGTCTGCGGCTCGACGATGTCCCTGATGGACGCGGGCGTGCCGATCGCGGCGCCGGTCTCGGGCATCGCCATGGGCCTCGTCAAGGAGGGTGACGACTACGTCATCCTCACGGACATCCAGGGAGCCGAGGACCATCTCGGCGACATGGACTTCAAGGTGGCCGGCACCGAAGCGGGCATCACCGCCCTGCAGATGGACATCAAGATCACCGGCGTGACGCAGGAGATCATGCGCAACGCGCTCGACCAGGCGAAGCGCGCACGGGTGTTCATCCTCGAGAAGATGGCCGAGGCGATCTCGACGCCGCGCGAGGAGCTCGCGGAGCACGCGCCCCGCATCTCCAGCGTCCAGATCAACCCGGAGTTCATCGGGATGGTGATCGGCAAGGGCGGCGAGACGATCCGCGGCCTGGAGGCCGACTACGACGTGCAGATCGACATCGGCGAGGACGGCACCATCCTCGTCTACGCGACGCAGGGAACGAACGCCGACGCTGCCATCTCGGCGATCACGGCGCTCACGAAGTCCCCTGAGGTCGGCGACACGTACACGGGCAAGGTCGTGAAGACGACCGAGTTCGGCGCGTTCGTCGAGCTGAAGAAGGGCACCGACGGCCTGCTCCACGTCTCGAACGTGGGGCCCGGCCGCGTCGCGCACATCGAGGACGTGATGGCGCGCGGCGACGTGGTCGACGTGATCGTGCAGGAGGTCGACAAGGAGCGGGGCCGCATCGGCCTCAAGCTCGTCGCCAAGCACGAGGACGAGCGGCTCGTGCAGCCGGAGGAGCTGATCGAGCGGGCGAAGAGCGCACCGCCCCGCGAGCCGCGGGAGGAGCGGCCCCGCGGCGGTGGCCGCGACCGCGGCCGTGATCGCGGGCCACGCCGCGACTGAGCGGACCGGCACGAGCGAAGCACCTGCGGAGGGCGGCGAGAGCCGCCCTCCGCGCGTCAGGCGGTCGTGGCCGTCGCGAAGCCCAGCTCGAGCAGCCGCCGCACGAGGGTCACGCCGGCGTCCCTCCTGGCGGTGTCACCAGGGGCGAGCTGATCGAGCGTCTCGGCGAGGGGCCGGCGGCCGTCGAGGGCGCGCACGACCTCGAGCGTCGCGGCGTCGAGCTCGGCGCGTATGCCGATGCCGTCGTCCAGGCTCAGGACCGGCTCGCCGTCGACCCAGGCACGATCGCGGAGCCGGCTCGTGGTGTGCACCGCGGCGGAGTCGGTGATCGTCACACGGGCTGCCAGCAGCACGCGGTCGGCGTCATGGGCGGCCATCAGGTCGTGGGCGTGAAACATGCGCTCTAGCTGCGCCGAGGCCGGCCCCAGCCTCCCTGCCGGCAGGGCGACCGTCGCGCGCCACGGTGCGCCGCCCCGGCGGCGCCGCAGCACGACGGCGCCGTAGGCGAGCGCCGCGATGCCCTGGCGGCTGTAGTAGTCGACCCACTCCTCCACGCGGGCGGCGTAGCGCCGCGGATCGTCCCGCAGCTCGCGGTTCCACGCAGCAGCGGTCGTGAGCGGATCCTCGGAGGCCGTATGCAGGAGCAGGGCGTCGCAGCCGCCGGCATCCAGCCAGGCCAGCGGCGCGGCGGCGGCGTCGGGCCCTGCCACGGCCCAGCTCACCATCATCGTCGCGAATCCCTCGTCCTCCAGCACGCTGGGCATCATGCGAACGACGTGCTCGCTGACTCCGTCGCGCTCGAGGCCGCCGTCCCGGAACACGGCCTCGAGCGAGGGTGAGACGACG
>Ga0209798_10000418_pt1 | contig 25261 bp, 20 predicted proteins | sample DOMMetBare3Fresh_FD_187475 | JGI IMG/M metagenome (GOLD analysis project Ga0209798, IMG submission 187475) | Wetland sediment microbial communities from St. Louis River estuary, USA, under dissolved organic matter induced mercury methylation -... | ecosystem: Environmental > Aquatic >... | reverse complement strand
CGGGTGTCGACCAAGGGGGATGTACTCTCGGTTGGCGCGCAGGAAGTGATTACCAAGGATAACGCGGTCATCATCACCAATGCGATTGCGTTTATCAAGGTTACCGACCCGATCCGGGCAGTCTATGAAATCCAGAATTATGAATATGCCATCCAGAATCTGGTCATGACCTCGCTGCGTGCCATTATTGGTCAGATGGATCTGAACAGCGCCCTTTCGGAGCGGGAACATATCAAAGCCAAATTGCAGGACAGTATCTCCAAGGAAGTCGCCAACTGGGGAATTTACGTGCAATCGGTGGAAATTCAGGATATCAAACCATCCGACTCCATGCAGAAGGCGATGGAACAGCAGGCCAGTGCCGATCGTTTCAAACAGGCTACCATTCTGGAAGCGGAAGGAAAGCGGGAAGCGACCATCCGCGAGGCGGAAGGGCGTCTTGAAGCGGCAAAACGTGAAGCCGAGGCGCAGGTGCGGCTTGCCCAGGCTTCTGCCAAGGCTATTGCAGACATCAGTGAAGCGATCAAAGACAAGGATCTTCCGGCAGTCTTCCTGCTGGGGGATCGCTATATCAATACGTTGCAGAAAATTGCGACCTCACCCAATTCAAAACTGGTGATCCTCCCTTCCGATCTGCCGGCGGCAATCAGAGGTCTGATGGGAAAAGGGTAGGGCAGCTTACACAAACAGCGGGGTAGATGTGGATCAAACCAGTCAAAATCTGAAATCACGGGCAGCATTACTTTCCATCCTCTCAAACAGTATCCTGATCATTCTCAAACTGGTGGTCGGAATCATGATGCAGTCGGTCAGCGTCATTTCGGAAGCAGTTCACTCGGGACTTGATCTGGTGGCAGCGGTGATTGCCTGGTTTTCAATTCGGGAGTCGGGCAAGCCGGCCGATGATCGGCATCGCTTTGGACATGGCAAGATCGAGAATGTGGCCGGCACCATCGAGGCTGTTCTGATCTTTGTCGCTGCTTTCTACATCATCGTGGAAGCGTTCCACAAACTCAAGGCTGGCACCTTTGCCATCGAAAGTCTCGGGCTTGGGGCTGCGGTGATGGGAGTCTCGTCACTTGCCAACTACCTGGTTTCCCGTCACCTGTTGAGCGTTGCCCTCAAGACCGATTCCGTGGCGCTTGAGGCCGATGCCATGCACCTGCGCACCGATGTCTATACCTCGGTCGGAGTGCTGGGAGGGTTGGTGGCAATCAAGCTGACCGGTATTGCCATCCTCGACCCCCTGATTGCCATTGTGGTGGCCCTGATGATCATCAAGGCTGCCTGGGATCTTACCAAAACCGCCTTTTTTCATATTCTGGATGTCAAACTCCCCGATGAGGAAGAAGCAGTTATTCACGAAGTGATGGTGCAACACGCCCATCAGTATCTTGAATATCATAAATTGAGGACCAGAAAATCCGGTCATACCCGTCATATCGATATGCATCTGGTGGTGCCGAAGAAAATGACCGTGGAAACCGGGCACAATCTGAGCCATGCCATTACCGACGACATCGAAGCCCGGTTGGCGTACAGTCACATTCTGGTTCACATCGAACCGTGCGAACGTGACTGCCAGGGGTGTGATGTTTGTCAAAGGATCGCCATATAGATTGTTCCATCCGGTAATTCAGGACGGAAAACAGGCAGTGATGTAAACTCCAAACTAAGGAATCATGTCATGATGTACAGGATAAAACAGGGGGCAGTTGTGGCACTGCTTCTCAGTTGCGCTGCCTGCAGCGCCAAAAAAGAGCAGACCAAGGCAAAACCGGCCGTTCCGGTAAAAGTTGCCCAGGCACAACAGAAATCGATGCCGGTTCAGCTCAAGGCGATCGGTACTATCGAGGCGTACACAACGGTGGCGATCAAGTCCCAGGTCACTGGCCAGATAGCGCGGATTCATTTTGCGGAAGGGAGTGATGTATCCAAAGGAGCTTTGTTGGTCAGCATCGACCCGGAGCCGTTTCAGGCGACAGTGAGCCAATGTGAGGCCAGCCTGGCCAAGGATCTGGCTCAGGCAAAATTTGCCCGTGAACAGGCGCAGCGTTATGCAGGATTAGTGAAAGACGGCATTGTTACCAGGGATCAGCATGAGTTGCTGCAATCCAATGCTGAATCGTTGGCAGCAGCCGTAGTCGCTGACCGCGCGGCCATCAGAAATGCCAGGATTCAGCTGAATTACTGTTCGATCCGGTCACCAATCAGCGGGCGCACCGGTAGCATTGCCCTGCAACCTGGTAATCTGGTGAAGGCCAATGATCTGCCGATAGTGACGGTCAACCAAATCACCCCGATCAACGTCACCTTCTCTGTGCCGGAAAAACGGCTACCTGAAATAAAGCGCGCCATGGCTGCCGGACAGTTGAAAATAGAAGCGCTGATCCCCCATGAACCTGGCGTCAGCGAGACCGGCACGATCAGTTTTCTCGATAACTCCGTTAATCCGGCCACCGGCACGATCAAACTGAAAGGTCTGTTTGCCAATCAATCTCGGAAGCTCTGGCCGGGTCAGTTTACCGATGTGGTGATCACGCTTGCCAGCCGGCAAAAAGCCGTGGTAGTGCCGATTGCTGCTGTCCAGACCAGTCAACAGGGAGAGTTTGTCTATCTGGTCAAACCCGATAACAAGGTGGAGATGCGCCAGATAGTATCGGAAACGGTGGGAGATGAAGCGGTAATTGAAAAAGGGGTGGCCGCAGGGGAAACCGTGGTCGTGGATGGTCAGTTACGTCTGACACCGGGAGCAACCGTTGAGACCAAGCCACCGCTAGAGAAACAGCCGCTCAAAAAGCAATAGAATAGAACCGCAACCGCAACGGCGGCGTACCCGTCGAATTACCCCTCCAATGTTTTGCGGATAGTCGTATTCAGGCTTTTGATATCATACGGTTTCATGACGATCTCCCTGATACCGCTTGCTCGGTCACTCTCGTTATTGAACTGCTCACTGAATCCGGTGCAAAGAATAATCGGGATGTCGGCTCTGGTGGCGACCAGGCTACGTGCCAGTTCCCGCCCGGTAAGCCCCGGCATGGTCAGATCCGTAATGACCAGATCAAAGGCGTGGGGATCCGTGTTGAATAGCTTCAATGCCTCGCGGCTGCTATGGGTAGCAGTGACCCGATAGCCGTACAATTCCAGCTGTTCCTGTCCCAACTCCGCCAAAAACAGTTCATCATCAACAAACAGTATCCGCTCGCTAGCGCTGGCAACAGGCAGGCTGTCATTACTCTTGTCACTGGGTGGTTTTTCTCCCTGGTAGTGCGGCAGAAAAATGTGAAAGGTTGTTCCCTGCTGCGGTGCACTGGAGACACTGATGGCGCCGCCATGGTTCTTGATAATTCCCAGCACCACTGCCAGCCCCATGCCGGTGCCCTCACCGACTTTTTTGGTGGTGAAATAAGGATCAAAAATCCGCTCCTTGACACCTTCTTCCATGCCATGACCGGTGTCACTCACCATCAGCCGTACATAGTGCCCTGGTTTAAGGTCTGGATAGCGAGCCAATAGTGCCGCATCGGCGTTCAGAGTGGAGAGTGAAATGGTCAGTTCTCCACCTTGGTGGCGCATGGCATGGGCTGCGTTGGTGCCGAGATTCATCAGCACCTGGTGCAGCTGGGTTGTGTCGGCCATTACGGTGTCCCCTCCGGGAACAGTGGCGACGTGCTGATGTATCTCGATCGTGCTTGGCAAGGTTGAACGCAGCAGTTTACACACTTCGCCGGTAATGGTGGAAAGGTGAACCGGACTCCGTTCCTGTTCCCCCTGCCGGCTGAAGACCAGGATTTGTCTGACCAGCTCCCTGGCGCGCGAACTCGCCTCCTGAATCCGCTCCAGATTCCGGGAGAGGGGGTCGTCCTGCTGTAACTTGAGCTGTGCCAGATCGGTATTGCCGATGATGGCAGTCAGAATGTTATTGAAATCGTGGGCAATGCCACCGGCCAGGGTGCCAATCGCCTCCATCTTGTGTGACTGGCGGAGTTCCTTTTCAAGTTTCTTCATGGTCGTAATATCACGACCTTCCGGGATCAGCAGCACCACTTTTCCCTGGTCATTCAGCAAAGGCTTGAGCGAAAAGTCGATGAAATACAACGTGCCGTCGGCTGCCGGATGGGTGGCCTCAAAACGGACCAACGCTCCTTGTGCAGCCTTGGCAACAGCATCTTTCACTTTTTCCTGTAACAGATCAGAATGGGACCACCACGGTCCCTCCCAGAATGGTCGGCTGATCACCTGTTCTTCGCTGGTGCCACAAAAATTCAAGGCGTTCTGATTGACTTCCAACAGTATGCCGTCCGGACTCAGGATCCCCATCAACTGGAAGGTCTGGTCAAAGATGGCGCGAAACTTCCTCTCGCTTTCCCGCAGCGCTTCCTGCGTCTGCTGCAGTTCTTCCAGGTTCTCTTCCAGAATTTGAGCTTGTTCCTGAAGTTGTTCCTGTGCTGCCTGACGTTCGGCAATCTCGTCTTCCAGCTCCTGATTGGCGATAGCCAGATCCGTAGTGCGTTCTTCAACCCGCTGTTCCAAGGTCTCCTTGGCTTCCCGCAAGCGATTGGTCAGCTCCCTGATATGCAGATGTACCGCGATTCTGGCCAGCAGTTCTTCCCGCTGAAACGGCTTGGTGATGTAGTCGACTGCTCCCGCTTCCAGTCCTTTTACCTTGTGTGATGTTTCTGCCAGGGCGGTCATGAAGATAACCGGAATATCCTGTGTTGCTTCACAATCTTTCAAGTTGCGGCAGGTCTCATAGCCGTCAAATCCGGGCATCATGACATCCAGGAGAATCAGATCGGGATGGGCGAACCTGGCACGCGCAATGGCGCTTTCGCCATCCTCGGCCACCAGCAGGGTGTAGTCACATTCGCTGAGACAATCGCGTACCACCGCCAGATTGTTCGGATCATCATCCACGGCCAGGATGACCGGCCGGTACGGCTCACTTGTTCGTTGTCCTGTTTTCGGGTTCACGTGCTCTCCCCTCGGTACTGCTCAACCAATGCCAGGATAGCCTTGGTTTTGAAACCGGCGGCCAACTCGCACAATCGATCGGCAAAACAGCCATAGGTTATATCCATTTTTTTCAGGTCAAGTGCCCATGCTTCAATTTTATTCATGTCACCCAATTGGGCCAGCAGCAAGAGCCTGTCCAGCGCATCACGCGGGGGTACGATCAGTGGTTCCGCAGATTTGGATGCAACTGGAATCGGCGCTGGCTCCGGCGACATTTCCCAGGTGATATCAAGCTGTGTACCGATCTTTTCCAGCAGCAGCTCGATCCGGATCGGTTTCTCCACAAAATCGTCGCAGGTGACCACAAAGGTCTCCTTGTTGATGCTGTCGCTAATCGTAGCCGAGGTGCCGATGATCTTTATCTTCGCCAGCCGTGAGTCGCTGCGTATGTTCCGTACCGCCTCAAGTCCATCCGTCACCGGCATTACCAGATCCATCAATATCAAATCAGGAGGATGTAGCGTGACGCGATGGAACGCTTCCTGACCGTTTTGAGCCGTATCAAGATCAAAGCCGAGCGGTTCCAGCAGCGCTACCAGCATTGAGGTGTTACCGATGGTGTCATCCACCACCAGAATCCGTTTGCGCTCACCCTGGTAGCCGGTGATATGGGGGGGGGCGTTGTGCCGGATCGCATCGCTCCCGGCAATTGGTGGTAATTTTACCTCCAGCCGGAATCTGCTCCCTTTGCCCGGTTCACTTGACACGTTCAAGGTTCCGCCCATCAGATTCAGCAGCCGTTTGGTGATGTTAAGTCCCAGTCCGGTTCCCCCCTGTGTCTGGCCGCTGACTGCCAGCTGGGTGAACGGTTCGAAGATCGTCTCCAGCTTGTCGTGGGGGATGCCGATGCCGGTGTCCACGATCTCGCAGCAAAACTGTCCTCCCCCCGTCTCTCCGTACTGTACCCGCAGTGTGACACGACCGCGCCGGGTATATTTGACCGCATTGGAAAGCAGATTCAGCAGCACCTGACGCAGTTTGCACTCATCGCCCCGCACATATGATGGCAAGGGGGTCATCTCTTCCAGCGTAAATACCAGCTCTTTTTCCTCGGCCTGCAGTCTGGTGAGGTTGTAGACCTGACGTATCAGAGCGGGTAAGTCGAACGCCAGATCCTCGATCTCCATCTTGCAGGCCTCGATCTTGCCAACATCGAGAATATCGTTGATCAGGGTCAGCAGGTGCTCACCGCTGCTCTGCATGATATCCAACTGCTGTCGCTGGGAAGTAGTCAGGTTCTCCTGGCGCTTGATGATCTGGGCATATCCCAGGATGGCATTGAGCGGGGTGCGTAATTCGTGGCTCATGCTGGAGAGGAAATCACTCTTGGCCCGGTTGGCGCTTTCGGCGGCCAGTTTGGCGGTCAGCAACTCGCTGGTCACCGTTGAAAATGCATCGGTCAGGTCGTTGACACCGTCCACCAGCTGGCGCCATCCCCCTTCGAACATATCGGCATCGCCACGCCGCTCCATATCACCTGACTGCACCGCCACAATCAGTCCATTGGTCTGATTCAGGACCTGCTGGATGGTAGTTCTCATACTCATGAAAGCGTCGGCCAGCGCACCGACCTCGTCGTCCTGATCAATCTCCATGTCACGGCTGAAATTACCATGGGCCACATCTTTGGCTACCTCGGCGATCCGTTCCAGCGGGCGTGTCGCCCGTTTGATCAGAAAATAGACCAAAAGACTTCCGAGCCCCGTAAATATCAGCGCCAGCAGCAGGCAGCGCCCGATGATCTGCCGTTCGGTCTCCCGCATCCCGTCCTTGGAAAAGCCGAGCCTGATCCAGCCGATCCGCTCCCGCGTCTTTTGTGCATCCCCGCTTTCATGGATAATGTCAATATCCTGCTTGATCCGCTCCGTAAATACCGGCGCATAAAAAATGAAATCATCTTTTTCTTCGGTCATGGAGAAGCGCGTGTCACCCGGCATGGCTGGCAGGGGAGAGTCTGATGGTGGACCGTCATGCAGCAGCCGATTCATGCTCGTATCGAAAACCGTGACCGACAACACCTCCGTATTTCCTTTCAGAAAGCGTACCGCTTCCTTGATCAGTTCCGGATTACGGGAAACCAGCGGCAGTTCGCCGGTCTTGGTGGCCAGGATCGTGATGGTCTCGGCACGCTTGATGATTTCACGCCTGACGATCTCCTTCTCTGTGCTGATCGCTTCCCAGGTATATCCCAGCGATACGATCACCAGCACCGGAATCATGAACAACAGTGCTTTTGCCCTGAACGTCGTCCGATAGGGTGTCCGGTTGGCAGGTGTCCTGGGAAAACGGGCCGGGGTCATGGATAGACCTTGCGTGCCAGCCTGATCAGTTCGTCCGGGAGTCTGATTCCCATCTTGCGAGCCGTGGCTGTGTTGAGGTACAACTCGAAACGTTTGGGCGGCAAGGCCTGCGGCTGGGTGATACTCCCCACTCTGAGGGCCTTGGTGGCATGTTCACCGATCAGCCGCCCTACGCTGACCATGTCCACCACCAGCGCCAGCAACGCTCCGTCCCTGACCTGCTTTTCGGAGATTCCCAGGAGTGGAACACCGCGGCTGAAGGAAAACAGGTAGATTTCTTCCAGTGCGGTCGAGGTTAAAAGTACCGGATCAGGGAGCACCAGAATGGCATCCGCCTTGTCTTGCCGCTTGAGGGTATGTACCAGTTCGTAGGAATTGTTGACTGCATGGGTGGTGGCCTGGGGCGGTATATCGCTCGCCAGCAGGTTCAGCAGATAGCGGCTCCCGACTATCGACAGCTGCCGGATTGCGGGGAGGTGGTTCCTGATGAAATCCGTATATTCCCTGGCTGGTGTAGCCATATAGAAGCCGGTGGTGTTGGGACGCGATATGGGCGGTGGCGTTACCACCAGATCGTAAATGACCGGAATTCCTGACGGCAGAGTGAGCGCCTCATTCAGCGCTTCGCGACCCAATGTCACCACCACCTGGGCATTTTCCTTTGCCACCACCAGGGAAAGGTTTCCCTTGATTTCCGCGGGGGAATAGACGCGCGTCGAAGCTGTGAGGGTTTTCCTGATGCCGGAGATGATCTCGACCACCGGACGTAACTGGTAATCAGCCACAATAACCACTTCGACGGCTCGGCAGGGAGTCGCACAGAGTAGCAAGATAAACAGGACGGCCAGCAGCCTATGGGAAGGGGTAGGAGTTTTCATGAGCTTGACGAGTTTGGCACTATAGGGTTAAATTCGGAAAAGATCAACCGAAACGAAGTGATCTGTTTGTATTTTGATAATGCTGTTTGTGCTTGACTGAATCGGTGTGATTCAGGAGCAGCTTGTCAACAATGCTGGCTATCTACGGCGGGTAGGAATGGCACTGATTGGAAAAAAATCATTTGACTCCCCGGTGCACTGTGCTATAACCGCCTGAAATGAATAAAACGCCGTCTCATGATAAAGTCGTTGTTGCGAATGGCGACGGTCTCTGGATAGTGCGGATACCCCCCAAAAAAGGAGAATACCATGACAAACAAGCTGACCCTGGTAGTGCTGGAACAAGGAAACGATTACGCATTTGAGGAGGCGTACGGCAGTTGCTGTTACAATGCGCTCATGCCGCTAGCGTAACAGCATTACACCAAAAGTTGCCAGTAAAGGGGGGAATAATCCCCCCTTTCTTTTATGGAGCTGTCATGGAACTGTCGAACTACCTGAAAATCTACCCTTGTCCCGAACAGCCGGGGATGCAGCTGGTCTACTCCACCGCTCGCTCGTCGTCGGTGCTGTTGCCGGACGAGCTGCTGGCAGCGGCCCGCGCCGGGACGTTGCCCGATCAGGAACAAGCGACCCTGGCCAGGCTGGGGATCCTGGTGCCGGACCGGCGGGAAGAGCAGCAGCGCATGGCTCAGATCTTCAGCGGCGCCCGGCAGCAGAATCCTCCTTTCAATGCGGTGGTGGTGCTCAACCTGGACTGCAACCTGGCCTGTCCCTACTGCTACGAGGGGAACTTCCGCCATGGCCAGTACATGACCGACGCCACTGCCGAACTGTTGACAACGACGATTCTCACCGACCATCTGCCACCTGGTGGCCAGGTCGGGTTGACTTTCTACGGCGGTGAACCGCTGCTCTCCCTCGATCTGATCCGCCGCATCGCCCAACCGCTGCACGGGGCGGCCCGCCAGCGGGAGGGGCGCTTCAGCTTTTCCCTGGTGACCAACGGTACCCTGCTCAACGCTGGGGTGGTTGAGGAACTGCTCTCCTTCGGCTTGCGCGGCGCCAAGATCACCCTGGACGGCCCGGCTGAACTGCACAACCAGAGCCGTCCCTTTGTCTCCGGCCGGGGGAGTTTCGACAGCATTCTGCGCAACGTGGCGGCGGTGTGTCACCTGCTGCCGCTGCAGCTGGGGGGGAACTACACCCGTGACAACTACCGCAGCTTTCCCCGCCTGCTGGACGACCTGCTGGACGCCGGGGTGACCCCGGACAAGGTTGCCACGGTGTTGTTCGCGCCGGTAATCCCCAAATCGGGGGGAACTCCGGTCACCGATTTCAACAGCGGCTGTGCCTGCAGTTACGAACCATGGTTGATCGAGGCGAGTCTCTTTCTGCGCGAGGAAACGCTCAAACGCGGCTTTAGCGCACCCAAGCCGAAGCTGGCGGCCTGCATGGTGGAGCTGGAAAACGAAGTGGTGGTCAATTACGACGGTTCGCTCTACAAATGCCCGGCCTTCATGTCCCATCCTGAACTGAGTATCGGTAGCTTGGCAAACGGCATCGCCGACTATCGTCGCTCCCACAACCTGGAGCACTGGCATGGTGAACAGTGCCTCACCTGCCCCTACCTGCCGCTCTGTTTCGGCGGCTGCCGCCAGATGACCCTGCTGCGTACCGGCCGGATGGAGCAGCTCGATTGCCGGCGTGAGTTCTATGACGCCTCACTGGAGGCGATCATCCGCCAGGATCTGCTCTATCAGCGGGGAAAATAGCCATAAGTTCAAAAACTCAAAAGCCCTGCTGGTTCATAACCGGCAGGGCTTTTGTTTAACGTATCGATTTCAGGGAATCAGAAGCGGAAGCGGATCCCCCCCTCGACCCAGCGGTTCGGGTTGGGGTACTGGTCGATGGTGTAGTGGGGGGCGCTGAAGATGTTATGCAGTGCCAGGAACAGGTCGGCGTTCAGGTGCCGGCCGAGCTGCAGTTTGCGGCTGGCGTTGAAATCCCAGACAAAGGTGCTGAGCTGGGCCTTGCTGCTGGACGGTTGATCGGTGAAGATGTAGGAGCCGAACAGCTGGGCCATCCAGGCTGAGCGGTCGTCGTACTTGATCCCCACCAGCCAGGAGTAGTTATCCCCACCCTGGTCATTCCCGGCCGGAGGATTGTCCGTATGAGTATGGCTGTAGGCGTGGGCCAGGCGGAGCGAGGTGTTGTGGCACGGCACACTCTCCAGCTCCAGTTCGTACCCCTGGCGAACCGTGTTCCCCACGTTGGTGTACTGTCTGGATGCATTATAGTTGTCGCTGATGGAGTCCTCGGTCTCGTGGCGGAAGAGGGTTGCCTTGCTGTTGAACAGGTCGGCGACTCCTGTTTCCACCCCTAGCTGGTACGACCAGGATGTTTCGGTCTTCAGATCCGGGTTGGCCACGATGAACGGCCCGGCGGTGCGGGACATGGCGAGTGGAGGGGGGGTGAAGCCGCGGGCCACCGAGGCACGCAGCACGCTCCGCTCGGCCAGTTCGTAGGTCACCCCCAGGCTGGGACTGAGGAAGTAGCCGCTGATGTTGTTGTGGTCGAGGCGCAGGCCAGGGGTTACCACCAACCGTCCCAGGTCAAGCGTATCGTTGGTAAAAACAGCCCACTTGTCGATGCCGGGTGAATGGGTGCTGGTGGCAGGCAGCCCGGCTAGCTGCTGGTAGAGTGTCCCCACATTGGCGGTATTGTCCGTGCCAGCCAAGCTCAACTCAGTTCCCAGCACGGCGTTGTGCATACCACTGCTGTAGGCCAGTTTGAGGTTGCCTGTCATCGTCTGTTCATTATCTATAATTTGCTTAAAGAGATCTCCCGGCGCCACCACCGGCGGGATAGAGGTGGTAAAACGGATCGGGCTGTCGAAATGCTGGCGGAGATAGTGCGCTCCGGCGCTGAGGTTCCACTCGGGGGTGATCCGGTACTCCAGGCTGCCGGTGGCGAAGAAGGCGGAAATGTTGATGCGGGAACTGACGGAGACTCCCTGTCCGGACACATCGCCGGAGTTGAATTTCGGATCGCAGAAGCCGCTGGTGAAGCGCAGGGTCAGGTCGTTGTGCGGGGTCAGCTCCAGCTTGCCGTACAACCGGCTCTGTTGCGAGTCGCGATTTTTGCGCAGGCCGTCCGACTGTGTCCGGCCACCGTACAGGTAGTAACCGGCGGCTCCCGTCTTGCCGGAGAGTTCGGCGTTGTAATCCTGGGAGTTGGCTTCTCCGTAGGAGGCGCTGACCATCCCCTGCGGCATTCCCTTTTCACCGGTCCCCTTGGTGATGATGTTGATCACCCCACCCAGGGCCGAGCCCCAGGCCGAGGAGGCCGGTCCCTTGATGATCTCGATTCGTTCGATGATCCTGACCGGGATAGTGAAGGTCTCGGCGGCCCCTTCAGCGATCATGTTCCAGTTGATGCCGTCCAGCAGCACGGTCACGTGGCGTTTCTGGGACCCCTGCATACTAATGCTGGCAGAGGCCATAAATTCGCTACCGAGCAGGTCGACATACAGCCCGGGCACCCGGTTGAGCACCTCGGCAACCGTATGGGCGCCCATATCCTCGATCTCCTTGGCGCTGATCACCGTCATGTTCTCGGCCGCCTGGCTGATCGGCTTGGCGATCCGGGTGGCGGTCTCGACGAACAGCTCCTTCTCCTCCCAGAACAGCAACAGTTCCTGCTCTTTTGAGGCGCTTGATTCAGCCGCCGGTTGAGATGACAAAGGATTAATTTCAGCGCCTCGGGCGTTGCCGATGGCCATGGCTGTTGTTATCAGAGCGCATGACACGATATATCCTGGTTTCATGAGGTGTTCCTTTGTCGCATTAGGAGTCTATTCACCACTCAGTTGGTGCATTATTATCATTACCGGTTGATCGGTGTAAAGTTATTTGCAGTTTGTTAATCGATGTAAAGTTATTTTGCAATTCTTAGGTTGCCGTCAGTACATAATCTCCAGTTGAATTCCTGCCCTAAAAGCCCTACTATCCCTGCACGAAAATCTCATGCATCCCAACGTGTCGCAATCTGGACAAACAACAGGTAATTCCGCAATGAATATCGCCGATATCTTTATCCGCCGTCCGATCATGACTTCCCTGATCATGATCGCCATCCTGATTTTCGGGGTGATTTCCTACCGCTCCTTGCCGGTCAATGATCTCCCCAACGTTGATTTTCCGACCATTCAGGTCAATGCCAACCTGCCGGGCGCTAACCCGGACACCATGGCATCGGCGGTGGCGACGCCGCTGGAAAACCAGCTTTCAACCATTGCCGGGGTTGATTCCATGACCTCCACCAACGGCGTCGGCACCACCAGAATCACGCTCCAGTTCAGTCTGGACCGGGATATTGATGCTGCCGCCCAGGATGTGCAGGCTGCCATCTCGCTCGCCATCCGTTCTTTGCCGAAAAACATGCCTACCCCGCCGTCGTTCCGTAAAGTCAACCCGGCTGACCAGCCGGTACTCTATCTGGCCCTCAGCTCCCCTACGCTGCCGCTTTCCGCAGTTGATGAATATGCCCAGACCTTGATTGCCCGGCGTATTTCCACCATCAGCGGCGTGGCGCAGGTCAATGTACACGGCTCACAGAAATATGCGGTGCGGGCCCAGCTTGATCCCAAGGCGCTCGCCTCCCGTCAGATCGGCATCGATGAAGTGGCACTTGCCATTGATCAGACCAATGTCAATCTGCCGACCGGTACCCTGGATGGGACAAAACATGCCTATACCGTGGAAGCCAATGGCCAGTTGTTCAAGGCAGCCGGCTATCGTCAGCTGGTAGTCGCCTACCGGGATGGCGCGCCGGTTCGTCTGGAGGAATTGGGGCGGGTACTGGATAGTGTGGAAAACAGCAAGACCGCCAGTTGGTACAACAATACCCGGGCAATCGTGTTGACGGTGCAACGTCAGCCGGGTACCAACACCATCGAGGTCGTGGAAAATGTCAAAAAACTGTTGCCCAGCTTCCGCAACCAGATGCCGGCATCAGTCGAGCTGAACGTGCTCTACGATCGTTCTTTGCTGATCAAGGAATCGATGCATGATGTCAAGTTTACCCTGGTACTGACCATCGGCCTGGTCATCCTGGTGATCTTTCTGTTTCTGCGTAACCTCTCCGCCACGATTATCCCTTCGCTGGCAGTGCCGATGTCGATTGTCGGCACCTTTACGGTCATGCAGCAGTTCGGTTTTTCCCTCAATAATATTTCCATGATGGCGTTGACCCTGGCGGTCGGTTTTGTGGTCGATGATGCCATTGTGATGCTGGAGAATATCGTCCGGCATATGGAAAAGGGGGAGAGCGCCCGGGAGGCTGCCTTCAAAGGCTCCCGTGAGATCGGTTTCACGATCATTTCCATGACCATCTCGCTGGTGGCGGTTTTTATTCCGGTGCTGTTCATGGGGGGGATTCTGGGACGGTTGTTGCACGAATTTGCCATCACCATCAGCGTGGCGATTCTGGTTTCCTGTTTTGTCTCCCTGACCCTGACTCCCATGCTCTGCAGCCGTTTTCTGAAACCCGCGGCCACGGAACAACACGGGCGGAGTTATATGCTGCTGGAACATTTTTTCGAGCGTCTGTTGCGGCTGTACCAGCGCTCGTTGCAGCAGGTGTTGCAGCACCGCCGGACTACCATGGCGGTCACGCTCCTGATCACACTGCTGACAGTCTGGCTGTTCATGAAGGTTCCCTACGGCTTTCTGCCAACGGAAGATACCGGGCGGATCAATGCCGATACCGAGACCGCCCAGGGGACTTCCTATGCTGATATGAAAGCACATCAGGAAGCGGTGGCGGCCATCATTGCCAAAGATCCCAATGTGGATGGCTTCATGTCCTCCATCGGTGGTAACCGTGGCAGTAATAATGGTAGCTTCTTTATTCGCCTCAAACCGAGGGATCAGCGCAAGCTCTCTGCCGATGAGGTGATTCAGGAGTTGCGTCCCAAGCTTGCCAAGGTCCCCGGAATTCGCACCTTTCTTAAAAATGTCCCCTCAATCCAGATCGGCGGTGTCAGCTCTAAAAGCCAGTACCAATTTACCATGCAGGGGCAGGATACCAACGAACTGTACCGCTGTGCCGCTGAATTTGAAGTAAAACTGCGGGAACTAGTCGAGTTGCAGGACGTGACCAGTGATTTGCAGATCCGTAATCCGCAGGTACATGTGGAGATTAACCGGGATAAGGTTGCGGCGCTGGGGCTGTCCGTGCTGCAGGTGGAGGATGCCCTGGGATATGCCTACGGTTCCCGCCAGGTTTCCTCGATCTTTGCGCCGACCAATCAGTATCAGGTCATCCTGGAGCTGGATCCGCTCTACCAGGGGGATCTGGCCTCGCTCGGGATGCTGTATATTCATTCGGCTGGCGGGCAATTGATCCCGCTGGAGACGATTGCCACCATCTCGAAATCGATCGGTCCGCTGGCGGTCAACCATCTGGGACAGCTGCCAGCGGTGACCCTCTCGTTCAATCTCCGCCCGGGAGTTGCCCTGGGGGATGCCATGGGGCTGGTTGACAAGCTGGCCGACAGCGAACTGCCGGCTTCCATCAGCACCAGTTTTCAGGGGACTGCCCAAGCCTTCAAATCATCATTCAGTGGTTTGTGGCTGTTGCTGGTCATGGCAGTTTTCGTGATCTACGTCGTGCTCGGTGTGCTGTATGAAAGCTATATTCACCCGATCACGATTCTTTCCGGGCTGCCGGCCGCCGGCTTCGGCGCCTTGATCACGCTGATCATCTTCAGGATGGATCTCAATATTTACGGTTTTGTGGGGATTATCATGCTGCTTGGCATTGTGAAAAAGAATGCCATCATGATGATCGATTTTGCATTGGAAGCGGAACGGGTGGAGGGGAAAGCGCCGATTGACGCCATCTATGAAGGGGCGCTGGTTCGTTTTCGCCCGATCATGATGACTACCATGGCGGCTCTGATGGGAACTCTGCCGATTGCCCTCGGATTGGGAGCCGGCGGTGAGTCGCGACAACCGCTGGGGTTGGCGGTTGTCGGCGGATTACTGACGTCGCAGCTGTTGACGCTTTACATCACCCCGGTGGTCTACTATTACATGGATCGACTGTTGCAGAAGCTGAAGCGAAGAGCCGTCACTGCTGAAGCTAAAGGGAGCCTGGCCACAGAGGTCACCGAGGTCAGTTGAACCTGAATACTGTTGGGGCACAGAGAACACGGCTGCTCCGTGGCAAACGAATTGTGGACATTATTTGCGGACAAAGATTTCCTTGGCCAGGTTGGTGTCAATGGCAAACTCCGAGTAACCGACCCGGAAAATGTAGGACGGGTACGATTGAACCAGGACAATGGTGTTACCGGGGAGCACTCCCATGGCCATCAGTTTCTGCATCTTCTTGTTGTCTTCGGTCAGGATGTAGGCGATTTCGCCCTCCTGTCCTGATTTGAATTCGGTCAGCGGCACCACTCCCAAATCTCCCTTGGCGCGGGCATCAGCGCAGCATTCACCCGGTGGGATCGGCTTGCCGTGGGGACAGGTGGCGGGGTGGTTCAGCATGGTACATACCTTTACGTCAGCCCCTTCGTTAAGCAGATGTTCAAACTGGCACGCCTTGTATTCGCCGTCATCCCCCCGGATGTTGAGGATATCCATCATCAGCCGTTCTGCCAGGCGATGGCGGCGGATGGTCATTTTACCTTCCTCGCGCCCGTTGGGAAGGGAGTAGATCATCCCATGGCGAATCTCGATCATGGCAAGGGTGGTCAGTTCCTGATAAGCCGGATCATCGGCCGGAAATTCCATTGTCCCGGGATCGAGAAACGGTGCGCCATCTTCTTCCACCTTGACCCACAATGCCTCCAGTATTTCTTCCGCTTTTTCAGATAATTTCATTGCTTTTCTCCTGTAGTGGGGGACTTGGCGCCAAACAGCGACTTGAGTTTTTTTACCATAGCTGTTTCCAGCGGGTTTTTATAGTTGCAACGGGGGCAATGGATCGAGTGACAGCCGCCAGGGCAGCCCCCGCACCCCTTTTTACCTTCATTTTCATCAAATTCAAAACCGCAAAATCCGCAGATCATGCCAACACTCCCGTCATCAGCAAGGCCTGATTCAACACATAGCCGCAACCGAAGGCCAGCAGACTGACAAACAGGCCGATGGCGCCGGCCACTTTCCAGCCCCGTTCCTTTTTCATAATTAAAAACTGGGCTACACAGGGGATGAACAGCGTCAGGGTTACCGCAGCCACCGTCAGCTGGCGGGCATCCATCAATCCCTTGACTTGCAGTTCATACAGTCCGGCCGCGCCGTAGTCACGGCGGAAAAAGCCGAAAATAAACGCCACTGCCGCTTCGCGCGGGAGCCCGAGCGAGGCCATGATCGGGGTCATGGCATTGACCAGAGTCTCGAAAAAACCGGTGATTTTCCCCAGCCAGAGCAGCACCGAGGCAAGCACAAACAACGGCAGTATCTCCAGGAAATACCATTGCATGCGGGTGTAGGTTTTAGTCAGCACATTGGTCAGCTGGGGGAGTCGCATGGGGGGGAGCTCCATGTAAAACATCGGCGCTTCACCCGGCAGGATTTTGGCTGAAAGCAGTCCGACCACGAAAAAGAGCAGCAGCAGCACGCCCCCCCAGACAGCCAGGGCGCCGGGATATTTGGAGAGGAGTGACATGATCACCCCCAGTTGGGCGGAGCAGGGGATGGTTAGGGACAACAGTACCGTGGCGATGATCCGTTCGCGGGTGGTCTCCAGGGTACGGGTGACCATGGTGGCCATGGTGTCACAACCGAAACCGAGCACCATCGGAATCACGGCCCGTCCGGTCAGGCCGAAGTGTTTGAAGATGCGATCGACCAGCAATGCCAGGCGCGGAAAGTAGCCGGTATCTTCCAGAAAGGAGAAGAAGATGAAGAAGGTGGCGACAATCGGCAGGATAATGCCGACGGCGTAACGCAGTCCCAGGGTGATGATGCCGTATTCCCCCACGAACAGTTCCTGGATTACTTCCCATGGGATGATCGCTTTGACGACACCGATAATCCAGGGGTTAAACAAACCTTCGAATAATTGTTTTTCCAGCAGATCAACCACTGTTCCGGCTCCGAAGACCCCCACAAACTGGTACAGTCCGAAATAGAGCACGATCAGCAGCAGAGGGACACCGGTCAGCGGTTGCACGGCCCAATGGGAGATCCGTTCGCTGAGGGTTACCACCCGCTTTTCCGGGGCACGGAAGACCTGATTGATCATAGCGCGTACGATTTCCATCCGTTCCAGCGACAGATTAAGGTGGAACGATTCGCGGCGTTCAAAAGCGATCTGGCGAACCTTTTCGGCCAGCGGCGCATAACCGTCACCTTCGCGCACATGCACCAGTTCGTCGATTTCCTGGTCCTGCTGCAACAGTAACAGCGCCAGAGCGCGCCGGGAAAGTATGTACTCTCCCTGCATCAGGCAGGTGACTTCGCTGATGTCATGTTCCAGTTGTGGGGAGTAGGGGAAGCGTTTGAAGTCGCAGAAGGAACGATAGTTGCTGATGGCGCTTCTGATTTCGTTGAGACCGCGTTTGCGGGCCGTGGCAGCGCCGATGACCGGAATGCCGAGTAATTCCTGTAAAAGGTTCAGGTCGATGCTCAACCCCATCCGTTCCGCTTCGTCCATGATGTTGACGATCAGAATGACCGGCAGATCCGCCTCGATCAGCTGAATTGTCATTGCCAGCATACGTTGCAGGTTGCGGGCATCCAGCACGTGCAGCACCACATCCGGCCGTTCGTGCAGCAGGATTTCCCGCGCCACCCGCTCTTCTTCCGTGATGGTGTGAATCGAGTACATACCGGGGGTGTCAATCACCTCCCAGGAAGCATCGTTGATAACGGCATGTCCCCGCGAAACTTCCACCGAAGTGCCGGGGTAGTTGGAAACCGTCACGTAGGCGCCGGTCAGGGCGTTGAACAGAACGCTCTTCCCCACATTCGGATTGCCAACCAGTGCTATTTTTTTGATGGATGAATCGGTTGCTGTTGTTGCTGTGGAGCCTGATTCCATGATGGGATATCCTTGTTTGCTTTTGACTTTCAATTTCAACAGGTATGCAAAAAAAAGCGTTGCTCAGTGCGCTGATGCTGTGCGGCACGTGGCACAGAGTCCGTACATTTCCAGCTTGTGACTCTTGATCAAAAAGCCGTGCTGTTCTGCGATCTCATTCTGGATCTTCTCGATGGTTGCATTTTCAAATTCGATAATGGCGTTGCAGCCGGTGCAAACCAGGTGGTCATGGTGCTCACCGGCCAGCACGTGTTCATAGCGGGTCTGACCGTCGTGCAGCAGTACTTCCCGAGCCAGTCCAGCTTCTGCAAACAGTTTCAGTGTCCGATAGACGGTGGCGTGGCCGATGCTGGGATGGCTGGCACGGATCTTTAAATAGAGCTCTTCGACGCTGACATGCTGGTGGGTGGAGAGAAATATATCGAGGATCAGATCACGTTGACGGGTGGAACGGAGCCCTTTTTCTGCAGCAAATTTGTTAAAGGTATTTTTTTTCTCGTTCAACATACACGCCCCTTATTGAAAAGCGATTTCAATATAGCGGGCAGGTCAGGTTCTGTCAAGGATTATGTCTGATTATTTTTGAGCCGGTATTTGCCGGAATTCTTCCGGGGTGTTGACATTCAGAAAAGAGTGGGCAGCGCCCGGCAATGACTTGATCCGATCCCAGGGGATCAGTTCCACATCCAGTTGCTTGATAATCTCCAGAATCTTGCGGTCTCCCTGTTGTATCGCCGTATGGAAAACATCGCTACAGGAACGTGAGTAAAAAGCGTGCAGAGGTTCCTGTCCCCCCTGGCTGAAGGGGATGGTGGCGGCATGTTCACCGTGCAATGAATGGAGATGGCGAATCAAGTCGCTGTCAAGATTCGGCATGTCACAGGCGGTGACGAAGATCGTGTCAAAGCTGCTGTGCACCAGGCCGGCGTGCAATCCGGCAATCGATCCGGCAGCAGTAAAAACATCGCTGACCTTGCGGCAGGGGATGAAATCGTAATCGGCGGGAGTGTTGGTGACGATGATCACTTCCTGAAACAGGGTGGCCAGTTTGCGGTAGATCTGCTCGATCAGCGCCACCCCCTCCAGTTCCAGCAATGCCTTGTTGGTTCCCATGCGCCGGGATGATCCACCCGCCAGAATGACACCGGTTACTCCCTTGATCTTGTCGTTGCTTTGATGCTGCTCCAACAGGTGGGCCCCTGCATAGACAAGAGCTTTTTCTCCCCGCACATAACCGATCAGGCAGATCCCCGCCTGTTGACAAAGCCGAACCGCCATGTCGGTCGGTGATGTGCGGGAGGCGATCAATCCGACTCCCATCATGGCAGCCTTGGCGACCATTTCGGAGGAAACCCGGCCGGAGGTTACCAGCACGCTTCCTGCCAGTTCGATCCCTTTGAAGAGCGCTTCACCGGCCATGCGGTCAAAGGTGTTATGACGACCAAGGTCTTCGGCGTACAACAGCAGTTGCCCATTACGTCCGATGGCTGCAGAATGAATACCTCCGTGCTGTCGGTAATTATCGGCCTGGCGGGCCAGTTGATCCATCAGTGAAAATACATCGGCCGGTTGATACCAGCGGGGTGTGGTTGTGGTGGCCGTGCTTGTTTCCGTGGCCGGGAGGGTAAAGGTGATGCCGGTGCCGCACCCCGAGGTGAGTATCGGCCGCAATTTCTCCGGCAGTTCCCCTTTGATGCGGATGTTGGCAATTCCGAACTCATCGCAGACGCTGAATAGCATGAAATCATCCAGCGATTTTACAAATCCCTGCAGCCGTAAGAAGCCGGCCACCAGAAAACGGAGATCGTGGGGGGAACCGATCAAGGTCGCAATTTCGCGTCCGTTCACCAGCAGTTGCAAGGGGAATTCCTGCACAATGGCAGCGTGCTGTGGCTTCAGCATATTATTGTGCAGGGAAAATACACGCTCTTGTTTCATGGTAGTTGCCTTGTTTACGAAATACTGTCAGTTTTTCCCCTGGCACTCAACTGTTCAACCACTTTTTTTACATCCTGGGCATGCTTGATGTCGCAGACTAACACGGCATCCGGTGTGGTGACGATGATCAGGTTGCTGACACCGACCGTGGCGATGGTCTGACCGTTTCCGTAAATAATGCAATTTTCAGAGTTGATGGCAACTTGCTCGCCACTGTTAATGCAGACGGTACCGTTACGGTCAGCTGCCACTACTTCCGGCAGGGCGCTCCAGCTCCCCACATCACTCCACCCCATCTCAACCGGGACAACCAGTACCCGGTTTGATTTTTCCATAATGCCGTAATCGATGGAAATCGATTCTATCTTCTCGTACATGACCTTGATCTGCAGTCGCAAGTCCGAAAGTTCCCACACGTCTCCGCTAAAGCTGATCTCTGCCAGCGTGGCGCTCAGATCGGGCAAATAGGTGTCAATTTCTTCCAGAATAGTATCGGCCCGCCAGATAAACATGCCGCTGTTCCAGAAAAAAGTGCCGGCGGTCAGATAGCTGAGAGCTGTTTCAAAATCCGGTTTTTCCACAAAACGTTTGACCGGAAAAGGACCGCTGCCGCGCAGTTCCATCTCCGCTTCAATATAACCGTAACCGGTTTCCGGTCGTGACGGCATGATGCCGAGAGTGACCAGGTAGCTCTTGCCGGCTGCTTGTGCTGCCACCAGCAGGGTCTGGCGGAAGGTGTTTTCGTCCTTGATAAAATGATCGGCCGGCAGAACAGCCATGATCCCGGCCGGGTCGTGGGCAGCGATGATGGTGGCTGCCAGGCCGATGGCTGCGGCGGTGTTTTTGGCTGCCGGTTCGGCAATTACGTCAATCGGAACGGAACTGTACTGCGCCAGTTGTCGGCTGGTTTCGTCGGCCTGCAGATGGTTGGTGATCACCATGATTCGTTTTGGGGTGAGCGGCAGCACCCGTTCCACTGTGCGTTGCAGCATGGTGGAACCGCCGGTAAGGGAGATCAGCTGTTTGGGGCGTGATGTACGGGAGAGAGGCCAGAAGCGGGTGCCCGAACCGCCGGCCAGGATGACGATATACATGGTGCCTCCAATAAATTGAACCAACTATTTGTACTGAATTCTGTCAATGAAATCGGCAGTTTCTTTGGCAATCAACATGATGGTCTGGGAGGTGTCGTACACATCCCACAAATTCAGGTGAAAGCGGGCGATCTCGCTGTTGCTGGCGCCATCATACAGTTTTCCGATCAGTGATACCCGAAAACGACTGATGCGGGTAAATTCACCTTTCAGGATCAGCGTGGTCGCAGCGACGTTAAGATCCCGGCTAACGGTGTCGAAGATCTGGCGCGCCGAGACCAGCTTTTCGATCTCGGCGGCAATTTCCTCCGGCATGGATAAATACCGTCGTTGCCGCACTCCGGTCTGGTCGTCGGTGCTGCTGGTGACCAGGTCCCGATGCAGGACAAAGTGCTGAATCTGTAACGATTTATAGCTTGCCATCGGTTTCAGGTTATGGATCTGTTCCTGGTCGATAATTGCGGCGGACGTGGCAGCACAACCGGACACTACTGCCAGAAATAGCAGTAGTAACAGGTACGACAGCAGTCGCTTCACGTATTTTTTGAGCAGATCAGACAGCATCGGGAGACGGCGTGGCGGTACGCTGGTAGTCATCATCAAAACGGACAATATCATCTTCGCCCAGATATTCCCCACTCTGAACTTCGATGATCACCAGCGGTATTTTGCCCGGGTTTTCCAGACGGTGATTATAACCGATCGGAATAAAGGTTGATTCATTCACATTAATGGTCTGTTGTTGCTCGCCACAGGTGACCAGTGCCGTGCCGGAAACCACGATCCAGTGCTCGCTGCGGTGGTGATGTTTTTGCAGCGAAAGCCGCTGACCCGGCAGGACTTCAATCCGCTTGATTTTGTAACTGTTGCTTTCATCCAGCACCAGGTACGACCCCCAGGGGCGTTCACCCCGTTCATTGATGGCCATGGATCAGTTACCTTGTCTGATAGAGAGGTAGTGTTGCAAGGCACTGCGCCATGGCTGAGGCTGGAAGCCGGTGGCCGTGCTCAGTTTGCTGCAATCGAGGGTTGAATAGAGTGGCCGTTGCGCCGGACGGTTCAATTCCTCAGTGGTCATCGGCTGCACCGATACCTTGAGCCCGGCTTCTTCAAAGATTGCCTGTGCAAAGCCGTTCCAGGAACAGAATTCCGCATTGGCTGCATGGTAGATGCCACGTTTACCACCGTCAATCAGGGCGATGATCGCCCTGGAGAGGTCAACCGTCCAGGTGGGGGAGCCGATCTGATCATCCACTACCTTCAGCTGATCCTTCTCTTTTCCCAGTTTCAGCATGGTTTCCACAAAGTTCTTTCCACCTGTTCCGTAGAGCCACTGGGTGCGAACAATCAGGTAATCGGGAGAAAAAGCGGCATTCATTTCACCGGCCAGTTTCGATTCGCCGTAAATACTCAAGGGATGCACCGGGTCATCTTCACGGTAGGGGGAACCCTTGCTCCCATCAAAGACATAATCGGTGCTGACCTGTACCAGCAACGCCCCGATTTCACGACATGCCATTGCCAGGTGCGCCACACCTTCGGCGTTCACGGCCATGGCTGTTTCAACATTGGTTTCACAGCCGTCAACATCGGTGTAGGCGGCACAGTTGATCACGACCTTTGGTTTGAGATTTCCCACGACTTGCAGCACCGCTTCCAGCGACGTTATATCGAGTTGATCGATATCAATCCCTTTTGCCCGCTCACCCAACAGGGGCATCAGATCCTGGCCGAGCATTCCTTTTGCTCCTACCACCAGTATCATGCCGCACCTCCGCCGTATTGCTGCTGGTAGTAGTCGCGGTAAGCCCCGGAGGTCACTTCCGCCACCCACTCCTGATTAGCCAAGTACCAGTCAATTGTTTCGGCAATCCCGCTCTCGAAGGTGTAGGCAGGACTCCAACCCAGATCCCGTTTCAGTTTCGTGGCATCAATGGCGTAGCGCCGGTCATGCCCTGGGCGATCCTTGACAAAGGTGATCAATCCCCGGTTTTCACCCGCACTACGTCCCAAACGTTGATCCAGCAGGTCGCACACCAGGTTGACGATGTCGATATTTTTCCATTCGTTGTTGCCACCGATGTTGTAGACCGAGCCGGGAACGGCCTGTTTCAGTACCGTCTCAACGGCTGCGCCATGGTCACGAACGTGCAGCCAGTCGCGTACGTTCAGCCCATCGCCATACACCGGCAGCGGTTTTCGGTTGATGATGTTATGAATCATCAGCGGAATCAGCTTCTCAGGGAAGTGGTAAGGGCCGTAGTTGTTGGAACAGCGGGTGTTAAGTGTCGGCATACCATAGGTCTCATGGTAGGCATGCACCAACAGGTCTGCTCCCGCCTTGCTGGCAGAGTAGGGGGAGTTGGTGGTCAACGGGGTCTGTTCGGTAAAAAAACCGGTCTCGCCAAGGCTGCCGTACACCTCGTCGGTGGAAATCTGCAGGTAACGAAAATCAGCGACCGCGCCCGATTGCCACTGTTTGCGGCTTTCTTCCAGCAAGACCTGGGTGCCGAGCACATTGGTACGGATGAAAATCTCCGGTCCGGTGATGGAACGGTCAACGTGTGATTCGGCGGCAAAATGAACCACCGCATCGATCTTCTGTTCCGTAAGAATCGTGGCTACCACCGCTGCGTCGCAGATATCCCCTTTGACAAAGCAATAGTTGGGATTGTGTTCCACTGCCGTCAAATTCTTAAGGTTACCGGCGTAGGTCAGGTAATCGAGGTTGGTAACCCGGCAGTCGGGATTGTTGGCCATGAAGGAGTGAATGAAATTCGAGCCGATAAAACCGGCGCCACCGGTGACCAGCAGTGAAGTGGGGGTAAATGCCATGATAAAGGTTCCTTTCAATATGGTTCGATCAACTTTTTTTCCATCAGCACGGCATCTTCCTTGCCGTCGTAATAGCGGGGACGAATCCCCGTTTCAGCATAACCCAGTTTTTGGTACAAGCGGCGGGCCGGAGTGTTGGAAACCCGTACCTCCAGCTCCAGGTAATGTGCTCCTTTTTCACGGGCCAGCTGCTCGGCATGCCGGATCAACACCTGTGCCACTCCGCTTCCCCGTTGCCCGGGCGTCACCGCCACATCAAGGATCTGTGCTTCTTCAAACAGCGACATCAGGCAGAGAAAACCGACGATCTGGCCGTGCTGTTCCGCCACCAAGGGGAGTGAGTAGGTCAGAGTCAGTTCCTGTTGGAAATGGGCTCGCTTCCAGGGGGTTGGAAAGGAAACATTCTCGATTGCCACCACCGCGTCCAGGTCAGCTTCCGTCATCGGACGGATCAGCAGGGGGGGATTGGCCGCTGCGTTCATGATCTCCACAATTATTGTACCTGCTCGTTTTTGGGGACAAACCACTTGATCTGGTTGTGGCCGATCCCGATCGGCGCCGGTTCGATCCCTCTGATCCGGGCGCTGACGGTGATCAAGGCATCCGGGACATAGAGAAAGGTGTACGGCTGTTCCTCGGCCAGAATATCCTGAATACGGAAATAGGCTTTTTTACGCTCTTCCAGGTCGAAGGTACTCCGCCCTGCCACCAGCAGACGGTCAACTTCGGGATTGGCATAACCGATGAAATTAAGTTCTCCCGGCTTGGTCTTGCTGGAGTGCCAGATGTCAAACATGTCCGGGTCTTGTGAGATGTTCCAGGCCAGCATGACTACTTCGAAATTTCCCTTGTCAATGTATTCCTTGAGAAAGGTCGCCCATTCCACGATCCTGATTTTTACCTCAATGCCGACCAGCCGCAGCCGCTGCTGGATAATCTGGGCCGACATAAGCCGCTGTTGATTCCCCTGATTGGTCAGGATCGTAAACTGGAACGGTTTGCCATCCCTGACCAGGATACCGTCACTATTCTTTTCGCGCCACCCGGCCTGTGCCAGCAGTTCCGCCGCCCGGGCCGGGTTATAGGCAATATCCTTGACATTCGGATTATAGGCCCAGCGCCCTGGGACGATCGGGCC
>Ga0209798_10000417_pt1 | contig 25284 bp, 29 predicted proteins | sample DOMMetBare3Fresh_FD_187475 | JGI IMG/M metagenome (GOLD analysis project Ga0209798, IMG submission 187475) | Wetland sediment microbial communities from St. Louis River estuary, USA, under dissolved organic matter induced mercury methylation -... | ecosystem: Environmental > Aquatic >... | reverse complement strand
GGAGGCCCAACCTGAGTCTCAGTCCGTGAAACGGACGGCTGTCAAACAATGGAGAACCGAATGTTTTTCCGCCGTCCGTTTCACGGACTTCTCCGTATCTTTTCGGGCAAAGCTGCTCTAAGGTACAAAACTCAAAGACCAAAGACCAAAGAAACAAATCATGACCATCGAAAATATTGATCCACCCCAGCGTCCACCGGCGCCACCCGATCCGTTCAATCCTGAGCCAGCGGTTCCGGAACCGATCCCCTTGCCACCAGATTCGCAACCGCATCCACCGGCGCCGGTTCGTGAGCCGGACATGCCCCCCGACGTTAAGCCAGAGCCACACGAACCGACACGTGTATTCGGGTTTGGTTTGTTGGAAAGTCAGTAGTCAGTTGTTAGTGGTCAGTAGTCAGTTGTTAGTGGTCAATGGTCAGTGGTCAGTAGTCAGTTGTTAGTGGTCAGTTGTTAGTGGCTCCTACTACTACAACTGACCACGGAGAACGGACACCTGACCCACGGACAACGGACCACAGACAATGGGACCATGGACAACGGACCGCAGACAACGGACAACCGACCACAGAAAACTGACCTCTGACAACTGACAACTGACTACTGACAACCGACCACAGAAAACTGACAACTGACAACTGACTACGGACAATTGACCACTAACACCTTTCAAACTTAATTGTTAAAGACTCTTCTTCTAACCTCCTGGGCCTACGGCATCTTCCGATTCTTTCGGCGTTTGGGACCTTTTGGATTGCTTCTGATGGGCGCGCTGGATTCTTCGTTTCTGGTATTACCCTTTGGAAACGACATCCTGCTGATCGCCCTCCTGACCTCGATCCGGCCCGGGCCGGTTTGGATCCTTTACGTGGCTATGAGTGCGCTGGGCTCTGTATTGGGGACGCTGGTGGACGATCTGCTGACGCGCAAGGCCGGTGAGAAGGGCTTGCGCAAATTCGTTAGTGCAAAGCAAATCAAGAAGCTCAAAAGGAAGATTGAGGAACACGCCGGCCGCGTAATTTTCGTGACCACCCTCTTGCCGCCACCATTTCCTTTCACAGCAGTAATTATGACGGCAGCCGCGCTTCAATACTCACGCCGAAAAATTCTGCTCCTTGTGCTCCTGGGCAGGTCAATAAGATTCACGCTGGTGGCCTTGTTGGCGCTCTATTTCGGCAAGAAGTTGCTGGCTTATGCACGAAGTTCTGCAGTGTTCGAATACATGGTATATGCGATGCTTGGTATTGCTTTGGTGGGCACTCTCTTGACGATTATAAAGTTAATACAAAAGCGGTCATAGACCATAGGCGGGGTCAGTGGTCAGTTGTCCGTTGTAGTAGTAGGAGCCACGAGCTACTAACAACTGACCTAGGCTTAATTACTCTTCTTGTCGTTGAAGACAATCGTAACCACCAACCACATACCCATAAAGGCGGCAATGAGAAAGAAGATGATGGCGAGCCCGGGGTACCCGAGGATCTTGAAAGTCGTCTCCACTCGTGTCAGTAAGGCCGCGCCAACAATCAAAGAGGCAATCACCAGCCCCAGCGTGATGCGATTCGCAATCTTTTGAAAGGCTTCAAGCAGCAGCCTCTCATCGATCGTATCTACCTTAATTCGTAGCTCATTGTTCGCCAGCAGGTGCAGAAAACTGTTAACTCGGCTTGGCAGCTTTTCCAGCAACCCTTTGGTCTCCACCAATAACCGCAGCATAGCGGTGGGCGAGAAGGCTTTCGCCATTCGTTGCTCAAGGATTTCGGTTGCGTGTCGCCGAATCGATTCCTTCGGATCAAATGCGGGATCCAGAATATGCACGATCTGATCGAGATTGAGCAGCGTTTTAGCCACCATGGTGAATTCATTGGGCAGGCGAAAGTTTGCCTGGCCGGCGATACGCGTGATCTCCAATACTATGCGACCGGCATCAATCTCATGCATATTCGCGCTTTGATGACGTGCCACCAAATCGCTGACTTCTCGTTTGAATTTTGCTTCGTCGAAACCGCCCTTTGCTTCGCCGAGCCTGATGGTGAACTGCGCCGCTTTGTCGCCCACTCCTTCGCTGATAGCCAGCAGCAACTGCAGTAGCAGGTCCTGATGTTCAGGCAGTATCTGACCGACCATACCCAAATCCAGCAGCGCGATCTGATGCTGGTCGGTAAGAAATACATTGCCGGGATGCGGGTCTGCATGAAAGATGCCATCAACCAAAATTTGCTGGAGGTAGGCGTGGAACAGCTCCTCGGCGAGCATCGGTCCATCAATGTCGATATGGGCCAGCGGGCTCAGCGCTGTAATTTTCTTGCCGCGGATGTGCTCCATTGTGAGCACGCGGGACGTCGTATAGTTCTCCACCGGAGACGGGATCACGATCGTTTCCATTTCCGCGAGGTTGTTTCCCATCGTTACCAGGTTGCGGGCTTCGCTACGGTAATCCAGTTCAAGCAGAAGATTCTTGCGAAACTCAGCCAGAATGCGCTCGAACTCGTAGCGCTTTCCCAGCTGAGTATGGTTATCGAGGAACTCCGCAATCTCCGAAAGCGCTTCAAAGTCTTCGGCGATTCGCGCCCTGATATTTGGTCGTTGCACTTTGACAACGACCAACCTCCCGTCGCGCATGACTGCGCGATGCACCTGGCCCAGAGATGCTGCGGCTATCGGTTCCGGGTCGAATTCAGCAAAGGCTTTTGAAAGACGTACCCCAAGTTCAGACGTTACAAGCTCCTCGATCTCAGAGAAGGGAAATGGTTTGACGTTATCCTGCAAGCGTGCCAGCGCGTCGAGGTAAGGCGCCGGCAATAAGTCAGCTCGCGTTGAAAGTAGTTGACCCAGCTTGATAAAGGTCGGACCCATGGCCTCAAGGTCCTTTGCGAATTCCTTGGCACTCGGAGCAATGGCAGTCTTAGAGTCGCTCAACTCATCCTGCAGGATGGCCTCATCAAGACTTGCAGAGTTGATCAAATCGGACCGGCCGTACTTTATGAAAAGTCGCGCAATATCCTTATAGCGCTTCAGGTGTTCAGTTTTTAGAGAAATGCTCATTTTGTTTTTCGCAGGGCTCTTAACAGTGGTTTTCTTCAGGCGCCCCACAACTCAGGACGCAAAGCGCCAGCCTGCCGGCAGATACAGCCCTCAAGCTGTTTTGACGACCAGTGCCATCAAGTACCGTTCCCTACTAGGAGCGCTTACGTGGGCGAGGTGCTGCAGAAAGCGGAGTTTGCTGGCATTCGATTTGCGCTGGCCTTGTCGGCGGATGGCTAAATGGCCTACAGAGGCACACTGATCGGACTAGAAGAGAACGCTGGCCAATCTTCGTGTACGGAAAATAACCAGGCTCGGGAAGTGGCGTGGGTCCCTAAGGCGGAACAGGAAACCATGATCCCGGAAAGATTCTAAGCGGACAAAATTTAAGTATTGGACTAACCGAATCTAATAACGAAGGAGATCTTGTAATGGCTGACAATTCAGATGGTGGTGGAAGCGCCGGGGTAGTGGCGATAGTAGCTATTTTTGTGCTCGTGATTTTGGGGACGCTTTTTGTTTTTCGAGGCCGGTTGCTTGGCGGCGGTGGTACTCAGAAAATCGACGTCAACGTGAGTGCTCCGTCAAAATAACGTGAAGGAGCACCGGCCTGGCGAATGAGGGACGCGAAAGAGCAGTGACCCGAGAAAATCTGCGATTACGGAACCAGGATCTCCATGGGAACGCGCCTGATCATTCGCAGGTGGTCCTGCTCCTTATTGATGTCATTAATGACTTTGAATTTGAAGGCGGCAAGCAGCTTATCAAGCACGCCGAGCCCGCTGCTCAGCGGATTGCTGACTTGAAGCGGCGCGCAAAGGGAGCGAAAGTCCCGATAGTCTATGTTAATGACAACTTCGGCCGGTGGCGCTCAGATTTTAGGACAACAGTCGCACACTGTTTAGAGGGAAATTTGCGTGGCAAACGAATCACGCAATTGTTGGCGCCCGATGACAACGACTATTTTGTTCTGAAGCCCAAACACTCGGGGTTCTTTTCGACCAGTCTGGATCTGCTGCTGCAGTATCTTGGGGCCCAGACCTTAATCTTGACGGGTTTCGCAGGCAACAATTGCGTGCTCTTTACCGCCAACGACGCCTACCTGCGTGACTATAACATCCTGGTACCTCGCGATTGCGCTGCTTCAATTCGACCGCAGGAAAATGATTATGCACTGAAACAAATGCAGCAGGTTCTGAAGGCTGATGTGCGTCCGTCCGCTGAGATTGATTTCAAGGAAATAGAGTTGGTCGGTAAACAAAGAATGGCATTTGCTGGAGGAGAACTTGATGCGCGTAAGGACAGCGCCAAAAAGCGGCACCAGAAAGTAGGCATTCCCGATAAGCGACGCGGCCAGCAAATGGGTCTTGCTGGCCAACCTGATAAAAATCGTGCCCGGGAAAATGATGCGCCTGCATCGCGCGGAAAATTGAAGCAGGGAAACAAGATGTTTGCCGACGTTTCGTCTCAACAGATCAGCTCGAGCGCGGGTTCATCGCGCAGCAATTCCCCTTCTACCCCGGCCATGAATACCGGCGTTCGCCCTGGGGAGACAACAGCCGAGTCAGTATTCAGGCGACGACTGAAGCGTTCGAAAAAGTAGTTAACCACACGCCCAGGACCTCGATTAACCTGCGCAAATATCTTCATCAAGCTGCGCCCCAACTTTCATAACAGTACAAGTGGCGGGAAAGCGTACAGAACGCTGCGACGCACTCGTGGCAGATCGCAAGATTCAGAGTTGCTAATACCGAGAAATCGCTAGCAATTTCGTTATTTTGCGACAGGCTAGCGAACGCGGAATACCAGTTGCCAAGGTGAGGATCGTAGTCAGTGCGCAGATGATCTCTTACTTGACGGCAGTCTCGTGAGGGAGCGGTTGCTCGCCGTGGTGATTCTCACGGTGATGACGGCGCTTTCAATAAAGCGCCGCCGGTGCACAAAGGAACCGCTGGCACTGCAAGATTTAATGGAATTCTATTTTGACGGTTGAGGAGAAACTTTTATGGCCTACGACGAACAGGAAACCAAACGAAGCCGGGTTGTGGTGGAGACGCCTAATGCGCGCCGCGAAGTGACGCGTACTGAACGAGAATACACGCCCGACAGAGCAGGTACCTCGACGGCGACAATCGCCGTAGTGGTGATTTTGGCCGTAGGCGTAGTAGTACTGTTGTTGCTGCTGGTGATGAATCGGCAGACAAACGACAACGCCAATCTAGCGGCCCAACAAACCCAGCAGCCTGCGCAACAAGCGCCGGTGATTGTGCAACAGCCGGCACAACAGCAGCAGCCACCCATTATTGTGCAACAACCCGGGGCGCCCGCGGCGCAGCCACCAATCATCATCAATCAGCCAGCGTCGGGTGGAACCAGCAGTACTACCAGCGGCGCCGGCGTTCCAGACGATGGCAGCATTCAAATGGAAATAGACAAGCGCCTGGAAAAAGATTTTTCCGATGTGGCGGCTGATATTACGGTCAGCGTCATGAATGGCAAAGCCATGCTGGTGGGATCGGTGAAAACCGATCAGCTGAAAGGCCAGATTGAAAGAGCAGTCCGCGCGGTTAAGGGAGTCAAGAACGTCGATAATCAGCTGACGGTGATGGCTGGATAAGAGCGCCGCCTTATTCCCGATAGCCCGGTTTGAAGAAGAGCGCTAAGCGCCGGCGCCAGGCGTTTAGCGCTCAAAGCAAGACCTTGCGGTCTGGGTGGAATGCGAGTAATCTGCAGTTACCCTGCGATACTCAAGTTCAGGTGAGAAGGCACCAACTCATGAAAGCGCTGTTTTGTTTTCTGGCAGTTGTCGTCACTTTGGTGGCAGCAACTGGGACGGGCGCACAACAGCCTGCCACCGCCTGGCTCAGCGAAACGGATCGCACCCGCTTCGAGCAGTTGCGTGACGCCGGATTCGAAGCTCTCTATAACCTAGAATATGCTAAGGCGCGGGAAAATTTCAGCGAGATGGAGCGTGCCTTTCCTACTCATCCCGCTGGCTCGCAGTTTCTGGCCAGCGCGCTGTGGATCGAAACACTTCACAAGACTCGCCGGCTGCAGTCTTCTCTGTTCAACTCGCGCTCGTTTTATACCTCCAGCGACGAAAAAGTTGATCCCAAAATCGTCGAGCAGTTTCGAAACTGGACCCGAGCCTCCAGGAAACTATCGGAAGCCCACCTGAAACAGTATCCACAGGATCTGGAAGCACTTTACTTCCTGGGATCTACTGAAGGGCTCAAGGCCTCTTTCGAGGAGGCGGTAGAGCGTCGCCATCTAGCTGCACTCCGTGATGGATCGGATGCCGTCAATCACCACCGGCAAATCATCAAGCTTGATCCCTCCTATCGCGATGCGGAAATTACCATCGGTTTGTACGAGTACGTCGTGGGCTCGTTGCCTTTGCCCGCGAAGATCCTCGCTGGTATCACCGGCGCCCGGGGATCAAAGAAGAAAGGGATCGCGAAAATTGAACGCGTAGCCGCAGAAGGACGAATGGCCCGCGATCAGGCCAGGACTCTGTTGATTGTCTTGTACACCCGAGAAAAACGTTACAGCGATGCGGCCGCCGTCGCCCGTGAGCTGGCGACCCGCTATCCACGGAACTACATCTACCGTTTGGAAGCTGCCGATGCGCTTGTATTGCAAGCCGAATGGAACAAAGCAAATCATGCCGGCGCAAATACCGGCGCCGAGGAAGAAGCTTTTGGAATTTTTGAATCACTGTTGCATGACAAAGCTGTGGCCGATAGTGCAGCCCGGTCGCTCGATCTGATCCATTTTGCCTATGGCGAAGCTCTCATTAGGGCCGGCAAATTCGAGCAGGCCGCGGAAGAGTTTGTGGCCGCGACGAGGGTTGAAAACGCGGACCAGGGACTGGCCACGATGGCCCATTTGTTCGCGGGTCGCGCGCTCGACGCTGCTAACAAGCGAGATTTGGCCTTAGCTCAGTACCGCGTAGTTCTGTCAAGACCGGATGTTTTCGAATCTCACGATGAGGCGCATAAAGGTCTGCGCGATCCCTTTAGAGCAGACGACGCGCGACTAAATCTCCGCTAAGGCCCGGAATCGCAGAATATCTTGCGGGCCGCACAGCGAGGCATTGCACGATGCCCGCCGTTTCGAAGACAAAGTGTGACTTCAGGTGATTCTTACTCTCTCATGAACTGCGCCAGTTTCTTCAGGTCATCCATAACCTTCTGCTTCTCTTCATGACGACTTTCGTCATCTGGCGCCCGCAGGATCGATGATGGATGAACGGTGGCCATCACGTAGCAATCAAGTTCAGACTCCAAAAACCTGCCGCGCTCCTTGGTGACGCGAAAGTCTGGTCCCAGCAGGGCCTGGGCCGCAGTGGCGCCCAGGGCGACGATGACTCTCGGTCTAATCAAAGCAATTTCCGCTTGCAACCACGGGCGACAGGCCGCTATCTCGCCGGCGTTGGGTTTCTTGTGAATGCGCCGTTTGCCGCGCGGCTCCCATTTGAAGTGCTTGACGACGTTCGTAACATAGATGGCAGCGCGAGGAATACCTGCCTCTTCGAGCGCCTGGTCAAAGAGCCGGCCGGCAGGGCCAATAAAAGGTCTTCCGGCCAGATCTTCTTCGTTTCCGGGTTGTTCCCCAGCAAACAGGACCGTTGAACGCCGTGGTCCTTCACCGAAAACCGTCTGCGTACCACGCTTCCAAAGACAGGCTTTGCATTCTCTGGCGGCAGCACGCAACGATGAGATCGTAGGCTTTTCCGGAATCAGAGATTCCGCGAGGCGGTTCTGCTTGAGTTTTCGCATAGCGCCCGATTGACATGCAAACTACGTGCTTCCGACAATCCGCTTTTAATTTTCGAGTACGTATGGTCTATTACTGCCAACCGGCAAAAATGATCGTCCGCATACAAGTACAAGTCAGTGGCATCGTTCAGGGCGTGGGTTTTCGTCCATTTGTATACTCATTGGCGCGCGAACTGGCGCTCAGCGGCCGCGTTTTCAACAATGAAACCGGGGTCCTGATCGACCTCGAGGGTGAACGCCCGGCCGTCGAACAATTTCTTCTCGCACTCAGGACCAGACCTCCAGCGCTGGCGCGCATCGAATCTATCGAAACCAGGGAACAAGTCGTCAACGCGAACTACGCGGATTTTCGGATCGACGCCAGCCAGCGGGCGGGGCAGAGGCTGGTCCCCATCTCGCCGGATGTTGCCACCTGCGCGGATTGTCTTCGTGAACTATTTGATCCGCAGAATCGTCGCTATCGCTATCCATTTATCAACTGCACTAATTGTGGACCGCGGTTCACGATTATCGAAGACGTTCCTTACGACCGCGAGCTGACGACGATGCGCTCGTTCGCGATGTGCGGCGAATGTCGCAGTGAGTACGAGAACCCACTCGACCGCAGGTTTCACGCCGAACCCATTGCCTGTGCAGCCTGCGGCCCGCGCGTGGCACTCGTTGCCGGAGCAGAGTGGCGCGAACACCGTCAGGTGACAACAGCCAATCAGGCGGCGATTGAGCAGGCAATTGCTTTGCTCAGCGAAGGGCGAATATTGGCCATCAAAGGTATCGGCGGATATCACCTCGCCTGCGACGCTTTAAATACAACGGCAGTGTCAGAACTCAGGCAAAGAAAGTATCGGGAAGACAAGCCGTTCGCCTTAATGGCTCGCGATATTGGAGTAGTCAGCAAATATTGTGAAGTATCTGGCGCTGAGGAGGCCCTGCTATCATCGACGGCCAGACCAATCGTACTGCTCGCAGCCAGGCCGGAGGCCAGCTTACCACCTGCCGTGGCGCCCCGGGTCGAGTCCCTGGGCTTCATGCTGCCTTACGCGCCGCTTCACCATCTGTTATTTCAAGAATTTGAGCGTCCGCTGGTGATGACGAGTGCAAATATTTCGGATGAGCCGATTTGCTATGAAGATGAGGACGCGCGAAAGCGACTGGAAGGCATCGCCGATTACTTCCTTGTGCACAACAGACGGATTCATATGCGCATGGATGATTCCGTGGCGCGCGTCTGGAATGACGCAGGGTCGGGCGACGGTGGCTGCGTTCCCGCTCTGTTGCGCCGCTCCAGGGGATATGCACCGGCGCCCTTACGAACGGGCTTCACGTTTCAGAAACAAATCCTGGCGTGTGGGGCGGAGTTAAAAAATACGTTTTGCCTCGCGCGTGGAGACGCGGCCTTTATAAGCCACCATATTGGCGACCTGGAAAATCTCGAGACGCTGGAGTCGTTCAGGGCAGGCATTGAACATTACCGGCGGTTGTTCAGCCTTGAGCCGGAGATTGTTGCTTATGATCTGCATCCCGAATATTTGTCGTCAAAATATGCGCTGACGCTGGACATCGAAACCAGGTTCGGTATCCAACATCATCATGCGCACGTTGCCAGCTGCATGGCTGACAATCAAATCGATGGCGAAGTTATTGGGGTAGCCATGGACGGCCTGGGCTTTGGCACTGACGGGCGGATGTGGGGCGGCGAATTCCTGGTGGCGAACTTTGCGGCAGCAGAACGAATTTCGCACCTGGAATACATACCGATGCCGGGCGGCGCCAGGGCGATTCGCGAGCCGTGGCGGATGGCCGCTGTCTATCTGCAGCGAACTTTTGGTGATGAGTTTCTGCAACTGGATCTGCCTTTCATAAAGGAAATGGATGCCAGCGCCTGGAAGACTCTGAAAGGAATGATGGCCACGAAAACCAACTGTCCGGAAACTTCGAGCATGGGCCGTTTGTTCGATGCAGTCGCCAGTTTGCTGCGTCTGCGCGACAAGACCAACTACGAAGGACAGGCAGCAATCGAATTGGAGCAAATCGCCGATGCAGCGGTCGGAGAGAAATATGATCTTGAGATTTCGGGAGATGGGAGTATCATACGGCCACAAATTATGATTCGCAGGGCAGTTGAGGACCTGCTGAGCGGCATTCCCCCCTGGACTATCTCGGCTAAATTTCATCTTGGAATTGCCGATCTGATCGCCAATATTAGTCGCCGCGTGCGAGATGAGCGTAAGCTCACTCGAGTGGTTCTCTCTGGAGGAGTCTTTCAAAACGTGTGGCTGACGCGTGCAACCTCGAGCAGCTTGAAAGCTGCGGGTTTTGAAGTATTTACGCACGCGCGCGTGCCGGCAAATGACGGCGGCATTTCACTCGGTCAGGCAGCGATCGCTAATGCCCGTCTGAGAGCGCAGGCCTCCAGCCGGTAATAGTTAGCGAAAGGGTTTTCTCTCGGTTAATCTCGAATGAACTCAGTTACCACATTATCTCTTTTAGCTTTTGGCTTCATCCTGGGCCTGAAGCACGCAGTTGATGCCGATCACTTGGCGGCGGTCTCGACGATTGCGAGCGAACGGCGAAGCCTGCTCAGCTCCTCACTGGTAGGTGTGCTGTGGGGCCTCGGGCATACGCTCGCACTGGTAGTGGCCGGCGTCGCCGTCATTTTTCTACATCTGCAGATCAGCGAGCGGACAACGCAAATATTGGAGTTTGCTGTGGGCATCATGCTCGTTGCCCTCGGTATTAATGCCCTGCGCAAGCTAGTGCAGGGGGGACACCTTCACGTTCACGTTCACGAACACGGAGGACACCAACACGCACACCCACATATCCACGAGAAAGTGCAGCGCGAGGCGCCGCATACTCACCACGGTCTTGTTTTTGGTGCCCGACCATTGTTGATAGGAATGGTCCATGGGTTGGCCGGTAGTGCCGCACTGATGCTGCTCGTGCTGACTACCATCTCCGCACCGGGGATCGCGTTGCTGTACATCGTTGTGTTTGGAAGTGGATCGATTGGCGGCATGATGGTCATGAGCACACTGTTTGCTCTGCCGGCGCGCTTTACTGCAAAGCGTTTCAAGCGGGCAAATCTTGCTCTGCGTGGTCTCGCCGGATTGTTCAGTCTCAGTTTCGGCCTCTTCATGGTTTATGAAATTGGCTTTGCCGGTCATCTTCTGCGGTAAAAAAGGCAAAAAAAGCTCATATCAATTCAGCCCCACAACCGTTTTGGCGCTATGTCAAATAGCAGATGGAAAATGACAAATGGAAAAATGAATATCCACTGCCGGAACCTCGCACCGAACCCAACGCCGAGTCCGTTGAACTCGCAGCCGCCCAGGCGACCCTGGAAAATCTTGCCAGCGTATTCTTTCCCGAAGACTTAGCTGCCGGCCTCAAACCACTTTTTGAGCCGGGAGTTGTTTTTGATGCCGACCTGGATGTTCCCGGGGTCGATGCCATCTATCGCACGCTCGTCGAGCAAATTCCGGCAGTTGTTTTTATGGCCGTGCTCGATAAGGGTGTTGGAGAGGCCTACGTTAGTCCGCAGATTGAAGAACTGCTCGGCTTCTCGCAGGCAGAATGGCTAAATGATCCGGTTCGCTGGTATCACCAAATACATCCCGACGACAAGGACCGCTGGAGCGCCGATGCGGCAAAATTGTTTCTTTCGGGCGAGTCATTGAGATCGGTCTATCGGGTCATGGCCCGCGATGGTCACGCGGTTTCGTTTCACTGTGAAGCAAAGATGGTGCGCCGAGACGATGGCCGCCCCTGGTTCATTCACGGCGTAGCCTTTGACATCACCGATCTCAAGCGAGCTGAGGAAGCAGGGCAAAAAAGTGAAGAGATGCTGCGCGGCCTGTTTGAATTTGCCCCGGACACGATTGTCGTAGTTAACCATGAAGGGAAAATTGCCCGCGCCAATACACAGCTGGAGACAATGTTCGGTTACTTGTCCGAAGAGTTGCTTGGTGAAAAAATCGAGATCCTGCTGCCCGAGCGTTTCCGCGGTCAGCACGTAAATTATCGTTCAAATTACATTGCCGAACCGCATACGCGGCCCATGGGGGCAGGTTTACAGCTCTACGGCCGGCGCAAGGATGGCAGTGAGTTCCCCGTCGATATCATGCTTAGTCCGATGCAATGGGAAGATGGGGGAATGGTGATTGCGGTCATTCGCGACATCACCAGACGCAGTGAGGCCGAAGAATCTCTGCGAGACTACACCGCTCGTTTGAAGTTTCTCTCGCGACGTTTAATGGAGGTGCAGGAAACCGAGCGTCGCAATATTGCCCGCGAATTGCACGACGAAATTGGCCAGGCCCTGACGGGGTTGAAACTCACACTTGAGATGGGGGCGCGTTTGCCCGCCGAGAGTGCTCGTGCCAGTCTGGAACAGGCGCAGGTGCAGGTAAATGAACTGATGGCACGCGCGCGCAGGCTGTCGCTCGATTTGCGCCCCGCGATGCTCGATGATCTTGGGTTGTTGCCGACCGTGCTTTGGCACATTGAACATTACTCGGCCCAAACCCGGGTGCGTGTGAATTTCAAACACAGCGGTCTGGAAAATCGGCGCTTCTCCGCCGAAGTCGAAACGGCGGCCTACCGCATCGTACAGGAAGCGCTGACCAACGTAGCCCGCCATGCGCGAGTGGCTGAGGCGACGGTGCGACTCTGGACAGATGCGACGATGCTGTCGATTCAGGTCGAGGATTCGGGAGCAGGCTTTGACCGGGAGGTGGCGCTGGCTGCGAGCGAGACAAGTGGACTGGCGGGAATGCGCGAACGAGCCGTATTACTTGGCGGCAGGTTATCACTTGAGTCGCGCCGGGGCGAAGGCACACGCCTGACAGCGGAACTGAGCATCGTTGACCAGCCAACCGGGAGCTGAAGTGCGGCAGGGCCTTGGGAGGGAGCAGGACTGATGGGTGAGCAGGACAGGATTACCGTGGTGCTGGCCGACGACCATCAGGTTGTGCGGCAGGGGTTAAAAGCATTGCTCGAGGCCGAGCGCGATATCAAAGTGGTTGGTGAAGCTGGTGACGGGATCCAGGCAATGCGTCGTGTGGAACTGCTCCGTCCGAGAGTGCTTGTGCTTGACTTGATGATGCCCGGGTTAAACGGGCTCGACGTGGTGCGGCAGCTCAGAAAGAGTGGTTCAACCTACACCCAGGTTGTGATTCTCTCAATGTACTCGAACGAAGCCTACGTGCTCGAAGCCCTAAGCCACGGCGCCTCTGCCTATGTTCTTAAGGACTCCAGCTCGGTGGATCTGGTGCATGCTGTTTGCGAGGCCGCCGCCGGGCGACATTACCTTAGTCCACCTCTTTCGGCTCAGGCCATCGAAATCTACCAGGAGAAAGCGCGTGCGGCTACCTTCGATCGCTACGAAACGCTGACGCCTCGGGAAAAAGCTGTGCTGCACCTCGCGGCCGAGGGGCACACCAATGCCGAGGTGGCGCAACGGCTCGGCATCAGCGCGCGCACGGCCGAGACACATCGCTCGAATCTCATGCACAAACTCGAACTCCATTCACAGGCTGAGCTGATACGCTATGCTCTAAAGCGGGGCATCGTACTGATTGACGATTAAAAAAATCCCGGGGACGGCACGCTTCCAGCGTGCTGAGTGTCGGGAGAGGCAACTGGGCTGATACTCCGTGCCGTCGCCGGGAGATCTTTTCGGTGATAATTCCGCCACACAAAATCTGCAATTTCCACAAACTAATTACGTAGATCTACGAATAGACATCATTTCTGAAAAAGCAGGATAATCCGCTCCTCGAATAATCCACTCCTCGAAACACGGTTCGGGCTAAGTGTGATTGGTTCAGCACCCTATCCCCCGGCAAGGTCTCGCCTGACAACAGAGAGAATCGCTCTGCGGTTCAAGTTGCAGTGATTGTCTGGATCGCTAATGCTGGCGCCTTTTCTGATGGCCTTCTTCTTTTAACGACCGTCTTTGTCAAGTGTTCGCGTTACTGATTCATGATGTGAGCAGGTGTTCTCTCACTTAAATGCGTACTTCAGTAAGGAGGAATAAACAATGGCAGCCGAAACCGTGCCGTACGGCCGGAGCACGCAAAAGGCACCGGCAGTAAAGGATGTCCATATTCTCTGGATCACTGCGGGATTGGGCTGTGACGGCGATTCTGTTTCCATCACCGCCGCGACTCAACCGAGTATCGAGGATGTCTTGTTGGGCGCAATTCCAGGGCTTCCCAAGGTTCACCTGCACAACCCTGTGCTCGCTTATGAGGTTGGCGACGACTTTATGAAATTCTGGTATCAGGCTGAGCAGGGCTTGATCGATCCTTTTGTCCTTGTGGTCGAGGGATCAATTCCCAACGAGAAGATAAAAAAGGAAGGATACTGGGCGGCGCTGGGCACGGATCCAATGACGGGCCAACCGATTACCACGTGTGAGTGGGTTGATCGCCTGGCACCCAAAGCCGTGGCCGTCGTGGCCATTGGTACCTGCGCCACCTACGGCGGTATCCACGCGATGGAAGGCAATCCCACTGGCTGTATGGGGCTGGCCGATTACCTGGGGTGGGAATGGAAATCAAAGGCCGGCCTGCCTATTGTCAACGTGCCGGGATGTCCGGTGCAGCCCGACAACTTCATGGAGACCGTCCTTTACCTGCTCTATCAATTGTCAGGATTGGCCCCGATGATTCCACTCGACGCCGAACTGCGCCCGACCTGGCTGTTCGGCAAAACCGTGCATGAAGGATGCGATCGCGCTGGTTATTACGAGCAAGGTGATTTCGCCGAGGAATATGGATCGCCCAAATGCATTGTCAAGCTGGGCTGTTGGGGGCCCGTCGTCAACTGTAATGTGCCGAAACGCGGCTGGATGGCCGGAATCGGTGGATGTCCGAACGTGGGCGGCATTTGCATCGGCTGCACCATGCCCGGTTTTCCGGACAAGTTCATGCCGTTCATGGATGAACCACCTGGAGCCCGCGTTTCCGCAGGGACCATCGGTCTATACGGCAAGCTGATTCGAAAACTTCGCGGCATAACCAACGCCACGGTAAACAAAGAACCAAAGTGGCGCCACTCGCGTGGTGAACTTACAACCGGCTACCAGCCGAGAGCTTTCTAGGAGGAACCATGAGCACCCAAACGATTACCAAAGCTCCGGCCAAACCACGAACTCTGGTGGATATGAGTTGGGACCCAATTACCAGAATCGTCGGCAGCCTGGGTATTTATACGAAGATCGATTTTGCGAACAAGGAAGTCGCTGAATGCTACAGCACCTCTTCTATTTTCAGGGGCTATAGCATTTTCATGAAGGGCAAAGATCCTCGGGACGCTCATTTCATTACCAGTCGTATCTGCGGCATCTGTGGTGACAACCATGCGACCTGTGCCATGTATGCGCAGAACATGGCTTTTGGAATCCGACCGCCAAACATGGCGGAGTGGATCGTCAATCTCGGTGAAGCCGCGGAGTACATGTTTGATCACAACATTTTTCAGGACAATCTGGTTGGTGTGGACTTTTGCGAGCAGATGGTTAAGGAAACAAACCCGGGCGTTTGGGACAAGGCGCAACACACTGAAGCGCCGCACGCCAAAGATCATGGGTATAAGACCATCGCCGACATCATGACGGCGCTGAATCCATTCACTGGGGAGTTCTATCGCGAGACTCTGCAGGTCAGTCGCTATACGCGCGAGATGTTCTGCCTGATGGAAGGTCGCCACGTTCATCCGTCCACGCTTTATCCGGGCGGCGTGGGCACGGTGCCGACGGTCCAGTTATTTACTGATTATCTGGTGCGTCTGATGCGCTATGTGGAATTCATGAAAAAAGTCGTGCCCCTGCATGACGATTTGTTTGACTTTTTCTATGAAGCGCTCCCGGGTTACGAGAAGGTGGGACAGCGGCGCATCCTGCTTGGCTGTTGGGGCTCGTTTCAGGATCCGAACGTCTGCGATTACAAGTACGAGACAATGAACAAGTGGGGTAACGCCATGTACGTTACTCCAGGCGTCGTGGTTGACGGCAAACTCGTGACGACGGACCTGGTCGACATCAACCTGGGAATTCGTATCTTGCTCGGCTCGTCCTATTACGATGACTGGGAAAATGGCGAGAAGTTTGTCGATAAGGACCCGCTCGGCAATCCCGTCGATCAGCGCCATCCCTGGAACCAGACAACGGTGCCGCGGCCGCAAAAACGGGACTTTAACGGAAACTATACCTGGGTCATGTCGCCGCGCTGGTATCACGCCGACGAACCCGGTGACAGGAAGTACCTGGCGTTGGATACCGGCGGTGGTCCCATTGCCAGGTTCTGGGCAACTGCGCTCGCGGGCAAAGTGGATATCGGGTACGTCAAGGCCACCGGGCACAGCGTAAAGATTTATCTGCCGCAAACGGCGATGAAGCCCGAAGTCGAATTTGAATGGAAGATTCCCAAATGGAGCAACGCCATCGAACGAGATCGCGCCCGCACTTACTTCCAGGCGTACTCGGCTGCCTGTGCCTTGTATTTCTGTGAGCAGGCGTTGAAAGAATTGCACGCAGGCAATACCAAGACCTGGACCGAGTTCAAAGTCCCCGATGAAGCCATCGGTTGTGGTTTCCATGAAGCCGTGCGCGGAGTGCTTTCCCATCACGTGGTGATTCGTGAAGGCAAAATTGCGAATTACCATCCATATCCGCCGACTCCCTGGAATGCCAACCCGCGTGATGTCTACGGCACGCCCGGTCCCTATGAAGATGCGGTACAGAACACACCAATCTTTGAAGAGAATGGGCCTGACAAGTTTAAGGGCATTGACATTATGCGCGCGGTCAGAAGTTTCGATCCCTGCTTGCCCTGCGGAGTACATATGTACCTCGGCAACGGCAAAGTTCTCGAAACCAATCACTCACCGATGTTCGGCATGATGAAATGATTTGGAGGGCGGCGCTGGAATGCCAGGATGTCCGGACCCGCCAGTTTAGCTTCAAAGTCTCCGTAGAGGCGGAAAGCAGCATCGCCCCGGCGATCACAACTCGTTGCGCCTCTACGGAGTGGTGTCTGAAACGCGGTAGATCTCCTTCGGGAAAACTGTCTATGACCCAAGATGCAACATCGCGACAGCGGATTCAGAAGATCGAAACCTTGATCCATAAGGTCGAAGGATTTGCTGATGCCGAGGCCCGAAACAGCACGCTTGAACTGGTTCAGGCATTAATGGAGTTGCATGGCGAGGGCCTTAACCGCTTGCTCGAAGTAGTGTCGGATCATCCGACCGGACAGGCGATCATTGAGAAACTCGGCGAGGAGGAACTGGTTTCCGGCTTGTTACTTCTTTACGGGTTGCACCCGTTGGATCTGGAAAGCCGAGTCGGTGCCGCGCTCGACAAGGTTCGCCCGTATTTGAAATCGCATGGCGGCAATGTGGCGCTGCTGGGCATTGACGATGGAGTTGTGCGTCTGCAAATGGAGGGAAACTGCAACGGCTGTGCATCGTCAGCGATGACCATGAAGCTTGCGATTGAGGACGCTATCTACGAAGTTGCGCCCGATGTCGCAGAACTTGTGGTTGCCGGAGTGGTGGAAGCGCAAAAGCCCCCGGCCCTGGTCCCGTTGCAGGTCACTCGCAAACAAAAGGAAACGGCTACGGACGAGAGCTACGGGGGCTGGAAGGAAGTACTGGGCATCAATTCCCTGGCCCAGGGTGCGACTCAGGCGATGGAAGTGAATGGCCGGCAAGTTCTGTTTTGCCGCTTGAATGGAGACTTCTACGCCTACACCTGTTGCTGTTCCAATTGTGGAGAAACGATGAGCGGGGCGCAGTTGGATGCCGCTGCCCTGGCCTGTCCCAACTGTGGCGAGCGGTTCGACGTGCTGCAGGCTGGACGCGGTCTGGATCGCTCTGACCTGCAGCTCCAGCCGTTCCCTCTGTTGATGGAGAATGGGCAGGCAAAGATCGCCTTACCACAATACATTGGCAGTTGATCGACTCAGGTTTGGAATACACCGGTACGAGCGAAAGGGGGGATTATGGATAAGGAATTCGAGCAGGACAGGTCATCTCATGATTCAGGAACTCGCAAAGGAGAGGAATTGGGCGGCAGTGAACCAGGTCGGCATAGGGTCCTGGCCATCCTGACGATCAGTCGCCAGGCCGCACGGCCAGAGACGCCACGGGCGTGAATCCAGAGAGTGCTGAACCGATCGATCCGGCGATGCCGCACATGCCGCCAAATTAAGTTTCGCACGGGCGATCTGACGGGCGGCAAAGCCCAGCTAACTAACAATGAGTCAATCATTTAATCCGCGAAATGAATTTGCTGCTTTGCGGCGTTTCATTCCCCAGCGCGCGCCAACTGAACAATGCGATCTTTGTAGCGCGCCAGTTGGCTCAGAGCATGACCATCTGGTTGAACCTTTGACGCGAAAAATTGTTTGTGCCTGCCAGGCCTGCGCCTTGCTATTTAGCGGACAGGCGGGGACGAAATACAAGCGTGTGCCCCGGCGGGCCCGCTTTCTTGCTGATTTTCAAATGAGCGATCTTCAGTGGGAAAGCTTGTTGGTCCCCATCAGCATGGCCTTCTTTTTTTTCAGCACCCCCGCCGGCAAGGTGGTGGCGCTTTATCCCAGTCCGGCCGGAGCGACGGAATCGCTGCTGACCCTGGATTCCTGGGAAGAGATCGTTTCCGGTAACCCAGTGCTGGCGGGAATGGAAGCAGACGTGGAGGCGCTATTGGTGAATCGTGTTGGCATGACACGCGAATATTACCTTGCGCCCATTGACGAGTGTTACAAGCTGGTGGGATTGATTCGAGCACACTGGCGCGGGCTCTCAGGCGGCTCGGAAGTGTGGACCGAAATTAACAATTTCTTCATCGCGCTGCGGAAACGTTCCTGAATTAGCGATGAGTCTGCGCCGAGTCTTTCCGGACGTTAAAGGGATTTGTAAACACTCAGACCGAAAGTGTGTGCTACCCAGATGCCAGATCTCAATTTTCATATCGAAGGCGCAGAGGCGGTTTCTTTTTGTGCTTCGCCGGTGATCGCGCTCAAACTGCGGGTGAGCAGCTCCGATCCGGAAGATAACATCCATACCATCGCCCTTCGTTGTCAGATTCAACTGGAAGTAGCGCGGCGGACCTACAATCCGGGCGAGCAGGAACGGCTGCTCGACTTGTTCGGAGAGCCGGAACGCTGGAGCAAGACGCTGCGCAGTATGCTTTGGAGCAACACTTCGTTCGTCGTCCCGCCTTTCAAAGGATCCACTGTCGTTGCTCTGGAGGTGCCTTGTACATTCGATTTTAATGTCGCGGCGACGAAGTATTTTGCCGGTCTCGAGAGCGGCGACGTGCCGCTTTGCCTGCTGTTTAGCGGCAGTATTTTTTATGAGGGAAGTGAAGGCCAATTGCAGGTCATGCAGATTCCCTGGGATCGGGAAACTACCTATCGCCTGCCGGTAAGTGTCTGGCAGAGGATGATGGACATCTATTACCCGAACAGTGCCTGGCTTTACTTGCGACGTGATGTCTTCGAGCGGCTGAACCTGTACAAGATCCAGCATGGCATTCCCACCTGGGAACAGACTATTTCGAGCATTTTGCCAGACTCGCCGACTTCGCGGACAGCGCATGAATTCAAAGAAGAACCACCGGCACTGCGTGGGCCAGTGGCGAGTTGCGATGAGATAGAACTGGCGGCGGGCTCAGCATCATGAATCTTGACCTCGTGGAAAAAATTGTCAATGCCGTCCTTTATGAAGGCTACATGCTTTACCCGTACCGGCCGACGGCTGTGAAGAATCAGCAGCGCTGGAATTTCGGCGTGCTTTATCCGCAACGTTACTGTGAAAGTCATGGGAGCGGCAATGCCAGCAGTATGCAGACTGAATGTCTGGCCCAGGTAAATGAGGATACAACTCTCGAGGTCCGCATCAGGTTTCTGCATCTCCTGCAACGACAAGTGGGACAGGTCAAAGAAGGAAGGGCAGTTGGCAGTAACGACGCGGCGCTCGTGTACGAGCCGGTCGAGTCCCTCGAGGTTGAAGGACAACTCTTTCAATCCTGGCAGGAAGCAGTGGAACGCGAAGTCATGGTTCCCCCTGTACGTTTGCTGGACTTGCAGGACGAAGCGCAGCACTTAGACTTCAGCTTTCCGGCAAAGTCCGAAAGCCAGCAACTGCGCGGACAGGACGGATGGGTGGTTGGCTCGATCACGCGTTGTCAGGAGATGGTCGCGGGGCGAATCAGCCTGACTGCTACCAGCGCAGGCCGCGGTCTGACAAAACTAACGGTGAAGATTCTCAACCGCACCGGCCTCGAAGAGTCTGGGAACAACGAAAAAGAAATGCGCGATCAAGCGCTGCTCCGTGCGGCAGTTTCTACACATACGATCCTTGGCGTGAGCGGCGGCGAGTTTGTCTCGCAGCTTGATCCGCCAGAGCATTTGCGCGACTTGACGACAGGTTGCTGTAACGTGGGTACCTGGCCGGTCTTAGTGGGTTCGAATGGCGCCACCGACACGGTCCTTTCTTCGCCGATTATTCTTTACGATTACCCGCAAATTGCTCCGGAAAGCGCGGGCAATCTGTTTGACGGCACCGAGATCGACGAAATTCTCACGCTGCGTATCATGACGTTGACCGAGGAAGAAAAGCGTGAGATGCGTGGCGCTGATGATCTTGCCCGCCAGATCCTGGAGCGCACTGAAACCCTACCCGACGAGCAGTTGATGAAAATGCATGGAGCTGTGCGCGGATTGAAGCGAGTGACAGGTGAGGGATGATTTTTTGCGAGTGCGCCGGCAAAGCGTAACGGTTACGGAGCTTTGCTTACTGTTTTTGTACGAATGATCTGAAGCAGCGCGCCCGGGCCAAGGGCCGCCAGGGATATCCGAAGACGATGAACGAGTGGGAATGGCAATTGCTGGAAGATAAAACGCAGCTCAATTCTGTGTGCGTTTTTGGCGTAGACGTCAAGCTGGGTGATCGTGTGCGCCTCAAGCCCAAAGGTGGTGGCGACATTTTCGATCTGGCCCTGGCAGGGAAAACCGCCGTCATTGAGGCGATCGAACAGGACTATGAAGATAAGGTGCATTTTGCTGTCGTCCTGGAGGACGATCCGGGCAGGGACATGGGTATGTTGAGGCAACCGGGTCATCGATTCTTTTTTTCCCCCGAAGAGGTCGAACCGTTGCTGTGATGCAAACGCGAGTTTGCATCGCTGCTCCAGTATGACTGACAGTTAAAGACGTCAGGCAAACTGAAAGGCTGTGCTGGAAGATGAGTAAGCCTCGTATTCTTGTCGCCGGTATCGGCAACATTTTTCTGGGTGACGACGCGTTTGGCAGCGAAGTCGCGCGGAGACTTCAGCGGCGGCCATTGCCGCCGGATGTAAGCGTCGTCGATTTCGGAATTCGAGGCTTCGACTTAGCGTATGCCTTGCTCGATGGTTACGAAGTGACAATCCTGGTGGATGCCACTCCGCGTGGGCAGCTACCGGGCACGATTTATACGATCGAACCTGATCTCAGCGAGCTCGATGGATTGAGCGCCCAAAATCTGATGGTCGAAACGCATGGTATGAATCCTATGAAAGTGCTGGCCATGGTCAAGTCAATGGGCGGAGTCTTCCGCCGTATTCTGTTGATTGGCTGCGAGCCGGCGCCGCTCGAGTCTGAAGCGGGCCAGATGGGAATGAGTGGGCCAGTCGAGCGAGCAGTCGATGAAGCTGTAAAAATAGTGGAATCAGTGCTGGAAAAGATCCGTGCTGAGATTCCCACAGAAGCAACTGTTTAGAAAAAGGGGGAAAGCACAATGAGCGAACCAAGACTTGAACAATCGATGACCAGGCGAAGTGAGCCGCTGTATCAAGCCAACCAAAGGAGCGGTGGTTTGACTGTCTGGTCGGTTTTCGGCGGCGCAGCGCTCGTTCTAATGGCGGCGGCGGTGCTCGTTAACCTGCCGGATATCAAACGCTACATCAAGATCAGTACGATGTAGGGTTGTTTCATCCGCCATTACTGAGCACGCAAATGCACTGACTTCGCATCTGGTTTATGGCATCACGACTGAGATCGTGCCCAGGGCAGCGCGCCGAGTGATATGAATGGCCCGCCGCAGTTGCTGCATTCTTAATCGGCGTCAGGTGGTTTGACGACAGGAAGGGTTCCAGCATGGGCTCGCGGTAACCTGTAGGAATGGAGGTAGCTATGGACAACAACGGTGAGCACGATAGCTCGCGGGACTTCTTGTATTTTGCAGGTGGGTTAGCATTGATGGTTCTGGGCGCGGGTCTGATTGCTTCGCACCCGGTGATACGCAAGACCTTGAGAACAGGTCTGGAATCGGTGATGCCCGAGATGCAGAATCGTCTTGGCATGGGCACAGTCAGCGCCCTGGTTCCGGATATTAAGCGCTACATGAAACTTAGATCGATGTGATGTATGGAAGCGCAGCCTGCCGTGCGTCGGTAGCCCTCTACACCGCCAGGAGCTCAGCAGGAAGCGGCTGCACGGAGGCGTGCGGTCCCAGGTGGTGAAGGAATTCTATGCATGGAGATACCGCGGTAAACGCAATATTCATGGAAGCGGACACCGTGACTTCCTATGAGGTTAACGCACGTGAAAGCCGGTTTACGGTTCAGGCGTTCGCGGAAGGGTTGTTTTCCGCCTTCGGCCACAATCCAAAGTTGAATGCGCGCAACTTTAGCGGCCAGGTGGAGTTTGATCCTGACAACCTAAGCAGGTCGACGCTGAAGCTGTGGGTAAATGCCGATTCGCTCACGGTGAGTGACGATGTCAGCGAGAAGGATCGCCGCGAGATGGAGCGCATGATGAAACAGGACGTACTCGAGACCGGACAATATCCTGAGATTGTTTTTGAGAGCAGGTCGGTAACCGCGGATCGGATTTATGAGGGTTTTTATCGCGTGAAGATTAGCGGGCAGCTCTCGCTGCACGGCGTTGTGCGCGAACACTTGATCGACACGCAGGTGCGGCTGAGTCAAAGCGGGTTGCGCGCCGAAGGCGAATCAACCCTGCGCCAAAGTGACTATCGCATCAAGCGGGTGTCGGTAGCTGGGGGTACGCTGAAAGTCAAGGATGAGGTCAAGCTCTCATTCTCGATCGTAGCTGAAAAAGAATACTAGCGCTGACAAGCTAGCGAGTCTTGATTTAACGCGCTGTTCGGCGGCCATTGCGGCCACCGCCAATCTTCATCTATGCACGAACTATCAATCGCCGTGAGCATGATCGAAATGGCTGCGGAAGAGGCCGCCCGGCAAGGTGATGTGCGTGTGAGTGCCCTCTATTTAAAGCTCGGACCTCTAACAGGCGTGATCAAGGACTCGTTGTTGTTCTCCTGGGAAGTGGCCAGCCAGGGGACGCCGCTTGAAGGTTCCCGGTTGGTAATCGAAGAGGTTCCGGTAATTGTCTACTGTCCGGACTGCGATCAGGAGCGAATTGTGGAATCAATCCAGCGCTTCTGCTGTTCAGTCTGTGGTGTGTTGACGGCTGAGGTGCGCCAGGGCAGGGAGTTGTTGGTCACCGCGTTGGAGTTTGAACCCTGGTCCGACAGTGCAGGTATCCTGCCTGCGGCCACTTTGATGGAAAGCGAGATGACGCAATGACGACTGAGCCACGTCTGGTCGAAGTCAGGCAAAATGTGCTGAAGCAGAATGATCTGCTCGCACGTAGTCTGCGGCAACAATTCAGGGACGCCGGTATCCAGGTCGTTAGTCTTGTTTCCAGTCCGGGAGCAGGCAAGACCATGCTGCTGGAAAAAATGTTGACTCGGCTCAGGGCGCAATGCCGGATTGCGGCACTGGTCGGGGATTTGGCTACCGAAAACGATGCGGCACGGCTCGCACGCAGCCAGGCTCCCGTCAGGCAAATCACCACCGGCACCGTTTGTCACCTGGATGCCGAGATGGTGCAGCGGGCACTAGCGGATTGGGATCTCGCCAGTCTCGATTGCCTGTTCATTGAAAATGTCGGCAATTTGGTTTGTCCTTCCAGCTACGATCTGGGTGAAGACCTGCGGCTGGTGCTGATGTCAGTAACGGAAGGCGAAGACAAGCCTTTGAAATATCCAACGATCTTCAATACCGCGGACGTGGCCGTGATAACGAAAATCGATCTGGCGGCGGCAACTGAATTTGATCTGGATGCCGCCCATGCAAACATCCAGGCCGTGCGACCGGGAATGACGATTTTCGAAGTATCCGGAAAGACGGGCAGCGGCCTGGATGAATTGCTGCAGTTTCTGCAGCCGCGGAGGTTGCAGCCGGCTCTCTTAGACTTTGAATCGCAACCAAGAGGAGTTCCTGAAGGAATCTAACGCTATGTGCCTTGCCATACCGGGAAAAATCGTCGAGATAGTCGACGTGGAGAATTGCATCGCTAAAGTCGAAGTTGGCGGAGTGAAACGAAACGTCAACATCGGCATGCTTGATAAGGACGACGCCCGCGTCGGCGATTATGTTTTGATCCACGTCGGTTTTGCCATGAGCAAGGTAGATGAAAAAGAAGCTGAGGAGACTTTGAGGACTTTGCAGGAGTTAGGGCAATACCAGGAGGAACTGGAGCAGTTTGCCAGCTCCATCGAGAACTAAGGTTAAGGTCAATAGACTCGAGATTTATTTTCAAGTGGGGGGGTAGTCATGAAAAGGTACCTGATTGGAATCGCCATTGTCTCACTGTTCACTATTGCCGCTGTCGCAGTCGCGCAGGAAGTCAAAGACAAAATGATGTCTACCGACAAGCACACAATACTTGCTCCCAACGACATCAAGTGGGGCCCGCCGCCACCGTCATTGCCACCGGGTGCCCAGTTTGCCGTATTGCAGGGGGACCCTGGGAAAGCCGGATCAGCTTATACAATTCGGGCGAAGTTTCCCGACGGTTACAAGGTCCCGCCTCACTGGCATCCGGCTGATGAGAATGTAACTGTGCTGGAAGGGACCCTGATGATGGGCTTGGGAGAAAAGTTCGACACAGGCATGGGCCACGCGTTGACCGCCGGTGGCTTTGCGAGCATGCCAGCAGGGGTCAGGCATTTTGCCTGGTCCAAAGGCGGCGCCACGATCCAAATCAATGGTATTGGACCGTTCGCCATCAATTACGTGAATCCGGCAGACGATCCAACACCGAAGTAGAGTACGAGATGGCCAAAACCTCGGAAGACTTTTCGCGCGCTTTCTATCCATTTCTCCATGACAATCAAAAGGAGCCGGGAGAACTGCGTGAAGAATTGCGTTTTTCTCTGCTGCGCAAAGCGCGCGAGAGCGTCGAGGTCAAACAGGCTTTCTTCGAGGAAAACAAGGACAAGGTACTGGATGCGGCCATGGCCATTGCCCGGTCCTATCAACGTGGAAGAAAACTACTGGTTTGTGGCAATGGCGGCTCGGCTACGGATGCCCAACATGTGGCGGTTGAATTCATGCATCCGATCACCGTTGGGCGGAAGGCGCTCCCCGCAATTTGTCTCAGCAACGATATGGCGATGGTGA
>Ga0209798_10000415_pt1 | contig 25342 bp, 17 predicted proteins | sample DOMMetBare3Fresh_FD_187475 | JGI IMG/M metagenome (GOLD analysis project Ga0209798, IMG submission 187475) | Wetland sediment microbial communities from St. Louis River estuary, USA, under dissolved organic matter induced mercury methylation -... | ecosystem: Environmental > Aquatic >... | reverse complement strand
CGGAAGCGGCGACCCGCAGCTGCTCCTTCCGGGGCACGCGGCCGGTGTCGCGGCCGACGAGGACGTTGACGTAGGGGGCGCCGCAGCGGCCGGCGGCCGCCGCCGCGGCGCGGAACGCCGCGAGCGACTCCTCGTGGCGCTCGGGCACGTTGAGGAAGCCGCGCTCGCCCGCCTCGATCTCGCCGCCGTCGCAGTTGAGCAACTGCACCCCGAGCGAGTGACGATCGACCTGCTCGGCCCACGCCTCCACGAGGTCGGCCCCCGGCCACCAGGTCTCGACGACCGCGAAGCCCGCCGCGGCCGCCGCGGCAGGGCGCTCCAGGTACGGCAGCTCGCGGAAGAGCATCGAGAGATGGGCCGAGAAGATCACGCGCCTGCCGTCACCGGCACGAACGGGCCGGTCTCGCGCTCGAGCGCAAAGCCGACGCGGAAGCCGGTGTACTCGTCGAAGTGCGCTGTGACAACCTGCAGCGCGGTCGGCAGACCTTCCCCGCTGACGCCGCTCGGCAACGACATGGCCGGATGCCCGCTGAGATTGAGAGGCATCGTGTTGAAGCAGAGCCTGGCGGCGGTCCGGCCGGAGACCTCCGCGAACGACGCTTCACCGGTCAGCAGCAGCGGCGCGGTGATCGGGAGCGTCGGCGTGAGGAGCGCGTCGAAGTCCTCGAGCGCCGTCATGACCGCGCGCCGCACGGCGAGCCTGGCGTTGTGCAGCCGCGCATACGGGACACCGCCATAGCGCTCGTGAACGTGGCGGTCCGCGAGGATCCAGGCCTTCACCTGGTCGGGCAGGAGCGCTCCCTCCTCGAGCCGGATGCGCGTGAACGCCTCGAACGCGGGCACGTCGTAGGCGCCGAGGTGACCGAAGCCCTGGCCTCCGTCGCGGTAGACGTCGCTGAACAGGTGCGCCACGTACGGCTGGAACACCGCCATCCCGTACTTCCAGAGCGGGATCGAGACCTCCCCCACGACGGCGCCGCACGCGGCGAGCACGGCGGCGGCGCAACGGCCGTTCGCGATCACGTCCGGCTCGCAGACGTCGGGGTGGAAGGACTCGGTGACGAGCCCAAGGCGCAGCCCCTCCACCCCTTCCCCGGCGGCGGCCGCGTAGTCTCCCGCCTCGATCGGTCCCCGCACCCACTGTGCGTCCCGCCAGTCCTCTCCGGCAATGACGCCGAGCAGCAACGCCACGTCGGCGACAGTGCGGCCGAGCGGCGTCACGAAGTCGATCGTGTGGTCGATGTGCGAGATGCCCCACGACGGCACGAGCCCGTGCGTGGCCTTCAGCGTGACGACCCCGCAGAACGCGGCGGGAATGCGGCCGCTGCCGCCCTGGTCGACGCCGAGTGACATGTCCACCTCGCCGGAGCGGACGGCGGCGCCGGAGCCGCCTGATGAGCCGCCGGCCGAGCGAGTCGGGTCTACGGGATTGCGGGCCGGGCCGAAGGCGCTCGTGTCGCCCAGCCCGGACGAACCGAAGTCGTCCATGTTCAGCTTCCCGACGATCGTGCCCCCGGCCGCGAGGATGCGCTCGACCACGACGGCGTCGTACACAGGCACATAGCTGCTGACCCGGGAGCCGTTCGTCGTCGGCACCCCTGCGACCGAGATGTTGTCCTTGAGGCCGATCGTCCGCCCCGCCAGCGGGCCGGTGCCCGACTCGCGCACGTGGCAGCGGCGGATGAAGGCGTTGTACGGGTTGTCGGGAGGATCGGGCACGTAGCCGGGGTCGCGGCCGGCCGGCGCCGGCAGCGGTAGCTCCCCATCGATCGCGTCGAGCACGTCCGCGAAGCTCGTCAGGGAGGCGACGACCGGCAGGAGCTCCGCGTCCTCACCCGGCCGCAACTCGATCCCGTCGAGCCGCGCGAGCGCCGCCAGATCCTCCACTGCGGGCGGCTCGACCCGCTCGTAGCCGCCGCTCACGCCCTGTTGCCGCCGTAGGTGGACTGGAACGCATCGCCGTCGGCGAACCGGCCCAGGCGGAAGTCGTGGACGTCGGCGTAGTCCACCGGTCGATCGAGGATCGCGCCGGCCACCATCGCCCCGATCGCCGGTCCGAGCTTGAAGCAGTGCCCGCTCCCTCCCGTCGCGAGGTGCAGGCCTTCGACCTGCTCGACCGGTCCGAGGAGCGGATGCCAGTCCGGCGTCACCGAGTAGAGCCCGACCCTGCCGTCGCGCAGGCGCACGTCGGCGAGCGCGGGGAGGCGCGCCACGAGCCGCGTGCGAACGTCCTCCACGAAGGCGTCGTCGAGATCCCAGTTGCAGTCGTGCGTGGTCACATAGTCGTAGGGCTTCGGGAAGCCCCGCCCGATCAGCAGCACGTTCGACCCCTCCTCGACGAGGGGCCGCATGTAGGTGCGGTCGACCTGGGCCGAGATCGAGAGCGGCGGCGGTGCCACCGATCCCGTGTCGAAGACCACATCCTGCTCGCGCGTCAGCTGGATCGGAAGCTCGACGCCCGCGGTGCGCGCGAGCGCCGGCGACCAGCCGCCCGCAGCCAGCACGACCGTCTCGCACGCGATCATCTGCCCCTTGACGCGCACGCCCCGGACGGCGCCGCCCTCGACCAGGATCTCGTCGACGGGGGAGTGCTCGTGGGCGTGCGCCCCCAGCCGGCGCGCCGCGGCGATGTAGGCGGCGGTCGTCGCGAAGGGGTCGGCGGAGCCCGAGTCCTCCTCGAACAGGGCGTAGGCGATTCCGTCGGTCACGATGCCCGGCACGTAGTCGCCGAGCTCGTCGAGCCGTATCTCCACGCTCCGCGACCCCTCGGCCGTCTGCATGGCTCGGTTCGCGACCGCGTGCTCGCGCTCGTGCTCCTCGACCAGGAAGATCCAGCCGGTGCGGTTGTAGACCGGCTTGGCGCCGAGCACGTCTGGCACGTCGATGAACGCCTGCCGCGAGCGGAGCGCCATCCGTACGACCTGTGAATTCGAGTAGTGCATGCGCACGATCGCCGCCGACTTGCCGGTCGACTCGTGGCCGAACCGCATCGACTCGAGCAGGATGCAGGGCACGCCCGCACGAGCGAGCTCCCACGCCGTCACGGCGCCGAGGATGCCCCCGCCGACGACGACGACCGCCGTCCCGGTGTGGTCGTGGGCGGACGGCGCACTCATCGTTCCTCCCGCATCTGCGCGCGCAGCGCGGTGGTCGCAGGTTCGTCGACGACGCCGTCGTCGCTGACGACGACTCCGTAGGCGTCGCGGGCGCGGGCGACGCTCACCTTCTCGTCGAGGACGTCGCGCACGACGGCCGCCACCACGCGGTCGAGCGGATCGCCCCATCCTCCCCCGCCGGCCATCCGGTGGTGAACCGTCGTCGCGTGCTCCAGCATGGTCGAGAACATCGGCGGATACGCCTTCCCGTCGGCGCTGCCGTTGCGAAGCGTGTTCGCCGACGTGCCCCCAGGCCCGCCGCCCGCAAGGCCGTACGGCGGGTGCACCTGCCGGTCCGAGCGGACCTGCAGCGACGTATCCGGCAGAATCGTGCGCCAGACCCGCTCGATCGCGAGCCCGCCGCGAAACCGTCCCGCACCGCCGCTGTCCTGCACGAGCGCGTAGCGCTCGATCATGATCGGGAACTCGGCCTCGGCGACCTCGACGGGGATGTTCGCGGCGGTCGCGCACGGGTTCGAGAGGCCGTCGTTGCCGTCGATCCCCGGTCGCGCCCCCCATGTGCCGACGACGAGCTCGAAGTAGATGTAGCGCTCCCCGTCCGGGCGTGTACCGGCGAAGATCGCGAGCGTGTTCCCTCCTTCGCCGGCCGCCGCCACCCGGTCGGGCACGAGCTGTGCGAGCGCACCGTTGACGGCGTCGAACATGCGGAAGCCGGTGACGCCGCGCATGGTGGACGCGCCCGGCATCACTACGTGGGTCACCGTTCCCGGCTTCGTGACGACGTTCACCGGGCGGAAGGCGCCCGACGACGTGGGTATGTCGACGCTGACGGCCGACATCACGGCCTGGAACACCGTCGCCTCGGTGAAGGAGCGGGTCGAGTTGAGCGCCCCGGCGACCATCGGATCGGAGCCCGAGAAATCGACCGTCACTTCGTCGCCGCTGATCGTGACCTCGACGGCGATCTTCACGTCCCGCACCTCGATCCCGTCGGAGCCGACGTAGTCGACGAAGGATGCGGTGCCATCGGGCCACGACGCGATCTCCGTCCTCACGATCCGCTCGGTACGGTCGACGGTTTGCTCCATCAGGCCCGTCAGCCGCTCGCTGCCATAGTGGCCTGCCAGCTCGCGTAGCGCGCGCTCGGCGATGTTGCACGCCGCGATCTGCGCGTTGATGTCCCCCATCGTCATCCGCGGGATGCGGACGTTCGCCCGGATGATGCGCACGAGGTCGTCGACCGGCTCGTCACCACGGTAGAGGTGCATCCACGGCAGCCGCAGCCCCTCCTGGAAGACCTCGGTGTTGTCGGTCGCGCTCGAGCCCGGCAGGCGGCCGCCGACGTCCCCGTGGTGGGCGACGGTGACGGCGTACCCAACGAGGGTCCGTTCGTCGCCGTAGAAGACGGGCTTGACGACGAAGATGTCGGGCGTGTGCATGCCTCCGTCGAAGGGGTCGTTCATGATGAAGATGTCGCCCGGCTCCATCGCCCCGCCGTAGCGCTCGATCAGCGATCGCATCGCAGTCGGGATCGACCCGAGGTGGAGAGGGATCGTGACGGCCTGTGCAATCGTCTCGCCCGTCGGGCCGCAGAGCGCGGCGGAGAAGTCCATCACGTCTCGCACGACGGTGGAGTGGGCCGTGCGGAAGACCGTCGTGGCCATCTCGTCGGCGATCGAGGCGAAGGAATTGCCGACGATCTCCTGCAGGATCACGTCGGCTGCATCATCCACCCGGCCGGACGCCGTCTCGTCCGTCAGCGACGCCGCCGTCAGGACGAGCGCGCCGTCGCGATGGAGCGCGACCCGCCACCCGGGCGGGACGACGACGGTCGTGTCGTACTCGTCGATCAGCACCGGCCCCTCGACACCCTCGGCCGGCACCGCGTGGCGCGCGAGGACGCACGTCTCGACGGCGCCGTGCACCGGGCCGAAGTCGGCCAGGCGCGTCTCCGCCGGCCGGTCCGCGACTGCGCCGACGGCGACGCGCACGTCCGCGTCGGCGCGGTCCGGCCCGAGCACGGCGAGCCGCAGCGCACGGATCTCGACCGGAGCGTCGGTCTCGGGGCGCACGCCGTACACGCGCTCGTGCTCCTGTTCGAAGCGCTCCACGAGCGACGCGACCGACGCCTCGTCGATCTGGCCATCTGGGAAGTCGATCTCGATGTCCCAGCTCTGGCCCCGGTAGCGCACGTCGGCGCTCCGCACCCACTCCACCGCCTGGCCGGCCCCGATCGCGTCCTCGAGCCCCGTCCGCATCTCGGCGTCGAGACCGACGAGAGCCGCGACGTCGGGTGCCCGGGCGTCCAGCTGGCAGAAGCGGACGTCATGGAACTCGCTCCGCGCGAAGAGGAGCCCGGCGGCGCTGAACAGCCCCGCGTGAGGCGGCACGATCACGGTTTGCACCCCGAGCTCCGCTGCGAGTCCCGCCGCGTGCACCGGCCCGGAGCCACCGTAGGCAACGAGCGCGAACTCCTTCGGGTCGCGCCCCTTCTCCGACGAGACGGCGCGGAGAGCGCGCATCATGGTCGCGCTCGCGAGCTCGTGCACGCCGCGCGCGACGTCGGTCAGCGAGAGGCCGAGGTCGTCCGCGACCCGGCCGAGCGCGCCGGCGGCAAGCTCGGATGAGACGGAGAGGTCGCCGCTCGCGAGCCTGCCGGTAGGTATGTAGCCGAGCACGACGTTGGCGTCGGTCACGGTCGGCTGGTCGCCGCCGCGGCCGTAGCACGCGGGGCCGGGGTCGGCGCCGGCGCTCCGCGGGCCGACGTGCAGCCCCCCGCCGGTGTCGAGCCAGGCGATGCTGCCGCCGCCCGCGCCGACCTCGGCGATGTCGATCGTCGGGATCCTGATCAGCTCGCCGCTGCCGCGCAGGAGACGGCTGCCCGCCGACAGCGAGGCCCCGACCTCGTACTCGCGGCTGCGCGAGATCCGCCCGCCCTCGATGAGGCTGGCCTTCGCGGTCGTGCCGCCCATGTCGAACGCGATCGCGTTGTGGACGCCGAGGGCCCGCGCGAGCCCGAGCGCCGCGACGACGCCTGCCGCAGGCCCGGACTCGAGCACGAAGACGGGCCGCGTGCCTGCGGCCGCCGCCGTCATCACACCCCCCGACGATTGCATGATCGTGAGCGGGCCGTCGATCCCCAGTTCGTCTAGGCCGCCACGGATGTCGTCGATGTACTGCTCCATCAGCGGCCGCACGTACGCGTTGACCACCGTCGCCGCGGTGCGCTCGTACTCCTGCTGCTCGCGCAGGATCTCGCTCGACAGCGAGATGGGGACGTGAGGAAGCTCCTCACGGAGGATCCGCCCGAGCTCCCGCTCGTGCGCCGGGTGCCGGTGCCCGTGGAGCAGGCAGACCGCGACCGACTCGACCCCGAGGTCGCGCAGGCGTGATGCGAGCTCCCGCGCCTGATGGGGGTCGAGCTCTCGCAGCACCTCGCCCGTCGCCGTCACGCGCTCGTCGATTTCGAGCCGCAGGCGACGCTCCACGAGCGGCGGCGGCTTCGTCCAGAACGGGTCGTAGAGGTGCGGCATGCGGACACGCCGGAGCTCGAGGACGTCGCGGAAGCCACGCGTGGTCACGAGCGCCGTCCGGGCGCCGCGCCGCTCGAGCACGGCGTTGGTCGCGACGGTCGTCCCGTGCACGACCTCCTCCACGGCATCCGGTGCGGCACGGCTCCGCTCTACGAGGTCCCGCACGCCCTCGACGACCGCCTTGTCGTAGTTCGGGGACGTCGAGAGAACCTTGTGCACCGCAAGGCTCCCGTCGGGAAGCCGTAACAGGATGTCGGTGAACGTCCCCCCGACATCGGCGGCGACGCGGATCGTGTCCGAGCTCACCTAGACCACCATGTCCTTGCCCGCGACGACGAGATCGGAGCCCGTGATGAGCGTCACGATCTGCTGCGCCGAGGCTTCGGCGGTGACGAGGTCGCCGACCTTCTCGCCATGGCGCAGCACGATGATCCGGTCGGTCACCTGCAACACGTGCTGCATGTTGTGGCTGATGAACAGCACGGCAACGCCCCGCTCGGCCATCGAGCGGATGAACCTGAGCACCTGCAGGCTCTGACGCACGCCGAGCGCGGCTGCCGGCTCGTCGAGCATCACGATGTGCTTGCCCCACGTGATCGCGCGGGCAACCGCGATCATCTGTCGCTGGCCACCCGAGAGGGCGGCCACGGGCCGCCGCGCCTCGACCGCCAGCTCGAGCTCGCGAAGCCGCTCCGTCGTCTCGCGGTACATCCCCCGTTTGTTCATCAGCCCGAGCATGCGGGCAATCGGATTGCGGTAGACGAGCTCGCGGTTGAGGAAGAAGTTCTGCATGACGTCGAGTGTGTCGACGAGAGAGAGGTTCTGGTAGACGGTCTCGACGCCAAGCGAGCGCGTCTGCTCGGCGCTCAGGCCCTCGCGCACGGTGCCGTCGATGACGATCTCGCCTGTATCGGGACGGTGGACGCCCGAGAGGCATTTCACGAGCGTCGTCTTGCCGGCCCCGTTGTCGCCGACGAGCCCGAGCACCTCGCCGGGATACAGAGACAGATCTGCGCCCGACAGCGCGCGCACCGCGCCGTACGACTTGGAGATGCCGCGGGCCTCGAGCACCGGTTGGCGTGCGGTCACTGAAGTGGAAGCGAGGGCATTCATAGAATCGAGAGGCGGGCAGCCTTGGTCAGCTGATCGACTGCCATAGCGGCGACGATGATGCAGCCGATCACGATCTGCTGCCAGAAGTCGGGGATGTTGAGGAGGATCAGCCCGTCGTTGATGCTCGCGATCATGACGACCCCGATCGCGGTGCCGACGACGCTGCCGACTCCGCCGAAGAGTGAAGTGCCGCCGATCACGACGGCGGCCACCGCGGCAAGAAGGTCGTTGGCGCCGAACAGGCCGTTGCCGGCATCGAGCCGCGAGCTCAGGATCAGCCCTCCAATCCCTCCTGTGAGGCCGGAGATCATGAGCGTCACGAGCTTGACGCGACCGGCCTTGATCCCGGCGAACTCCGCCGCCTCGGCGTTGCCGCCAACGGCGTAGATCTGGAGCCCCAGCTTCGTCTGCGTGAGCATGAGATGGATAAGGACGAAGACGACGATCGCGATCATCGCGGCGCCCGGGAACCCGTGGAACGTATACGTCCCGATCAGCGCATAGGTGTCGCCGAACCCCGCGATGGCCGTGCCGTTCGTGAGCAGGAACGCCGCACCCTGAGCGATCCCGAGCATGGCGAGCGTCGATATGAACGAGACGATCTTGAGCTTCCACGTGAGCATGCCGCTGACGAAGCCCGCGAAGACAGTGGCGCCGAGTCCGGCGACGATGCCGAGCCAGATGGGCTGGCCGTGCTGGATGATCACGACCGCTGCGACCGATCCGCTCAGGGCCTGCAGCGAGCCGATCGACAGGTCGATCTCGGCGGCGATTAGGACGACGGTGAGCCCGGCGGCGATGATGCCGACGTTTGACGCCTGCAGGAAGATGTTGAAGATGTTCTCGGTGGTGAAGAAGTACTCCGACTTGAGGCTGAAGAACAGCCAGATCACGCCGAGAGCGATCAGCGTGCCGAGCGCGCGGTAGGAGCCCGAGGCACGGTCGAGCGCGCGGCGGATGACCCTTCGCGCAGAGCGGCCCTCGGACACCTTCATGTCCTGCGGCGCGTCCGGGGTGGTCTGTGGAGGTGCGTCTTCCATGGCGTGCTCCAGGGGGGGCGGGAGTAGGGGGGTGCGGCCGACTCCCAGGAGGGTGTGAGCCGGCCGCACGTCACGAAGGGGGCAGGAGCCCCTCCGAGGCCTTTCTGGCGGCTACTTCACGGGGCACTTCCCCGAGGCCGCTTCCTTCAGCCGCCGCAGGATGTCGCTTCGCACGATCGCGGGCGGCTTGGCCGCGCCGGAGAGCCACGACTTCGCCCGTGCCTGGTCGACCGAGAGGACGGGTGCCTCGACGAACTTCTTCACCGGCTTGCCGTCCTTGATGTTGTGCGCGGTCTGGACGGCGATCGAGCCGATCACGTCCGGGAAGAACGCGGAGGTCTGCGTCTGCCGTCCCGCCAGCACGTGACCGAGCGCGATGCAGTCGCCGTTCTGCGAGGCGACGCCCACCTTCCCGATCTTGCCCTTCGCCTGAATGGCCTTGACTGCGGCGTTTCCGCCCGGATCCCACCACGCGTAGAGGAAGTTGAGGTCCGGGTTGGCCGTCAGCAGGTTGGTGGCGAGGTTCAGTGCCTTGGCCGGGTCGTACTGCGTCTCCGAGGCCCCGACGATCTTGATGTTCGGGAACTTGGCGACGTGCGCGCGGAAGGCCTTGTTCTCCTCCGCGCCGGACTGGTCGGCGCGGATCCCCTCGATGATCCCGATCTTGCACGGGTCGGTGCCCATGCACCAGTCGGAGGCGGCGAGGCCCATGTAGAGCCCTGCCAGGTCCTCGCGGCCGGCGATGAACGCGGCCCGGTCGCCGCCGTAGACGTCCGACTGGATCGTGATCACGGGGATCTTGGCCTTGTTCGCAGCCTTGATGGCCGGGATGATCCCCTTGCCGTCGATGGCGTCGATGATGATCACGTCGACCTTGGCGGCGACGTAGTTCTGGGTCGCGTTCGCCTGGGCGGCGGCGTCGCTCGTGCCCTTGACGAGGACGGTGTCGCCGTTCTTCTTCGCCTCCGCTTGCACGCCGTTTCGGAGCCCGGCGATGTAGAGGTTGGAGAGGTCGGGCAGCACGAGCCCGATGCGCAGCTTCGCGTGCGCCCGCTCGCTGCCGGTGCCGCGCGCCGCGGCGCTCGCCGCGACCACGGCGACCGTCACAACGGCGACGAGCAGGATGATCAGCTTCTTGTTCCGGGTCATCAGGACCTCCACGGTTCCTGGGGTGGATGCGCGCTCTGCGAGCGCACGTCGTTCACGTCGTACACGTCACTGGCTGGCGCAAGCGATCCGCCGTACCCCCTTTCCGCCGGGACGCCGAGTCCGACGGCGCGAGGCTCCTACGGCGAGCCGTTGCCATGGCGTCCCTCCCTGATCGAGCTGACACGGACGAGGTAGCGACCGTCACGGGTGCGGTCGCGGTAGGCCGCCGTGAGGGCGGCAAAGTGGGGATGTGCGGCCGTCCCGACCGCGTGGCCGTCGATCTCGCCGACGGGGACGAGCCCGGCGCCCGAGCCGGTGAGGAAGACGGCGTCGGCGACGTGCAGCTCCATCGGCCAGATGTCGCGCACCTCCGTCGTGATGGCGAGCTCGCCGGCGAGCTCGAGGACCGTTCGCCGGGTGATCCCGGGCAGGCAGGCCCGCGTCGTCGGCGTCACGAGCACGCCGTCGAGGACCATGAAGAGGTTCGTCGACGTGCACTCGGCGACGGCGCCGAGGTGGTCGAGCATGACGGCGTCGTCGAGCTTCGCCGCCTTCGCCTGCTGCTTCGCGACGATGGCGTCCAGGTAGTTGAGCGACTTCACGTGCGACCCGAGCGAGCGCGGTGCCTTGCGGACGACGGCGCCGACCATGATCCGCAACGGGTCGGTGCCGAGCATCGGCGGGAACGGGTAGGCCATCACGACGAGGCTCGCCCGCTCGCAGCGCCACGGGTCGAGGCCGGGCGCGCCGAAGCCACGCGTGACGATCGGCCGCACGTGGGCCTCCTCCAAGCCGGAGCGGCCCACGACCTCGCAGATCACCCCGAGGAGCTCCTCCTTCCCAAGCGGCAGCTCGAGCCCCAGCGCCCGGGCCGAGCGCTCGAGCCGCGCGAGATGGTCGTACGGCCGGAAGAGCGACCCGTCGAACACGCGCATGCCCTCGAAGACGCCGTCCCCGTAGAGGAGCCCATGGTCGAACACCGAGAGCCGCGCCGTGCTCCCGCCGACGTACTCGCCGTCGACGTAGACCGTGAGGCCGGACGGGTCGAACGCGCTCACCGCCCCTCCTCCCCTGCGTGTCCTTCGAGGGACGAGTACGGCCCCTCACGCTCCCAGCGCTCGTGCGCGCGGTCGACCGCCTCGAGGTCGATCTCGAAGCCGTGGCCCGGCAACGCCGGGACTCGGGCCCGGCCCGCCTCGAGGACGGGTGGCTGCTTCACGAGTCGCTCGGCGAGGAGCTGGTGCATCACCTGGTTGCCGATCGTGAGGTTCGGGATGGCGGCGGCGACCTGCAGGTTCGCGAGGAAGCTGACCTCCGTCTCCATGAACGCGTGGCGGTTCACCGCGACACCGTGTGCCTCGGCGATCGCCGCCTGCTGCCGGAAGCGCAGCAGCCCGCCGGCATCGTGCCCGCCCTGCACGACCACGTCCGCCGCCTCGTGCTCCAGCACCTCGAGCAGCTGCCGCACCGTGAACACGGCCTGGTCGGCCGCGATCTTGGGGCCGACAGAGCGGCGCACGTGCGCCAGCCCCTTCACGTTTCCCGACGGCACCGGTTGCTCGACCCAGTCGATCACGTACGGCTCGAGCCGGCGGATCCGCTCGATCGCCTCGCCGACGTCCCACGCCTCGTTCGGATCGACGCGCAGCAGGCGGTCCGGCCCGATCGCGTCGCGGACGGCGGCGACGCACGCCTCGTCGTCGCGGGCGCCGCGGCCGATCTTGAGGTACAGGACCTCGTGGCCGAGCGCGGCGAGCTGGCCCGCGTGGCGTCCAAGCTCGTCGGGAGTGTCGCCCTGGACGAAGCCGAAGCAGTCGACCTCGTCGCGGACGCGGCCGCCGAAGAAGGTGCTGGTAGGGACGCCGAGCGTGCGCCCGAGCGCGTCCCAGCAGGCGACCTCGATGCCCGAGACGGTCAGCTGCGTGAACTGGGGCCAGAAGCGCCAGCGCCCCTGGGTCCAGACGCCCTGGAGCATCGCCTCGACGTTCGCGAGCTCGTGACCGACGAAATGCTGCGCCATCAGGAGCCCATAGGACGCCACCGCGACAGGGTCCTCGCAGATCGACTCGCCGTAGCCGACGACGCCGTCGTCGGTGTGAACGGAGAAGAGGACGAGATTGGCACCTCGCTGCGTGCCGCCCGACCAGTGGAACTCCTGCTCGAGCGGGATCGCGAGCGGAGTCGCCTCGACGCGCGCCACCTTCATCGCACGCCCTCCGTGGCGCGGCGGAGGCGCGTCGCGCGGAGCTCGTCCGTGGCGCCGCGGTCGACGACGCCGCCGGCGCCGACGACCACGCCGTAGTGCTCACGGGCCGCCGCGCGCGAGATCTTTTCGTCGCAGACGTCCTCCGCGACCGCCTCCGGATCGCGCTCGAGCGGGTCGCCCCAGCCGCCTCCGCCCGGCATGCGGTGATGGAAGACGTCGCCCGGCTCGAGCGCGGCGCCGAACATCGGCGGCATCCGCTCGATCGAGCCGTCGGCGCGCAGGAGCAGGTTCGACGAGGCGGCGCCGGGCTGCCCACCGGCGAGACCGTACGGACGGTGCACCTGCCGGTCGGAGCGCACCTGCAGGAGCGTCCCCGGCACCGTCACCCGCCAGATCCGCTCGATCGCGAGGCCGCCGCGATAGCGGCCCGCGCCGCCGGAGTCCGGCACGAGCCCGTAGCGCTCGATCACGATCGGCCAGTCCGACTCGGCCACCTCGACGGGGATATTGGCCATGCTCGCGCACGGGTTCGCGAGGCCGTCGTTGCCGTCCGCCACCGGCCGGCCGCCGCCCGTGCCGACGACGAGCTCGCTGTAGACGAACGGCTCGCCCGCGTGGCGGCCGGAGAAGAAGGCGAGCGTGCTGCCGCCCTCTCCCGCCGCGGGCACGCGGGCGGGCACGAGCTGCGCGAGCGCGCCGTTCATCACGTCGGAGACCCGGTAGCCGGTGATCCCGCGCTGGGAGGACGCACCGGGCATGAGGACGTGCGTCACCGTGCCGGGCTTCGTGATCACGGTGATCGGCCGCGTCGCGCCCGCCGTGCGCGGGATGTCCACGGAGCAGGCGGCCATGATCGTGTGGTAGACGCTCGCCTCCACGAACGACGGCGTGCAGTTCAACGCGCCCCGCACCATCGGCGCGCTCTCGGTGAAGTCCGCCACGACCTCGTCTCCGGCGATGGTCAGCGTGACGGTGATCGGCACGTCGCACACGTCGATGCCGTCGGAGTCCATGTAGTCGGTGAAGGTGGCGGTGCCGTCCGGCCAGCGCGCGATCTCCTGGCGCAGCAGCCGCTCGGTGTGATCGAGCAAGCCGTCCATGACGCGGTCGAGCCGGTCGGCCCCGTACCGGGCGACGAGGTCCTGCAGGCCGCGCTCGCCGATCGTGCAGGCCGACACCTGTGCGTTGAGGTCGCCCGTCGCTTCGTGCGGCACGCGCACGTTGGCCCGGAAGAGGCGGAAGATGCTCTCCACCGGCTCCCCCCCTGCATAGAGCCGCACCCACGGGATCCGGAGTCCCTCCTGGAACACTTCGGTGCTGTCGCAGGCGATCGTCCCGGGCACGCGGCCGCCGACGTCCGCGTGGTGGGCGATGCTGACGCCGAAGCCGATCAGGCGCCCCTCGGCGAACGCGGGCTTGACGACGAAGATGTCCGGCGTGTGGCTCGCCCCGTCGAACGGGTCGTTGACCATGTAGACGTCGCCCGGGCGGAAGCTGTCGCCGAAGCGCTCGAAGAGGGTCTTCATCGCGTTCGGGATCGAGCCGAGCTGGAGCGGGATCGTGACGGCCTGGGCGACGGTGTCGCCGCTCGGGCCGCACAGCGCGGCGGAGTAGTCCATCGCGTCGCGGACCACGGCGGAGTGGGCCGTGCGGAAGATCGTCGTCGCCATCTCGTCGGCAACCGTGGCGAGGGCATTCCCCACGATCGGCTGCAGGATCGCGTCCGGCTCGCTCGCTGTCCCACGTCCCAGCCCGGCCGGCGCGACCGGGGAGTGCTCGAGCACGAGCGCGTCGTTCGCCCCGCGGGCGACGGTCCAGTCGGGCGGCACGACCACGGTTGTGTCGTACTCGTCGATCAGGAGCGGCCCCTGCACCGGCTCGGGCCCGACCGCGGCACGGGTGACGACGCGCGCCTCGAGGCGGCCGTGCTCGTCGCCGAAGTCCGCGGCCCGGGTGACGACGCCCGCGACGGACGCCGCCGGCGCGACCGGAGCCGACGCCAGGCCACCGCGGGGCGGCCCGATTACCGTGAGCCGGAGGGCGCGGATGACGACGGGGGACCCTTCCTCGAGGCGTGTGCCGTACTGGCGCTCGTGCTCGGACTCGAAGCTCGCGACGAGCGCCTCGGTGTCGAACCTGCCCGACTCGCCCGGGAAGTCGACCGTGATGTTCCAGTTTTGCCCGCGGTAGCGGACATCCGCCGACCGAAGCCACTCCACGTCGCCGAGCCCCTCGACCCGCTCCTCCAGGTCGGCGCGCATCTCGGCCTCGAGCTGGGCGAGCTGCTCGATGTCGGGGGAGCGGGCATCAACGCGGCAGAAGCGCACGTCGTGGAACTCCGTACGCGCGAAGAGCAGGCCGACGGAGGAGAAGAGGCCGGCGAGCGGCGGCACGATCGCGGTGCGCACGCCGAGGTCTGCCGCCAGCGCCGCGGCGTGGATCGGGCCGGCGCCGCCGTAGGCGACGAGGACGAAGTCGGCGGGGTCGCGGCCCCGCTCCGTCGACACGGCGCGCAGCGCGCGCATCATCGACGCGTTCGCCAGGCGGTGGATCCCGCGTGCCGCCTCGATCACGGGGAGCCCGAGCGGGTCGGCCACGCGCCGCACTGCGCCGGCCGCGGCGGGCGCGGAGACGGTCAGGTCGCCCGAGGCGAGCGGGCCGGTCGGGATGTAGCCGAGGACGACGTTCGCATCGGTCACCGTCGGCTCCTCGCCGCCGCGGCCGTAGCAGGCCGGCCCGGGCACAGCGCCCGCGCTGCGCGGCCCTACCTGCAGCGCCCCGGCCGGGTCGAGCCAGGCAAGGCTGCCCCCGCCGGCGCCGACCTCGGCGATGTCGATCGTCGGGATCCGGATCAGCTCGCCGCTGCCGCGTAGCAGGCGACTGCCGGCCGAGAGCTCCGCGCCGACCTCGTACTCCTGGCTCCGCGACACGCGGCCGTCCTCGATCAGCGAGGCCTTCGCGGTCGTTCCGCCCATGTCGAAGGTGATCACGTTGCGGAAGCCGAGCGCCTCCGCCAGCCCGAGCGAGGCGACGACGCCGGCCGCCGGCCCCGACTCGAGCGCGTAGACCGGCCGTGCGGCGGCGTCTGCGGCCGTCATCACTCCGCCCGACGACTGCATGATCTGGAGCGCCGCGCCCCCCGCCACGTCGCCGATGCCCCTGCGGATGTCGTCGAGGTAGCCGGCCATGAGCGGGCGGATGTAGGCGTTCACCGCCGTCGTCGCGGTCCGCTCGTACTCCTGCTGCTCGCGCAGGATCTCGGACGAGAGCGAGATCGGCACGTCGGGAAACTGCTCGCGCAGCACCTCACCGAGAAGCCGCTCGTGCTCCGGGTAGAGGTGCGCGTGGAGCAGGCACACGGCGACGGACTCGACGCCGGCGGCGCGCAGCTCGGCCGCGACGCGCCGCGCCTCCTGCTCGTCGAGCGCGCGCACGACCTCGCCGGACGCCGACATGCGCTCGTCGACCTCGAACCGCAGCCGGCGCGGCACGAGCGGGTCGGGCTTGCGCCAGAAGTAGTCGTAGAGGTGCGGCATCCGCATCCGGCGCAGCTCGAGCACGTCCCGGAAGCCCTGCGTCGTGACGATCGCGGTCCGCGCGCCGAGCTTCTCGAGGACGGCGTTCGTCGCCACCGTCGTCCCGTGGACGACCTCGGCGACCACGTCGTCGCCGACGAGGATGTCGCGCACGGCCTCGATGACGGCGCGGTCGTACGCAGGCGGCGTCGAGAGCACCTTCCGGACGCGCACCTCACCCGTCTCCGACTGCAGCACGACGTCGGTGAACGTCCCTCCGACGTCGGCTCCCACCCGCACGCGCTGCTCAGCCATCGGCCACCACCCCGCCCGGGATCGCGACCAGCTGGCTCGGCGAGGCGAACATGTCGCCGATTCGCGTCGACCGCGTCCGCTTGAACTGCTTGCCGCGGAGGGGCGTCGACCAGTGCTCCTCGCACGCGGCGGCGACGCGCCGCTCGTCGCGCGACGCGACTGCCTCGAGCACCTTGCGGTGGGCGCTGACGCGCCACGCTGCGGGATCCCGGGGGTCGACCCCATGCGGCGCCACGGAGCTCGCGACCATCAGCTCCTGGATGGGGAGGAGCAGGATCTCGAGCGCGGGCAGATTCGTCGCCCTCAGGATCTCGCTGTGGAACTCGACGTGCCAGTTGACGATCACGCTCTTCTCGGCCCGCCTATGCACCGCCGCCTCGTACTGCTCGAAGGCGTGGGCGACACGGACCAGCAGTTCCGGCGTGTGGTTCCTGGCAGCCACGATCGCAAGCTGGCTCTCGAGCGCAGCGCGCGCCGCGAAGACGTCCCCGATCGTCAGCTCCGAGCGGAGGAGCATCGTTGCCACCGCATTGGAGTACGCGGCGAAGGGCGCCGATTTGACCGTCGTGCCGCTTCCCTGCCGGATCTCGACGAGACCGCGTACCTCGAGCATCCGGAGCGCATCCCGGACGACCGTCCGGCTCACCCCAAAGCTGTCCTGGAGCTCGAGCTCGGTCGGCAGCCGCCCGCCGGCGGGGAACCTCCCGTCGATGATGCGCTCCTCGAGGGCGCTCGCAACCCGGTCCCGCAGGCTCAAGCCGCCGATCCGGGGCAGCTTCACGTCGACGCCGCTCGACGCTTCCACGGCCGGTCCGGCCCTTTCCTGTCCTCGGCGGCCCAAGATGGATTTGTACGATGAATGATGTATGCACGGGAGTCAAGGGTGTGACGACGCGCTGTTCACCAAGGCTCTCGCCTCGAGTGCCGCGATCACTACGTCCCTACCGCATGCGGCCGGCCCACCTCCTGGGGGAGCGTCTTGCCAGGGGTGATCCGGCAGCGATCATCCGCGGACGACGGCTCCGCTGCCGGTGATGTTGGTGGTCACCTGCGCCGGGTTGCCGCTGTAGACGATCGCGCCCGCGCCGGGCACCGACGCGTCCAGGCTCTCCGTCGCGGTGACGAGGATCCGGCCTGACCCGCTCACGACCGCGTGCACGTCACGGGCCACGAGACCCTTGAGCTGCGCATCGCCGGAGCCGCCGAGGGTGACGTCCACCCGCGTCGCGGAACCGCTTGCCCGAAGGACGCCCCCGCCGGAGAGAATCACCGTGAGACCTTTGGCCTTGATGCCGGTAACGGAGACGACGCCGCTGCCGGTGAGCTTCAGCGCCTCGAGCGAAGGCATGGTGACCTCGACCCTGAGAGGGCTCCTGGCTGTGAAGCTACCGCTCGTGTTCCCGATCACGAGGCTTCCCGCGCTCACCCGGGTCGTCACGTGACCGAGCAGGTTGTCATCCGCATGGACAACGACCGACCGCTTGCCGCCGACCCGAACGGTGACGTTGTTGGCGCCGGCAAGCTCGACGCCGCTGAATGCCGCCAGGTTACGGGTCTGCGTCGCCGCGATCCCCGAGCCCTGAACTCCCGTCGAGCCGGATGAGCCCTGGAAGACGTCGTACCGGACGAGCAGCACCACCACGGCTGCGACAAGGACGAACGCGGCGGCGAGCAGCAACAGGTAGCCGTGCGGCGCCCGCCGTTCGTGGAGTGGAGTTGGGGCGACGGTCATGGCCCCTCCCTTCTGCTGGTGTGCGCGCGGAAACGCAGGCGCTGACGCCGGCTGCCGTGACAGGACGGGCCTCGGCGCGCCGAGTCCGCGCAGAATCGAATGTGCCTCCTCCGAGGACGAGAGCAGCATTCCACGGCGGGTGCTGCTTCCCATCGGGCTACTCACTGGACTCGATGTGGGAAGCCCGCAACGCGCTCGGTAGCTCGCTCGGGATGAAGGCCCTCTGGGCACCTGACGACGGGGCGGGCTCACGGAGCACGTCGGCGAGATCGGCGAGGATCTCGCCGATGTGACGGTAATCGATCGTGTGCCCCTCGCCCTCGTACTCGATGAGCCTCGCACCGGGGATGCGGCGGGCGAGGAGCCTGGCCACCTCGACGGGGACGAACGGGTCCTGTCCCCCGTGCCAGACGAAGACGGGCACGTGCACGTCGGCGGGGCTGAATCCCCAGGGGAGCACGTAGTGCAGGAGGGTGTCGTAGAGGAGACCCTGCGGACCCTGGGCCGCCGTCTCGCGCAGGGCGGCGACGAAGCGGGCGCGTATCGCGGGATTGGCCATGATCTCGCGATCCGACTGGGGCGTCCCGGGAGGCCAGGTGTTCAGAAGCCCCTCGGGGTCCCGCGCGAGCATTTGAGCCTCTCCCTCGCACTGTGCTCGCGCTTCGACCCGGCCAGCGTCCGGGTCACGAAGGGCGAGCTCGACCAGTGCGCGGCCCTCTGGCCGGAGGTACGGGAGGAGGGCCGGCTCGTCGACGTACGGGCCGACGGCACTCACGAGCCCGACAGCCGCGACGCGCGAGCCGAGGCCGTAGCCGCAGGCCAGCGCGGACGGGCCGCCCGCGGAGACGCCGAAGACGGAGAAGCGACCGACTCCGAGAGCGTCCGCCAGCTCGGCGATGTCGCGGGGCCAGTCGAGCAGGGCGGCGCCGGGGTGGGGGTCGGAGCGCCCTGAACCGGGGCGGTCGACCAGGACGAGCCGCACGCCGGCCCGGGCCGGAGCCTCGTCGCCGTAGTGCTGGAGCCGAGACAGCCCGCCGCCGTGAAAGCCGAAGATCGGAATGCCGTCGTCGGGCCCCCAGACTGCGAAGCTCAGCGTCCGTAGGTCGCGCAACCGTATCGTCGCATCAACGCCCATCGGACTCCGGCATTCATGGCACATCGATCGAGCAGCAACCGAGAAGCTCGGTGGCCGGGTGACAGCATGTCAGTCGAACACCCCGGATGAGCGTCGCCAAGCAGCAGCGGACTCCGGCGGGCGTGTCCGAACCATCTGGTTGTGGTCGCTGATCGGTGCAGCCGCTAACGGACAAGCCCGCGTGCCGCGACATGGATCACGTGATCGACCACGCCGTCCTGCACGGCCAGCAGACCGTCGTGAAGATTGACGCAACCACAGGCATGGTTCGGAATGATCCTCAGGTGATCGCCGACGACGGGCGGCTCCTCGAGCGACGAGACGTCGACGTAGCCGTGTTCCTCGTTGAGCGTGTGCAGATTGGCGTCGGGCCAGCCCACGATGACGCCGTGCCCGCCGTCGGGATGCTTGTCGGACGTGAGCGTCTTCGAGCCTGCGTCGACCACGATCTGGCCGGGCACGGAGTCGGAGACGACGGTCGCCTCGACCCAGAGCGCATGCTTGCCGGGCGAGCCGTCGAGGCGGTCCAGCAGCGCATACGTGCCGGAGCGAAGCTCGGTGACGCAGGTCTCGTGCGTGAGGTAGCGCGTGGGCGTGGAGCCGCCCGAGATGCGATCGCAGCGCAGCCCCGCGGCGGAGAAGGCGTCACGGGTCTCGCGCAGGAGCTCGTCGACCGCTTCCAGTCTGGAGCGGATCGTCGTGAGATCGCCGCGGCAGTGGCCCGGATAGCAGCTGATTCCCGCCACCTCGACCGCTGGGAGTCGTGAAAGGGCCTGCGCCAGCGCCAGCGCCCCGGCCGCCGTGGTCTGGCCGGTGCGATGCATTCCGACATCGAGCTCGACGAGCAGCGACGCCCGGACGCCGCGCCCCGCGAGAGCAGCCGAGAGGCCTGCGGCCGACGCAACACCGTCGACGGCGACCGTCAGCTCGACGCCTCCAGCCACCATGCGTGCCAGTCGCTCCCACTTGTCCGTGCCGAGCGGCGGGTAGTGGACGAGGATGCGCTGCGCACCTGCCTCCCGGAAGACCTCGGCCTCGCCCGTCTTGGCGACCGTGAGGCCGCCGGCGCCGAGCTCGAGCTGCCGGCGCCCGATCTCGGGCGACTTGTGCGTCTTCGTGTGCGGCCAGAGCGCGATCCGGTGCGCGTCCACGTACGACTGCAGGTCGTGCAGGTTGGCCTCGAGCCGGTCGAGGTCGACCACCGCTACCGGAGTCTCCACCTCGCTCAGCGGCCGGCCCACTTGCCCTGCGAGCAGCTCCAGCGTCCGATCGGCTCCTGTTCGTATCGCGGCAGCACGCATGAGAGCAGACCTTGCCATTCACCCGAAGAACGCGCGGGCGTTCTCGTGCAGGATCCTGCGGGCCAGCCGCCGGGAGCCCTCCTCGCTCAGAAAGCCGCCCTGTGTGCGCTCGTGCAGCACCTCGCCGATCAGCCGCCGACCGAGAGCGAGAGCGCCGTAGCTCTCCTCGATGTGCCAGGCGTCGCCGCCGAGCATGAGGCGGGACTCGTCCGGCAGGATCTCGATCGCCTCGTGCAGCGCGAGCTTGAAGTGGGAAGGGCTGAGCAGGAACGCCCAGGTCAGGTCGAGCCAGATGTTGCGGTAGACGAACGCCATGCCGAGGAGATCGCGGCTCCACGGATAGCCGAGGTGCATCAGGAGGAAGCGCGTGCGCGGATGGCGCTCGACGAGACCGGCGACGTGCAGCGGGTGCGATCCGCGGACGAGAGCGGTGCCGAGGTGCATCTGCACCGGCAGGCCGCGGTCGCCGGCAAGGGCGCAGAGGCGGTCGACGACGAAGTCGCCGAACGCTTTCTGCTCGGCGGGCGAGGGACACCGGTTCCCGAAGGCACTCCGCGCGAGCCCCTCGTCAGGCTCGTCGAAGCACAGGTCACGGTCGTACGCGAGCGCGTTCTTGAGCGCTACCTGGCTGCGGCTCGGAGCGGTGTCGACGAACAGCTCGAGGAACGAGAGGTAGTCGTCGAAGGAGTCGATCTGCGCACCGAGCGCGTCGGCGATCGCGTGGGCGGAGTTGCCGTTGTGATCCTGGGAATCGGCGTGCCAGCCGACGGCGAGGCAATTGATCCGAGCAACCGAGCGATAGCGCGGCCCGAGACTCGCCGGTGCGTCGAGGAGGACGTTCGAGAACGGGTCGGTGACGATGCGCTCGATGCCTGCTCTCGCGATCACATCGTCCACCCAACCCGGGCTCTTGTGGCGGCGCCGGATCTCGTGGTCGAGCTCCTCCCAGGTGTGCTCCGTGATCCCCTCGTCACCCAGCCCGTAGAGCTCCGTCAGGGCCCACACGAGCGAGGTGACGAACGCGTTCGAGCCGCTACCGTCGACGTAGCGCGCCACGTCCTCCCATGTGCACGGGCGCTCAGGCGGGAGGGAGAACGGCGGTTCGTCCGGGGAGAGGCGATAGGGACGTGCTTGCGTCCAGCCGGCGTAGCTCTGCTCCAGGAGCTTCAACAACCCCACCTCGCGGTCGTGCAGCGTCTCGGGCATGTGGTGCTCGTGCACGTCGTAGAGCGGCAGGCCCCGGACGTACGACCCGATGTCGAACGCGTTCACCGGCCGCCCCCGATCAGCGAGACTCGCTTGACCGTGCCACGTCGAGCGCGTCCCAGTACGCCTTGCCCCTGCGGGCAGCCTCGACGCACTCCTCCCAGGGCGGGTATTCGTACTCGGTGAACTCGATCTCCATGCTGACGGGACCCGCGAACCCCGAGCCGGCGAGGTCGCGCAGGATCGACGCCAGGTCGATCTCGCCCTCTCCGAGCGCGGGAAAGTCGAGCACTCCCTTGCCGCCGCGCTGATCCTTCAGGTGGACGTGCCCGTAGCGGCCGAGGCCGTGCTTGATGTCGTCTTCCGGCCTGGCGCCGATGTAGTACACGACGTTGCCCGGGTCGTAGTTGATCTGAATCCACTCGTGACCGATCTCGTCGAGCAGTTGCGTGCCGATCTCCGCCGTCGGCAGCAGATTCGAGTCCGTCTCGATGCACAGCCGGATCCCAACGGCCTGCGCCTCGTCCGCGAGGACTCGTGCGTTGGCCTTGAAGCGACCGACCTCGTCGGGTGTCTCCGCGTCCCCGGTGAACGTGTTGAGCACGAGCACGTCGAGCGCCCTTCCGGCTGCGAGGACGCGACGGAGCCGCCGCAACCCCTCGTCGAGATGGAGCGGCGCGTGCCCGCTCAAGGAGACACAGCGCAGGCCGAACCGGTCGAGGAGCGTCCGTGTCTCCTCGATCTCCGCAGGCCCGAGCCGGTCGGGGTCGAGGTGCTCGAGGAATCCCTTGACGGCACCGATCTCGACGTTCTCGAACCCTGCCTCGGACAGCCCGCGCAACGCCTCCTCGAGCGAGTACGGCTTGAAGCAGATGCTCGATCCGGTCTGAATCCAGCTCATGTCGCGCTCCCTTCGTCGGGTAGCTCGAGCCCCCACATGTCGCGGTGGAACTCGACAAATCCTTCGGGGTAGTCCCAGGTGTCGATCGCGCACACGAGCACGGCCGGACGACCCTCTCGCAACGCGTCGCGCGCGCGCGCAAGCGCGTCGTCGAGTTCCTGAGGCGACCCGATTCGCTCCGCGTGCGCCCCGCTCGCCGCGGCGACGGCCGCCAGATCCGGTTGCGCGTCGAAGTCGACGGCGAGATACCGCTCGCCGGTCGCCCGCGCGATCCACTTCACCCAGTGCAGGCTCGCATTGTCCAGCACGACCCAGAGGACCGGCGCCCCATGCTGCAGCGCCGTGGGAATCTCCTTCATGTACATCTGGAAGGCTCCGTCGCCCGTGACGCAGACGACGTCGGCGTCGGGTCGAGCAAGCTTCGCGCCGATCGCGCCCGCGACGCCGAGACCCATCACGGTCTGCTCGGCGGGGGCCACGCAGCCGCGGTGCACGGTCACCTTCACGAACGGGCAGTAGTACGACCAGAGATCCTGCCCGCCGTTTTCGTGGACCAGCACGAAGCCGTCCGCGAAGGCACGGTTGAGTGCGTGCACGACCTGCTTCGTCTTCAACGGTCCAGCCACGGTGGGGGAGCACTCACTCTCGACTGCGCGCTCGTAGTCCGCCCTGAAGGCGCCCAGCTCCGCCGTCCACGGCCGCTCTCGCACCGGTGGCGTGGCTGCTGCGAGCTGCTCGAGCACGAGTCTCGCATCACCCACCACGGCGACGTCCGCCGCGATGTTGCGCTCGAGCTCGAACGCATCGACGTCGACCTGGATCACGTGAGCGGTCGCGGGGAGGTAGCGGCCGAGGCCCGTCTGGAACTCTTCCAGCCGCGTGCCGACGTAGAGGACGCAGTCGGACTCGTCGACGGGTCGTGCGCTCGACCGGGTGCGGTAGAGGCCGACGGTTCCGAACGAGAGGCGATGTGCCTCCGAGATCGAGCCACGGCCGGACGGCGTGGTCACGACCGGTGCATCCATGGTTTCTGCCAGCGCGACGAGTGCGTCCTCGGCGCCCGACAGCCCGACACCGCCGCCTGCCCAGATCACCGGCCGCTCGGATGCGGCGAGCAGCCGCGAGGCCCGCTCGACCGCTGACGGGTCGCCGGCGCTGCGCAGGCCGGTGAGCGGGCGACGGTACGTCGGGATCTCCGCCTCAGCCGCAGCGACGTCGCCCGGGATCTCGACGAAGACGGGGCCCGGCTTGCCGTTCTGCGCCACCGCGAACGCGCGCTGCATCGTCCACGCGGTCCGCTCCGGGAGATCGATTCGCACCGCCCACTTCGTGACCGGCCGGACCATCGCGAGCGACGGAGCGTCCTGGAACCCACCCGCGCCCTCGTGGTCGCGGCCCGCGGCGGAGACGACGCAGACAAGGGGCGAGCAGGCGTACTGCGCCTCGAGCAGTCCCGGCACGAGGTTCGCCATTCCGGGCCCTGGGCTCGCGTGCACGACACCCACACGCCCCGACACGCGGGCGTAGGCCATTGCCATGAACACGGCTGACGTCTCCATCCGCACCAGCACGGGGAGCACCGAGCTCTCGTAGAGGTCGTTGTACAGAAGCGTCGGGTTGCCGGGGAGCCCGAAGACATACTCGACGCCCTCGGCCTCGAGCGCCTCCACGATCGCCGCCCATGGCTTACGCCGCGACACCGCACCACTCCGTCACGGCCATGGCCAGCGATTTCGCCGCGGCGACCACCTCGGGGATCATCACGCTCTCGTCCTTGCAGTGAGCGATGCGCACGTCACCCGGCCCGAACACGACGCACGGGATGCCGGCAGCCTCGTAGAACGACGCGTCGGACGCGGCGCCGAAGCCGACCGGATGCGCGGGGCTCGGCGGCGGGATCACCGTCCCAGTGACGCGCTCGTGCGACCGGGCCATCGTCTGCACGACAGGATGCTCCCACGGGGTCGACGCCGCCGGCCAGTTGTTGATCCACTCGAAACGCGGCGGATGGTCGCGCAGCCACGAGTCGAGGTGAGAGACGGTCAGCACGTGCTCCTCGATCTCTGCCCGGACCGCGTCTGCCGTCTCGTCTGGCGGGTACCACAACGAGTACGCGATCTGGGCTCGGTGCGGGAAGTAGAAGGGGATGTCGAGCCCGGGGTCGGCATGGAGCACGCCCGGGAGCAGCGAGAAGAAGCCGGGCATGAAGTACGGATGGCTCTTCGTCAGGCCCCATTGCTGCTCGAGGTCTTGCAGCGCGACGACGATCCTGACGGCCTTCTCGAGCGCGTTGACGCCGATCGCGTCGCCCTCTCCCCCCGGGCGGATCGCCAGCGCCCGGTTGCCGCAATGGGTGGCGCGACCTTCGATGTGGATGCGGAAGTACCAGTTGCCCGCGGCGATCGGGGAGACGGTCAACGGGTGCGGGATCGAGGTCGGCTCGGTGACGATAGCGGCGTCGGTGGTGAACCCCGCCTCGAGCACGGCGGACGTCCCGAGCTCGTGCTGCATCGTCTCCTCGCCGACGACGGAGTGCAGCAGCAGGTCTCCCTCGAGCTCGACGCCCGCGTCGGCGAGCGCCTGGGCGACCAGCCACATCGCAGTGTCCGAGCCCTTCATGTCCGTCGAGCCGATCCCATAAAGACGGTCATCTCGGATCTCGGGGTTCCACGGGCTGCCGTTGACCCAGCTGTCGGGATCGACAGGCGGGACGGTGTCCACGTGGCCGTTGAGCGCAAGCGAGCGACCCCCGACGGCGCGTCCTTTCCGCACGCCGACGAGGTTCCGCCGCTCGGGGTCGGGCGCCACCCAATGGGTCTCGAGCCCCGCCTGCTCGTACCGCTCTCGCAGGATCTCGTTCGCACGCGTCTCGCCTCCGATCACGTCTTCGCGGCGGACGCCGGCGAACTCCGGGTTGACGCTGTTCACCCTCACGAGCTCCTGGAGGAGCTCGACGGCATCCCGCCGGCGTGCGTCGATGCACGAGAGCACCCGGTCGAGAACGTCGGCCATCAGATCGCTTCCGACTGGCCGCTCTCCAGCGAGCGCGCAGCGGCCAGCGAGACGCGAAGCGCGAGGCG
>Ga0209798_10000413_pt1 | contig 25376 bp, 23 predicted proteins | sample DOMMetBare3Fresh_FD_187475 | JGI IMG/M metagenome (GOLD analysis project Ga0209798, IMG submission 187475) | Wetland sediment microbial communities from St. Louis River estuary, USA, under dissolved organic matter induced mercury methylation -... | ecosystem: Environmental > Aquatic >... | reverse complement strand
AGAGCGAGGCCTTTCTTTCCAAGACCCTGTCGCCCAGCGTCCTGCGGACCGGCACCAATGTGCTCGCGGTGGAGGTGCACCAGGCCAGCCCGGACAGCAGCGATATCAGCTTCGACCTGAGACTGACAGGTTACTGACGCCGGGAATTGTCGGCTCAGCGGGGTAAGCTCGAACGGCTGGCCCGCTAAGTGAGCTGGCGGCCGGTGGCGATCGAGCGGCTAGCGCTGACCGACGCGCTATCCGGCGCGTTCGCCCCGCATGCGGCGAACTGCGCGAAGACATCCTTCGCCACGCGCCGCAACCGATTGCTCACTCGGTACGGCGTTGCTCACGGAATCGCCGCACGTCGCCAGGTAGCGCCGGCCGCTCCGGCAAAGTGACGGTGGCAGTCTTCATTTCTCCCTGGTGCAGGTACTGCAGCTCGACCTTGTCGCCCACTTTGAGCGAGGCCGCGATCTGCGTAACCGTCTCCATGGTCTCCAGGGCCACCCCGTTGGCCATGAGGATGATGTCGCCGCCGAGCAGAAACTCGGTTCCCCCGACCACGATCGGGAAGCTGCCGCCGCTCATGCCGAGCCGCTCGGCCGGACTGCCAGGCTCGATCGTTTCCACCAGGAATCCCGGGGGAATCCCGAGCGCGAAGGCGAGCGGCAGCGGCACCATGTGCCCATTGATCCCGTGCCAGGCGCGGCTCACGTGGCCTTTCTCGATCAGCTCGGGTAGCAGCGCGCGCACCAGGTCGATAGGCACAGCGAAGCTCAGGTTCTCGCCGAGCCCCGCGGTCAGCGTGTTGATGCCGATGACCTTGCCGCAACCGTCGAGCAATGGGCCGCCGGAATTACCGGGATTGATAGCGGCATCGGTCTGGATGAAAGGTGCGCGCCAGCTGAACGGCGATAGCGGTACGACTCGCTCGAGGGCTGAGACGATCCCGCGCGTGGCCGTCTTGCCAATCCCGAAGGGAAAGCCAATCGCCATGACTTCCTCGCCGATCGCGAGCTTTGCCGAGCTTCCGAGTATCGCTGGCGGCAAGCCGACCTCAGCTTTGATGACGGCGAGGTCCGTGATGGGGTCGACCCCAACGACTGTCGCGTTGATCATTTGCTCGTCGACCGCAGAAACCATTACCTCGTTGGCATCGAACACGAGATGCGCATTGGTCACGATACGGCCCTGCTCGTCGATCACCAGGCCCGTGCCAACGGTCGTTCGCACGCGCTCGTTGACGCTGAACGGATCGATCGAGACGGCGAAGATACGCACGACTGATTGCGCAGCGCCATCGAACACTTTTGTCAGCGGTATTTCGCAGGATGCCGCTGAGGCCACTGACTGACCCAAGGTCGAGCAACAAACGATGGCCAGCCAGGCGATCAGGGAAACGCTGCGATCCAACGGGCGGCGGCGTAACGCGATTACTAATGACATGACCGTCTCCGTGGATAGTTTGACCGAGATGAATCCACGTCCAGCAAGATGTCTCTGCCCGGGACTCAACTCCCTGCTTGTGGTGAAGCTTTCGATCCACGCTACTCGCAACAGCCTGCAGCTGCCCATCCGTACAAGTGCCTAGTGACTTGCGCGCTGGCGTAGACCCCGTACCGCGACCGCACGGCGCACATCGTGCTCGAGCCCCCGGACCCCTCATGGCCCGGCTGGCGGCGCTAGTACCGCCGCGCGCTTGTGCATCGGCACGAAGCGGATGTCGAGCCCGCCGGGCAACGGATGGCTGATGGGGGCACCGGCCACGTAACCGCAGCGTTCGTAGAACGGCACGCCCGGCAGCGTCGCCATCAACGCGAATGAGGAAAAGCCGGCGCGCACGGCCTCGCTCTCGCTGCGCTCGAGGATCGCGCGTCCCAGGCCGCGGCGCGCAACCTGCGGATCGACGAAAAAAGCGCGGATCTTTGCCGCATCGCTGCGCGGGTCGAGCCAGGAATCGTCTCGGTCCGCGCGCGCATCGCTGCCAAACAAGGTGCGACGGCGGCTCCAACCCCCGCAAGCCACTAGCCCTCCCTCCGTGTCCTCGGCGACGAAGTAGGTGCCGTCCTGGATCAGCATGGTGTCTACGCCGAATGCGCTGCTGAGCGCCGCCTCGATCTGCGCGGCTGAATAATCCGCAGCGCCCAGCGCCCGGGCTGAGCGGGCTATCAGTTCGCGCAGCGCGGGCCTCTCCGCGAGCGTCGCGGTCCGCAACTCGTACTTCAAGCACGCACCCATGCTGGCGACCCTAGTAACCTGCCACGCTGCCGACCGGCAGGCGCGGATCGATCGCGCCATAGAGGCGATTGCGGCCGCGCGGAGGTTTGCCGATCGCCGGACCCCCGACGAGAATGGCGGCGACTTGATTCCAGTAATCCATCTCCTCGAGGCGGTGACCCCGGGCAGCGAGCGCAGCGCGCGTGTCGGCACTGAGCGCGTCTGACTCGTAGTAAAGCGTGTCCGGCAACCACTGGGCATGGACGCGCGGCGCGTTCACCGCTTCGGTGATCGTCATACGGTAGTCGATCAGGTTGACAATCGTCTGCAGCACGGCCGTAGGTATGTGACTGCCGCCAGGCGTACCAACGACCAGCAGCAGCTTCCCGTCGTAAGTGACGATCGTGGGCGCCATCGACGAGAGTGGCCGCTTGCCTGGCGCGATCGCATTGTTTTCGCCCTCGACCAGCCCGTACATGTTGGGCTCGCCGGGCTTGGCGGAAAAATCGTCCATTTCGTCATTGAGCAGGATGCCGGTGCCCGCGGCGACGACCCGCGCCCCGAACCAGTCATTGAGCGTGTAGGTCAGCGCGACGGCATTGCCCGCGGCATCCACCACTGACAGGTGCGTCGTGCTCCGGCCCTCGGCCGCTGCGCCGGGGCCCGGCAGCGTAGCCGAAGGCGTCGCTTTGTCCGGATCGATTCCGCGCCGCAGTGTCTCGGCATACGCGGGCGATATCAGTCGTTCCACGTCGGCGTCCACGAAGTCGGGATCGCCCAGCTCGAGGTTGCGATCGCGAAAGGCACGCCGCAGCGCCTCGGTCAGGTAGTGCACGGACTGCGCGGAATTGAAGCCGGACGGATCGACGGGCCAGCCAGCAAGCAGGTTGAGCGTCTGGCACGTCACCACGCCCCCGGAGCTGGGCGGCGGGGCGGTGATGACATGGTAGCCGCGATAGTTGCATTCGAGCGGCTTGCGCTCGACCGCCTTGTAGCGGGCGAAGTCTTCCATGCTCAGTATGCCGCCGCCCTGCCTGCTGCTCGCGACGATCAGCCGCGCCGGCTCGCCGCGGTAGAAGCCGCGCTCGCCTTCCCTTGCCACGATACGCAGCATTCGTGCGAGGTCCTTCTGCACCAGCCGCTGGTCCGCCGCGTAGGGCTTGCCGTTGCAGAGGAACGCCGCGCTCGCCGGCGCATCCTTGCCAAAATCCGCCGCGCCTTGGGCCAGGAACTCGGCGTCTCCTTCGTCGAGCACGAAGCCACGCGCGGCGAGCCGGATGGCCGGGGCCACGAGCTCTGAGCGCGAGCGCGTACCGTATCTGCCGCGCGCAAGTTCGAGACCCGCGACCGTGCCGGGCACGGCTACTGAAAGGTGTCCGCGCGTCGACCTCAGCGGCACGGGTTTGCCGGCCGCATCGAGGTACATGGCACGCGTGGCGGCAATCGGGGCGGTCTCGCGAAAATCGATGAACGCCACGCGCCCATCGGCCATGCGAATCAACATGAAGCCGCCGCCGCCGAGATTGCCGGCCTCGGGAAAGGTGACCGCTAACGCGTAGGCGGTCGCCACCGCCGCGTCGATCGCGTTACCGCCGCGCCGCAGCACCTCGACGCCCACCTGGCTCGCCAGGCGATGCGCGGAGACCACCATGCCGTGCTCTGCGCCTGCCGGCGCGGGTGCTGCTGCGAGGCAAGTGCCCGTCGCCAGCACGAATGCGGAAATCAGTGTGAGTGCCAATCTGTTCGTGCGCATGCGCGATTCCCCGGGACCCAGGAGGACGTCAGGATTGCGGAAAAGAAACGGGCGGGAAAGCCTCAGGCCTTCCCGCCCGCCCTTGGGCCAAAGCCCGATCCATCAAAACTTGATTCGGAGCCTGGCGTACCAGAAGGCGCCGTTCATCCCGAAGGGTCCGCCATTGCGCGGGTAGACCGTGCCGTTTTCCTGACCGTTGGTGATCACGTAGACCGGATCGCCGGGCGTCGAGGCCACCTTGTCCGGATACGTGTTGAGCACGTTGTTGCCGCCGATCGTCAGCGAGTACTTTTCCAGGAAGTTGTAGCTGACATCTGCATCGAAGGTGAACTTCGCGCTGAATAGCTGGCCCGGATAGTCGGTTTCGTCGCGCCAGGTGCCGTAGTAGTGCTGAGTGGCGCTGAACGACCAGCTGCCGCTCGACCAGACTGCCTGCAAGTTCGCGCGGTGGTTCGGCGCCAGGTGCTCGGCATCGACGATCTGGTTGGGGCTGATCGCCGCCGGATCGAAGCCGGTGACCTTCGTGTTGTTGTAGTTGTAGGCAAAGGTCAGGTTGAGACTGCCGTTGCCGACGTCGGCGCGATTCGTCATGACAAGGTCGACGCCTTCGGTGCTCGTGTCCAGCGAGTTCGTAAAGTACTGGACGTTTCCGCCCACACCCACGTTGGCCAGTTCTGGCAGCGCGAGTATGTCTGCAGCCGTTACGGTGAAGACCCGCGAGATGAAGATACGGTCGCGCACATCGATGCGGTACCAGTCCAACGTCGCCGTGAAGTTCGGTGACGGATTGAAGACCAGGCCGGCGCCAAAGTTGTCCGAGTACTCGGGCTTCAGCGGCTGGCCGCCGTAAAACTGGGCCACGGTGCTCGTCACCGGATAGGTGCCGGTCTGAATTGAGTCGCCCGCGATGAAATTCGTGGTCAGCACCTGGGTGTTGTTCTGGCCGGGCGACGGCGCGTGGAAGCCGCTGCCCAGCGTGGCACGAACCGAGAGGCTGTCGATGATCTTGAAGATCCCGTTGAGCTTGTACACGGTGGCGCCGCCGGCAGTCTCGTAGTCCTCGTAGCGCACGGCAGCTCCGGCGCTCAGGCGGCTGGTGAGGTCCGCTTCCGCACCGAGGTAGACCCCGTAGCTGTTCTCGCTGTTGCTGCCAGCGTAGGTCGGGCTCGTGCCACCGTAACCGCTCGCGGACGGGTCTTCAACCGCCGTTTGCGTTTCGCCATTGCAGGTCGCGGGTGTGCAAAGCGCGAACACGCCCGGACTCGTCTGTACGTACAGATCATGCGGCGCCGCGTAGGCGCCGGACCCGTAGGACTGCGGGTCACCCTCGGTCGACTCGTAGGTTTCGCGGCGGAATTCGGCACCGCCGGACAGCGTCACCGGGCTCGCGAAGCCGGCGTCGATATCGTAGGCCAAGTCGAGGTTAACATTGGTCTCCTTCTGGATCAGCTTGCCGAACTCGAAGCTGGTCTGCGATGCCTGACCGAACGACGGGGCGATCGAGTTGTACATGGACAGATCGAGCGAGTTCTCGCTCAGCGAGCCCGACAGGTCATAGCGCAGGCCCGAGCTGGTTGTACCCTTGTAACCGACCGTACCGTACTGCTGTTCGGTCTCGCCCACGAAGCGCGGCGTGAAGCCGGCCGGGTAGATCGAGCTCAACAGGAAAATGTTGGTGTCGTACACGTAGCCGCCGGCCGGGCAGGTCGCGTTGCCCGCCGGGCACTGCGTATTGTAGTAGGGGTGCTGGAAAAACGAGCGCCCACCGATATCGTTAAACGTGCCAAATGTGGTCTCAAACGGCCGGGTGCCCACGAGCGAAGAGCGGAAGTTGAAGCTCTGGTCCGCGTGGTTGAACGCGACGTTTGCAAACAGGTAGATCTCGCTCGAGTCCGAGACTTCGTAGCCCGAGTTCAGCAGGAGCTTGTAGCCGTGGTTGGGCGAGTTTCCAAAGATCTGCGCCGGCAGCGGGTAGTGCGGCAGCTCGCCGGCAAGCGACGGATTTTCATTGGCGAAGGCCACGGCCACCGGGCGCGTGACGCCACGACTGGTCTGCTCATCATCGCTGTATTCGCCCGAGACGTTGACGAAAGCCTTGCCGAAGTGCGCGCCGAAGTTCGCCGCGATCTGGTTACTCTCGCCGTCGCTATGGTCCTGGAACTGGCCATAGCGCGCGACCGCCTCGAAGCCGTCATCGTTGCGCAGGCCAAAGTTGAGCACGCCGGCGATGGCGTCCGAGCCATACTGCGCCGTGGCGCCATCGCGCAGCACCTCAAGGCGGCTGACGCCGATCGACGGAATCGAGCCGATGTCCGACCCGTGCGAGCCGAATGACAGGCCCGTGTCGCCACCGTTGTAGACCTGTACCAGCGCCGAGCGGTTGAAGCGCTTGCCGTTCAGCATCACCAGCACCTGGTCGGAGGGCAGTCCGCGCAACGAAGGTGCCCGCACGAAAGTCGAGGCGTCGGAAATCGTATTCTGGCCGACGAAGAACGACGGCACGAGGTTCCTCACCGTGTCGAGCATATTGGTGGTCGGCTGCGCGGTGATGTCGCTGGCGGAGATGATATCGATCGGCGAAGCCGAGTCGCTGACCGTGCGGTCGACACGCCGCGTGCCGGTAACGATGACCTCAGTCAAGTCGGTGGTTCTAGCAGTGCCGCCGGCCGTCGCGCCAGTGGTCTGTGCCGGGGCCGTGCTTGCGGCCATGGCCAGGATCGCCGAGGTGGCGATTATCAGCTGAGTCTTCATGCAGCGCTCTCCCCCAAAGGCTGTTGCGAAAACACCAACGCCGCCATGCTGCGTTTCGCGGGAGTCTAGGCGGCCGGTAAAGAATTGGCAACACGATTGCCGCTCGGCCGCCGGTGGGCGGGTTCACGCCGTTCACCACGTCGGGCATCTTGAAGGGAAGACGCTGAACGGAGAATTCGCACACAGGCAGCCCTCGCGAGCTCGGCTACTTCGGTGCGTTGCGGTCTGAATTGGTCCGGATTCATCGGCTCCTCGGAGTCGAAGTCGATCACCTGGGGCTGCTCGTTCAGCCGGAACCGGTGCGCGTACCGCTTCTCCTTCGTGTTGAGCGCGTAGTACGCGACGCGCGTGACCCGGTCGCCGTACATCTCGATGGGACGTGCCCGTAGCTTGTCCTCGCCGATGAACGTGAGGCGCTCCGCGGCCGCGAGCCGCGGGCATCGGGGTCGAAGCCGATCAGCGTACGAAGTTTGAACGGCTGGCCCGCTACGTGAGTCGGCCGCCGGTTGCGGTAAAGCGTCTCACGCCGAGCGCGCAGGGGCAGGTGCGCTGACGTATGAAGACCCCGTACCGCGACGGCACCACGCACATCGTACTCGAGCCTTTGGACACCATCGCCCAGCTGGCGGCGCTGGTGCCGCCGCCGCGGGTGCATCTAACGCGGTATCACGGGACGTTCGTTTCGCACGCTGCACTACGAACGGCGGTCACACCGGCGGGCCGCGGGCCGGGGGCGGGCAGCCGGGCCGGCACGGTCGAGAACCCGACGCCGCGGCAGGTGGCCATGACCTGGGCGCGCTAACTGCAGCGGGTACTGGTGTCGAGGCGGGAACCGGGCCCAGGATAGCGGTCCTCGCGGGTTGCGCCTCAGGGCCGTTGGAATCGATGGTAGCGGGCGGCCGCTTTCAGACTAAAGAAACAGTTTCGCGCACCGTGATTCGGCTTTGCATGGACTAGTTGGCTGCGGGCACTGTCAAGGCGCGCGGCGCTTGGGTTCTCGCCGGCGCACTCCCGTACACTGTCGGGCGCTTCACTCGGCGGCAACGGAAAGGCCGTTTGTCCGTACTATCCGCCGCCTCGTCGCCGCAGACCTTACCAGTTGCGCTCGCCCGCAAGATAGTCGATCAGGGCCTCGAGTTCGGGGTCGGAGACGGCACGCGATTTTCTGCGCGCCACTGCGGGCGGCAGCTGCGCGCGCGCAGCACCGGTGCCGGTCGCCCAGTCGCGAATCGACGCCCGATCCATGCCCGCGCCGAGTTCGTCCATGGCATGGCAGCCCGCACAACCCAGCCGTTCGAACGCCGCGCGGGCCGCCGCGTGCCGGTCATCGAGCATCTCGGGAGAATGGACCGGCGAGCGGGCATTGCGCAAAGCGGCAAAGAGCCCTACAAGCAGCACGACGAGCGCGGCCGTCATGGCGGCGAGCAGCCTGGCGCGTGTATCCCGCAACATTGCCGTTACACCCAGTCGAAGATTTCGGAGTGCACGCACGCGGACGGCACGCCGAGCCGCGCGAGGCTGCGCTCCACGTCGCGCGTCATGGGCGTCGGCCCGCAGAGGAAGTACTCCAAGCGCTGCGACGGCGTTTCCAGATGGCGCGCAAGCACTTCCTGTGTCACGAAACCACGCTCGCCATTCCAATCCGCTGGCGGCTCGAGCAACGCGTGCACCACCCGCAGCGACAAGCGCTGCGCGAGTCGCTCGAGCTCCTCGCGAAAGGCGGTGCGCTCCCAGACCCGATTACCGTAGAACAGCAGCAGCGGGCGCCGATCGCCGCGGTCCGCGAGCGTGCGCAGCATCGAGAGGATCGGCGCGATGCCGATCCCGCCCGCGACGAAGACATAGCCCGGCGCATCTGCAAAGCGATCGATGGTGAACGTGCCATAGGGCGCGTCGAGCCAGGCAATTTCGCCACTGCGGACGTCCTTGATCGTCGAAGTAAAGTCACCGAGCTCCTTGATGCTAAGCTCGATGCGCTCGCATTGCGCGGCGCTCGATGCAATGGAGAAGGGATGTTCACGCATCGCGAAGGGCGAGGCACGCAGCGTGAGCCAGGCAAACTGGCCGGGCGCGAAGCGCAGCGGCTGCACCGCTGCCCGGGCGAGCACCAGTGTCCACACGCGCCCATGTTCAGCGCGAACCTCGGCCACTCGATACGGGGCCCGCAAGAGCTGCAATGGGCGCAGCACACGCACGTAGCCGATCAGCGCCAGCCAGAACGCCCCGTAGCCGACCCAGATTGCCCGCTTCCAGAGATTGTCTAGGTAATGGCCAGACCCGAGCAGGTGCCACAGCGCGAGCGCGAAGCCGGTCGTCGCGAGCAGCGCATGCACGACTCGCCAGATGTCGTACTCGAGGCGCAGCGCGCGGCGCGCGAGCGAGAGCGCCGCCGTACCGACAAACAGCATCAGCGCCGCACGCCCCGCGGTCATGTGCCCCGAAGCCACGCGCGGATCCAACGAGCCCAGCGCGGCCGGGTTGTCGGCCCGCACCAGCGCGTAGTGCGCGAGCAGGATCAGCAGCGCGAACACCGCGAGGTAGCGATGGAAGTAGTAGACGATATCGACTCCGAAACGCGCCGTCGCGCGGCGGAAGCGCGCTGTGAGCGCGAACTGCACGCCGAGCATCGCGAGCGACGCATAGCCCAGCCCCATCGCGAAGTCCCAGAGAAATCCGCGTCCCGACGTCGCCTCACCCGGCAGGAGTGCAAACAGCGGCAGCGTGATCGCCGCGACGTAGAGCCCAAGCCACAGTGCCGAAGTCATCGAATGATCGTACGGGATTGGTGCCGGACGCGCATGTGGCTGCGGAAAGTGCGCGCCTTCTCACGCAATGCACTGATGAACAGGCGCCCACAGAACCGATGTCACCGGCAACCATCGAGTGGGAATAGGCCCGTGAAGCGGCAGCGGGCTGGTATTGACTGAGCAGGAACCGGTCGCAGCAATCAGGCGTGGCAAATCTTCCGGAAGCACGACGGCCCTAAGAGACGGGCACCACCGCGTCGGCCTCCGCGACCCGGTCGCGCCCCGCGGCTTTGGCGCGGTAGAGTGCACGGTCCGCGGCGTCCAGCAGCATCTCACCGGTGGTGCCATGCTCGGGAAACATGGCGATACCGGCCGAAATCGTAATGGTTCCCAATGATCGGCCCCGATGCCTCAGATCGAACTGGCTGATGCCGAGCCGCAATACATCGACTCGCTGCCGCACAGCGGCCAGCGGCATCTCCGGCAGGATCAGTGTGAATTCCTCGCCACCGTAGCGGCAGGCAATGTCGCCGCCCCGGATCCGGACATTCAGCAACGCGCCCACCTCGCGCAGGACCTGGTCGCCCGCGTCATGGCCGTAGGCATCGTTGAAATGCTTGAAAAGGTCAAGGTCGAGCATGACGACACCCAGCGCGCCATGACGTCGTTCGGCGCGCTGCACTTCGAGGGCAAGCGCTTCTTCCATGTAGCGCCGGTTGAACAGGCCGGTCAGCGGATCCCGGATTGCTTGATTGCGAAGTGTCTCGCGCAGTCTCAGGTTGGTTAGCGAGAGCGCTGCGTGCTCGGCCATGGCCGTGAGCAGCTGCTCGTTCAATGGCGCCGCGTTGTCCGCCGCTGCTGCCCGGTCTGAACTGTGCCGCAGATGCACCATTCCCAGGACTTCGTGCTGTGCAGTCAGCGGGACACACCGGTAGCTGCCCGGCAGATCGGCCGGGACATGCGCGCATGGCAATGCCGCGCGGGGGTCCCCGATCCGGTCACCCAGGCTGTGCCGCATTGCCCGGCATTCGTCCGGCGCGAAGACGCTTTCGCCGGGACCCAGAACCGGCTCGCCCCAGGTGCTCCGCGCCTCCAGATCGTTGCGGGACGCATCGTAGATGAACAGCACTCCATCAGTACCCGGAAACAGTTCTTGCCCCGCACGAGTGACTGCGCGATAGGCTTCTTGCGACGTGCCGCAAACAAGCATCGAGTCGCTCATCTCCGCGAGCAGGTTGATCTCGCGGTTCCGTTGTTCCAGGTCGAAGGTGCGCTCCCGGACGCGGAGCTCGAGTTGATCGCGCGTGGCGCGCAAGGCCGACTCGGCCTGCTCCAGATCCCTGATCTGGCGCGTCAGCGGCCGGAACACGAGGATCAACAGCGCGGGAAAGAGCAGAGCGCTCAGCAGGGCCGCATCAATAATCGCCTCCACCCACAAGTCCAGGGCACCGTGAGGCAGGACGAGAAAGAGGGTCATGATCCAGAGTTCCGCGGCGAACGCCGACAGCAGCAGGATGATCATCAGACGCATCGGCGAGCGAACTGTCGGGTCGCGCTTGGGGTTGTTCATCGCTCGCTTCGCGGCAAGACCTGCGCGAGCCCGGCGGGGTCTCCCGAATGCCTCACGACGCGCCTGCTGCACGGTCGGTTGTCATTGGTCGCCTGCTTCCCTCATCAGCGTTGAGGCCTGAGCACGTCTTCCTCGCCCTCGAGGCGCGCGACGATGACGGCGCAGGTGGCGTCCGCGAACACATTGACCGCGGTGCGCGCCATGTCGAGCAGCCGGTCCAGTACGAAAAGGACGCCGATGGCCTCGGCCGGCAGGCCGACTGCGGTCAGGATGATGGCGATGCCGACCAGCGATGCCGCCGGGATGCTCGCGATGCCCATCGACGTGATGAGTGCCAGGGTCACGACCGTGAACTGGACGCCAAAGCTCAGGTGCAGGCCGTAGGCCTGCGCGATGAACATCGCCGCCGCACATTCGTACAGCGCACTGCCCGCATGATTGATCGAGGTGCCGAGTGGCAGCACGAAGCTCGTGATGCGCTCCGAGACCCCCGCGCGCTTTTCCACGCATTCGAGACTGAGGGGCAGGGTGGCGGCCGAAGAGGCCGTGGAGAACGCGGTGAGCAGCGCCGGACTCATTGCGGGAAACAACGGCCAGGGATTGACGCGCCCCACCAGGCGGATCAGCAGCGGCAGCGCGATGAAGGCGTAGAGCGCGAGGCCCGCGATCACGCAGGCGCCAAAAACCAGCATCGGCCCCGCCGCATCGAAGCCCGCCTTGGCGACCACGCGGGCCGTCAATGCGAACACGCCGATGGGCGCGAGCCGCATGACGAACTCCGTCATGCGCATCATCACCCGGAAGATGCCCTGCCATAGATCGAGCAATGACTGCCGGTATGGCAGCTCGATGCGCGCCAGAAAGAAGCCGAACAACAGGCAGAAGAATACGACGCCCAGCAGCTTTCCGGAGGTCGCGGCCTCGAGGATATTCGAAGGAACGAAGCCGAGCAGCGTGTCGAATACACTGGCGGAAGCGCGCTCGGTCACACTTGCAGTGACAGATGCCGTATCTGCCTCCAGCGCCAGCATCTTCCCCGCGGGCTCGCCAGCCACGATGCCTGGCTTGATGAAATTGCTGATTGCAAGCGCGATCAGCACGGCGATCAGGGTCGTGACTACGTAGAACGTCAGTGTCTTGAGGCCGAGCCGACCAAGATCGCGGCCGGAGCCGAGGCTCGCAACCCCGGTGATGATCGACGCCATGACCAGCGGCACGATCAGCATCTTCAGCAGATTGATGAAGAGCGTGCCGGCGAAGTCGAAAATCCGCACGACTTCCATGCTGCCGATTCGCGCGTCCGGGCCACAGATCCATCCGATCAGCGCACCGGCGGCCATTGCGATCAGGATCGGCGCAACCGGGATTGCGCGTGATTCCGGTGTCTGGGTCATTGCCACCAGTTCCCCCTCGTTCCCGCCTTCTGATCTAATTGCGCAGCTGATCGATTGTCGGTGAGCGCCCGTCGTCGCGCAATGGCGCGGTCAGACCTGATCGGAGGGCACCCTGCGGTGAATCGCGATGCTGACTGGATGCGCCGCGCGCTTGAACTTGCGGCGCGGGCCGAGGCGGAAGGCGAGGTGCCGGTCGGGGCGCTGGTGGTCCGCGATGAGCAGGTGCTGGGCGAGGGCTGGAACCGGCCGGTGGCGCTGCGCGACCCGACCGCTCATGCGGAGATCCTCGCGCTACGCAATGCGGCGCAGAAAATCGGTGACTATCGCCTCGGTGGCGCGACACTCTACGTCACGCTTGAACCCTGCCCGATGTGCGCCGCGGCCAGCATGCATGCGCGCATCGCACGACTCGTATTCGGCGCCTGGGATCCGCGTCAGGGGGCGGCCGGGAGCGTTTTCAACCTTGTGACGGCACAGGCGATGAATCATCGCGTGGACGCCTTTGGCGGCGTGCTGTCGGAGGAATGCGGCGCGCTGCTCAGGAGGTTTTTCGAGGCTCGCCGCTAGACCCGGGGCCGCTTGTCATCCACTCGAGGATATCCATGTAGGTCTGGACGTTGCGGACGAATCCGACCGGCTCCCAGCCGCGCGCATAGCCGCGGCGGGTCTGCGTGAACCAGCGCTCCTGTGCGAGCAATGGCAGCTTGTCGCGCACTGCGGCCCAGCTATCGGGGTCATGGCCGGCGTTCTGCGCCAGGATGCGTGCATCTTCCAGGTGGCCGTAGCCGATGTTGTAGGCCGCGAGCGTGAACCAGGTCCGGTCAGGCTCCGGTATGCGCTCGGGGATGGTGTCCTTGATCAGCGCCAGATAGCGCGCCGCGCCCAGGATGCTGCTGCGCGGATCGGTGCGGTCCGTGATCCTGACGCGCTGCGCGGTTTCGGCGGTCAGCATCATGAGACCGCGCACGCCGGTCGGCGATACCGCGGTTTCGTCCCAGCGCGACTCCTGATAGCCGATCGCCGCAAGTATGCGCCAGTCGATGCTGGTTTCAGCGGCTGCTTCCTCGAACCAGGCCCGGTACACGGGCAGCCGCTCGCGGACAGCACTGACAAAAGCGGGCGCATCGACGCGCTCGAAGCGGCTCAGCGAACCCTCGTAGCGCGACAGGATTTCGGCGAGTCGGCCGATGGCCTGGAGATCGGTGAAGTAGTGCTCGACCAGTGGCAGGAGGTCGGTGCTGCGCGGTGCCAGAGCCCAGGCGATGGCTTCAGATTCCGCAAGTTTGAATGCGGGGCGCAAGTCTGGATAGAAACGGCGCCCGAGAGTGAACTCGGTCGAATCGGCGACCGTCACATCGGCGGCGCCGTTCGCGACGCGCGCAAACAGTTCCAGTTGGTCGGCGTCATCCACCTCCGTCCAGCGCAACTCCGGCAGGTCCCTGGCAAATCGAGCGAGACTCGCGGCATGTGCCGAATTCCGGATCACGACGATGCGCTTGCCAATCAGGTCGCGCGGTGACGCGGGCAGCGGATCCTGGACGCGATAGACGATGTGCTGGTCAATGTGCTGGTAGACAGGCCCGAACAGCGCATGCTCGCTTCGCGGCTCGCTGATGACGATTCCGGCTGCGGCGACGTGCGCGCGATTGCGCAGCACGTCCTCGAGAGCCGCCGTGCCCGATGTTGCGACTCTCAGCTTCAGCTTGACGCCGAGGCGCCGCGCGAAACCGGCGGCAAGCTCGTACTCGGGTCCCTCCGCGCCGGAGGTTCCCTCGTAATAGGCCATCGGACTGTTGCGCGTAGCGACTTTCAGCGTGCCGAGCAGGCGAATCTGCTCGTAGGTATCCGGCATGCGTGAGCAGGTCCCGATCATCAGCGACATCACGATGATGGCCGGCACGCCGAAGCGGCTGCGAATGTCCCTCCGCCGTCCGCCGGGTTGGGCAGGCTTCGGCTGCATTGTTGTAGAATACCGCCTCCGGTGGTGGCCGCCGTGACGGCTGGCCGGAATCCCATGCGGAGAGGTACCGAAGCGGTCATAACGGCACCGACTCGAAATCGGTTGGGGGCATTACGCCCCACGTGGGTTCGAATCCCACCCTCTCCGCCAGATTGCCGCGGTTGACGACCCCCAGGAGCGACCTTACGATGCCCGGCCCGGCAAGATCGATGGTGGCTCGCGTCGGTTCCTCCGCGACGATCAGTCGTGAATCCCGCCAGGCCCGGAAGGGAGCAACGGTAACGGCGGCATCGGGTGCCGGAGGGGTGCTGGCGCGGGCCGCCTCCACCGGTCATTGTGGAGATCGGAGTCCATGAGCTATCTGGTCCTGGCGCGTAAATGGCGGCCGCGCACATTCTCCGAGCTGGTTGGTCAGGAGCATGTACAGCGGGCGCTGGTCAATGCGCTGGACAGCGGGCGCATTCATCACGCATTCCTGTTTACCGGCACGCGCGGCGTCGGCAAAACGACGATCGCACGTATCCTTGCGAAGTCGCTGAACTGCGAGCGCGGCGTCAGTTCCAAGCCCTGCGGAGAATGCGGCGCCTGCCGCGAAATCGACGAAGGCCGCTTTGTGGACCTGATCGAGGTCGATGCGGCATCACGCACCAAGGTGGAAGACACCCGGGACTTGCTCGATAACGTGCAGTACGCGCCGACGCGCGGCCGATTCAAGGTGTACCTCATCGACGAGGTGCACATGCTGTCGGGCCACTCCTTCAATGCGTTGCTGAAGACGCTCGAAGAGCCGCCGCCGCATGTGAAATTCCTGCTGGCGACGACGGATCCGCAGAAGCTGCCGGTCACCGTGCTGTCGCGCTGCCTGCAGTTCAATCTCAAGCGGTTGCCGGCGCCGCTGATCGCCGCCCGCCTGCAGCACATCATGCAGGCCGAAGGCGTCGCGGCTGAGCCGGCCGCCATCGGCCTGTTGGCGCGAGCCGCTGACGGCAGCGTCCGCGACGCGTTGTCGCTGCTGGACCAGATCCTGGCTTTCGGTGCCGGACGCGTGACCGAGAAGGATACCCGCGCGATGCTCGGCACGGTGGATCGCCAGCAGGTGGTCGGCGTGGTCGAGCTGCTTGCGGCACGCGATGCGCGCGGCCTGCTCGAAAGCATTGCCGCGCTGGACGAGTTCGCGCCCGATTACGGCCAGCTGCTGGACGAGATGGCGACGTTGCTTCAGAAGATCGCATTGCGTCAGGCCATCGCGGACCTGCCGGAAGACGAGATCTATCCGACCGGGATGTTGCAGCGGCTCGCGACGACGATTGCGGCCGAGGATCTGCAGTTGTACTACCAGATGGCGATCCTTGGGCGCCGCGATCTGCCGCTCGCGCCGGATCCGCGAATCGGCGCGGAAATGACATTGCTGCGCATGCTGGCATTCCGGCCGCAGGAGCCAACGACCAGGCGGCAGGCCCCATCCGACGGTGACCGCACCCGGCTGGACGCCGCCGCGCCGAAAGGGCCAACAGCTGCCGCGCCGCCGGTGCCGCAGCCAGGCAACTGGCCGGACATGCTTGCGAGTCTGGATTTGCAGGGAGCGGCCCGCCAGCTGGCCAGTCATTGCCGGCTCCTGGAGCGCTCCGGTAACCGGTTCCGTTTCATGCTCGACGCGCGTGCCGAGACCCTTCGAACGCGCCAGCTGGAGGAACGCTTTTCGCAGGCGCTCGCCCGCGTGACAGGCGCCCCCGTTCGACTCGAGTTCGAAGTCGGCGCGGAGGCGGGCGACACGCCGGCGCGCCGCGAAGAGCAGGCGCGCGATCTTCGTCTTGAAAAGGCCCGGCTGGCACTTGAAAACGATCCCAATGTGCAGGCGATGCGCGATCGTTTCGGCGCCGTCATACAGCCGGAATCAATCAAGCCGGTCGGGTAGAATGCGCTGATGAAGCCGAATATCGGGCAATTGATGCGCCAGGCGCAGCAGCTCCAGGCCAACATGCAGAAGGCGCAAGAGCAGCTGGGCTCTCTTGAAGTGACGGGCGAAGCCGGTGGCGGCCTGGTAAAGGTCGTCATGAACGGCCGGCACGAAGTGCGTCGCGTGCACATCGACCCGGCCGCTGCCGCCGATGACCGCGAACTGCTCGAAGACATGATCGCCGCGGCCTGCAACGACGCGGCGCGACGTGTTGCGGAAGCCACGCAGGCGCGTATGGCGGACGCCATGGGCGGCATGCAGCTTCCGCCCGGCATGAAACTGCCGCTCTAGATTGCCACTGTGAATTATTCCCCCGGACTGGCCCGACTGATCGAGGCGCTGCGGGTGCTGCCGGGCGTCGGCCCGAAGTCCGCCCAGCGCATGGCTTTTCACCTGCTGGAGCGAAACCGCGACGGCGCCCTTGCGCTGGCGAATGCGCTTGAAGAAGCGACCTCGCGGATCGTGCATTGCAAGCGCTGCCGGATGCTGACGGAAAGCGAGTTGTGCGAAATCTGCTCGGGGTCCCGTCGCGACCCCGCATCGCTGTGTGTCGTCGAGTCACCCGCCGACGTCGTTGCGGTCGAGCAGTCGGGCGGCTACCGCGGCCGCTATTTCGTGCTGATGGGCCACCTCTCGCCGCTGGATGGCGTCGGGCCGGAGCAGCTCGGTATCGGGCAACTCGAGAAGCTTCTCGATGAGGGTGAAGTGCGGGAAGTCATTCTCGCCACCAATCCGACCGTGGAAGGCGAGGCGACCGCGCACTTCATCGGCGAACTGGTGCTGCGTCGCGGGATCCGCGCGTCGCGAATCGCGCACGGCGTTCCGGTCGGCGGGGAACTCGAATATGTCGACGGCGGCACGCTGGCACATGCGCTGGCAGGGCGTCAGCTCATCGCCTGAGCTGAGGATCCCGGCGCAACATTTGCTCGGCCAGGCCGACCAGCTGGCGGTAGCTCGCCAGGCGCCGCGCCGCGATCTCCCCTGCGCTCGTCGCTGCGGCCACAGCACAGCCCGGTTCGCGCAGGTGCATGCAGTCCCTGAATCGGCAATTCACGGCCATCCTGGCGATTTCGCGGAAACCACCCGCAATCGCGCGCGGCGGCGGCAGTGGCGGCGCAAAATCACGCACGCCGGGTGAATCGATCAGGTCGCCTCCCGCGGGCAGCTGATAGAGCGATGTGACCGAGGTCGTGTGTTTGCCGGTCTCGGCGGCTTGCGAAATCTCCTGCACGGTTGCTTCGACACCCGGCACGAGCGCATTGATCAACGAGCTCTTGCCGACGCCGGACTGCCCGACCAGCACGCTGATTTCGCCCCGCAGCCGCAGCGCAAGCTCCGAAACCCCGCCTGGCACCCGTTTGCTGGCCCAGATCCCCGGATAGCCGATTGCGGTATAGCAGTCGAGCGCTTCGCTGAGGATCGCGCTCGCCGAAGGCAGGTCGCTCTTGTTGGCCACGACGCAGGCTTTCAGCCCGGCCCATTCCGCAGCCGCGAGATAGCGGTCGCAAAGTCCGAGATCCGGCGCCGGCAGCGGTGCGATCACCGATACGAGCTGGGTCAGGTTCGCCGCGACGATTTCGGGCTTTCCGCGCGAGTTCATTCGGGCGAGCTCGGTCCGGCGTGGACCGATTTCGGTGATCAGTCCGGCTGCACCCTCGGTATCGGCGGCGATCCAGCGCACATGGTCGCCACAAACGACCGACAGGCGCCGACCCTGCATCCTGCAGTGTATTCGACGACGCGCGACGTCCTCGATGACGGCATCGCGTCCGTGACTGGAAACGACGCGCCCTTCGTGGATGGCCGGCGTCTGCGAAGTCAGGCTCATCCGGATGACCGCGCCTCGAGCCGGCCGATGCGATCGGTCGCCGGCGGGTGGGTGGCGTGAAACGCCGTGTATACCGGGTCCGGTGTCAGGGTCGTCGCATTGTCGCGGTAGAGCTTCACGAGCGCGCTCGAAAGCGCCGCTGCGTTCGCGTGCATTGCCGCATAGGCATCGGCCGCATATTCGTGCCGCCGCGACAACCAGGCGGCCAGTGGGCCGGCGGGCAGCAGGAATACCGGCGCCGTGAGGATAAACAGCAGCAGCAAGGTATGCGGGCCGCCGTCCGCGACGCCGAGCGAAGTCTGGAACCACCGCTCGCCGGCCAGCCATGCCAGCAGTGCAAACCCGGCGAATGAAGCGACCAGTGACCAGACGATGCGCCAGGCGACATGGCGCAATCGGAAGTGCCCTAACTCGTGGGCCAGCACCGCCTCCACCTCGCCGCGTTCCAGTGCCTCCAGCAGCGTGTCGAAGAACACAATGCGTTTGTTCCTGCCAAGCCCCGTGAAATAGGCATTGCCGTGCGTGCTACGCCTCGATCCATCCATGACGAAGACGCCGCGTGGCTCAAAACCGCAGCGCCGCGCGAGTTCGATCACTCCCTTGCGCAGGTCTCCATCCGGCAACTCGTGGAACTTGTTGAATAGCGGCGCGATGAGGCGGGGCCAGGCCCAGCTCATCAGCAATGAAGATGCGGCCCAGGCCAACCAGGCCCACCACCACCAGTCGCCACCCGCGCGTCCGAACAGCCAGAGCAACAGCGCCACCAGCGGGCCGAGGATCAGCGCGGAGATCGCCAGCCCCTTCAGGTGGTCCGCTGCAAACAGCAAAGGTGTCGTGCGGTTGAAGCCAAAGCGCGCCTCGATCCGGAATGTCCGCCAGACGCCGAAGGGCAGGTCGAGGATCGCGAGCGCAAGCGCCACGGCGCCGATGACGGCAACACCGCGCCAGAGACCGGACAATCCGCTTGCGGCGATTGCGGAATCGATCGATGCAATGCCGCCACCGACCGTGAACAGCAGCAACAGACCTGCCTCGACAACGGTATGCCACCGGGAAAATCTCGCGAGGGCCATGGTGTAGTCGGCTGCCTTTTCATGCTGTGCGGTCGAGATCGCTGCCGCGAATGGAGCGGGAATCCGTTCGCGACCGGCGGCAACCGCCCGGATCTGGCGGCCGAGCAGCCACAATCGCAGCGCAAGACCGGCGGCGAGCAGGGCGACGAACAGGATCGTAAAGGGATGCATGGCGTGCGGCAGGTTGGGACTCTAGCCTCTGCTAAGATCAGCGGCAACATGACCCGCGCCGACTGCCTTATCTGGATCGATCTTGAGATGACCGGACTGGTGCCGGATACGGATCGCATCATCGAGATCGCGACAGTCGTCACCGACGCCGATCTCGAAGTGCTGGCCGAGGGGCCGGTCATCGCGGTGCGCCAGTCCGAGACGGCATTGGCGGCAATGGATGCATGGAACACGCGCACGCACGGTGCTTCCGGGCTGATCGGACGCGTGCGGGCGAGCAATCTCGATGAAGCGGCGGCCGAGCGCGCGACGATTGCGTTCCTGGCCCAGCATGCGGATGCCGGCCGCTCGCCGATGTGCGGCAATGGCATCTGCCAGGACCGGCGCTTTCTTGCGCGCTGGATGCCCGCCCTCGAGCGTTATTTTCATTACCGCAACATCGATGTCAGCACGCTCAAGGAGCTCGCGCGGCGCTGGGCGCCCGAAGTTCTCGCGGGCGTCGAGAAGGAATCGAAGCACGCGGCGCTCGCGGACGTGCACGAATCCATCGCTGAGCTGCGCCACTATCGCCGCCTGCTGATGGCAGCGCCCTGGAATGCGCCGCGCGCGCCTGGCCCATGAGCGAGTCGCCGCTGCGCTGGCACCGCGGCGGATGCCATTGCGGTGACGTGAAATTCGAGGTCAGTGCGCCCGGCGACCTCGAAGTCCTCGATTGCAATTGCTCGATGTGCGCGCGCAGCGCCTACCTGCACCTGATCGTGCGCGCCGAAGATTTCCGCCTGCTCGCGGGGTCGGATGCGCTGACGGAATATCGTTTTGGCACCGGGACGGCGCGTCACCTGTTTTGCAGCCGCTGCGGCGTCAAGTCCTTCTATGTCCCGCGCTCGCATCCTGACGGCTACAGCGTCAACGCGCGCTGCCTGGACCCTGCATCGATTACCTCAATGCGAATCCGTCCTTACGATGGACGCAACTGGGAATCGGCCCGCGCAGCCTTCGACGCTTCCTAGCGGGGCGGACGGGGTCCCGAGCGAGCGAATAAAGATCGGCTGAGCGAGCGAGGGAGCCCCGGCCGCCCCGCGCTCAAGCTTTCTTCGTTTCCCCACCGCTCGCCAGGAACAGCCAGGTCTCGACGACGGTGTCCGGGTTCAGCGAAATGCTGTCGATGCCCTGGTCAACGAGCCAGCGCGCGAGATCCGGGTGATCGGACGGGCCCTGGCCGCAGATGCCGATGTACTTGCCCGCGTCGCGGCATGCGCGGATCGCCATGGTAAGCAGGGCCTTGACGGCCTCATCGCGTTCGTCGAACAGGCCCGCAATGATCGCCGAATCCCGGTCGATACCGAGCGTGAGCTGCGTCATGTCATTTGAACCGATCGACATGCCGTCGAAATGCTCCAGGTATTGCGCCGCGAGCAGCGCATTGGTCGGCAATTCGCACATCATGATCACTTTCAGACCGTTCTCGCCACGCCGAAGACCATTGCTCGCCAGCAGCTCCACGACCCGTCGGCCTTCGTCCACGGTGCGCACGAACGGGACCATGACCTGCACATTGACGAGGCCCATCTCCTCGCGCACGCGCCGAAGTGCCCTGCATTCGAGCTCGAAACAGGGTCTGAATGACTTGTCAGTGAAGCGCGAGGCACCGCGGAAGCCGAGCATCGGATTTTCCTCGTGCGGCTCGTACTCCCGCCCGCCCAGCAGGTTGGCATATTCATTCGACTTGAAATCGGATAGCCGCACGATCACCGGCTGGGGGGCGAAGGCGGCAGCGATGCAGGCGATGCCTTCGGAGAGCTTTTCGACAAAGAACTCGACCGGATTTTCGTAGCCGGCCATTTGCCAGCGGATCTGGTCCTGCAGCCCGCGATCGAGACTGTCGAAGTCGAGCAGCGCGCGCGGATGCACGCCGATCATCCGGTTGACGATGAATTCCAGGCGTGCGAGCCCGACGCCATGATTCGGGATCGATGCGAAGTCGAAGGCACGGTCCGGATTGCCTACATTCATCATGATCCGGACCGGCGGCGACGGCAGTGCGTCGAGTTCGATCTGCTGCTGTTCGAAATCGAGCCGCCCTTCGTAGACGACGCCGGTGTCGCCTTCGGCACAGGATACGGTGACGGGCTGGCCCTCGGCGATCGCCAGCGTTGCATTGGCACAACCGACCACGGCCGGTATCCCCAGTTCGCGCGCAATGATGGCGGCATGGCAGGTTCGGCCGCCACGGTTCGTCACGATGGCCGAGGCCCGCTTCATGACCGGCTCCCAATCGGGATCGGTCATGTCGGAAACCAGCACGTCGCCGGGCTGTACGCGCGACATCTCCCGGACACTCGCGATGACCCGCGCCGGCCCCGCGCCGATGCGCTGACCGATCGCACGGCCGCTGGTGAGCGCACGGGAGCGGGTCTTCAGCGTGTAGCGCTGGATCGAGCGTCCGGAGCGGCTCTGGACCGTCTCGGGACGGGCCTGCAGCACGAAGATCTGGCCGGTCTCGCCGTCCTTTCCCCATTCGATGTCCATCGGGCAGCCGTAGTGGCTCTCGATGACCAGTGCCTGTCGCGCCAGTTCCTGCACGTCTGCATCGCTCAGGCAAAACCGCGTGCGGTCCTCGGGCGCGACATCCATTGTCTCGACCCAGCGACCGGCGGAGGGACTGCGGGCGTAGATCATCTTCGACGCCTTGGAGCCGAGATTGCGGCGGATGATCGCGCGCTTGCCGGCACGCAATGCAGGCTTGAAGACATAGAACTCGTCCGGATTGACCGAACCTTGCACGACCATTTCGCCAAGACCCCAGGAAGCAGTGATCAGCACGACCTCCCGGAAACCTGACTCGGTATCGAGCGTGAAAACCACGCCGCTGGCGCCCAGGTCGCTGCGAATCATGTGCTGCACGCCGACCGAGATCGCAACCTGGCCGTGATCGAAGCCCTGATGCACGCGATAGGCGATGGCGCGGTCGTTGTAAAGCGATGCAAAGACCTGGTGCATTGCCGCGAGCACGGCCGGTGCGCCACGCACATTCAGGATCGTTTCCTGCTGGCCGGCAAATGAAGCCCCCGGCAGGTCCTCGGCCGTCGCCGAGGAACGCACGGCGACCGCGGTCGCGCCGGCGCCGCTGAGCGATTCGAAGGCCGCCACGACCTCCTGCTGGAGACGGGCCGGGAACGGTGTCTCGAGAATCAGGTTGCGGATGCGCGTACCCGTATCAGCAAGCCGCCCGACATCGTCGACATTCAGCCCTTCAAGCAGGGCGCTGATACGGCTGTCGAGGCCGTCCTGGGCGAGGAAATCGCGAAATGCCTGCGCGGTGGTCGCGAAACCGTCCGGAACCCTGACGCCGGTCTGGCCGAGCTTGCCGATCATTTCGCCAAGCGATGCGTTCTTTCCGCCGACGATGCCGACGTCAGCCGAGCGCAGGCTTGCGAAGGGTCGCGTGTATAAGGTCAAGCCCGATCCTCGCGTTACTGGCACCTGATACGATCACCGTCACAGCCACTCACGCCGCGCGGCCGGCAAGCCCACGGAAGAAACCGTCATGAAACAACGACGAACTGTCTTCTTCGTGTCTGACCAGACGGGCGTGACTGCCGAGACCATGGGGCACAGTTTGCTGACGCAGTTCGACGGCCTGGAATTCAGGCCGATCACTTTGCCATTCATCACCACGATTGACAAGGCGCGGGAAGCGGTCGCCAAGATCGATGAGGCCGCACGCGAAGAAGGTGTGCGACCGGTCGTTTTTGCGACCTTCGTCAACAACAACGTGCGCGACGCCGTGCGGCGCGCCGATTGCGTCTTCCTGGATTTCTTTGCGGCATTCCTGGATCCGCTTGAACAGGAGTTCGGGCAGCAATCGGCTCACGTGCTCGGTCGCGCGCATGGCATGACCGATCTTACAGCCTATACATTGAGGATCAATGCGACGAACTTTGCGCTCGCCAATGACGACGGTGCGCAGACGCATGATTACGACCGCGCCGATGTGATCCTGCTCGGAGTTTCGCGGTCGGGCAAGACCCCGACCTGCGTATACGTGGCCCTGCAGTACGCCACGTATGCAGCCAATTATCCGCTGACCGAGGAGGATCTTGACCTCGGCCGGCTCCCGGCCCCCGTCGAGCCGCATCGCCGCAAGCTGTTCGGGCTGACGATACAGCCGGATCGGCTGCACCAGATCCGCCAGGAGCGGCGACCGAACAGCCGTTACGCTTCGCTGCAGCAGTGTGCGTATGAAGTGCGCGCCGCCCAACAATTGTACGAGCGTCACGGAATTCCGTTCCTGGACACGACCGATTGCTCGATTGAGGAAATCGCGGCCCGTCTGCTGGAGCGCATGTCGATCCCCCGTCGCGTGCGTCCGTGACGCGAATCGTGACAAACAGCACGATTCGCGCGGGAAAGGGGCAAATAAGCGTGTGATATAGTCAAATCCATGATTTCGGATCACCTCTGCGCGGTTTCCTGGCGTGCCAGGCCGCGGTCATTCGTCAGCCTGATGACGCTGTATGAAAGCAACTTCATACGCTTCGGCTGGCTGGTCCCGGACCTGCGGCAACTGTCCGGCTCCATGCAATCGGTCGTGGCAGGAGAACCGGCCCTTGAGTTGTGTGTCGTCGAGCAAAGTCGCTACACGACGACACTCGCCATGTCCTACCTGTTCGCCGATTTCGGCGGTCAGCAACGTGATCCCGAACTTGAAATCCGCGTCTACCACGATGCGCGGCTTGCCGAGGCGCGCACCAGGTCCGTCGAGCCGGCACACCCGCAACTTCGGAGACTGGCCGCATCGATTCCGCGCGAGAATGACAGGCGCTGGTCCTGCAACATGCTTTTGAACAAGTGGCTGGAGTATTGCGCCTTCACCGGTCACCGGTTTGCGCTGCCGCCGGCCTGATCCAGGTCCATGCGCATGGCTGTCACTCTTCCCGAAAAATGGTCGCAGCTGAAGCTGCCAACGATCGGAAAGCCCGATCCGCTGGAAGAGCAGCGTTTGCTGAAGCTCTTCTGGAATCGTGCTGAACTCAAGAAGGAACTGCAGGAGCTGGATGATCAGCTTCACAACCTGCGCAATAAACTGAAGCAGCAGGAGAACGCCAATGGGCGCCTGCAACAGCAGCTCGAGCAACTGGAAGTCCTGCTGGGCAATCCCGAGCGCGGTCACGATGCGCTCGTGCACTTCGGTCTGAAGTCGCTGTGGCGTGCCTGTCGCGAACAGCTCGAGACCTTCGCGGCGGACCTCAAGCGCCAGAAGCAGGACCGTGAACGCAAGAAGCAGCTCGAGGAGTTCCAGCAGGATCGCTCTGAGCGCCTCAAGATCGCGGACGAGCGCCTGCGCCAGGCTCAGGAAATAGTCGACGCCGAGCGCGCGCGCCTGCGCCAGGGCGAGGATCGCATCGCGAATCTGAAGGGATTCTGGAACTACTTCCGGCGCCGCGGGCTTGCGGCGGAGATCCCGGCGCAGCGCCAGCGCTGCTTGGTTGCGGAGAAGCAACTCGAAGACATGCGTGAGGCGCATCGCACGATAGAGAAGGAACCGTGGCCGGAGTTTCCGGGCCTGACCATCGAAGGCCGCAGAATCGTCAACCTCGCGGTGATCGCGTATGCGCAGATTCTCTATTCGCGCCTGGCGGTTTCGGGCCTCGCGCTGGATTCAAGGCTCGCAAACAATCGCAGCGTCGAAAGCGCAAAACACGGCAATCTGGAGTCCTGCCTGGCCCGGCAGAAAGAAATCGTGAGCGCGCTCGCGCAGGTCAAGTCGCTGGATGGCATCATGGCCGAGGTCAAGAAGCGCACCGACAAGATGGCTGCGAGTGCCACCTGGCGCTCGGCGAATGAGACCGTTCCGCAGCCCGCCTCGCTGTCACCCGCGGCCAGCGGCGGCGTGCCGGACGCCAATGTCCTCGTAGACGACTACTGGGACGTCTACAAGGTCCTGCTGCGCTAGGACGCCCGGAAAAAGGG
>Ga0209798_10000412_pt1 | contig 25425 bp, 22 predicted proteins | sample DOMMetBare3Fresh_FD_187475 | JGI IMG/M metagenome (GOLD analysis project Ga0209798, IMG submission 187475) | Wetland sediment microbial communities from St. Louis River estuary, USA, under dissolved organic matter induced mercury methylation -... | ecosystem: Environmental > Aquatic >... | reverse complement strand
TAACCCATTGAGATATTATACTGAATACCTTCATTAGAAAAAGGTAAACCTAAATTAACCTTATCTGTTTTCTCCAGTTGACTGATGTATGATACACCTGCAGAAGCAGCAAACTTTTTGATTAACTGTGTTGCAATTATTCCTACCTGAACGCCTGAATTATCACCATCTAAATTTAACTCCTGGTAAACTAACGGGTTTGTTGACCAGGCTGCTGCTGCAAATGCAGCTGCACGAAAATGTTTATGCACCTCATCGTTACTGTAGAATCTGTACTTTGAATACAACCTTACACTTTCAAATTTTACTGCATCCTGAAAAAACATATTGGAAAAACTACCTGATGCTGCTACCATCAGTTTTTTATTAATGCCAAGCTGCACCTCTGGCATAATGCGCCATTCTCTTTCATTACTGTGATACGAACGCATTGTTTTCGTTGAAAGTTTTGCTACAAGCGCCTTACCCGGAATATTTGATGCCGGATTTGTAAATACATACAATTCCTGGCTTGAAACATTTGAGGCAAATGAAAACAATAAGCTGATTAGAAATAATCGTTGCATAAACAAAAACAGGGAAGATTTTTGTCTTCCCTGCTATTTAAATGGTTACATGATAAATACGTGTGCCTTTCGCTTCGCCCGTTTTAAAACTTTCAGCTTTTGTGAGAGAAGCAAAACGTTTATACTCTTTTAAAGAAATAAAATTCTTATCAATAATGGTAATTGTTTGTTCACCATTCAATACCTGATCTTTTACATTCACAAAATAAAACTGTTTGCCATCAAGGGTTATTGCTTTTTCGTTTTGAATATTTTCATTTGTGAAAACAGCCACAACCTTTAATCTGGCTACAGAAAATCCGGCATCTTCCACCTTTTTTCTTATCTGATCAAAATTTATTTCAGCTTCTGATTTAAATGTAATTAAGAACGAAGAATTCGGAATATCTGATTCAACTTTTTCTATAAATGAAAGCGTTTTCAATGCTTTGTTAATTGCATTACTGCACATAGCACAGGTTAGTCCGCTTGCCTGTAAAGTAGCCGATTTAATTTGAGCAGATACCGATATACTGATGATTAAAAAAACAACTGTCAACCACTTTTTCATTCTCTGTTTTTTAAGTTAAAAATAATACTGCTGCTGTCTTTAACAACAGCAGTATTTTTCATTATTTATGATGTGTGCATGCACCTTCTTTTCCGATGCAGCAATCTTTTTTTGCAACAGTTCCTTCTTTTTTGCAACAACCTTCGCCTTTTTCACACTTCATATCTGCACAGCAACCGCCTTCCTTTCCACAGGTTCCGTTTGCACAACAATCTGATTTGCCCTCTGTTTTTTTGCAGCAATCTTTATCTCCTGTGCATTTACCATCTTTCATACAACATGCTTTTGCTTCTTTAGAAACACCTGCAGTTTTACGATCATACTGGCAGCACTCATGTAAATTGGAATACGCTTCATCGTTGGCGTCGAACTTATCATTATCATAACCTGCATTGGCAACTTCTTTTTGTATTTTTTCAACGGTTGTTTTTGCAGCAGCATACTTTACAACAAGCATTTTACTGTCTTCATTCCAACTTGCATAGGATGCTCCGCTTTTCTTAGCTGCACCTTCAATGGTTTTCTTGCACATACCACAATTACCCCATACTTTAAATGTTGAGGTTTTCAGAGTTGTTTTAGTTTGTGCATGTGTAATGGTTGTAAATAAAAACAGGCATGCAGCAATAATTTGAATAGATTTCATTTTTATGTTTTTTAAATTATATAATGATTGAATTCCTGCTTAGAAAGCAGAAAAAGAAAAAACAAATATCTGAACTAAATACGAAAAGTATTCACATCCCTGTACACTTTATTGAATGCTTTTGGAGGAGGGGATGTATAATTAATAATGGGAATTACAGAAACACCTTGTTCAGCTTCGTTTAATAAAACAAATCTTTGCGGTTGAACTGAACTGAGAGATGCCAATTCAAAAGACCAGGACGATGACTGATGTGTATCACTGAGCTTTATTGATTTCATTTCATCTTTACAGCAATGGTTTTCGGTTTTATCCATTCCGCATTTATTGCAGGAACCATCGTTATGATCTTTTTCATGAATAAATGAAACAGAAGAAACCTTTCCCATACAATAATGGATATTCATTATTACCCCGCTTGTAACAACAAGATAAAATACAGCCAGAACTGTTATGAAAATTTTCTTCAACATCAGTTTACAAAGTTATAAAAAAACCGGGCATTACCTACTACCCATCAGTTAACAAACCCCCAAAAAATACCTAAACGAATAAAAAAACCAGGTGTGGGCTGATTAGGTGTGGCGTAATTGTTATTTACAAATCCAAAAGATGGACTGGTTTGTACGGTATTAAGATTTTCTGCACGGATAAAAATGGCCATACTTCTGATTCTGAAATGAAGATAAGCAGCAATATCGGGCAGGTTTTTAATAGTTTCTGTATTTTGTAAAAAGAACTGCCCAAGTACAGGTGAAAATCCATCTGCCTTATAAGCTGTATGATAACGTACTTCTACACCGGTACTTAAATTAAGCGTTTTAAAAAACTTTCCTTCAAATGCAAAACGGTTTCTTGTAAAAACAAGCGGCAGGTTTACCGGTGCATTAGCAGTTGATTGCTGCACATAAATCTCAGTATACCAGTTCCAGTGTTTTTTTAATTTAAATTGCTTTTGAAGCTGCAGTTGTAATACATTAAAAAGAGTTGCATCCTGATCAGCCTGTGTATAATTTTTAAAATAAATAAAGTTGGCGGCCAGAAAATAATTTGCACTCAATAATAAACGTTGCTGTGGCAATTCATAAATAACCGATGCAATGGTTGTATTTTCTTTAATGAAATTAGTATTACCAATATTGAACCGTTTAAAATTACTGAGATCATCATGTATGAATGAAGGCGATCGGTTTACATTATCAAATCCAAGGGTTAAATAACCCAGCTTTTGGCCTATCAATCGTTTTAATGATGCATGTATATTATAATCGGCACTGTTTAAACCAGCCAGGTAAAAAGTACCTGCCAGTTCCATATCCCATTTTTTATTTTTTGTCCGGTTACGGTATTCTCCAATGAGATAAAGATTATTATAGCTGGGTTCATTGGTTCCAAAATCAGCTTTCAGCATTTGATAGCCGGCACCTGCTTTAATAAACTGCTGCTGATTTTTAATATCAGGGAATGAAAACACAGCCACTTCATTTTTGAACGATTGCCAGTAATCTTTTAAACCAAATGTTGAAGGCAGGTTTGAAAGTTGATATAGTTTGCTATAACCCTCCGCATCTACCCTGGTATCATTATATTGAAAAGTATATTTTGTGAATTGCAATGTATGTTGAAAACGAAACCTTGGGTAAAACAAATAAACCACACTTGAATCGGTAGTTACAGAATCTTTTTTACCCAGGTCGTAATGATGACGTAACAGGTAAGTTGACTGATTATATTTATTTCCGGAATAAATGACATTGCTTAAAAAAGATTGCTGTTCAAATGCTGAACCTCCCAGGTTTGTAGGAATATTAAAGCGTTCTTTAAAAGCCGGTAAGCTATCCATAAAACGCAAACTTTTTATTCCGCCATTTTCAGTAGCACCTATTTTACTGCCTGCAAGTATGATGTAAGCGGTATATCTTCTTTTGGGCGATGTATACCAGGAATTGATTAAATAATTGCTGTGATTGTTTTTCTGGTTTTTAAATACACCCGGTGAATTGATGAGATTATAAGTAAAAGAAAAATTCCAGTTGTATCGAATGTTCTGCGTATGAAATACACCAATGTTTTGTTCAGCCTTTGTTCCCAGCACATAGGTAAGTTGTGAGTACGGACGGGTTGTATTATAAAACTTTGCCTGTGCCACATCAGGTATATAAGCATCATACGCATGAAAGCCATGGTCCCAACCGGGTTTCATATTGGGTGAAAACAAAAGCGATCTTGTAGCAGAACCGGTATTACCTAAAAAAATGCTGGTCCATTTTACAGGCCATCGTTTACTGAAATCATTAACAGTTGAATCAAGAAAATAAAACCGGGCAGTGTCTAAATATCGGTAAGCTATGGTTGCAGAATCTTCAAAACCTGTACGGTGAAGTAATGAATCTTTAAACGGACCACCTCCACCTCCTCTCATTTGATTACCTCCCATAAAGCCCCCGGGAATATTCTGCATCAGATTACGGCCACCAGTTGGCCTTTGTGCCAACAAAAAATTTGCAGTAAATAAAAAAAATATGAAACAGGTTAAACGGGCCATATAAAAAAACGGGCCAGTAAAGCCCGTGTAAAAATAAATGAATTGAAATTGTGCAACGATAAAAAGGTCTTAAAGTTCAATAATCAACTGTTTTACTATTGCAGTCATCTTTGGTTCTGCATGTTTTGCAGCTTCCAGCACTTCTTCATGTGTAATTTTATTTTCTGTTTCACGAATACCCACATCTGTAATTACACTCATTCCAAACACATCTAAACCCATATGTACTGCAACAATTACTTCAGGAACAGTACTCATGCCTACTGCATCGCCTCCTAAAATATGGATCATCTTGTATTCACTTCGGGTTTCAAACGTAGGACCGGTTACTGCACAATACACACCTTCTTTCACATCAATATTTAATTTGGCTGCAATACTTTTCGCTTTTCCAATCAAATCTTTTTTATACGGTTCACTCATATCAGGAAAGCGTGGACCAAATTCTTTAATATTTTTTCCAATTAAAGGGTTTACTGTAAACTGGCTTATATGATCTTTAATAATCATTAAATCTCCTACTTCATACAATTCATTTACACCACCGGCCGCATTACTGATGACAAGTGTTTTCATACCCAGGTATTTCATTACACGGATAGGAAACACAACTTCTTCAATAGAATAACCTTCATAAAAATGAAAGCGGCCTGCCATTACTACTACTTTTTTTGTACCCAATGTACCAAATACCAACTTGCCTGTATGGCCTTCTACTGTTGAAACAGGAAAATGCGGAATTTCTGTATAGCTGATTTCTTTTTCAATGTTCATTTCTGCAGTAAAATGCCCAAGGCCGCTGCCCAGCACTACACCGATGGTTGATTCTTCCTGATAATGATTACGGATAAAGGCAACCGTTTCGTTAATCTTCTTTAATGTATCGCTCATTGGTTTTAATTAAGTGGGCAAATATATTGTTTTTATAAAGTATAACGGACAAATGAAGTCTTTGATTCATCAGTAAGCAAGCGATACCAAACCGGATGTTTCAATACATCTGTATAAGAGATCCATACCCCATTGATTTTAATCAGTTCATAGACCAGTCGTATACCATGACTATAATCCACATACCAGTTTACATGACCTGTATAAACAGGTTGAATAGGTTTTCCATTCAATTGATGCCAGCCATAGATGGCCACTTTATTTTGTTTGGAAGGAAGGTTTAACTGATCTGTTATAATCACATCTTTTTTGATCCCTGCAATTAAACCCTTTTGTTGCTTACGTTGTCCTTCAATGATTAAATGGTGCTGGTACATGGTGGGTGTGCTGTCACGGAAAGCATACATTGGTACAGGTTCTGATTTTACAACAGCGGCTTTATAAATTTCATCTACCATTTTTTTTGTTGGGAGAAAACAATGAAAACTGTCGGCAATTAATTGTGCAGCCATTGGTGTCATCGGAATCCTTGCCCAATCAGCATTGTTACCGATGCTTAAATAATCAGCAGTTACATAAATTGTTGCCTTGATGGTTTTACCTGTTGATGAATCAATGATTGAAAGATGAACTGCAATCATTTTCTTTATGAAAGATGGAAAATTGCCTGATAAGATTTCCTGTACTGCCAATGAATCTCTTTGTTTCCAGTTCATGGCTGCTGCCTTTTTATAAAATGCAGATCCGCTAATTGCATTTTTGTTTGATTGCGGAACCAATAATTGCATACCTGTTTTGCAGGAAAGAAGCAACATGATATAACATGAAAAAGTAAACCTGATCATAATGGAAAGATAGAAAAAGCCGATTAAAGAAAGGAAAGATGAAGAGTGCGACCACGCAGCCATTTCGTTGCGTGGCAAGTGCAACAGGCGATACCCGCCCGTACCGAACGTTGATAAAATAAAATTTGCTTTATTAAAAAGTACGTTCGGGCGGGCTATGAAAAACAAAAGCCGGTAACCAAAAACATCCAATTTCAAACTTCAAACTATTATCGTCTTTCGCTTATCTTCGCCGAAATTTTTTGTATTATGAATCTTCACGAATACCAGGCCAAGGAATTACTGAAAAAATACAATGTTCCCGTGCAGGAAGGTTTTGCATGCAGTACTGTACACGATGCAGAAGAAGCTTACCGCCAGATAAAAAACCAGAGCGGCAGTAGCTTTGCCGTGGTAAAAGCACAGATACATGCCGGCGGCCGGGGTAAAGGCACCGTGAAAGAAACCGGAATGAATGGTGTGAAAGTGGCAAAAAACCTGGAGCAGGTTACTGAATTTGCAAAAGGTATTCTGGGTGGTACATTGGTAACAATACAAACAGGTCCTGCAGGAAAATTGGTGAGCAAGATTCTGGTAGCACAGGATATGTATTACGATGGGCCAAGCGAACGAAAAGAATTTTATCTCTCCATATTACTGGATCGTACAAAAAAACAAAATGTGATTATGTACAGTACCGAAGGCGGTATGAACATTGAAGATGTGGCACATAACACTCCTGAAAAAATATTTAAAGAATGGGTACATCCGGCAGGTGGCTTACAGGGTTTCCAGGCAAGAAAGATTGCTTTCAATTTGGGTTTAAGTGGTGAAGCATTTAAGAACTGTGTAAAGTTTGTAACCAATTTGTATAACGCTTATGTAGGATTGGATTGTGGTATGCTAGAAATTAATCCATTGTTTAAAGCAGCAGATAATAAAATTATTGCTGTTGATTGCAAGATGAATGTAGATGATAATGCATTGATGCGTCATCCGGAAATTGCAAGCATGAGAGATGTTACCGAAGAAGATCCTACAGAAGTGGAAGCTGGTAATCATAACCTCAACTTTATAAAATTAGATGGCAATGTGGGTTGTATGGTAAATGGTGCCGGACTTGCCATGGCTACCATGGATATGATTCAGTTGAGTGGCGGACAACCAGCTAATTTCCTTGATGTGGGCGGCACTGCCAATGCACAAACTGTTGAAGCAGGTTTTAAAATTATTTTAAAAGACCCGAGTGTAAAGGCCATTCTCATTAACATTTTTGGTGGTATTGTACGTTGTGATCGTGTAGCTGCCGGTGTAATTGATGCTTACAAAAGCATTGGCGATATTAAAGTACCCATCATTGTTCGTTTGCAGGGCACCAATGCAGAAGAAGCAAAAAAACTGATTGATGAAAGCGGATTAAAAGTACAGAGTGCTATACAGCTGAGTGAAGCAGCTGAACTGGTGAAAATGGCTGTTGCTTAAATCACTTTCAAAAAAAGATATCTGCTGAATGCCATACGAAGTTCGTATGGCATTCGTTTTTATAACTGAATTGAATTACTTATTATCTTCAGAACTGAAAAAAGCTATTTAACAAACAACAAACTCATCAAATCCTGTTTTATGAAATCATTTTTCCTGAAAATAATTTTTGCTTTTACTTCAGTTCTTTTTTATTTCACTGCTTTAGCACAGGATAAGTTTGAAGTGGTTCATCATTACAAGCGGTTTAAAGTGGATTTGGGTATGGGATATGCCCGTCCGCAGGGAAAAGGCAGTAAAGCTGGTGTATTAATATACATAGAACCCAAGTATAATGTTGTTGACAAATTTACCGTGGGATTAAGAACAGAAGCAACAGCGATGGCCAGAGGATATGTAGATGTAAATAATTCACAGGTTACCGGCAAAGCTGGCTTAGGCCTTTCATTTCTTGCAACAGGAGATTATTATTTTACAAATCGTCTTGCCCGTCCGTTTGCAGGAGCTGGTGCAGGTATTTATAATTTAATTTCTTTAGAGGCAACCACTTCTAACGGAGGTTCAGTATCTATCCCATCAACAACAAAATTCGGAACCATGATCAGAGCGGGAGTTGAAGTGTGGCATGTACGTGCTGCTTTAGAATATAATTTTGTTCCTAAAACAGGGCTTATAACAAACAATTACCTGGGTATTAAAATTGGGATTGTTTTGGGCGGAGGTTTGTATGAAAGCATCTATGATTAATTAAATGATCCTTGTTCAGACATTTATTTTCCCCATTCAGAAAGTTTCACTGAACAATCAACTTATAATGTTGTTATTTTAAAAAAATACTGCATTATGAAAAAATTACTATTTACGTTGCTGATCGCACCTCTCATTTTGTTGAATTCCTGTAAAAAAGATGAGGTATTCAATCAAACAATATTCAAAACAACTTTATCGGGCGCCAATGAAGTGCCTGCAAGAGCTACCAATGGTTTTGGTGATGTAATTGGTTATTTTGATAATGTAAAAAAAGACCTCGTTCTCAGAGTGAATTATTACAACCTAAGAGCTCCTTTAACAGCCTGGCATATTCACAAAGCAGCACCAGGTGTAAATGGAGGTGTTATTTTCAACTTTGGCACACCACAGGAAACCGGAAATTTTATAACCATTCCTGCACTAACTGCAGATCAGGAAACTGATTTAATGAACGGCAATTATTATGTGAACCTTCATACCAGTGTATATCCCGGAGGTGAAATAAGAGGCCAATTGATAAAGCAATAAAACTCCTTTCTCATAGCATTTATTAAAAGACTTTTCTGCTTTTTGCAGAGGAGTCTTTTTTATTTTAGTTTTGGAGATGTCTTCAAACATAACCATCAGAACCATTGAACAAAAAGATAATGCAGCACTAGCCACAATTGTGAGAACATCATTAGCAGAGTTTGGTGCCAACAAACCGGGCACTGTTTATTTTGATCCTACTACAGATGGATTGTATGAACTCTTTCAAACCAAGGGCAGTTATTATTTTGTAGCTGAAGAAAACGGAACGCTGTTGGGTGGTGGTGGAATTTTTCCTACTGAAAATTTACCTGCAGGTACTTGTGAACTGGTAAAAATGTATTTGCATAAAGATGCAAGAGGAAAAGGATTGGGTAAATTATTAATTCAACGTTGTCTTAACTGGGCAAAAGAGAATGGTTACACACATGTTTATTTAGAAACTATGCCCGAACTGAAACAGGCATTAAAAGTGTATGAATTATTTGGGTTTGAATATTTAAACGGCCCTCTTGGCAACAGCGGTCATTTTGGTTGCGACAGGTGGATGTTGAAGAAGTTGTGAGATTCAGTGGCATGGAAACTGTCATGCATTTAATTATCAATTATTAATTACTCATCACTTCCACTTCATACACTCCACTAAATAAATACAATGCACCACTCTTTACATCAACAGCTTTGTGCCGTTTCCTGAGTTTCTCTCCTTTTTTAAATACACGGCCGTCTTTAAGTTTGAATAACTGTCCGTCTTTTAACTGTTCAATTAAGAGAATACCTTCTTTACGTACATCATAATTTTTCAGTACACGCATTAAATGTTCTTCACCACAACTGGTGGCTGATGGATTTTGTAACGACTTGAGTAATGCTTTTTCAACATCGGCTGGAAAAATTTTCTTTAATAAAAACTGTGCAAGAATTTTACTGTATTCATTTTTCCATTCTTTGCCATGCGGTGCAATACGTTGGCCAAAGTTTTCAAAAGCAAGCAAGTGTGCAATTTCATGTAACAGAGTTACAAGAAAAGAATGTTTATTGAGATTACCATTCACACTGATACGGTGATTTTTCTGATCGATTGCATGACGGTAATCGCCTAAGATCGAATTACGTTCACGGGTAATAGTGAGATGAATTTTATATTGATGCAGGTAGTTCAATACGGGTTCCAATGAACCATCTGGCAGGTATTGTGCCAATGCATGTAAGGGAACTTCTTTTTTACTCATTGTTCTTTTTCGATTGCTTCAGCAAACGGAAAATTGTACGTACTTCAATAAACGAATACACAAAATACAACGTAATACAAATGTACAAGGCGGGTTTGTTTATATTTTGTTTTGCTATTAGTGCATAAATGATAACAGCTGCCGCACAAAAAAACATTTTAATCATGAGTGCAGCATACACACTCCTGAAAAAAACCTGCACATTATTATGTAAAAAACCTTTTATCAGAAAGTACAGAGAGATTAGAGTTACAACAAACAAAATTAAATTGCCGATGATTAGTACATCCTGGCTAAAACCGTATTTGGCCAGCAAATTTTTCCCTGCAATAAAAAAACCATTCACTACAGTAAATAAAATGATCATGGGTAAATAAAGCCGCACCTGTTCTTTCTTCATGGTTTTTTTGATGTGTCTTTGAGTATTTTATAAAAAATAGTGCATAAAGCAAGCAAAGGTAATAACCATGCACATAAAGGAAATGAAATTTGAAACCATTGGTCAGCTTTCAACCCGATAAAAACAGCAATTCCCAATGCAACCAGCAGTTGTGTTGCCAACCCTGCATATTGCATAAGATAAGATGAATTACTCCGTTTGTTGTTTTTGGAATTATTGGTTTCCGGCTGCTGCGGCATTCATTGTTTCTTTTTTAATCTCAACTACGCTAGCCATTGCCGATCCGCCCATATGGCATTCGCCGTTAAAGGATGCAGTAGGATCAACCTGTAACTGCCCTGCATAAAGATTTCCATTAACCTGGCAATTCCCTTTGAGGTATAGTAATTCTTTTACTTTAAGTGTGCCATTTATCTGGCCCAGTATATCGGCTTGTTCTGCAATGATATCACCATTAATTTTCCCTGATGGGCCTACAAGTACTTTTGAAGAAGTTGTAAGATTCCCTGTAAGGGTTCCATCAACCCTGATATCGCCTTTGCTTTCAATATTGCCTTTAATTTCGGTTCCTGCGGCAACAATGGTAGCAAGGCCTGTTGAAAATTCCTTTTCGGAAGAATTTGATTTGTTACTGAACATATGGTTTGTTTTAGTGAGTTGACTTTTCTACTTCAGGTATTTTTAAAGGCATTGTGTCTATCACCGAATTAACATTTCCCGACAAAACTTTTTTCAGGCTTTCAAGATAAAGATCTTTTTGAAGAGAACCCCTTTCCAATGAATCAATCCTTGTTTTATACAGCATGAGCTCTTTTCGCTGGCTTTGAGTTCCATAACCGGGCAAATAATACTTTAAATTAGTAAAACTGATTAATGCCACAGTAAGCCCAACCAGAAGTACAAAAATGGTGCTAAGAGTAATATAAACACTCAATCTCGACAATTTAAATGTCACCACTTCTTCATAGGTATCATCGTTCATTACTACCAGCCTGTAGCGGTTTCTGAGCCTTTTGAGCGTAGTATCTGCGTCAAATAATTTTGCCATACGTTTAATGAGGGACTAAATTTACAGGATAAAAACAGCTAAAACATAAATTCTTACCGTTTTTAGCCCGATTTAAAATATTTTTGACCTTATTGAGTTATTAGAAAAACGACCCATCGCCTGCATGCAGTATACCATTTTACGAAAACACTCGCTTCTTTTTATTTTACTGCTCATGGGCTGCATTTCTGCAATAGCTCAGCCTGACTTTAGTTTACCCCTTGTAAAGCCTAAGAAATACGAGAATAAAATACTGGGATCTGAGAAAACAGATGATAAAAAATTTACGCTTCCCCGTAAACTTTATCAAAGCACAGCCACTCATTTCAACTACTATTATAATGCCACAAATAAATTAAATGCCATTATTGAAAGGGCAAAGCTGAGTCACAGGGATGATTATACAGAACTGTTACCTTTTTATAATTATTCAACTGAAAATACAGCTTCAGATTCGGCAGAGCTGGATTCCATCATGTATAAAGCAACTGCAGGCATTGTTTTACACGATTTAAGAAACAGCTATATTGATAACCTGTATTTGCTCATAGGCCAGAGTTATTTTTACTGGCAAAAATTTGATTCTGCTTACCGCATGTTTCAATTTATCAATTATAATTTTTTTCCAAGAGGTAAAGATGAATATACTATTGTTGTTGGCGCCAATGCAAGATCAAGTAATGGCGAGTTAAACATTGGAACAAAAGAAAAAGCCAATGTAATAGGTAAAGTATTTACTCAACCCCCCAGCAGGAATGATGCATTGTTATGGCTGGCCCGCACGTATGCTGAAGATGATTTGTTTCCAGAAGCATACACGTTAATTAATTTAATAAAGAAAGATCCTTTTTTCCCAAAAAGATTACATACACAATTGAATGAAGTGCAGGCTTATGTTTTTTACAAACAGGAACAATGGGACAGTACTGCGTTTTATTTACAAAAAGCTTTGCCGGCTGCAGCAAATAAAACAGAACTTGCCCGTTGGGAATTTTTACTGGCACAATTGTATGCCAGGCTAAATCAACCAACATCAGCATCTAAGTATTATAACCTTGCCAAGTCACATACCACCGATCCGGTTATGTACATCCATGCCCGCATTTATGAAGCCCAGCTGGTAAAAGATGCAAGCAGCAATTCTTTACAGGAAACAGTTGATGATTTAATAAAACTGTCGAAAAAAGAACGTTTTGATGGCTTTGAAGATGTTCTTTATTATTCTGCAGCAGAAATGGCTCTCAAGCAAAAAGATACTGCACTGGCCAAAACACTGTATAAAAAAAGTGTAACCTATACTTCAGAGAATCCGTCTGTTAAAAACAAATCATACATACAACTGGCAGCCATATCATTTGCACAGAAAGATTATGTTTTTACCTCCAGTTGTTATGACAGCATTAACTATAATGATGCTTCTATTGCCACAATCAGTAATCAATTACAGGTAAAACAACAATTGCTGAAAGACCTTGTAAAGCAAATTAATATTGTAAAGGATCAGGATAGCTTACAAACCATTGCTAAAATGCCTGAAAAAGAAATGGATGCGTATCTGAAATCGTTGGCAAGAAAACTCAGAAAACAAAGAGGGCTGAAAGAAGAAGTTGCAGCATACAATCCTTCTGTAGCAACCATCACACAAAACACAAATGCACCTTTGTTTACCAACAGCGGCACAGGCAACAACTGGTACTTTTATAATGCAAGCCAGAAATCAAAAGGATTTAGTGAATTTAAAGCACGATGGGGCAACAGGCCTAACGTTGATAACTGGCGCAGACAGGTAGCTGTAGATGCAATGGTTGGGAAAATTAGCCCAATCAGTAATAAAAGTGATTCTGGTTTAGTAACCGATCCTGCTTCTATTCCTGATGATGATTTAAGTGCAGACGGGCTCAAAAAAAATCTTCCTTTAACTGAAGAACAATTACTTGCTTCCAATAAAAAAATTGCAGAAGCCTTATTTGAACAAGGACAAATTTATAAAAACCAGTTTGAAGATTATGCCCGTGCAGCAGAAGTATTTGAAGAGATTCTTCAACGTTTCAGCGGACTTGAAAATGAACAAGAAATATTATTTGAACTCTATTACTGTAATCAAAAAGCCGGTAATACCAGCAAAGCATCTTATTATCAGAATCTGTTGAACCAGAAGTATTCCTCAGGTGAATTTGTAAAAAAAATAAATAATGCCAAAAGCCCTAAATCAAATGTGCCCAATGAACGTACAATTATTTATGAAAAAATTTACAACTTATTTATTGAAGGAAAGTTTGAAGATGCCTTAAATGAAAAGAAACTTGCTGATTCTGCTTATGGTAATTCATACTGGACACCGCAGCTACTTTATATAGAAGCGCTTTACCACATGAAACAGCGCAATGATAGTTTGGCAATTATTTCGCTTACAAATATTGAAAGCAATTTCCCCGGCACAAATATGGGTGAAAAAGCAAAAGTGATTAAAGAAGTTTTGGGCAAACGAAAAGAAATTGAAGATTATCTTACTTCAACCAATATTGTACGGGAGACAGAAGACAGTGTATATATTCCGTTTGATGAAGGGCCCAGTGTAAATAAAATTGAAACTAAGATTGGAAAAGACTCAACTAATAAGATTACAATTAAAAACAAACCTTCTCAGAACGATGCCAATATTACCAAGCCAAAAATACCTATTCAAAAAACCGGCAATGAAAAGACGGATAAAAGCAATGCCGGCAAAATAACCATAGGAAATAAACCAGCTACTGACAGTACACGTATAAAACCTATTAAGGATGTTAAAATTGAAATGGCTTATGTGTACAATACAACAGATCCCTCTTTAGTAATGATTTATTTTGATGAAATTGACCCACTTTATGTTTCTGAAGCTAAAATTGCATTTCAACGATATAATGCAGGAAACCATGCAGGCGAAACAATTAATATAAAAATATTTGAACAAGGTAAAGAGTTGAATTGGCTGGAGCTTGGTTCTTTTTCGGATATAACTGTTACGCTGGGGTATATGGAAGAATTACGTACCAATGCCAAACAAATTGTTCCCTGGCTCAATGCTTCTAAATATAATTTTTTAATTATATCTGAACGTAATCTTGAAACACTGAAACAAAGGAAAGATATTGAAGAGTATAAGTTATTTATACGTCAGTATATTAAAGACAAATTTTAAGATTTCTTCTTACCCAAACCTCCATAGAATAATTTAGCTTTGTGAGCTATTGATTTTTTTCATTACGGCATCTTATATACTTACATATTATGAGTACAGCGGTAAAATATTTATGGCGCATTTTTTTTGGAGGTGCAGCTGCTTTCTTTTTGATTGTGATAATGGCCAACTTTGGGTTATTGGGCAAAATGCCTTCTTTAGAAGAACTGGAAAATCCGGCGGCATCATTAGCCAGTGAAGTTATTGCAGATGACGGAACCCAGATGGGGAAATTTTATATTGAAGACAGAACCAATGTTGATTATAAAGACATTTCAAAAAACATAGTTAATGCATTAATTGCAGCAGAAGACGAACGTTTTTTCAATCATTCCGGCATTGATGGGAAAGCATTGGCAAGAGCGATCATCAAATTAGGAAGCGATGGAGGTGGCAGTACCATTACACAACAGTTAGCCTTAAACCTTTTTAAAGAACGGGCAAAAAACAAATTACTACGTGTTATTCAAAAAATACAGGAATGGATCATATCTGTAAAGCTGGAACGCAATTTTACCAAGGAAGAAATTATTGCCTTATATCTCAATACTGTAGAGTATAGTGATAATGTGTTTGGCATACGCAATGCAAGCAAAACTTTTTTTCAAAAAGAACCTGCTTTAGTTTCAGTGGAAGAGGCTGCATTGCTGGTTGGTATGGTAAATGCACCTTATGCATATAATCCAAGAATTTTTCCTGCTAAAGCAATCCAAAAAAGAAATGCAGTTTTAAATGATCTGGCCCGGAATAATTTTATTACGCAGGATGAAGCAAACAATTTAAAAAGTAAACCCATCCGTTTAAATTATAAAAAACTGGATGAAAGTACCGGCCTTGCTCCTTATTTCCGGGATGTACTGAGAGATCAGATGAAGAAATGGAGTAAAGAAAATAAAAAGAAAAACGGTGAGCCTTATAACATTTATAAAGATGGATTAAAAATATATACAACCATAAATCCACGCATGCAGTTGTATGCTGAAGAAGCTGTGGTAAAACACATGAGTGCATTGCAAAAAAATTACTGGACACTGCCCTGGATAAAAAATAACAGCATCTGGAAAGGCCATGAAAAAATTCTTGAACGGGCAATGAAGGAAAGTGATCGTTGGAAATCGATGGAAGCAGAAGAAGTAAGTGAAGCCGAAATAAGAAAAGCTTTTCAAACTAAAGTAAAAATGAAAGTATTTGCATGGAATGCAAAAAGAGAAATGGATACCGTAATGACTCCATTTGATTCCATCAGATATCACAGAATGATCATACAAACAGGATTTATGGTGATGGATCCGTTTACCGGTGAAGTAAAAGCCTGGGTTGGTGGTGTTCATTTTAAGAAATTTAAATACGACCACGTAAACTTTAATACTAAACGACAGGTTGGTTCAACATTTAAACCCATTCTATATGCATATGCAGTTGAAAATGGATTTACACCTGAAACGGTTTTGCCAAATGGTCCAATAAACCTGGGAGGAAAGATGATTAGCGGTACCGGTGGACCAATGGCTTACTGCCTGGCTTATTCAAAGAATCCGGGTGCTGCCTATTTAATGAATCAGTTTGGAGTTAAAAGTGTTATTACGTTTGCACAATCTGCAGGAATTAAATCTACCATGCCGCCCTATCCTTCTATAGCTTTAGGCAGTGCTGATTTAAGTGTGTTTGAAATGCTTCATAGTTACACTATGTTTCCTACCAATGGCATGAGTACCGATCCTATTTACATTTCACGGATTGAAGACCGTAATGGAAATATACTTCAGAGTTTTGCTCCGGAACAAAAAATGGTATTAAGTGAAGCAGCAGCATTTACCATGGTTAAAATGATGCAGGGTGTTGTTGATTTTGGTACTGGTAAAAGATTAAGAGGAATGGGTTTAAGTGGAGATATGGCGGGAAAAACAGGAACAACCAATGACAATACTGACACCTGGTTTATAGGTTATACTCCCCAGTTATTAGCCGGTGGATGGGTTGGTTGTGATGATCCGTTTTTAAAAATGGTGGGTGAAGGTAACCGTACAGCTATGCCCATATGGGGTTATTTTATGGATAGAGTTCAAAACGATAAAACATTAGGCATCGATAAGAATGCAAAATTTGTACAACCAGAAAGCATGAAGGTTGAAACCTTTATGGATTATGAAAATTTTGCAGACCGATACAGAAACGAACCTGATGCAGAAAATACAGATGCCGGTAATGGCACATCAGCTGATTATAACGATATTGTAATTATACCCGATTCAACATTAAAACCTGAATCAGAATTAAATCAGGAACAAAATGTTTTAAAAGAAGCAAAGTCCGAAGCACAAAATAATGATGAAAAAAAACCAACCACTCCTGTTAAAGAAGAAGTAAAGCAACCTGCCAATACAGAGAAGAAGTCAATTTTTAATATTCTTAAGAAGAAGAAACCGCAGGCAGAACCTAAACCTGCAGGATAATCTTAAAAATGCAATCATAAAAAAACTTCAGCATAAAAGCTGAAGTTTTTTTTATGATAATGATGAGCTGAATGCTAATTTATAAATACCATCTTTTGATTTAATACATGTAAAAAAGAAACTGGTTATATAAGGCATATTAATTTGCTCTTCTGCATCGCTTAAGCCAACATCACCACTGATATAAATTTCTGAAGTAGATGTTTCCAACGCTTCATACCCTTTTGGAACAACTGCATTTCCATAACCCATATCATAGTGTGTATAAGCCAGTTTTTCTATTAAGTTTTCAAGAAACAATGGTTCATCGATGGTTGCTGCTATTTGTAAAAGTTTTTTCATTTGTATTCTTTTTAGAGATTTACCAGTCTGTTTATCTACGATCTTTTCTAGTATATAGATGCACAGAAAACCCAAATGATTACTAAAGAAATGTGAAAGAACAGCAGTTGGGTTAAAAGCTGATTGTTTTACTGCTGCTCAAAGGCTGCCCCGCTTAGCTGCAAATCCCCGACTATGATTTGGCTTATGTGCACAGGCAGGAGGGATTGAAAGCGGGCGGGGAACCACTGTTGATTACACTATTTAAGTTAACAGCCCCCTATTTTTCATTTCTTTTCTTGCCATTCGTATTCTGAAACTTATTTTTGCGCTTTCTCTTCATTAACAACCAGAAAATTTATGTGTGGAATTGTAGCGTATATAGGAGGCCGTGAAGCCTATCCGGTTATATTAAAAGGTTTAAAACGTTTAGAATACCGTGGTTACGACAGCGCCGGAGTTGCGTTATTAAATAACGGTATGAAAGTTTATAAAAAGAAAGGTAGAGTTGCAGAACTGGAAGAAGAAGTAATTGGGAAAGACTTGCATGCACATATTGGCATTGGACATACACGTTGGGCAACACATGGTGAACCCAGCGACAGAAACGCACATCCTCATTTATCAAAGAGTGGCAAACTTGCCATGATTCATAATGGTATTATTGAAAACTATGGTTCTATTAAACAAGAACTTTTGAATAAAGGATACACTTTTAAAAGCGATACCGATACGGAAGTGTTACTGAATTTTATTGAAGACATTAAACTAAATAACAACTCTACTACGGAAGAAGCAATACGTATTGCATTAAAACGTGTTGTAGGTGCTTATGTTATTGTTTTGCTTGATGAAGATAATCCTGACACATTAATTGCAGCAAGAAAAGGAAGTCCGTTAGTTATTGGCATTGGTAAAAATGAACACTTTCTTGCAAGTGATGCATCTCCTATTATTGAATACACCAAAGAAGTAGTGTATGTAAATGATTATGAACTAGCCATTATTAAGTCGGATGAATTAATTCTTAAAAACCTGGGTAATGAAATCATAACTCCGTTTGTTCAAAAACTTGACATGGAGTTGGCAGCTATTGAAAAAGGTGGTTACGATCACTTTATGATGAAGGAAATTAATGAGCAGCCCTTAACCATTCAGGATTGTTTACGTGGCCGATTAGATGCAACTACAGGCCGTATTACCATGGCTGGTGTTGAGAACAATATTGAGCAGTTAAAAAATGCACAACGCATCGTCATCATTGCATGTGGCACCAGCTGGCATGCAGGTTTGGTTGCTGAATATATAATTGAAGAGCTTTGCCGTATTCCTGTTGAAGTGGAATATGCATCAGAATTCCGATACAGAAATCCCGTTGTAAATAAAGGCGATGTAATTATTGCTATTTCACAAAGTGGTGAAACGGCCGATACTATTGTTGCTATTGATAAAGCAAAAGAACAAGGTGCTTTCATTTTTGGCGTTGTAAATGCTGTGGGCAGTTCCATTGCACGACTTTCCCATGCCGGTGCATATACACATGCCGGACCTGAAATTGGAGTTGCCAGTACAAAAGCATTTACTGCACAGTTGGTAGTATTAACCATGGTTGCATTAAAAATTGCTATTGAAAAAGGAACTATTGATCATGAGCGCTATATGCATTTGCTTAAAGAGTTACACGAAATTCCTGAAAAAGTGAAACTGTTACTTGAACAAACAGATAAAGTAAAAGAAATAGGATTGAAGTATAAAGATGCAAGAGACTTTTTATACCTGGGCCGTGGATATAATTTTCCTGTTGCATTAGAAGGTGCATTAAAGCTGAAAGAAATTACTTACATCCATGCAGAGGGATATCCTGCGGCAGAAATGAAACACGGGCCTATTGCATTGGTTGATGATCAGCTACCAGTTGTGTTTGTAGCTACTAAAGATGCTTACTATGAAAAAATTGTAAGTAATATACAGGAAATTAAAGCTCGTAAAGGATTGGTAATTGCTGTGATTTCTGAAAATGATACCACCATTCCGCCAATGGCCAATGATGTAATGTTTGTGCCTGAAGCGGATGAAATTGTTGCTCCTATATTAAGTGTAATTCCTTTACAACTTCTTTCTTATTATATTGGAGTGGCAAAAGGATTAGATGTAGACAAACCAAGAAACCTTGCAAAGAGTGTAACGGTTGAATAGTTTATAGTTTATAGTTTTTAGTTTGTAGTTCATAGTTAAAAATACCAAACCGAAAACTGTAAATGATCTGGATTAACTAAAAACTTGTATGAACCCCATTATAAAAAAACCAATTGCAGAAATTGGTTACAACTTTATACCACAGCCATTTCTTCCTAAAGGAAAAAATGAATATTACCTGCGTAATAAACAAAACAGAAGTGGTATTCTTTACCGCAGGCTCACTGCACTTGAAATTGAAGTATTAGTCAGAAACAGAAACACTTCAGATAACTGGAATAATATTCTGGTATCGGACCCCTTTCACCCCGAGCTGGTAAAAAACTGCCGGTTTTATGGCCTTGTACGTATTGGTAAACTGGAACCTTATGTACTTGAATTTCATGCTGTAAAAATTCAGGTTGGTTTATATGACAGTATGATTATCAGTTGCGACCTTGGTGACAATGTAGTAATTGATAATGTGCATTATATCTCACATTATATTGTTGGTAACGAAGTAATCATTACCAATGTACATGAAATGAGTACAACCAACTATGCCAAATTTGGCAATGGTGTTTTAAAAGATGGAGAAGAAGAAGATATACGTATATGGCTTGAAGTGTGTAATGAAAATGCCGGCAGAAAAATTATTCCTTTCAATGGTATGTTACCCGGCGATGCATGGCTATGGAGCCGCAACAGAGATAATAAAACTTTACAAACTAAATTTAAAGAGTTTACAGAACACAAGTTTGATACCCTCCGTGGTTATTATGGAAAAGTGGGCGACCGTACAGTAATTAAAAGCTGCAACATTATTAAAGATGTATGGATTGGAAATGAAGCTTATTTAAAAGGAGCTAATAAATTAAAAAATCTAACAATCAATTCTTCTGCTAATGCAAGATCGCAGGTGGGTGAAGGTTGTGAACTGGTGAATGGTATCGTAGGTGAAGGTTGCCGAATTTTTTATGGAGTAAAAGCTGTACGTTTTTACATGGCATCACATTCACAACTAAAGTATGGTGCAAGGCTTATTAATTCTTATCTCGGCAACAATGCAACCATCTCCTGCTGTGAAGTATTGAACTCACTTATTTTTCCTGCACATGAACAACATCATAATAATTCTTTTTTATGTGCAGCATTGGTAATGGGACAAAGCAATATTGCTGCCGGTGCTACTTTGGGTAGTAATCATAACAGCCGCAGTGCCGATGGTGAGTTTATTGCCGGCCGTGGCTTTTGGCCATCGTTATGTGTAAGTATTAAGCATAATTCCAAATTTGCAAACTATACTTTGCTGGCAAAAGGCGATTACCCGGCCGAGTTAAATATTCCTATTCCTTTTTCGTTGGTGAGTAATGAAGAATCAACTAATCAATTGATTCTGATGCCGGGCTATTGGTTTATGTATAATATGTATGCATTGGCCCGTAACGCATGGAAATATATTGACCGTGATAACCGCATAGATAAAACACAACTGCTTGAATATGATTTTCTGGCGCCCGACAGTATTAATGAAATTATTACATCATTGCAGCTGATGGAGTTATATACCGGAAAAGCTTCACTCATTAAACAAGATTCAAAAAAAGCATGGACCGGTGAAGCATGTATTAATGAAGGAAAAAAACTTTTAGAAGCGAATGATTCGATTTTAGATAAGTTAGAAATTTTAGCTGATGGATTTGAAAATTCAAAGCGGAAAGTTGTGCTGATAAAAGTGAGGCAGAGTTATAGCCTGTACAAAGAGCTGGTAATATATTATGCAGTTGATCAATTACTGAAATATATAGCTGATAAGAAAATCATTTCATTAAATTCTTTATTGAAAGCTTTACCTGCAAAGAAAAAAAGAAACAACTGGATAAATGCCGGTGGTCAATTAATGGAAGAAGCTGAGCTGGTTAAATTGAAAGAAAGAATTACAACAGGCAAAATTAAAAGCTGGGATGCTGTACATACTTTTTACAGAAATCAATCAGCATTATATACAGAAAGAAAACTACAGCATGCTTTGGCATCATTGTTTGAAATAACCGACACAAAAGAATTAAATAAGCAAAACCTAAAGCTTTACTTCCAGCAGTTTTTAAATACAAAGGAATGGATGGTAAAAGGAATCTATGATTCAAGGGCAAAAGATTACAGCAACCCGTTTCGTAAAATGATTTATGAAACCCAAGCTGAAATGGATGAGGTTATTGGCAAACTGAAAGACAACTCATTTATTCAACAGCAGGAGAAAGAATTAAAAACCACAAAGTCAAAAATTCAAAAGATTAGTAAAGAATTTAAATTATAAATAGAGAACTGTATTTAAATCTTCCGGAGTTTTATATCATGAAAAAGCCGCTTCATTTAAGAAGCGGCTTTTTCATTAAACGTTATTTTTTATTCTCCCCAGATATTATCTTTTCCTTCTATCCACAACTTTACTAATTCAGTTGTTACAGATTTTGGTCTTTCCAAAGGGAAGCCCAATGCTCTGTCCCAGATTAAACTGGCCATTACACCTAAAGCACGGCTTACAGCAAAAAGAACCGTATAATATTCATATTCCACCATGCCATAATGTACAAGTAATGCACCGCTGTGAGCATCTACATTGGGCCATGGATTTTTTATTTTTCCTACTGATTGTAAAATAGGCGGTACAACTTCATAAATATTCCAAACGGTATTCAACAATTTATCATCGGGCATATGTTGTTTACCAAATTCCATTTGTGCAGTATATCTGGGATCAGTTTTGCGTAATACAGCATGGCCATAACCCGGAACCACTTTTCCTTCGCTTAATGTTTTCTTTACATACTCAGCAATCTGATCTTTGGTTGGAGCATCAGTATTTAAACTTTCCTGCATTTCATAAATCCACTTAATAACTTCCTGATTTGCCAATCCGTGTAATGGACCAGCTAAGCCGTTCATACCTGCAGCATATGCCAGGTATGGATCACTTAAAGTTGAGCCAACCAGATGCGTAGTGTGTGCAGAAACGTTACCCCCTTCATGATCGGCATGGATAGTCATATACAAACGCATGAGCTCCATAAATCCGTGATCTTCGTAACCAAGCATATGTGCAAGGTTACCGGCCCAGTCTAATAATCCGTTTGGATGGATATGTTCATTGTTTTTATACTTACGTCGATAGATATATGCTGCTATACGTGGTAACCTGGCAATTAAAATCATTGCATCATCAAAAACAGGTTCCCAATAATCTTTTTTATTAAGGCCTTCAGCATATTTTTTTGCGAAATAACTTTCTGTTTGTAATGCCATCACACCTACAACAAACATTGTCATAGGATGTGTACTTATTGGCAAAGCATCAATAGCAGCAAACACATGATTGGGTACATGGCTGCGGCGTTGCCAGATGTCCGTTACCCGGTTTGCCGCTTCATCATCGGGTAATTCACCAATCAACATTAAATAAAACAAACCTTCAGGTAATGGTTGTTCACCATTTTTTGGCGCTTTGGGAAGTTTTTGCTGAAGTTCGGGAATTGAATAGCCTCTGAAACGGATTCCTTCCTGTGAATCTAATAATGAAGTTTCACTTACAAGGCCCGTTATTCCACGCATTCCCTGGTAAATCTGAGCAAGCGTTACTTCACCAATAACCTTGTTACCATGATCTTTTAAAAGTTGTTTTATTTCTGCATTTGCAGCATCTGCATTCGCTTTAAACCTGTCTTTAAAAATGCCCATATAGAATAAATTAAGGGGATGTACGATAGATAGTTCAAAGTTAGTTTAAACAACGTCTGGAATTGCAATCCTTACAATAAAAATTATTTTTTTGTTGCTATTTAGGAGCCCGTTTATATAACCAATATGCAACAAAAGCAAAAAGCAGATTGGGTAGCCAGGCAGCAATAAAAGGCGACAGATTTCCTTTTGTTGAGAATACCATTGAGAATTTGTCGATGATGATAAAAGTAACACCAATGATAAATGCCAATGCCAGATGAAAACCGCTTCCGCCTCTTATTTTACGGCATGCTAATATTGCTGCAATCATGGTCATGATTATAACCGAGATAGCACTGGAATCTCTTCGGTAACGTTCAAATAAAACAGCATTAATATCTTCTGAACCTCTTATTTTTTCCTGTTTAATGAAGCGGTTAAGTTCGGGTGTTTTTAATTTGTCTTTTTTATACTCATCTTCTGAAATATCTGATGGCCTGTATCCGAGATTGAGATAGTAATTAGAAATCATTTTTACTTCTTCTTTTAAACCATCAATTTTTCTTTCAATACCACTTTCCAGTTTCCATTGCTTTTTTGCTGTATCCCAGGTAATGGTTTCGGAACGCAGGTTATAAAACACCTGGTTGTTTTTTATTTTTTCAAGAAAAAAACCATTGCCACTCTTAGCTGTTGTATCATAGGTACGCATACCGGCATAAGTAAACGTATCAACCCTGAAATGAAGATTATTGAGATATTGCCTTTGTTGTTTATTGATGTTGCCCATATCCACATACTTATTCTCAAAATTGGTACGTATTACATTGGCAACCGGTACAACATAATAATTTGCCAATCCTAAAACAAGGGCAAGAAAAATTCCACCTATCCAATAGGGCAATAAAAACCGGCGTAAACTCATACCAATACTGAGCATGGCAACAATTTCACTTCTGAAAGCCAGCTTAGAAGTAAAAAACACTACAGCGATCAATACAAATACAGGGAATAATAAACTGATGATATGTGGCAGGAAGCCATAATAGTATTGGGCAACTATCTGGCCGAAACTGAGATTGGCTCTTACAAAATCTTCACTTTTTTCACTTGCATCTATTGCCAGCGTAATCATTGTAAAGATCAGTAGCAGAAAAACAAACGTCTTCAGGAAGTTTTTTAATATGTACCAATCCAGTATTTTCATTTATGCCTGCAAAGTAAGGAGAGAAAATGGAAAAGAAAATGTTAACCTGTTTTTGAAGTTGGTAGCCATAAGTTAGAAGACAATTAAAGCCTTTAGCTGGCAGCTATCAGCTAAAAGCTAATTACAATCTTGTTTTCATTCTTTCCACCATTTCATTTTTCCAGTTTACAAAATCACCGGTAATGATATGTTGCCTTGCCTGCTTCACCAACCATAAATAATAAGCAAGATTATGTACACTGGCAATGGTGATATTAATTTTGACATGTTTAAGTTTCCAGAATTAGGGTGATTTCACCTTTTAAATTTCAAAAAACTACTTTAACTTACTATTTACATGCTTTTCAAACTGTTCTTAAAAACAAAAATTTTATAAAATTGAGATACTTATTATCATATTAAATGACTGATATATGAATAAGCTAATTTTCCCCTTTTGTCGGATTTTCCGTTTCACTTTTTCCCAACTAATTTTTACACTTATATTTTTTAGTTTTTTCTACATACCAACCGCTTTTGCACAAGTAAACTATACCTGCCCAGTTAACACATTGCAAAGTATACAAAATGGCTCTGCCACAGTAACTGCTACCCCATTTGATATTGGAAATATCAATAGTGTTTTTGATGGGAATGATTTAACCCTGGCAAGGAGTGCTAACATTAATCCACTTGTTGTAACAGTTTCATTTACTAATACAGTTAATTTAACTTCAGTAAGAGTTATTCAATCATATGGCGAAGGCTGGTTTACACTTGAAGCTGCTGACCTTCTCTCCGATTTAAATAACCAGGTTGGCAGCTATATTAAATTATTAAATCAAATTCCTACGATCAATGGCGTACCAGTGGGTGGAGCAATTGTAATGC
>Ga0209798_10000411_pt1 | contig 25437 bp, 25 predicted proteins | sample DOMMetBare3Fresh_FD_187475 | JGI IMG/M metagenome (GOLD analysis project Ga0209798, IMG submission 187475) | Wetland sediment microbial communities from St. Louis River estuary, USA, under dissolved organic matter induced mercury methylation -... | ecosystem: Environmental > Aquatic >... | reverse complement strand
CTTTGGCAAGGAGTGGATCACACACGAATGGTTATCGGAGGTATTGATCTACTCGGTATATCAGGCGCTGGGATTCGGCGGTTTGATCGTCACGTTCTCTTTGCTGATTACCGCTGGTTTTGCGGTCTCTTATCGTCGCAGTGCCGGCCGGGCCGGGCATGTCTATATAACCGGCAGTGCCGTTTTGCTGGGGGCCCTCGCGGCCGGTCCGACCTGGGGCGTGCGACCGCAGGTCTTTTCATTTCTCCTGGCAGCGATCTTTCTCTACCTGCTCGAGCGCTATCAGGAGCAGAAAAGGAATCCTTCCATCTGGTGGCTTGTTCCATTAATGGGGCTGTGGGTCAACCTGCACGCCGGATTTGCGGTCGGCCTGGTGCTCATCCTCGTCGTAATCATGGGAACCGTCCTCGAGGCGCTGTTGTTGCAGAGGCAGTCATTCCTGCTCGCGTGGCAAAGCGTGCGTTCGCTGGTGCTCGTATTGATTAGCTGCTGCGCTGCGGTGATCTTGAATCCAAGCGGTGCGCGGATGTATTCATACCCGTTTGAAACGCTCACTTCTCAGGCGATGATGAAGTTCATCGAAGAGTGGCGCACACCGAACTTCCACGAACTCATGTTCCAGCCGTTGGCTCTCTTCATGCTGGCGGTGTTCAGCGCTCTCGCATTTTCAGGAAAGCGAATGACGCTTACCCAGCTATTGCTGCTGCTGAGCACAGCCTGGGCCATGCTTAGATCGGGGCGAAACGCTCCGTTCTTCATTCTAGTGGCTGTGCCGCTGCTGGCTGAGCACTCGTGGATTTGGTTGACCTCGCAAACCTGTGGAAGATCGCTGACGCGTCCGGAGGCTCGTGAGGTCGGAGCCAGCGCGCTGGTGAAGATTGTTTTGAATATCATGCTGCTCGTAATCATGCCGCTGGCATTAGTGGCCGTACGCGTGCAGCGCGCGATTGCTAACCAGCCTGCGATTGAAGCGCAAAAGTTCCCATCAGCCGCTCTGGATTTCATCGGAGCCAATAAGCTTCCACAACCCCTCTACAATGAGTATCACTGGGGTGGCTATCTAATCTGGAAACTCTATCCGAGCTATCGAGTCTTCATCGACGGTCGCGCCGATGTCTATGGAGATGCATTCTTTCAGCAGTTCATGGCCACCCACGCCGGCGAGCCAAACTGGCAGGATCTACTGAATAAGTATGGCGTGCGCACGGTACTCCTCACTCCTGACGCCGCCCTGGCGAGCCTGCTCCGGCAGGATAACAATTGGCAAAAGGTTTTTGAAGACTCTCAAGCAGTTATCTTCACCCGGCGCTAGCTCGCTACTGCAAGCCTAATCCTCTTCTTTCCCCCGATCAGCAGACGCACCCTGCGGTTTAAATTGCGGTATCCGCTTGTCAACTTGTGGCGACAGCGCGAAAACTCCTGCTTAACAAATCGATCCCGACTTCTGCACAGACCGGCGATGAGTTTGGGCGCCTACCTGTTGTCAACCGGAGGCGACAAAGAGCAGGCGCACCCAGAGCTGGAACTCCAGTAATCACTCAGCAAAATGTCAAATTGATGGCGCAACCAATCATGGCACGCCCCTTGTAATGAGCTGTTCGTCCGCAAGGCAGACAAGCCATAGGGCACGCACGCCGGAGGGCAAGGACAAGAACCATGAAAAGTGTAAACCGCAAAGTCTTTTTTTCCTTACTCGGCATCGCCGTCGCAGCACCATTTTTGATCGTCGCATTAATCGCAGGCGTTCGGGCAATCGCACTAGCCAATAGCCTGCAGGGCGATCTTCTGGTCGTTGTGTTGGGGTTGGCAAGTGTAGTGGCGAGCTTGGGTGAGGGCCGGATAAGTCTCAATCGTGAAAGCGCCGCTACGAGGCGCGAGCGCGTGGAGACGGAGGGTAACTCGGATCTGCGCGGCCTATCAACTTTGACTCATGGTTACTGAAACTTCAGCAAATTGTCCTTCCCAGGGCGGACTTGAGACCGCACGGCGGGGGACGAAACGTCAACACTTAAACCCAAATCTAGAAGGAGCTATGAAATGATCAAGAATTTTCTTCGTGACGAAACAGGTCTGGAACTTTCAGAGTACGCCGTAGCCGCGGCTTTGATCGCGTTGGCAGTCGTTCTCGTGTTCGGCACCCTGGGCAAGAACATCGGCGGCGTCATCACCAACCTGGCGAACAACATCAAGTAGAAAAGAGAATCGCGAAGCGGAGGGCGCGCCGGGCCAACCAGGCAAAGCGCGCACCTCCACCTTCGCAAGGAGGTCAAGATAATGATTCGAAGATTCTTTCAGGATGAAACCGGCCTCGAGCTTTCCGAATACGCAGTAGCGGCGGCCTTGATTGCACTCGCTGTCGTGGTGGCCTTTACAACCATTGGAACCAACATCGCGGGCGTGATCACGAACCTGGCGAACGTCATCAAGTAGAAAGCTGGGAAGGGCATCGCAGTCGATCACTGATGCGAAAGCCCACGCAACCTGACAGTTGCGTTACCCCGAAGGGTGGGAAGGCAAAACATGTCTGGTCCATTAACTATCATTTGCGCAGCCTTTCTGGTGCCGCTGGCGTTCATCGTTTCCTACTACGATATCTGTTATCGCCGTATACCAAATCCATTCGTGCTCGCCACCTTGATAGTTGGCTTCATTGTTAACGTCTCATTCAGCGGGGTCCAGGGAGCGGTCGCCAGTCTTGGCGGTTGCGCTCTGGCTTTTTTCCTGATGTTTGCGCTGCACATCTTTGGCGCCATGGGCGCGGGCGACGTCAAGTTGTTCGCGTCCATTGGCTCGATTGTTGGGGCGCAGCTGGTGCTGCCGATGTTCATCGTTGTCGCTTTGACCGGTGGCGTCCTGGGACTTGTTTCGATGATCAGGGCGGGTCAGATGAAGCTAAGCATGATGCGAGTTTTTCAGATCGTGTTCGGGCTGCTGCCGGGCCAGCGTGTACCTCGCTTGCCCGTGCCCACTGACCGCAAGCTCACCATTCCCTATGGCGTGGCGATCACTTTTGGCAGTTTGATTTCGCTGGTCCTGTTCCGGGCCTGGTAGGCAAGGATCAGACTCAAGGGCAGGTACGCGGTGAAACCTCGGCTAATTTGAAGACCCGGCCCGCGAAGTTGGCCGGCAGGAGAATGAATCAATGCGCAACAAACGTTTCTTATTCGTTTTAGCGGGGGCCCTGATTTTTGGGTTAGTCGCGGCTGTGTCCGTTAGTCGTTACCTGTCAAGTGCCCAGGCTTACACAAAGAACCTGGGTATGGTCGCCGTGGCCAAGGTCACTATCCCCGTCGGTACCAAGATCATTCCTGAGCAGATAATGATGGTCCAGTTTCCCAGGGAATCGACTCCCGATGGGACGTTTGAAACGGCTGAGAAGCTGGCTAATCGCGTCGCCGTAGTGAACATCGCCGCCCGTGAGCCCATCACTGAGTCGCGGCTCGCGCCAGAGGGAACTGCCGGCGGTCTATCGGCCGTAATTCCGGAGGGCTACCGCGCGATGACCGTGAAGGTCGACGACGTAGTCGGTATTTCAGGGTTCATCATGCCGGGTACGCTTGTCGATGTGGTGGTCGTGATTCACCCCGATGACAGCAGCGCTCAGGGTCCTATCTCCAAGATCGTGCTGCAAAATATCAAAGTCCTCGCCAACGGGCAGAACATCGACAAACCTGAGAACCAACGCGACGCCAACAGTGTCAAGGTTGTGACCCTGCTGGTGACGCCGGAGCAGGCAGAAAAGCTCGCGCTGGCTTCGTCTGAAGGCAAATTGCAGCTCGTGATGCGCAATTCCATTGACCAGGGGGACGAACAGACAACCGGGGTCAACAAGCGCGGTCTGCTTACCGGCGAGCGCGCCAACATCGCCCCCGATCCTGGATCGCTCAAGAGCGAGCAACCCAAACCCGTTGCCAAACCGGCGCCAGTCCGCCCGCGCGTCCAGGCAGAGCCAAAACCAGCAGCAGCCCCCGCGCCCCAGCCGCCGCGCGCATCGATTGAAATGATCGAAGGCGGCAAACGGCGAAATGTAGATTTCCCGTAGTGCGGGGTGTCAATGCCAGCGGCGCAAGCGCCGGACTTATGAATGCAGGTTTCGGAATGCATCCCGAAAGCAACGAGAGATTCCGAAATCTAGAATCTGAGATCTGCAATCGACTGAAGGAGCTAATCATGCAAAAGCGTTCCCTTATTTGGCGCCCAACTCTGATACTGGCGTCGGTCTTCCTGGCTTTGGTCAACTGTGCCGCACAGGCACAGGAGACCTCGTACAAGGCTTCTTTCAAAGAGAAGGAAGCCGTGGCTGTCAACGTTTTGGTGGGCCAGTCACGGGTTATTAACTTTGATCGTCCGGTGGGACGATTCTCGGTTTCGAATCCTGAGATTGCGGAAGCAGTGCTGGTTACCCCGGATCAGGTGATCGTCAATGGGAAAGCCTTTGGGCAGGTCAACTTTATTGCCTGGGAGCAGGGTAGCGGCTCGTATCTGGTCTTTGATGTCTACGTGCGCACTAACCTGTCCTTGATTGACTCGCAGATTCGGGCTCTCTTTCCCAAAGACGACATTCGTTTGAGCCAGGCCAATGGCTCAGTCGTACTCTCAGGAAACGTTAGTGATCCGAAAGTTTCCACCCAGGTGCAAAACGTAGTCGAAGCGGCCGGATTCAAAGTGGTCAACATGCTGGCGTCACCAGTGAAAGCAATGGCCCAGGTGCAGTTGCAGGTTCGGGTCGCCGAGGTGAGCAAGAACCGCATGAAAGACTTTGGCACATCTTACGCTTATCAGGGCGGCAGCAGCGGCACCTACGCCAACAGCGGTGGTGGCCCGAGCTCGCTGACCAGCGTCACGAACGGGGTGCTCGGCGGCAGTCTCTCGAGCGCGCTCAATCTTTTCGTTCTGGGCGGCAATACCGCGGCCATGATTCGCGCCCTGCAAACACAGGGAGCCGTGCGTGACCTGGCCGAACCCAACCTGATAGCCATGGATGGCGAGCAGGCCAGCTTTCTGGCCGGCGGCGAGTTTCCCGTGCCCATCGTGCAAGGCGGTGGTGGCGGACAGAATTCCGTCAGCATCATCTTCAAGGAATACGGCGTGCGATTGACCTTTAAGCCCACAATTATTGATGAGGATCACATCAGGCTGGTGCTCGAGCCGGAAGTCTCGACGATCGATTTCGCCAACGGGGTTAAATTTGATGGCTTCCTGATTCCCGGACTGCGCACTCGTCGTGCCAAGACCGGCGTCGAGCTGCGCGATGGCCAATCGTTTGCCCTCGCGGGCCTGCTGGACAACAGCGAGACGCGATCGCTTTCCAGCGTTCCCGTTCTGAGCAGCATTCCGGTTTTGGGTGAGCTGTTCAAGTCCAAATCGTTTCAGAAGAACGAGACGGAGTTAATGTTCATCGTCACAGCCAGTCTGGTAAAACCGGTGAAGCGTGATGACCTGCCGCAACTGCGCGGCATCGATGGCCTGAAGAATGGTTCTCCTTTAGGCGTTGAGCCCAAAGGCGAAGGCATTCAGGGCAAGACTGGACCATCAATCTCCGGTTCGACCCAGAACACCGCGCCCGCTGTCCCTGGATCCAGTGACACGAAGAAGGCGGAGCCGGCAGAGGAGAAGAAAGTAAGCAGCACGACGACGGTCGGGGCGGTTGGTACCAGGCTAAACGATGTGAACGCGCTACCCCCACTGCATACCTCGCGAATCAAGCTAGCCGATGCGCTGGCCGTTCTTGCGCCCTAAGTACCAAATGTCACGCAGCTATTAGCGGGCGTGCCGCGCGAACCCAGGCCCCGGGGTGGGCCTCACAGTCTCAAAAGAAGTAGCTGAGCTGAATCCAGGAGAGCGCTATGAGAAATCCCAAGACAAGAAACGACGTCGTTAAGAAAGTGACGTCTTGCGTAAGGACTACAAGAAACACGCCCGCCCCACGAGATCGTAAGAGCGAGCGTGGCGCGGTTCTGGCGATATCCGCGTTTGCCATGGTTGCTTTGTTTCTGGCGACCGGGCTGGCGGTCGATATTAGCCGCTTTTACACCGCCCAGGCTGAGTTGCAAAACGCCGCCGACGCTGCTGCGCTGGCCGGTGTGTCGGGATTAAATTCCTCAGCGGCCGGTATTACTGAGGCGGCCAATCGCGCTGTCCAGGCGATGAATAAATACGACTTCAATCACACTGGAGTCGATTTTCCCAGAACCAACGTGCTTTTCGCCGTAAACCTTAATGGCGCTTACATGAGCGAGGCCACGGCACGAACCCAGCCGCATGATATTCGCTTCGTGAAAGTCACCACGCCAGCCTCTCCGGTCGGAGTTTCGTTTGCCGCGTCGGTACTGGGCGGCAGCAGGAATCTCTCCGCGACCGCCACGGCGGGCTATTCCGTCCCAATCAATGTTTATTGTAACTGGCTGCCCGTCTCGGTGATTGACTACGGCGTCCCCATGGTGCCCGGCAACACCTACACATTCAGGGCGGACAACCAGCTGCAAGTGTCCTCCGGCAATATGCAGATTCTGGCTGCTGCTGGACCGGGCGGCCAGGATGTCCGCCTCGGCCTGGGAAGTGGCGTAGACTTATGCGCAGAAGCCGGGGCTACTTATTCGGTCGATACAAAGCCCGGCGCAAATACAGGCCCGGTGAAGCAGGGCATCAATACGAGATTTGATGACTATGCCAGTCAAATGGATCCGCTCAGCCAGCCTCCCGATACAAACATCAAAGAGAACATAACCTACTCGCAATATCGCGATGGCACACCCGCGCTGGCGCCGTCTCATACCGGCATCCCGGGAAGACGTGTGGTGATCATTCCGATTGTCAAATTGTCTGAATATGACCAGGGACGCAATACCGTGATCTTCAATCGCTTCGGCGTCTTCTTCCTACAGTCGAAGGTAGCCGGTAATGGTGATCTACGGGCGGAGTATATCGATGACATCGTTGTCGCCGGTAAGGGCGGCTACGATCCGAACGGGGGCGCAGGAAACAATCTTCTGGCGACGCCGGTCCTCTACAAGTAGGGTTTCCATGCATTCCAGATTAAAGAAAATTCGCTCGTCTCGCCGGCTGCGCAGGCTTCTCGTGCTAAGGCGCTTTGGACGAGACGAGCGCGGAGTGCAGTTGGTTGAGCTCGCGATTGTCATTCCCATCCTGCTGCTGCTCTTTGCCGCCACTGCCGAGTTTGGAAGATATTTCTATGAATACACCACGCTCGCCAAAGCCACGCGTGTGGGCGCGCGCTATCTGGCTACCGCGGCGGTCAAGACAACCGAAGACACAAGCGCTAAAAATTTAATAGTGTTCGGTAACACCGCAGGCACGGGTACGCCACTCCTGACCGGCCTGACGACAGCAAACGTAACCATCACGCGGACCGGAGGAGTGCCCGTCCTGCCACAGACTGTGACGGTGCAAATCACCGGGTTCAAGCACCAACCGCTGTTCGACCTCGGCAAGCTAACGAAGAGTACAACGCTCTCAATGAACATCGACGTCAAGCCCAGCGTCACCATGCGTTACCTGTTGACGCAACCGGCGTTATAGGAAGCCTCGATAATGAACTCGATGGAACTTCAAAAAAAGGATCAGCGTGGCGCCACCCTGTTGGAGTTTGCCATCGGGGCGACCATCTTTCTGACTGTGATTTTCTCGGTGCTTGAATTTGGCCGCGCTCTTTGGGTGCACAATGCGCTGACCGATGCCGCGCGCCGCGGGGCCCGTTATGCGGTTCTGCATGCGGCTGCAGACTCCGGCGCCGTCAAAAATGTGGTCGTCTACGGCGATCCGGCGGGCGGCACAAAACCAGTGGTGGACCGCCTGAGCACGGCCAACGTAGACGTCAATTATGCAAATTTTGGCCTGGAGGGCGGAACGGTCTCAGTCACTATCACCGACTACCAGTTTCAATTCATTCTGCCGCTCGTGAACACCTCCATTCAGATGCCGAGTTATCGCACTACCCTGGCCGGAGAATGTGCCGGTCTGATACCAGCTGATCTTTAGAAAGCGCCCGCAACTTACAACCATGAGCAACCCTTTAACATTTGTAGTGCTGAGCACCGGCCTCGACAATTTCAAAACGATTCGGGCCGCGCTGGCGGCCGAGAGTCGGGCACAATTGCTCGCTGGTGGCAACGATGCCGACCAGGTTTACGAAGAGGTTGTGCGCTTGAAGCCGAACGCGGCGATCATCACCCTTGGCGCCAACGCTGAGTTGGCCCTGGCGATGATTAAGCGGCTGGCGACCGAATGCCCTGACACGGCCCTGATTTCCGCCGGCGAGGCTGCTTCGCCAGATTTAATTCTGCGCAGCCTGCGGGCGGGCGCGCGCGATTTCCTCAGGCTGCCGATTATCGGGGACGAGTTGAAGACCGTGCTTGATCGCACCTCGGAATTTTTCGCCGGACAGGTAGCGCAACCCAAGAAAAAGGGAAGGATGGTCGCGGTGTTCTCAAGCAAGGGTGGCTGTGGCACGTCCTTCATTGCTGCCAACCTGGCAGCAGCCACCTCCGCGCGCAGCGTGCTGGTTGATCTCAATCTGCAGTCGGGAGATTTGGCCCTGTTTCTGGGAGTCGAACCCAAATACTCGATAGCTGATATGGTCGAGCATCGCGCCCGTCTGGATGAATCGCTGGTACAGAGTTTCATCACCCCGTATTCATCAACTCTCTCGCTGCTGGCCGCCCCGAAGGAAGTTGATTCCGCGGACGAAGTGGAGCCTGAACATGTCTTTGAAGTGCTGCAGCGGCTGCGGGAGTCCTACGAGTTTGTTGTGCTGGATCCCCAGCATACGTTTGACCCAATCACACTCGCCGCTTTGGACCAGTCCGATGAAATAGTGCTCGTACTGACGCTCGATATCCCCGCGATTCGCAGCACTCAGCGTGCGTTGGAAACCTTTGACCGGCTGGGCTACCCGCGCAAAAAAATCCGCATAGTCGTGAACCGCTGGAGCAAGCAGATCGATTTGGACCTGCAACAGGTCGAGAAGTTCCTGGGCGAACCGGTGAGTGGCTTCATTCCCAGCGATTACCAAACCGCAGTGACCTCGATCAATCTGGGTGAACCATTGGTCCAATCAGACTCTCACTCAAAAATCGCTCAGGAGATAAGACGTTTGACAAGGTTAATAGGCGATGGGTTCATGCCGATTGCCGAGCCGAAACAACACCGTCCGTTCTGGAGTTCTTTGCTGCGGCGCGAGCAACCACAACTCGATCTGCAGGCGACAATGGGTAAGGTCTAGTTCAAGCGGGCGCACAATCGGGGACGAGCAGGAACTTTGAGCTGCTCCCACGAGCTGCCGCCGGAAAAAGGGATTCTATCAACCATGGCATTACGTGAAAGATTCATCAGGGAAGCAGGCTTGCCCGGGGCCGTAATTGGCAACGGCAACGGTTCCGAGTCAAACGGCCAGCGTTCGTTCCAGGAAATGAAGTCACGCCTCCACCGGGCCCTGATCAACCGGATGGATTTGACTAAACTGACCTCGCTGGCTCCCGAGCAACTCAACGCAGAAGTTTCGCGCCTGGCCGAGTCCGTGCTGCTCGAAGAGGCCATGCCTCTCTCAGCGGCGGAGCGCGATCGGCTGGTCAACGAGGTGCAGCACGAACTCTTTGGTCTCGGTCCGCTCGAGCCGTTGCTGGCTGACTCTACCATTTCCGACATCCTCGTCAATTCGCACGACATGATCTATATCGAACGGCGCGGCAAACTCGAGGCGACGAATGTCGCTTTCAAGGATGACGAGCATCTGATGCGCGTGATCGAACGCATCGTCTCTTCGGTAGGGCGGCGCATCGACGAGTCGTCGCCCATGGTTGACGCCCGGCTCAAGGACGGTTCGCGCGTCAATGCCATTATCCCGCCCTTGTCCCTGGATGGGCCGGTGCTTTCGATTCGTCGTTTCGGAGCAGAGCCCTTGCGCATGACGCAGCTAATCGAAAAGCGAGCGTTGACTAAAGACATTGCCGAGATGCTCGAGATGTGTGTCAAGGCGCGGCTCAATGTCTTGATTTCAGGCGGCACCGGGGCGGGCAAGACCACCTTGTTGAATTCGCTTTCGGCATACATCCCCGAAGATGAACGCATTGTGACGATCGAAGATTCGGCCGAGTTGCAGTTGCAGCAGCCGCACGTCGTTCGTCTTGAGACCAGGCCGCCCAACATCGAAGGCCGCGGGGAAGTAACTCAGCGAGACCTGGTGCGAAATGCATTGCGTATGCGTCCCGATCGAATAGTGATCGGCGAGGTTCGCGGTGGTGAAGCCATCGACATGCTTCAGGCGATGAACACCGGCCACGATGGCAGCTTGACGACTATCCACGCCAACACTCCACGTGACGCCCTCGCCCGCATAGAAACCATGATTCAGATGACCGGAATGCGACTTTCCGATCGGGCCATGCGCCAGCAGATTGCGTCCGCGCTCGATCTGGTGCTGCAAGCGGCGCGGCATCCGGACGGCTCGCGGCGAGTTACGTCTATTTCCGAAATCACGGGCATGGAAGGCGACACCATAACCATGCAGGAAATTTTCCTCTACGAACGCACCGGAATGGACGCGCAGGGTCAGGTCCTGGGCCGCTTCCGCGCCACCGGCATTCGACCGCGCTTTGCTGAGAAACTCAAAGCCTGCGGTATGCAATTACCACGCGTCTTTTTCGAGGACATGTAAACAATGCTCCTTTCATTCTCTGTATTCGTCTTTGGAATCCTGTTCGTGCTGGGGGCCTATCTGGCCGCGACACGAGGTTCTGATGCCAAACGCAAGCGCCTGCGTAAGCGTCTGAGCGAGGCGCTGCTGCATTCCGCGCATGCCGAAGATCTGGAAGTCATCCTTGCTCGCCACGAATTGATGAGCGAAATCCCCTGGTTGAATCGCGCGCTCATCAATCTTCAGGCGACGCTGCACTTGAAGCGGATGTTGGACCAGGCGGATCTGCACATCACGCCTTCCAGGCTGCTCATGTTTTCCGGGATGGCCGGAATTCTGGCGTCACTGGCAGTGTCGATGATCAGTATCAACCTGCTGCTGGTGATCCTGGCCGGTCTGGCAGTGGCCACCTTGCCGTTACTGCACGTGTGGTGGACGAGGAGAAAGCGATTCGATTCCTTTCTCGAGAATTTGCCGGACGCGCTGGAGTTGATGAGCCGCGCGCTCTCGGCCGGACATGGTTTTGCGGAAGCGCTGCATATGGTCTCTACCGAAATGCCGGAGCCGATCTCGACTGAGTTCCGCAAGACCTATGAAGAACAAAACCTTGGCTTGTCGCTCAAGCTGGCGCTGGAGAATCTGACTGACCGCATTCCTCTGCTGGACCTGCGAATGTGCGTGACCGCAGTCCTTATTCAAAGAGAAACTGGCGGTAACCTGGCAGAGATCCTCGAAAAGGTCGCGTACACAATTCGCGAGCGCTTTCGCATCATGGGTGACTTGAAGACTTTGACAACCAGCTCGCGGATGTCTGCCTGGATCTTGTGCGGGTTACCAATCTTCGTGGCCCTCGCGGTGACCATCATGAATCCCGATTACATGAGCGTGCTCTGGAAAGATCAACGGGGTCATTACTTGATTGCCGCCGCCATGGTCCTGCAGATATCAGGGATGATGGTGGTCAGGAAAATTCTGAATATTAAGATCTGAAGAGGGGCTTTGCCTCGGGACTCCGGGTGGCTGCGTAACCGAAACAAAAATCCAAAGACCAAAGACCAAAGACCATGCTTCTTGTAATCGCCATTTCAACCTTCATCTGCATCTCCCTCGTGATGATGGGGATTTACTGGTTGCTCGTGCGGCCCCAGAGCGCGGCCACTGAGCGGTTAAAAAGGCTTGGCCAGCGAGATCCGGCCGGCGTGGCAGTTTCGCTGTCGTATGATGGCGAAAACTCGGTGGCGGATCTGGCCGGCAAGGTCCTTACTCCCCTTGACCGTATGGTTCCGCGCTCGGCCGCCGACGCGCAAAAACTACAAAAGCAGTTGATGCAGGCAGGTTTCAGATCGAACGAAGCGCCACTCATATTCCGCGGCCTGCATCTGCTGTCTATCGCCGGCTTACCCGCTTTCGTGGCCCTCCTGTGCGCGCTCACCGCCCGGCCACTGAATGCCGCCATCCTCTGGATCATTTTCGCCCTCGTGGCTGGTTTCTTCCTGCCCCGCTACGCCCTGAGAAAGATGATTGCCTCGCGGCAGCGATTGATTCGCTGGGGCCTGGCTGACGCGCTGGATCTGATGGTGATTTCGATCGAGGCGGGACTGGGATTGAATGCGGCCATGCTGCGAGTGGCCTCGGAACTCAAAGATGTTCACCCCGATGTGAGTGCAGAGTTTGAAATGGCTAACCTGGAAATTCGAGTCGGGCGAGAGCGCGACGAGGCGCTGCGCAACCTGGCCGAACGGACGGGGGTCGATGACCTGCGCAGCCTGGTAGCCATGTTGATCCAGACTGACAAATTCGGTACTTCGATCACGCGTGCTATCCGCGTGTTTTCAGATTCTCTGCGCACCAAGCGCCGCCAGCGCGCTGAACAATCAGCGCAAAAAGCCGCTGTCAAACTCCTGATTCCCCTTGCGCTGTTTCTTTTCCCGACACTGTTCATCGCCATTCTTGGTCCCGCAGCAATTAACCTCATGGATACGCTTGGCAAGATGCAATAAGACTGAAGGAGCAAAGCTATGAGCAAACGGATCATCATCGCCATTTTCATCGCCTTCTTAATGACCATCGCCGTCACGGCCGTATGGAGCGCCAACACTATTGAGCGCGATGGCGATACCGATACCAACGTCATTGAAGATTCGGGATCGACTGCCGGAAGGACCAGCGAAACAAAGAAGGGAAATAAAGTGGCGCGCATCCTGGCTGCGCCCTTCAAGGCGTTGGGCAGTCTATTCGGACACAAGCGCGAGAAATTAGAGCGGATGACGGAAAAAGACGCCGAGAAGTTTGCCAGCGTGGGCGTGGAAAATGTCAATGATGTGCGGTCCGTCCCGAAGTCGCAGTTAAGTCCCGGCTCTGCCAAAGAGCATCTCGCTGCCGGACGGTCGCTGTTGGAAAGCGGCAAGACGAATGAAGCGATTGCCGAGCTGTCGACGGCGGTCTCGCTTGATCCGGGGCTTGCGGCCGCTCACAGCCTGCTGGGTGTTGCTTTTGACCGCAAAGGCTTCGCCGATCGCGCTAAAGAGTCATATGAAAAAGCCGTGAGGTCCGCACCGGAAGACGCACAGAGCCTGAACAACCTGGGTTTCTCCCTTTACCAAAATGGCAACTACCGCGCCGCCGTTGACCGTCTGAAGCGCGCCGCCAAACTGGCGCCGGACGACGAACGCATTCTCAACAATCTCGGCCTGGCGTTGTGCCGGCTGGGTAAATTTGAAGAAGCTTATAAGCACTTTGCGCGGGCCGGGGGAGAGGTAACGGGAAACATCAACGTCGCCACTATGCTGGAGCGTCTGGGACGTGACGAAGAAGCCATCAAGTATTATCAAGCAGCCTATCGGATCGATCAGCACAATACGGTTGCCTACCGGCGCCTGATTTCGCTTTATCAACGCACGGGACGAATGACGCCGGTGGCTGACAGTGCCGTTAGTGCCGAAACAAGTGAAGTCGCCAGTGTGCGCAAATAATTGCCCGGAGCCACAGGGAAAAAGCCATGATGTCACAAACCGCCATACTCTCTCGCTGTGAAATTGAGACGATGGGTCCAGTTGTCCCCGAAGAGCTTGCAGAGACGGGTGTCGCCGAAGGCTTTCTCGGGGATCTGGCGTTGAAGCATGTGGCCATGATGGCCGAGCCGACGACTACAAACGTAGCCGAGCAACTCCGTTTGCCGCGATTGCTCACTGAAGAGCTACTGCAGCAACTCTACCGGGAAAAACTGATTGAAGTGCGCCAGCAGGCAGCGCTCGGTTCAACTCGCTACGCGATGTTGGATCATGGCTGGGATCGCCTGACGCGTCTCCTTTCGGTGTGCGGTTACATTGGGCCTGCGCCGGTATCGCTGTCTGACTACACGCACATGATGAAGTTGCAGTCGATTCCCTCGCAGCCGGCCGAAATGGAAACCGTGCGCGAAACGTTCAAGGATCTGGTGCTGCCGGGATCGCTGCTCCAGACACTGGGGTGTGTGATCAACTCCCGCCGCTCTCTGTTCCTGACCGGCCTGCCGGGTACGGGTAAGACAGCAGTCGCTGAACGAATCAATAACGCCGTGGCTGGAGCCATCTGGATTCCCTATGCCATCGAGATCGATGGTCAAATAATTCGTGTGTTTGACGCGCATTGCCATCAGCCGGCTGCCGATGACATAACTCCGGCGGAATATGATCATCGCTGGGTGATGATCCGGCGCCCGCTGGTGATCGTCGGTGGTGAATTGACGCTGGAAAATACCGATCTCACCTGGAGCACAGCCGCCAAGTTCTACGAAGCGCCATTCCAGATGAAGTCCAACGGTGGGACCCTGGTGATCGATGACTTTGGGCGTCAGCGAGTGCCGCCACAGGATCTGTTGAACCGCTGGATCGTTCCCCTGGAACGACGAGTTGATTACCTGGCGCTGCATACTGGAAAGAAGATCGAAGTTCCTTTCGAACAGCTCGTCGTGTTTTCCACGAATCTCGAAGAGAAGGATCTGGCCGACCAGGCTTTTCTGCGTCGCATGGGTTATCGCGCGCGGGTCGAGCCCCCAACAGCCGCTGCGTATTCAGAAATCTTCAGAGCGGCTACCGCCGCGCGTGGCATCACCTGTGATCAGGCTTGCCTGGATCACGTGCTGGCGAAGTACCGCATGGAAGGACGTCAGATGAAAGGCTGCGAGCCTCGTGACCTGCTGGATCGGTCAACGGACTTGTGCCTGCTTGAAGGGAAGTCTCTGGAGCTGACCTTTGAAATCATAGACGTTGCCTGGCGAAACTACTTCGGTACCTCGCATTCATTTGCCAAGCCGGCTGGAACCTCTTTAGTGGTCGGCTGATCCACGATTGGGACAGCGCGTGCGAGCGAACATGGGCAGGGTATCCCAGGCCCCGAACTCAAAAATGCAAAAACTAAACACAATCACGAGGCCGGCGGCTATCGTGTTCGTGCTGCTGGCGAGCATGGGCGGCGTCTTCGCACATCACAGCAAAAGAAAGACTCACGCGCCCAGACACTCTGGGGCAGCCAGTGTGGCAGAGGCGGACGAGCCTGATACGGATCCAAAACCAGACGAACCAATGCGGATAAAGTTTACTGATGGCACCGAGGCCATCGTTGATGATGCCGGCGAGAACGAAAACGGTTTCTGGTACACCCGCAGCCGCATCACCTACCTTATTGGTCGCGAGCGGGTCAAATCGATCACTCGCCCGCGGTCAGCCCCGCGGACGGAAATCCCCCAGCGCGCAACCGTGGCGGTAGTTAGTTCGGCGTCTGCAAATCAGCCAGCGCAGCCGGTGTGGATCTATCTGATAGGCGGCGCGCGTGTGGAAGCAGACAGTGCCAATGAGTCGCCGGCCGGTGTCTGGTACCGGCGCGGCTCGCTGAATATCTTCCTGGAGCGCAGCCGTATTGAACGAATCGAGCGGGAGGATCCGGAGACTCTCGCCGCCTCCAGGTCAAATACAAAGGAGCGTGGCTGGACCACGGGGAACGCGAAAATCGATTCTCTGATCAAACAGAATGGGGCCCGGCACGGAGTCGATCCATATTTGGTCTTTTGTGTCATGGAACAGGAATCGCACTTCAGCGCTCGCGCCGTTTCGCCCAAGGGTGCGCGCGGGCTGATGCAATTGATGCCGGGCACAGGCGCCCGCTTTGGCGTGCGGAATCCATTTAGTCCGGCGGAAAATATCGCAGCCGGAACACGGTACTTGAAACAATTGATGACCCAGTTCAACGGCCGCGTGGATCTGGTGCTCGCCAGCTACAACGCGGGCGAGGGAGCGGTGGTCAAGTTTGGACATCGTGTCCCGCCCTATCGCGAGACGCGCGACTACGTGAGACGTATCAGTTACCGGTATCAACGGGCCAAGACAACGGTTTCCCCTCGTAGCGCGCCCGCCGGAATGTCGTCACTCTGAGGGAAGGGAAGCCGGTAACTCTGGCAGTTTCGCGCCACTAAGCATATGAAACGGTCTCTGTTAACCCTTATTATTCTGATCGCCAGTTGCCTGACGCTGACAATGGGATCAGCCTTTGCTCAGCGACAACCCGAATCGCTGACCAACTCCGCTGTCGTCAAGCTGGTGCGCGCCGGCTTCAAGGAAAAAACCGTCGTTGCCATCATCCACTCGCGCCCAAACAATTTTGACCTCAACCCCGATCGCCTGATCGAACTGAAGCACAATGGCGTAACCGAAAACATCATCCTCGCCATGCTCTCGCAGGGCGGAAGGGATTTCGCCAGCGACGATTTGGGTGACGACGCTTTCTTCAGGAATCCTTCCAACTCACGCAGCGCCGCAGGTGACGATGGTCAAAAAGAGCAAGGCACCTCGATCTTCGGCTCTGGGGGCTCTTCACAAAGCCAGTCACATGGCCGCGGGATGAGTGGATCCAACGAAGGCAACACGTTAACTACGGGGAGCGCCACAGTGCGCATTCTTCGCCCTCCGGTAGAAGAGGGTGGTGGAACTGCTAAGCTCGAAAAGACACCCACGCTAACCAACGAATCAGTGATTCAACTGGTCGAGGCAGGCTTTTCAGAAGGGACCATCGTCAAGCGTATTGAGAAGTCTCCAGCGGAATTCGATCTCTCGCCCGCAAAGGTCACTGAACTGCGTAAGCATCGGGTAACTGAACCCATCATCCTGGCAATGAGCGCGGCGATGGGTGAGACACCGGGACCCGGGAGTGCGCCGCCGAAGAACTCCAGGGAGAACTAGTGCGATGTTCCCGCCGCTGTCCTCCCAACGCCTCTCAATCACAATTGTATTATTCCTAACGCTGAGCCTGGCTGCGATTGCCCAGGCCCGGGCGCAAAATCCCCACCCAACTCCCAACGCTTCCCCCACTCAGCCCCGCGATCAGGAGATCGACCCGGAAGATGTCATTAAAGTGGACACTGCCGAGGTGTTGCTGCCGGTCACGGTTCGCGATCGCCAGGGCCAACTGGTCGAGGGACTGACGCGGAAGGACTTCCGCGTTTTCGAAGAGAATGTCGAACAGCCTCTGAGTGAGTTGAGCCTGCGGCAGGTTGCCGTCGACGTAGTCTTAATGGTTGATACCTCTTCCTCAGTTGCCGGAAACCTGGATGACTTTCGCAAAGCGGCAGATGGATTTGCCAGGGCCCTCGCTGCCGGCGACCGGGTCAGCCTGATTCAATTCGATGATCGGATACAGTTGCTGCAGGACTGGACCAGAAGTCGCGTGCAATTCCGTCGCTCGCTCAATCGGGTCGCGCCTGGGATGTTCACACGTTTCAACGACGCCATAGTGCTGACCGCCAGCGAACAGTTTCAACGGAACGATGCGCGCCGGGCGATAATTGTCCTGACAGACGGAATTGACAGTGGCCGGGGCACCACACTTGATAAGGCGATGCAGGCAGCCCTGGGTGCGCAGGCCGCCATCTACGTCGTCTCCAATATTGAAATCGAGCGCCGCGAGAAGCAGGCGCAATTGACTGAGCTGCTCGCAGGCGACGGCGCGAGCGTGCGTTTCAATCAACTGCGCCTCGATGACCTCAGGCTGGGATTGGAGGCGCTTAAAGAAAGCGAACGAAACCTGGAACAAATGACTACGGCAACCGGTGGCCGGCTTTACCAACCCAGGTCCTTCGACGATTTGGAAGCTACTTACGCGGAGGTCGCCAGCGAGTTGCGACACCAGTACGCGCTCTACTACTCTCCCGTCAACAAGGTGCGCGATGGACGATTTCGGCGGGTGCGAGTCCAGGTCAACGACCCGGCCTTAAAAGTCTCGGCCCGAGCAGGCTATTACGCTCCGAAACAGTAGGCCAATAGCTTGACCGGCGCCCCCTGGATTAGTTTAATTCCTGTAGCGAACCAAGTTTCAGGCCCCAAAATTAAGTCCTGAATATGAGAAGTTCAGCTCGGACAGAATGACACGCGAACGCCATACCGGGTCATGATGAGCCTTGGTGACACGCCAAACTTTGTCACCTAACTACCCTTACCTCCCAAAAATTTTATCTAAGTCTCATTATTTCTTCAGTTACTAGTAAATCACTTTAGCGGCACAGTCATTGCCAATGCAAGGGAGGTGATTTGTAGGTATCGTTGTGCAATTCGGTGACCCCCGGTCGGTCAAAAGTCTTAATTCAATAACAAACTTAACGAGGAAAGAGATGCGACCCATTAAACATGCGGAAAGAGGGCTAACCTTATTGGCTGGCGCCGCCTTTGACGCGATTCAAGTAGTAAATAAGTACAAACCAAATCCTTCTTTTACGCCCAAGTGGTCGGACAAACCGCTGCTCAAGTCCTGGCAAAAAACCAAGCCCACGCTTGGTTATCCCCGCACGACAGATTCACTCTGTCCGAATTGCGTTATCGAGGCCAGAGAATCGATTCTAAGCGGCAAGCAGGACGTCAGCATCCTGATTAATGAGAAGGTTGGCGAGATTAAGGCCCAGATCATTGAGCGCGATGGCGAAATCTGGATGATCAAAGACTGCCCTATCCATGGTCACTTCGAAGATATGATGGCCATTGACTCCAAGTTTCTTACCCACATCGAGAAGATGTTTCCCGGACGCGACATCCAGTCACACAACGACGAAAAGCTGCACAATCATGGCTCCAGCACGATCAAGTATGGTCGCGGCGCTGTTTTGACTGTGGATTTGACCAACCGCTGCAACATGATGTGCGATCCGTGCTTCATGGACGCCAATCAGGTCGGCTTTGTTCATGAATTGAGCATGGACGAGATCAAAGAAATTCTCGACAACGCCATCTCGATCAAACCGCGCCGCCAGATGTCGGTGCAGTTTTCGGGTGGCGAGCCCACCATCTCGCCGCACTTTCTGGAAGCGATTCGCTATTCGCGCAAGGTCGGCTATAACAGCGTTCAGGCAGCCACCAACGGTATTGAATTCGCAAAGAGCAAGGAATTCTGTCGCGAAGCGGCTGAAGCCGGCCTCCGTTATGTCTATTTTCAGTTTGACGGTATCGGCAACGACGCCAACAGCCACCGCCAGGTCGGGAACCTCTTCGACGTTAAGCTGCGCGCGATCAATAACCTGCACGAAGCAGGCGTGGAAATCGTGCTGGTTACCACGCTGGTCAACGGCATCAATAACGATCAGGTGGGATCGATCATTCGCTTCGCGCTCGACAATCCCAAGAAGATCGCGTTCCTTTCGTTTCAACCGGTTTCTTTCACCGGGCGCGACGAAGAGATCACAGCCCAGCGTCGCTTGCAGCAGCGTTACACACTTTCGCACCTCGCTCACGATGTCAAAAATCAGGTTGGCATCACCGAGCCAACCCGCGATTGGTTTCCGCTCTCACTGATGGGAGCCTTTGCCGATTTTGCCGATTTGGTCCATGGACCGGATGCCGAGTGGGGTCAGGTGTCATGCGGTTGTCACCCAAACTGCGGCGTTGGTACCGCCGTGATGGTCGATAAAGAAACCCGCGAAATGAGTCCGGTGCCGGAATTTTTGAGTATTCCCGGCCTGGTCAAAGACATGCGCAAGATCACTGATGCAGCACGCGGCAAATGGGCCTCCAACCTGATGATGGGCCTGGCCCTGCTGAAGCATTACAACCCATACAAATCGCCGTCGCAATTCACCCTCTACGAACTCTTCAAGAAGTTCGATAAGTCATTCGGCCTGACCGGCAAGAATTACGGAAAAGTCAGTGGCGATCGTACCAAGGATGACATCGAGAAGCGGCGCGCCGATCGTTGGAACTTCCTCTTTATCGCCGGTATGTGGTTCCAGGATCTGTTTAATTATGATTTCCGCCGCACGGAAATGTGCATCATCCCTTACGGCACTCAGGAAGGTGAAATCTCCTTCTGCGCCTACAATACGGGGATCGGCTGGCGGAATATCATCGAGAACATGCATCAGAACGCCACCGTGGCCAAATGGTATGAAGAGCACGGCCGTCACGAGATCTTTGCTCGCGGCAAGGAAGTTGAACTCAACGATGACGCCCACAACCTGGTGCTGAACCCGGTTGATTTGAAGCGGCCCCACAAGCCCGAAATGGAAGGGCCCAAGACCGCCCATGAAGAGGCCGTGATGATGCGCAAGCTTTATCAGGAATTGGTCATGAAACAGCAGTTGGATACCAAGGAAGCTGATAAGCCGGTGCAAATTCAGGGACTCGGGTCGAAGAAGGCAGAGCGTCTGCCGGAAGCGGTCGGAGTCTAGCTCCAATTGGGCGCCTTGTGACTGTAGATTGAGGAGAACCCCGCGAATAGGGCTCCAGATTCGCGGGGTTTAACTATGTTACCCGTCTGGCAACTTGACCCGAGGCCTTTTGGGCGTTTAAATAGGCGGGTTTGAATTAATCAAGAAAGATTTCACAGGAGAGTTAGGCGGATACAGAATGGCGATAGTTACTATTAATCCCGGTGAGTCGATTGAAAGCGCTCTGCGGCGCTTTAAACGCAAAGTTATGACCGAAGAAATTATCAAGGACGCCAAGAAACACGCGTTCTTCATCCCACCCGGTCAAAAGGCGAAGCTCAAATCAGCTCTGGCGCGCAAGCGCAACAAGAAGAAGAGCCGCATGCGCAGCCCCCGGCCCGCCCGCGACTAGGTACCTTTACCGCGCTCCGCTCTCACTTGCCGTTCACAGTTGAAGGAAGGGAAGTGGATGCTCGTGGCAGAGCGGCCACGCCGGCATGGTGTGTGAGCAGCGCCGCTTTGTTTCTGGGACCAGTCTTCTGAAATACTTCGTGCTTTGCCATGACCCGGATTCTGCTTACCAATGACGACGGCATCCAGTCCGACGGCTTAATCAAGCTGGAGCAGGCACTGCTCGAGGTCGGAGATGTCTATGTAGTTGCTCCTTCTTCCGAGATGAGCGGCGCCGCGCACAGCCTGACTCTTGCTCGGCCGTTGCGCATCAGACAGGTTGACGAGCGGCATTGGAGTGTTGATGGCACACCTACCGATTGCGTAACGCTCGCGCTGAACAAAATCCTGCCCGTCGAGGAACATCCACATATCTGCGCCTCCGGAATTAACCACGGAGGCAACCTGGGCGATGATGCAACTTATTCCGGGACCGTAGCCGGGGCGCTGGAAGCAACTATTCTGGGCGTGCCGGGTCTGGCTTTCAGTCTCGTTGCGCGCGACAATTTTGACTTCTCAGCGGCGGCAAAGTTTGCCGTGCACGCTGTCCGCAAAGTGCTTACCGAAGGCCTGCCGGAAGGCACGCTCTTGAATATCAATTTCCCCCGCGGCCCGATCAAAGGCGCGCTCGTGACTCGTCAGGGTATCAAGAATGCCCGGCCGGTAATTTCCGAACACATTGATCCACGCGGTAAGCCATACTTCTGGATTGGGGAAGAGTATTTCAATACCAACTCAGCGGACGGCACTGACTACAATGCCATTGAGCGCGGCTACGTGTCCGTCACGCCGCTCAAAAGTGATATGACAGATCACCAGGCGTTAGCGGTCATCGAGTCCTGGAACGATTTGAACGCCCCGGAACGATTGCATAAGAGCTGAGTTGGTTCTGGAAGGGGTACTCATCACGCCCACATCGCCCGACATCATTCAGGAGTACGCCATCCCGCGTGAGCGCATGGTCGCTCGTCTGAAAGACTTTTATCACATTCAGGATGCGCGCGTGCTCGAGGCAATGCGCGCCGTGCCGCGCCATTTTTTTGTGCCGGAAGCCTTGCGCGGCAGGGCCTACGGGGATCATGCGTTGCCGATCAGCGCCAACCAAACAATATCTCAGCCATTCATTGTGGCGCGTATGACGGAATTGCTGGAGCTCAAGGAGCACAGCCGCGTGCTGGAGATCGGCGCCGGTTCCGGTTACCAGACCGCGGTGCTTTCCCGGGTTGCGGCCCAGGTGTACTCCATTGAGCGCATTCCGGAGCTTGCCCGTCAGGCCCAGGCTCGCATTCGCGAACTGGGTATCTACAACGCGACAGTGAAGTGTTTCGATGGCACGCTCGGCTGGGCCGCGAACGCTCCCTATGACGGGATTCTCGTGGCAGCTGGCGGGCCATCCGTTCCTGAGCCGCTGGTGGCCCAATTAAAGGTAGGCGGCAGGCTGGTGGTGCCGGTGGGCGTCGGTCGCGAGGCGCAGCAGTTGGTGCGCGTAGTGAAAACCGAACAGGGCAGTCGCGAAGAAGATCACGGCCCCTGCGCCTTTGTCCCGTTGATCGGGAAACATGGCTGGACGGAAGACGCCAAGTGACGAAACTCAAATTGCAGATCAGGGATCTGAGAAGTACCGAGTAAACTAAGACCAAAGACCAAAGACCGAAGACCGAAGACCGAAGACCAAAGACCAAAATCCAAAGACCCTTCCTTTAAATGATCGCAAAAATAATCGAAATTCTTTCAGCCATCATCGTTGCCGTTATCTCCGCGCTGGGATACTGGGGTGTCATTCTGCTGATGGCGATCGAGTCGGCCTGCATACCACTCCCTTCTGAAATCATCATGCCCTTCGCCGGTTATCTCGTTTCGCGTGGCGAGATGAATCTCTGGGGAGTTGGCATTGCCGGCGCGGTCGGTTGCGTACTCGGCTCGCTCGTGGCCTATTGGGTCGGAATGTACGGCGGTCGTCCGGTCATCGAAAAATACGGCCGCTATGTGCTGATCTCGCGACAGGATCTGGAGCTTGCCGATCGCTGGTTCAGCCGCTATGGCGAAGCGATAATTTTCACCAGCCGCATGCTGCCCGCGGTCCGCACGTTCATAGCCTTTCCGGCTGGCGTGGCGCGCATGAATCTCACGCGCTTTATCGTTTACACCTTTGCCGGCTCGCTGCCCTGGTGTCTGGGACTGGCTTATGTGGGCCAAAAGCTCGGCGAGAAGTGGAACAAGGACGAGACCCTGAAGACCTACTTTCACCGCTTCGATTTCGTTATCGGCATCCTTGGCTTGATAGCGGTCATCTGGTGGGTGCGGCGACATTTGAATCATCGAAAAGAAGACAGGGCTCTGACGGCAAAATGACTTTTGTTGCGGGGCTTTGGTTCTCCTGGCGTGAGCGCAGAGATTTTTCCGATACCTCGTCCAGTTAGGCTGGATACTTCGTCCACGCAAAAAGGGAATTGCCAATAATTCACGATATGATAGGATGTCGCGTCGTTCCCGGTTAACACATTTATTAAGTGGAGAGGTCTATGCCCCGTCCTTCATTTCTTCCCCACAGCGCTTATAAACGCGAGCAGGCTGCTATTTCGCGCGGCACGCTCTATCCGGTAACCGTTTTCTATACCGGCTATGCGGCCATCCTGCTGACTATCGGTATGCGTTCGGTGCATCCGTTACGCTCGCTGGCATTTTTCCTGTTTGGCATTCCGGTCTGGACGATGGTCGAATACTTTTCCCATCGCTTCGTCTTTCATCGCCATTGGAAGATGTCAAAAAGAAAGTACAAGAAGTATTTCACGTATCTGTCGAACAAGTACCTCGATCCGACTCACTTTGGACATCATGAGCGGCCCTTCGATGGCACACACATCAACGGCCGTTTGAAAGACCTGATGCCGATTTTTGTCGTGGCTGTCCCGGTGAGTTTTCTTTTTCCACTCTACTCAGCGCCGATGCTGCTGGCCGGCGTAGTATTTTTCTACGTCTGTGAGGAGTGGATTCATCACTGCGAACACTTTTACAACTTTCGCAATCGCTACTTCCGGCACATCAAGAAGTACCATCTCTATCACCACACTTCCAAAGGCATGCATGCGGGATACGGCATCACCAACGCCTTTTGGGATGTCGTTCTGGGGACCCGATTTCCGAAGCCGGTACGCGAGCACCTGTTTGGCCGGAAGTCCCTCGGCACGCCGCGGCCGGCTTCATCTTCAAGTTCCGTCCAATCCGGCGCTTAGGACCGGCGCAATCAGCTCCCGGTTATTAATTCCCTACGGACGTTAAGCGATGATCTGGCCAAAAGTTCTGCTCGCCGCTGTCCTGGTTTGCTCGCCGTCAAAATTGAATCAACAACTGCCGCGCCTCGCTCAACCCGCTGGTGGCCGTGTCGGTGTGTCGATGATGATTGTCGAGACCGGCGAGACTGTGCGCTGGCATGCCACCGAACGCTTTCCCATGCAGAGTGTTTACAAGCTGCCCATCGCTATGGCGGTCCTCAAACGGGTTGACGAAGGAAAACTGCAGCTTGATTTGAAGTTCAAACTCAGCGTTGAGCAGCTGACCCCGGGCAATTTGCACAGCCCGATCAGAGAAAAGTACCCGCACGCCGGGGTCGAGCTGACGCTGCGCGAGCTGCTGAGGGCCGCAATTGTGGACAGCGACAGCACAGCCTCAGATATGTTGCTGGAGCTGGTGCCGCCGGCGCAGGTTACCAATTACCTGCATTGGCTGAAGATTGCGGACCTCGTCGTCCTAAACACTGAAAGAGAATTGTCGCAGGATCAGCAGGCACAGTATCGAAACTTTGCCACGCCGGATGCGCTGGTGCAGCTATTGAGCGCACTGCACCGAGGCGCCGCCTTGTCGACAGACAGCAGAGCGCTACTGCTTGGCTGGATGACCGAAACTCAAACAGGCATACGACGGCTGCGCGGTTCGCTGCCGCCTGGAACACTGGTGGCTGACAAAACCGGGACCAGCGGCACGCGCAAAGGGTTAACTGCCGCTACCAACGATGTCGGCCTAATCACCTTGCCGGACGGCCGGCACCTGGCGATCGCTGTATTTGTTTCAGACTCCAGGGCACCGCAGAAAGTCAGGGAAGGAGTCATCGCAAAGATTGCGCGGGCGGCGTGGGACTGCTGGGCCCGGTAGTCATCCAATCAAACTGCTGTGCTCGCTATTTTGGTAGCTCTCTGACCACTTCCTTTGCGCTCTTGTCTTCACGCAATCCCTGGAAAGACGGGTGTCTGACCGCGCCGTCATCGGTCCATTCGGTAAAGGCGACCACCGCAACTAGTTTCGGCTCCGTCCAGTGCGCCTGGCGCAAGCCGGGCTCTTTGGGGATCACGGCCAGCGCCGAGCTCTTGCGCGCCAGTTTGTCGAGTTGTTTTTGCAGGTCGCGCCGCAGCTGTTCGGTGAAGCCTGTGCCCACCCGCCCCGCGTAGACCAGCTTTCCTTTCTCATAAACGCCCAGAACCAGCGAGCCGATGCCGGGCAGGTGTTTCGTCAAAGGCGTATAGCCAACCACAACAAACTCCTGCTGTTTAATGCACTTCACTTTTAACCAGCTGCGATTGCGAGTTGAGTCATAGGTTGAGTTCGCGAGCTTGGACACAATCCCTTCGATTCCATACTCGCAGGCGTGCTTGAAGAAAGCGTCTCCATTGCCCTCGAGGTGTTC
>Ga0209798_10000410_pt1 | contig 25473 bp, 24 predicted proteins | sample DOMMetBare3Fresh_FD_187475 | JGI IMG/M metagenome (GOLD analysis project Ga0209798, IMG submission 187475) | Wetland sediment microbial communities from St. Louis River estuary, USA, under dissolved organic matter induced mercury methylation -... | ecosystem: Environmental > Aquatic >... | reverse complement strand
TTCAGTCCAGTGTAGACGCCACGCGTCATATCCATCGCCAAAGTGACTTCACCGCCGTCGGCCGGCATCGTGAACAACTTTTCGTGTCCGGCTTCTTCCGCGGTCAGATAGATCGATTTGCTGTCAGGGGTCGGGGCAAAACTGCCCACCGCCCGATCGAAGTTGTTCGTAAGGATTACGGGTTGAGCGGGATTAGGCCACCTGAACATCGCGAGGCGATCGAGGTTCACCACCTTGCCATTGGCCTCGACTGTGAAGATCGCATAGAGCGCCTTGCCATCGGGACGAAAAACAGGGCGAGTAAAACTGTCCGCCCCCGTTGTCAGGCGCACCGGCTCACTGCCGGCCGCCGAAACCCTAAAGAGCGAAGAGTTGGTTGTTGCATAAGCGGCCTGATCTCTGTTGGTGGTCGCGACGAAGATTATTGACTCCCCATCCGGCGTCCAAACGGCATCAAACTCTTCGCCCGAATCCTGAACTCGACCCGCAAAACCTCGCTCGGAAACGAGTTTTGTTCCGGCCAAGATGTCTTTTGCTTTGGTATCGGGCGCGAGACTCTGCACGAAAAGATGGGCCTGCGTGTCTTCAATCCACTTGTCCCAGTTGCGAATGGGAAACTTTTCATAAACGCGCGCTTTGTACTTCAATGCCTTGCGCTCCGCGGCGACACGCTTATTAGCGTCTTCATCCATTGCGCCGGGAAAGACTGTGCTGGTAAAGAGCAGAGCCCCGCCGTCAGGCCGCCACTGTGGCGAACGCGCGCCGGTGGCCAGAGAAGTCACGCGCACCGCCTCTCCTCCCGCGGCGACGTCGAGCACGTAAATCTGGCTCACATCGTCGCCCTCGCGTCTGGCTGAAAACGCCAGCCGCCGGCTATCGGGGCTCCAGGTGACGCCGCTCTCGCCACCTTTGCTGAAGGTCACGCGCCGAGGCTTCGCGCTTCCGTCCGCGGGTACCATCCACAAATCCGAGACCTGGTCTTTTTCGTCATAGGCGGGTTCAATCAAAGAGAAGACCACCCACTTGCCATCAGGGCTGGGGACCGGCGCCCCAACGCGCTTCAACGCCCACATTGCCTCGTGCGTCAGCGGAACCTTAGCGACGACGGTTTGCGCGCCGACACGAGGCGGTATAACTTGCGACGCACTCGAAAAGATCGCGACGACTATAATGAGAGCGTGCAGAACGCTGAAGCGTTGACGGGTTCTAACGTTGGTAGACATTTATCTTCTCCTCGAAAAAAGTAAAGGAACCTGCTGGCATCGGAAGTGACAGGTCAGCGCTCCTGAAATTCGGTGTGAAAATAATAAGACGTGGCAAGCTAGCCAATACTCCAAACCTGGGGAAAACTCAATAGCTGCGAGAACGCAGTTCCGCTCAGCTTAATAGTTCGTCAGGATTTCATCCGGCTTGAATCCCATCTGCTGCAGGCGGTCACGGGTTTGGCCCATCATTTCCAGTGAGCCGCAAATCAACGCAATCGGAGATGGCAGATCCGGCAGAACGTGGTCCAAGAGCGATTGCACATAGCCGGTTGGCCCGGACCAGTCGTGGCCGTCGGGGCGTGAGATTACCTGACGCAACTCAACGCCGGCCGCCTCCCACTCTTCAGTCTCATTGCGAAAACAAAAATCGTCCGGTGTACGCGCGCCGTAAAGAACTACCAATTGCCCAAAATCCTGCTTGCGCTTTAACACGTGGCGCAAGGCTGAACGCAAAGGGGCCACACCCGTGCCCATGGCAACAAATACCAGGTCTTTGTGGCGCTGTGATTCAAGCTCGAAACCGTGACCGGCGATGTTCACCAGGTCGATACGCTCGCCGACAGCCATCTCGTAAATGCGCGTGCTGGCGCCGGCCTTGTGTTTGACCAGGACTTCCAACTCCGGATCGTCGGGTGCACTGGCCAGGGCAAAATAAGCCGGCTCTTCGCCGGCCACCTGCAAGACAGCAACCTGACCAGGAATGTAAAAGACGCCGTGCGTAGACCCGGCAGTTTCAGGCATCAAGTCGAAGGAACGTATCAATCGTGCCTGATCGCGCACGCCGGTAATAATTAATGAACGCAATGTTATCCCCCGGGCTTTGTTTGTACCGTGCGTCTAAAGTTCCTTCTGTCGTTAGCCAAAGCCCGGCTGAAGTGGAAACTCTAAACACGCGGGCAAATCTCTCAGGCAGTTTAGCAAACCTCCGGTTAGAATCGCCTCTTGAGGGTGATACAATGAGCGCACTGATTCTCCCTCTCTTCAGTCAAGCTTAAGAGGTGACTCCCGTGAATGCTTCCCGGCGCAAAACGAGCAGGCTCGATCTCATACGGATCGGATTATTCGTTTGCCTTCTCTACGGCATGCTGGGGGTGACAATCTTCGGCCAATCAGGCCGGCGCGGTTCCAAGTCTCCTCCAGTAAGTGTGCCTACCCCGGAGGTTACGCCGGAAACAAAGCCTCGCAGCGATCAGCCAAGGGTCAGCTTGCTGCTCAGTGCAAACCGGGGCGACACGTTCGCAGGTATCCCATTCAATATTTACGATAGCGTACTGCAAAGTTGTGCCGCTCGCCTGAAAGAATCCGAAGCCGTAAGCGTCGAAGTAGCCGCCCGGGAAATGACGCGCAGTGATGCTATCAATCAGGCGAAAGCCGCGAAAGAAGGCTACGTGATCTGGTTGAATCTGCGCCTCGACCAGATGGGTTCCTCCAGCGAAGGCCTCGACGGCGTTTACATCGACTACCTGGTGCTGGAAGCCATCACGGCGAAAGTCAGGACGCAGGGAAACAGCTATCAGGGAAGTTCTCGCGCCGGCGGTGTCGTGCTGGGACCAACCACCGGCAACTCGAGCACCATGGTGGTCGAACGCCGCCTGAGGGTTGCGGCTGAGGATGCAGCCGCAAGGATCTTGAAAGCCCTGCACATCGCATCCGCATCAGACATTCCCCCACACTAGAAAGGGGAATGTTCGACAGGAGGATTTCCGCAATGCCGCTGGGGGCGACCGCCACCTCTCTCCGTGAAGTCCTTGACGAAATGACCGGCGAGGGTGCGCTCGAAGTCACTGAGCATCTGCCACGAAACGCGCTACGCTGTTACGCCTGTGGTCATCGCTGCCTCATCAATGAAGGCAAACGTGGAATCTGCAAAGTGCGTTTTAATGAAGGCGGTCACTTGCGCGTCCCGATGAACTATGTGGCCGCGCTCGCGTGCGATCCCACCGAGAAGAAACCTCTCTTTCACGTGCTACCGGGCTCCGACACTCTGACCTTCGGAATGCTCGGCTGCGACCTGCACTGTGGTTATTGTCAAAATTGGTTGACTTCACAAGCGCTACGCGATGATGCCGCGGTTTCAACTCCAAACCCCGTCACGGCTGATCGCCTCGTCTCAATGGCCGGCGCATACCGAGCGGCCCTCGTCGCCAGCAGCTACAACGAGCCTTTGATCACCGCTGAATGGGCAGTTAGAGTCTTTCAGAAAGCACGGCGAATGGGTTTGCGCACGGCCTTTATCTCGAACGGCAATGCTACTCCGCGGGTGCTTGATTACCTGCGCCCCTGGACCGATTGCTACAAGATTGATTTGAAATCCATGAGCGACCAGAACTACCGCCAGCTTGGTGGTGTGGTCGACAACATCATCGACACGGTGAAGATGGTCCACGAACGTGGTTTCTGGGAAGAGATTGTGACTCTTGTCATTCCCGGCTTTAACGATTCCCCTGAGGAGTTAAAGCGGGCAGCGGATTTCATCGCCGGCGTGTCACCTGATATTCCCTGGCACCTTACGGCATTTCATCAGGATTACCGGATGACTGAAAACGCGAATACAACTGCCGAGCAATTAATGCGCGTTTGCGAGCTGGGGCGCCAAGCCGGCCTGAGATATGTTTACGCCGGCAACCTGCCCGGGCGCGTGGGCCGCTGGGAGAATACGTATTGCCCTGCTTGTGATGAATTGCTGGTTGAACGCCACGGCTATTTGATCAAACAGATGAAAGTCGCGCCCGCAGGCAAATGTCCCACGTGCGCGACTGTCATCCCTGGTATTTGGGCTTAGCCCAACTTCTCTATCTTGGTTACTTCGACGGCGGCTTCGCCGCCACAGGCGCCACCGCCTCGACCGCGGTGCCCTGGTGGAAGATGGCCAACCATTTGCCCGAGCGATTAGCCCAGATGGTGCTATGACGCTCCCGGGTGGTCTTAGCTCCCGGCATAGTGACCAGGTAAGTGACCAGTAACGCGTCCGTGTCCAACTTTGTGGTTTTCCAATCACTCAATTCGAACTTTGAACCATCGAACATGCTAACGGCCTTCACGCTCCCGGCCTTGTCATAAAATCCGTCAGCTTCGACCTCGGCGAAATCTGCTGCCAGGACAGAGCCGAACCCTTCGAAATTCTTGTTCTTGATAGCGTCCCAGACCATTTTCTCATTAGCTTCGACGTCAGGGCCGGTAACGATGGCGGCGCCCTTTGCTGCGGGACTCATAGTATTTCCGGCAGCGGGATTGCCCATTGGCGCGGGCGCGGGTGGCGCCGCCTTGGCCAGGGTTTCCTGATAAAAGGCGGCTTGCCACGTGCCATCGCGATTCACCCAGGCGGATGAGACTCGATACGGACCAGGGGGAATTGCCTGATTCTTAAAAGTCCCCTTGATGGTTACCTGATACATCAGGATCACCGCATCTTTATCAATAGGTAAAAGCTTCCAATCACTGTAGGTTGTGTCGGTGATAGTCAAGTCCTTGACATAGGCGACGATTCCGGCCTTGTCAAACATGCCGTCGCCGCTAATCTCGAGATAATTGCCGTCCAGCATGTTGGCAAACGCCTCGTAATCCTTCTTCTTGAGCGCATCCCAGGTCGTTTTTTCTTTGGCGATAGTATCCGCCTCGGACAGGGTGGCAGTCATGTTCGTGGCGGGAGCTTTATTGCCATTTGCAACTGTTGGTTTAGCCGGTGGTTCTGTGCTGCAAGCCACCGCTACAGTCAGAAAAACGAAGAGTACGAGAATTTTTTTCATAAACCTGGAACTCCTTATGCAAAATTCAATAGAACGCTGCCCAGCTTCTATGCCAAATCGGTGGGCCAGTCAAGACTGCAGCGCAGCACGAGATGATTTTGTGCTTCAGCGCCAACATTCCCGCCCTGCGTTGCGGCAAAAAAGTTGACTTATCGGAGTATTTCGGATTATTGTCCGGCCGCGTGGATGCCTTTAAAGGCTGCTGCCCGGGAGTGCACGTCTCGCCCAATTATTTCCGGCTCGCGCGCCTTCGCTCGAGCGCTCAAGCCGCAAATTTCTTCGCAAGGAGAAAACCATATGACCCGAATGTTTTTAGTTTCACCAGGCAAGTCGCTAGCGGTCGTGTTTGCTGTGACTGCCTTGATTTATTTCGTTCCTGCGCACAGTAAGGCCCAGAAAAAGGTCGTTGATGACGAGCACCCGGTGTTTCGCGAGTACCGCGGCGTGCAAATCGGAATGACGACCGAAGAAACCCGCAAGAAACTTGGCACTCCGAAGGATAAGGGTGACGAGCAGGACTTTTACATTTTCAGCGACCGCGAAACTGCCCAGATCGTTTATGACCGGGCCCATAAGGTCGCTACGCTTTCTGTGGACTTCAGTTCGGCCGGTCCTGATGTGCCCACGCCCAGGGCGGTTATGGGTCTGGACATTGAGCCCAAACCAGACGGTTCCATGTACAAAATGATTCGCTATGCTAAGGCCGGATTCTGGGTTTCCTACAATCGCACCGCCGGCGACTCGCCGCTGATTACGATCACGATACAAAAGATCGATTAGGCCCAGTGTCGATTTTCCGCCAGTTCCTGGCTGGCGAAATGAGCTGCTCGCAAACCAGAGATGCTACCGGACGGACATCAGGTCCGCCATACTGCTCTGCCTCGAATCGTTTCCACGCCTGGGATACAATCCTCTGCTGAACCAAGCCTCGACTAATTTGCATGGAGCACTCAGCCAAAAGCATCGACCCGCGCCTGCTAGCCATAAATATCAAGGAGCGAGCCCAAGTCGCGGGCTTTGACAAAGTAGGCATCGTGCGAGCCCAGCCTCTCACCGCTGAGCGTGCACGCCTTCAGGACTGGCTTTCGCGGGGTTATGCGGGCGAGATGAGCTGGATGAACCGGGACCCGCACAAGCGCGCCGATCCCTCTGAAATTTTTCCCAACGCAAAATCAGTCATTGTGGTTGCCCTCAACTACTTCACGGATCATCATCATCAAGACCTTCCGCGTACGGGTAAGGTTTCGCGCTATGCCTGGGGAGACGATTACCACGACGTCGTCGGCGCTAAACTAAACTCTCTACTCGATTGGATCCGCTCCACCTGCCCGCAGGCTGAAGGCAAGGTCTGTGTCGATATCCAACCGATGATGGACAAAGCCTGGGCCGTCCGGGCCGGTCTCGGCTGGTTGGGAAAACACACGAATGTAATCACTCCCGAGCATGGTTCGTGGATCTTTATTGGTGAGTTGTTGTTGAATCTGGAATTGGAATATGACGCGGAGCAGATCGCCGATCACTGCGGTACCTGCACACGCTGTATTGAAGCCTGTCCGACGGCTGCTATCACTGAACCTTACCTCGTTGACTCAACCCGCTGTATCTCCTATGCGACGATCGAGCTGCGCACCCCGGAATTGCCGCCTGACATTAAAACAAACCTGGAAGGATGGTTTTATGGCTGCGACATCTGCCAGGATGTTTGTCCCTGGAATCGTTTTGAGCTGCCGACCAGTGAAACTCGCTTCGAGCCGCGACCCGGCAATGTCGAGGCGAGTTTATCCGAGGTGCTGGAGCTGACTCCGGAGAGTTACGCCGAGCGCTTTCGTAACAGCGCGATGAAACGTGCGAAGCTTTCCGGCCTGAAGCGGAATGCCAGGGCGCTATTGGAGAGCGATAGTTAGACTGCCCAGTTTTGTCGAAATAGGGGCGCTCGCGTGCAGCGTGCAGCGATGCTAACCTAGAGGCTCGCCAGAATCCCCGAACCTATCGCTTACTTGATTGCGGAGCGGCGGAGGCTACGTCGCCCGCATTGCTGCTGAGGCTGATAAATGAAACTGCTTGTGCTGTTCGTTACCGCTTTTGTCCTGCTCGTCACTTCATCCAACTCAATTGCCGCGCAGGAGCCAAAGACCCCTGCCGATCTGCAACGCCTGGCCCTGGATTACTACAACTGGCGCAATCAAAACTATCCTGTGTTGTCCAGCGATGCCGGTCTGCATACCTGGGACAACAAACTGACCGACTATTCGCTGGCCTCTCTGCTGGGCCGGCGCCTGCACGTCAAGGAAGTGCTTGGCAAGGTGCGTGCGATGCAAACCGAGAAGTGGAGCAAGGACGATCGCATCGACTGGCTGCTGTTTCGTGCGCAACTTGAGAACGTCGCTTTTTTTGATCGCGTGATCGATTTTGAAGAAACCGACCCCCAGGTCTACGTCAACGAATGCAGCAACGGAATTTTTTCGCTTCTCAAGAAAGAATACGACACGCCGCGCAACCGCGCGCTCGCAGCTACCGCGCGCTTAAAGCAGATGCCGTTCGTCATCGAACTGGGCAAGCACAACCTGACGAAGCCGGTCCGGCTTTACGCCCAACTGGCGATCGATTCAGCGCGCTCGATTGACAGCCTCTTTACCGGCAGCCTGATGACGCTGACCAGTGAAATGACTCCGGCGGAAAAAAATGAACTTGTAAAAGCCAGGGATGAAGCCCTGGTTTCAATCCATGGCTATGCGGACTGGCTTGAAAGGCGTCTGCCCGGCATGGTGCCGTTCAAGCCAATGGGCGAAGAGAATTACAACTATCTTTTGAAGACCGTCTATTTGTTGCCACTCGATGCCAGGCAACTAGAAATGCTGGGTCAGGCGGAATTGGGACGCTATCGGGGCCTGGAAGCAATGCTGCCCGATCCTTCCCTGGCTGATCCGAATCCTGCGCGCAGCGCTAACGTGCCAAAAGATCAGGAAGCTTTCCTGAAAGCCTACGAGAGTCGCGAAGCGGAGATGATCGGTTTCCTGAAAGAAAAAAATCTGGTCACGCTTCCTTCATACCTGGGTCGCTTTGAAATTCGTCAGCTACCGGAGGCGTTCAAGCCCACCAGTCCAGGTGGCTTCATGAATGCGCCCGGTGTTTATGACAAAGATGCGAGTGGTTTCTATTTCATCCCGACCTATAATCCGGCGAGCCGGAACTTTTATATTCGCGCCGCGATTGAGGATCCACGGCCGATCCTCGGCCACGAGGGAATTCCCGGCCACTTTCTACAACTGTCGATTGCCAATCATTTGACGAATGAAATTCGCCGCCAGCATTCGGACAACATCTTGATCGAAGGCTGGGCCTTGTACGGCGAAGAGATGTTGTCCCGCCTCGGTCTCTACCCGGTGAATTCGGCTTCGCAGGGACAGGTCCTGCGCCTCTCACGCTATCGAGCGGCGCGCATCGGCGTTGACGTAAATCTGCATACCGGCAAGTGGACGTTCGAGCAGGCGGTGAAATATTTCATGGAAGCAGGTGGTCTCGACAAAGAAGCCGCCGCAGGCGAAGCAGCCGGCGCGGCGGCGAGCCCCACGCAGAAAATCACCTACATGACCGGCAAGTGGCAAATCATGCGCTTGCTTGGTAAGTATCGCGACCAGCAGGGAGCGAACTTTCGTCTGGGTCAGTTCCACGATGATCTGATCAAGAACGGCAGCCTGCCGCTTTCCATTATTGAATGGATCCTGCTCGATGATCCGTCAGGAGTCGAGCAGGCTCTTAAGTGAGAAGCTGGTGGATCATTGAGTTTGACGCTTGCCTCCGAAAACATCGAACCTACACCTTCATTTCTTTCTAGGAGGATTTGCTTAAGTGAAAATTGAGTCCCTCGACCAAGAGATACGAACTTTACTTTCGTCGGGCTATTACAGGATTCCACGATTTCAGAGGCCATACTCATGGACGCGCGAGAACATCCAAGAATTCTGGGACGATGTTGTTCGTGATAACCCCGAGGATTATTTCATTGGTTCAATGGTTGTATTTAAAGAAAGTAATCAACGGTTCGGCGTCGTCGACGGCCAACAAAGACTCACAACCATTATGATCCTTCTGGCCATGATCCGGAATACTTTAGCTGAACATGGGTTTCAAGATCTTGCAGAGGGCATTCAAGGATTAATCGAGCGGAAGAATATCGATAACAAGCCGGAGTTCGTCCTGTCTACGAGATTGGATTTGGCAAATGGACGAAGCAAGAGAAACAGGTATCTGATAGCCTCAAGGCGCTTCAACTGTTTCGAGTCCAGCAACAGACCCCATGCGTTTTGTCACTCGTTCGTGCCTACAAGGGAAAGAAACTCAAGAGGAAACACCTAGAAGACGCAGTCGTCGCAATTGAGAAATTCCATTTCTTATTTACCGCTGTGACGTCCCAGCGATCTTCTGGGGGCATATCTGCAATGTATGCTTCGCTTGCGAGGCGCCTGTATGTATCTCCTGACATGAACGAAGCCCTAGGGGTGATAAAGGAACTCAAAGTAAAACTCAGGAATCGAATACCTTCAATCGAAGAGGTCAAAGCTCTATTCCCCGAGATAGTCTACACCGCTAACATAACAAACAACGAAATCTTGTCAGATACATTTTGGCTCGCTTTGATAAGGAGGAGGCGCCGGCAATTACCGTCGATTACGAATCGATGACGATTGAACACTTGGCATCGCAGAGCCTGATCGGTACTGCTGATTTTTCTGAAGAGATCGTTGGCCAACTTGGTAATCTCATTCTAGTGTCAGAAGCGCTCAACAACAAACTTAAGGACAAACCATTCCCTGAGAAGAAACACATCCTTCTGGCGGAGGGCTATGCCCTCCCTGCGGAGATCTCTGCTGCGACAGCTTGGACCTCAAAGGACATAAGGTCTCGGACAGAGCAGATGGCAATCGAGTCCTACACCAGGCTTTGGAAGATATAGAAAACCTTGCCCGGAAGGAATGACCGAGTGGGTCGGCACGGTTCGCACAAACTCTTACAGAACTATTACCGATATCTGCGCCGATTAGTCTTAAGATGGGAGTCCGACTGTCGGATTGTCAAATCCCGATACAGTCTATCTCAAATAGCACCGAATGTTGGCGCACCGACGCGAAAGAAACTTTCGAGAGCAGGTTTTTGTGCATGAGACAGACGGAACATCTCCCGACTAATCCTGGTCAGACCGTTCAGCGGGCTGTGGAACTCAGCCGCAAGCTGAAGTTCGATAAGGATGACAGGTTTCAAATCGAATTGCGGCGCCGCGTCGACGAATTCTGCCGCAGCACAGGGCGGCGACAGCGCGATTGCCCGCAGATGTATTTGAAGACTGCGGTCCTGCTGACCTCCCTAGCGATATCGTACGGTTTGCTAGTATTCGTAGCACAGACTTGGTGGCAGGCGTTGCCGTTGGCTATCTGGCTGGGATTAACAACCGCCGGAATCGGTTTCAACATTCAGCATGACGGCGGACATCAGGCCTATTCGGACCACCGCTGGGTGAACCAGTTGATGGCCATGAGCCTGGACCTGATTGGGGGCAGCTCATACCTGTGGCACTGGAAGCACGCCGTGCTTCATCACACCTATGCGAACATTACTGACCATGACACCGATATTGACTGGGGCGGCCTGGGCCGGGTAACTCCACATCAGAGGCGATTCAAACTTCATCGCTTTCAACAGTTCTATCTCTGGCCGTTCTACGGGTTGATATCGATCAAATGGCATCTTCACGATGACTTCCAGGAGCTAATCACAGGACGGATCAAAGCGCATCGAATCCCGCGACCAACTGGATGGAATCTGGCGATTCTCCTGGGCGGCAAAGCTATCTTTGTCATCGTGGCTTTCGTGATTCCAATGATGTTTCATCGCTGGTGGATCTCGCTGACGTTCTATGCCGTCACGGAGTTCGTGTTGGGAATGTCCATGAGTATCGTGTTCCTGCTGGCACATATGGTGGAACAGGCGGAGTTCCCGATACCGCGCGATGACACAGGACGTATCGCGAACGCCTGGGCTATTCATCAGGTCGAAACCACCGTGGACTTCTCCCGCAACAGCCGGTTGGCGGCTTGGCTCTTCGGCGGCTTGAACTTCCAAATCGAACATCATTTATTCCCACGCATTTGTCATGTCAATTACCCTGCCATTTCGGCGATTGTAGAAGAAACCTGCCGAGAATTCAGTGTGAATTTTAGCGAACATAAAACCTTCTTGTCTGGCGTCGCCTCCCATTTCCGCTGGCTTCGTCGTATGGGTGTCGCTTAATGGAGTCAGGTAGGACCATCGGTTAATGAATCTGTCAGTCTCAGCCCTCGCAGGTGAAAGTTCCACCTGAGTGGTCTTTTCCGCATCTCGCCACTTCGGCAAGTGATCATTAGACCGGATCGCTAGTTGGAAGTTGATCAATCCAGGCGTTACCGCTATTCCTCAGATCTAGCATGGCTACTGATCTAGCTTCCGATGCCTTCAAGCAATACCGCCACCGCCTCGGAAACTGTCTCGAAACTTCTTAACAACCTATGGCCTTGCACGATAAAAGCATTTTTCCGCAGTGCCACAAAAGGGCAGACTCAAATCTCGCGCACTCTTTTCTCTCTGGAGAATCTAAATGTCAACCGAACTGAAAATCTTGATGTTTACTGACCAAGTGAACTCGACGGCAGAAATGCTGGGTCGCACGCACGCTGAAAATAGTTTGGCGTTCGGCGGTTTGTTCGGAGTGGCGGGTGGCGTTGCGGGCGGCTTCATGTTCGGGGCTGCGGTCGGTGTAGCGGGAGGTGTGACAGGAGGCTTGGCGTTGGGCTTGTCTCAAGCCTTGGCGTTAGGCGTCGTATTGGGCTTGGCTTTCGGCATGGCGGGGGGAATGGCTGGAGAAGTGGCTGTCGGCGTCTCGGGTGGTTTGGCAGGAGGCGTTCGGCGTTGGAGACGTCGCTCGGCGACGACGACGGCCCGGAAGGGCAGGCGATCTTGTTAGCCATTGCGCGGGGCGAAGCGCACCCGGATTTTCCAGCCGGGGGCGCTTGGCTGCGGGAGCACGACGTGCTGACTAGCGACGGGGATTTCGCGGTGGAGATGGTGAAGCGTTGGGTGAAAACGAAACCTTCTTAAGCGATCTTTACCCCGACAAAGCTCCGCCACGACACTATAAACGTATATAATGCCGGTCGAAATTCCACGGCAAAAAGATGTAAGTTCGCGCCAGTGTGCATGCCCAAACGGGCGGATAGACGCTTTGCTACCATCTCATCTGATCACCTAAATCACACTCTCTCAACGGAGGTCCAAACATGCCATCAGGCAGTAAACAGAAGTCAGGAAGCAGATTCATTTTGCGGAGTTTGGCTTGCGTCGTCTTTTTAATGTCGCTGGCAAGTTGCGCGAGCGGCCAGGAAATGGGTGGACACAACCACGGCACGCCGAATCCGACTACCGCGGTGGCCGACCCTGGTGAGGGACAGGAGTGGGCCAAACAACGCCTGGCGAAATCACCGCGTCACCAGGAATGGGTCAAGATCAAGTACGGCAATCGAGAAGTGAGCAGCTTCGTGGTCTATCCTGAAGTAAAAACCAAAGCCACGGCCATCGTCGTCATTCACGAAATCTTCGGCATGAGTAATTGGGTACAGAGTCTGACGGACCAACTGGCGGAGGCCGGTTACATCGCCATCGCGCCCGACCTGCTTTCCGGTATGGGACCCAAAGGCGGCGGCACTGATGAAGTCCGCGCGGTCGATAGTAATGCGGTGGGCAAGGCCATCCAGGCTCTGCCCCCAGATCAGATCACCGCCGACCTGAATGCGGTGGCTGATTACGCATCTAAACTGCCGGCGGCAAACGGCAAGGTCGTGGTCGGTGGATTCTGCTGGGGTGGCTCGCAAACATTTCGCTTTGCCACCAACCGCCCTTCCTTAAAGGCTGCGTTTGTTTTCTATGGCTCACCGCCTTTGACCGGTCAGCCCGCTGCGCTGCCGGTCGACAAAGAAGCGTTGGGAAAAATCAGCACGCCTGTCTACGGCTTCTATGCCGGTAACGATGCGCGCATCAATGCCACCCTGCCCGCGACCGTCGAGGCCATGAAGGAACTCAGGAAGAAATACGATCCGGTGACTTATGAAGGCGCCGGTCATGGTTTCATGCGTGCCGGCGAAGCCCCGGAACCCAAAGCGCCTGAAGCGAAAGGCGACAAGGAAGCAGACGAGAAAGCCGCAGCTGATTATCAGAAGGCGCTGACAAATTACAAAGCCAATCAGAAAGCTCGCAATGAAGCCTGGGTCAGATGGAAGGAAATCCTCCGCGGTATCTGAGACCTTTAGCGGTTCTGGGGCTGGAAAGGTGAAACCTGCGACACAGGCCACGATCCATCTCATGCGAAAGACTCCACCTGGTCCCGCAGTCTCTTTTGAAGACGTGCGGCGTTTGGCCCTGGACCTGCCGGGCGCGGAAGAAAGCACGTCGTACGGTACACCGGCGTTCAAGGTGAATAAGAAGCTGTTCGCTCGATTCCACCAGGACGGCCAATCCCTTGTGCTGCCGATCGATTTTGCCGATCGCGAACTGCTTATCGCGGAACAACCGGAGATTTTCTATATCACCAATCATTATCTGAATTACCCATATGTGTTAGTGCGGCTGGCAACCGTGCGCCGCGATCAGATTTCCGGCTTGCTAAGGCAGGCGTGGCGCCGCGTAGCGGCCCGGAGCAACCGTTAAGCTCGCGGGATGTATCCCAAATGGTTCAACTCGAAACTGAAAGACTGCTGCTGCGCATGTTTACCCTCGAGGATGCCGCAGCCTACGCGCGTATCGCCGCCGATCCGGAAGTCATGCGTTACCTCGGTGAAGGGAAACCGTTTAATTCCCACGAGGCCTGGCGGCATATGGCGTTTTTGGTGGGCCACTGGCAGTTACTTGGCTATGGGCACTTTGCGGTTGAAGAGAAAGCAACCGGCAACCTCATCGGACGCATTGGTTTTCTGAATCCGGCTGGTTGGCCCGGGTTTGAACTCGGCTGGACCCTCGCGCGCGAAAGCTGGGGCAAAGGCTACGCCAGCGAAGGTGCGCGCCGCGCGCTTCGCTATGCCTTCGAAGAGCTGGACCGCGACCACGTCATCAGTTTGATCCAGCCGGAAAACAAACCTTCGATCAAGGTAGCCGAACGGTTGGGAGAAAAGCTTGAGGGCAGGACCGAGGTCATGGGTACCGAGGTGCTGATCTATGGAATCGACCGCGCTAACTGGTCGCAAGAGTAACTGAATGTGGAAGGCGTGCCCGCATTGCCGAGAATATTCTTTCGGCGAACGCGAATTGTTTGACCTCAGCTGCTTCGCGCCGACTGCCTGCAAGTATTGCGGCAAGCTGGTACGCAATGATGGCCTGCGGCAATTGCTGCTGCCACCGGCCATCTTGACCGGTCTGATAATCGGCGCTTTGATTCTATTTAGTGTTCCCTCGTGGCTGGCTCCCGTAGCCTGGGTGCTTATCGCTGCCCTCGGAGTAATTCCCTTCATACTGGTACCGAGGCCGGTCAAGGCGGATTCACCCGAAGCTAACCTGCCACCATTTGCTCCCGATCCGCACAACGACAAACTCATCATAGTTTGTGGCTGGAACCAGGACGAGTTGCGCACCATCCTTGAAGGCTTTAACGCTGAAAATCCTCCCGGCGGATCCGTGGAACGAATCGAGGTTAACCAGCGACAAGACTCGTGCTTCCAGCTAGCCTTTCCCGAAGACATCCATCCGTTCGTATTCACGACTTTGGTGAATTACTTGCTCTACCCGATTGAGTTTGGGATTGGAGATCGTTCGATCGTCGTGGCCGGCAAGGCAACCCTGAACGCCGCGTTCGAGAGAGTACCGGAACGGTGCTGGGGGCAGAAAGCACTGCTCTACGTGCCCGTTGACGATCAGGATCACGATGTCGTCTACCTGCAGACGGGATCGGAAGAAGCTTTCGCTTATTCTTTCCTCGAGGAGACTGGCTGGCAACCGGTCAAGCAGGCAAGATTGCCGCTTGACGTAAAGCGTCTGGTGGATGGCTTATGACACAAAGAATGCCCGCGATATTTTTTGGCCACGGAAACCCGTTGAATGCCCTGCAACAGAATTCCTATACCACAGCCTGGCAGGCGATTGGCGCATCCCTGCCGCGACCCAAAGCTATCCTGTGCCTCTCGGCCCATTGGTACGCTCCGGAAACCGCAGTCACTGCGATGGCTACACCACGCACCATCCACGACTTTGGCGGATTTCCGCGCAAGCTTTTCGAATTCGAGTACCCGGCTCCGGGAGATCCCGGCCTGGCGGAGCGCATCGCTGCTCTGCTGCAGCCGCTCACAGTACGCCGCGATCAGAGTTGGGGGTTGGACCATGGCGCCTGGTCGGTCCTTTGTCATGTCTTTCCGAATGCGGATATTCCGGTCGTGCAGCTGAGTCTTGATGAGGGGCAGCCGGCAGAGTTCCATTATGAACTGGGCCGGCGCCTGGCGCCTTTGCGCGATGAAGGCGTGCTGGTTATGGGCAGCGGTAATCTGGTGCACAACCTGCACGCCTATGCCTGGGGCCGGCATCCGGTTGAGCCTTTTGCGTGGGCTCTGAGTTTTGAAAACCGTGTGCGCGCGTTGCTGCTCGCCGGCGAACATGAACCGCTGCTCCGGTATGAAGACTTGGGTCAGGATGCTTTGCTTGCGGTGCCGACTCCGGAACACTATCTGCCTTTGCTTTACGTGATTGCTCTGCAAGGAGAAATTGACGAGGTGAGCTTCCCGGTTCAGGGTGTTGACGGTGGATCGATCTCCATGCTCACCGTTCAGATCGGTTGAGAAGGTCTTGCGTTACACCACTCGACTTCCGGGTGCCCAGGAAATTTCCATTGACAACCAGAGACGCTTGTAGCGATTTACCCCTCTAGAAGCGGGAGCGTGTTATGAACATTGACCCTCATTCTTTCCCGTCTTACTGACGAGATAAGTATCTTCGTAGCGGTCACCAACTCAGCTATGACGACCCCCGAGAGCGGTTCTCAACCAGCTGTCAGTCGTTTACCAAGCGATCAATTTGGTTCGAGGCGCGGTTCCCCCGAGCCGGTAGGCTGGTCGGGACGAGTACTTTCACTTTATTATCGGTGCCGGCAAAACCTTATGAGCAAACCAATCCAGATTCTGCTGCAAACGACCATTCCTTTCGCCGAAGATGACTGGCACATCGGCCGCTTTTCATTATTGCGCGATCACCTGCTGTCGCTAAAGGATGAGAGGGGAGCACCACTTTGCGAGGTAACGAGCCGCAATCGCGAACAGGATGCAGCCGGCAACGATCCGGTGCTCAGCACGCTCGACGTTTCGGCCTTTGCCCAATTGTGGTTGTTGGCGATCGATACGGGCGCGGGGCTGACGAAAACAGATTGTGAAGGCATTACGCGTTTCCGGCAGCGTGGCGGCGGCATCCTGGCTACGCGCGATCACGAGGACTTAGGGATCTCGCTGTGCACGCTGGGGGGCATTGGCCGCGCGCACTTTTTCCACTCCAAACATCCTGAAGCTGATCCAGCGCGACACGTACCTGACGATCCATTCACGACTTCTATCTCCTGGCCCAATTACCACTCGGGCGCTAATGGGGATTATCAAAAAATCACTGCCCCACAACCTCACGAACTACTGCGCGACGCAGCAAAATCGGGTAGGCTGATAGAGTTCTTTCCGGCGCACCCGCACGAAGGAGCGGTGGGAGTTCCCGAAGGCGAAGACCACGCCAGCGTAGTGGCTACCGGTCAAAGTAAAGTAACCGGCCGTCCCTTCAATCTCATTGTGGCTTTCGAGCGCACGGCGGACACGCACGGTAATACGTTGGGGCGGGGCATTGCCGAATCGAGTTTTCACCACCTGGTAGATTACAACTGGGATACGGATATGGGATGTCCCAGTTTTCTCGTCGAACCGCCGGGCGATGGCTACAAACGTAATCCCCAGGCACTGGAAGATATCAAGGCCTATGTGAGCAACGCGGCCCTGTGGCTGGCGGGCAGATGACGAGCGTAACTACATCATGGCGATACTCCTCGTCAGCCAGCCGATCCTTTGAGTCTGCCGCCGAAAAATATTGATCCCAGCTCGAGGTCTAATGAGATGATGCGGATTCTGTAAAAGACCGGATCTGCAGCATCCTCCGATTCCGCTGGCATATCCCAGCCCTAAAAAATCCGACACAGCCAAACGTAACACCTCCACGAAATGTTCGAGATCGAAACGCAAAATCTGACGAAAAGCTTTGGGCCTCTGGTGGCGGTGCGAAACCTCAACCTGCAGATTCCGGCGGGCGCAATCTTCGGATTTCTCGGGCCAAATGGTTCCGGAAAATCGACTACGGTGAAGCTGCTCACTGGCCTGCTACGGCCAACGACGGGCGATGCGTTCATCTCCGGCGACTCTATTCTCAGTTCGCCCCTCGTGGTAAAGCAGCGAATTGGAGTGCTCCCTGAAGACCTCGCCCTTTTTGATTCGCTGACCATCTGGGAGCACCTCCTGATGACCGGTCCTGTTTATGGTCTGAGCACTAAGGAGACAAAGCAACGCGGAGAACAGCTTTTGAAGTACCTGGATCTATGGCCCGGCCGCAACACCTATGTCGACGAGGCGTCGACCGGCATGCGCAAGAAGTGCGGGCTCGCCCTCGCCTTGCTACATAACCCCCGAGTGCTTTTTTTGGATGAGCCCTTTGAGGGTATCGATCCGGTGGCTTCGCGTAACATCAAAGATCTGCTGCTGGAGTTGGCCACCAGGAGTGTCACAGTTTTTCTTACTTCTCATATTCTCGAGGTCGTCGAGCGCCTGGTGGACAGTTTTGCAATCATCGTCGCGGGTGATGTCGTCTGCCGGCAAACCATGCAGGAGACGCTGGCCGCAGGCGAGACTCTCGAGGAATTGTTTTTTAAGCATGTCAACCGTGCCAGCAGCGAGGACCTGGAATGGATCGGCCATTAAGGAAAAATGGCCTCGCACTTGTGGCGCTGTTCCTGCGCTTTCAGTGGCGGGCTTACTGGCGCGGGCTTTCTCGCGGCGGAAAGTTAACCGTGGGCAACCAGGGTCTTTCGTTGATTATCGTAGGTATTGTCGGTTTCAAATACGTTCAGTCATTACGGCTGGCTGCGATCGATCTCACGGGGGGCAAAACAACACTTTTGGAATCGTTGCTGGCCGGCATCTGGGTGGCATGGACCATCACTACCAACAGCAGCCGAGAGCAGCGAAGCGTTGCGGCGCGCGCGTGGCTGCACTTGCCGCTCTCGCAGACCAAGCTCTTTACGGTCCGCATCCTCTCACTGCTGATCACGCCCTCTGCGTGGCTGGTCCTCGCCGGGTCATTGGGAATCGGATATCCACTCGCACACTCCCCGCATCCCTTAGCGGGAATATTGGCGGCGCTGTTGTTCGTGATCATGACGGCATTCGTTGGCCTGACCTTTGCGCATCTGCTTAGCATACCTGTCTGGCGCAGAGTCCTCGTTGCCTGCGCCCTGGTTTTGCTAGCTGGGGCTGTTGTTTACCTCGTGAACTACAAGCCACATGATGGCTTAGGGCCGGGGACGCTTTTCCCGCTGACACCCATGGCCCTCGTCGCCAATGCGGCGCTGGGAAAGCAAGCGCGGCTGGGCATTCCGTTAGTAGCAAGTCTCACTTTCCTAAGTGGCGTCACGGCGATCTGGTCCTTCCGCGCCGGACTCGCCGGCGCAGCGCCTCGAAGCTCCGCCAGAAACCGGCGCCCAGCGCGATTACGCCTACCCGGGCAACTGGGCGGCTTGGTGGCTAAGGACTTGCGATATTTTTGGCGATTGCTTGATACGTATCTCGGGCTGCTGGCCGCGGCCGCGGGCTGTTTCTATCTCGTGACGGCAGAGTTCCCGACCCTGGACATTTTCCTGATCTTACTGACGCTGGTCTTCATACCGATTGCACCACTGGCATTTAATTCGTTTGGTCTTGATTCACCTCCCGGGTTGGATCGTTACGCCATTTGGCCCATTTCCGGGCGGGCAATCATGCTCAGCAAGAACCTCGCGTTTCTGTGCGTCGTTGGTCTGCAGACCTGCGCTCTGATCCTGCTGGCTTGCGCGCGCGTAGGCACGCCGGCGGGTGTCATCGGGCTGGTTGCCTTTACCTCGTTGGCCGCTGCGGCATTGGCCTGGGGCAACTGGATGTCACTCAGTCAGCCCAAGAAGATGTTGTTCTTCCACTTCTCGTCTTCCAGCAGCTCAATCTTCGATACCATGGCGGGCGTTGCTTTCCTCAGCCTTCCCGGGGTACTGATTATTTATCTGGTGCACTCGCGCTATTATTCCGCGCTGAATCTCTTGCTGGTGATGATTTTCTTTGGCGCGACTTATCTTTTCTCGCTGGCGGTTTTTGGCCCCCGGTTTGATCAGAAACGTGAGAGAATAGCGCGCGTCTTGTCCTGAACAAAGCAGGTGAGCTTAGTCATCAGGACACGACTGGCGCACTACGCTCCCTTGCCAAAGGACAAAGACTCGGAGGCTTGCGCGCAGAGTCGGTCGGGTCGTCCCAGACTAGCCGGCGGGTAAATCCTTTTTTGAGGTAAAAACCAATGTCCATGCCTAAACTCATCATCGCAGTTCTTTGTCTGGGGCTGCTCGGTTTTGTTGAGCCTGCGAGCGCCGCCACTGAGCTGTCAGACTTAGGCTGGATGGCCGGCAACTGGACTGGTGTGCAGGATGGAATCGAAATGGAGGAGTCATGGCTGGCGCCAAAGGGAGGCTCCATGCTGGGCGTCCATCGCGACATCAGGAATGGCCGCACTGTTTCGTTTGAGTTCTTTCGTATCGAGGCAACAGCTGAGGGCATCACGTACTGGGCCAGTCCCAGAGGAAAGCCAGCCACGCCATTTCATCTGGTTGAGTCGAGCGGCCAACGCGTGGTATTCGAGAATGCGCAGCATGATTTTCCACAGCGAATTATTTATTGGCTGGCAGGCGACAAGCTGCACGCAAAGATTGAAGGCCTGCTCAAGGGCAAACCCGCCGCTGAAGAATGGAGCTGGCAGCGCGCCCAGGCGAAATGACTTTAGTCCCCTTATCGTCAGATCACGCGACTGGATGAAAGAGATACCAGATGACGAACGCGGACAGCGCCAGCGATCCCAGCAGCATTGTCAGCAGGCCCAGCACGATCACGCCCACGAATAACCAGTCACTGGTCCTGCCCTTGTGAGCCTGTTCGGCAGAAACCGTGGCGCGCCGGCGCAGCAAGGCCAGATTTCGCATGTTCGGTTTCCACCAGGCGGCGAACAAGTCTCCCACCCACGGCACCAAATTACCCAGGAAATAGATCGCAATGTTGAGCCCCATGCGCAGAAGCGTAATCTTGGGAACTCGATAGCGCACCGCTGAGACGAGAACGTAGACCGCGATTAGCGACGTAGCCACGTCGCCGATGCCCGGTACGAGATCAATAATGGCATTGACTCCGAATCGCCAACCGAGCACCGGAATCACAAACTGGTTGTCCATTACCTGGGCCAGCACTTCCAGTTCGCGTTCAACTTGCACCGGCGTCGGCCGGGTGAGGCGCGCTTTGGCGGACGTTTGCGGCACTACTTCAGGATAAGCCGCGCTGACTCGATCTAATTTGTTGCTTACCTGCATTGGTATCAATTTGAATCTGGATCAAGTTTTCAGACAGGTTAAGGGCCGTTTCCCCTGCGAAGAAAATAGTTTTCAACGAATTCTCGTCATCTGCTGCCAGAAGAACTTGCCCAGCCGCCCAAATACGGTCAGGGCGTTGCGATCCCCATCCCGTTGCGTCTCCTGCCTGGCTGGCAGGCCCAGCGAGTCGGCCAGTTGGCGATCGGGAGGCGCAATGTCTTCGTCGCCGCGCTTACTCGACAGCCAGCGGTTGAATGTACGCGCCACCATCCGTCTTTGTTCAACTGGAGCTTCAGCGATGAACGCCCCGCGCAGGTCGTCCATGTCTGCAACCTCCAGGTAATTTGCCTGGTAATATTTCTTCAACGCCGCGAAGAAGGGCTTGTCACTCAGTTGCCTGCGCAACTCGGTAAACATCAGCGCGCCTTTGGTCAGCACAATCGCAGCATACTGGAAAGAATTTCGATAATCGCGCGCCGGACGGTCGGCTGCCAGGTCCTCACCACCGAACGTCCGATACAACCGGTAGACGCCTCGCAACTGGTCCTGAAGCACAGCTGCAGCTCTTTTCTCTCCGTAGAGATCCTCGTAATACAGCAATGCCGACCAGCAGGCCAGCGACTCATCCAGGACAGGTTCTCGCGCGGGATCGTTTCCCACTGTCGTACCCCACCATTGATGCGCGATGAGATGAGCTACGGTCCACTCCAGGCTGTCTTCGACTGAGGCGCGTTGTTCGCGGATGAGTTCAGGCATATTGCGCATCGCTTGAGATTCAAAATCGACATAGAAGGCACTGGCAATAACTACCAAACCGCCAAATTCAGTGCTGCCGAGTCCCGCTACCAGCGGCGCTTCTGAAATAGTAACTGTGGTTAGTGGCAGGGGACCGAAATACGACTGGAAAATTCTGGCCGCATCCGCGGCGTTGGCTAACACCCGGCGGCCGACCCTTTCATGTTCGGAAAGGAAAATAGACCGGATAGTCAGGCTGCCAACCGCTCGTTGCTCACTGCGCAGGCCGCTGCCGGCGATGATCGCGAAGTCGCGTAATGCAGCGCCCGAAAACGAATGCACGGTGTCTAAATCCGATCGATTTGTCTCCGGTGCCGAAGCAAAGACAGCGATGCCGGCAGGTGCATGAATCGTAACTTCATAGTCCGCTGCTTCCGTGAACAACAGGTCGCCAACGCTGGGATCGACCCGGCGCCGCCAATCGTCGCCGTCCTGCACTGCGAGGACTGGAAAAGCCGTCCCCAATAACATCACGGACCCGGAGCGAAAGCTTATTTCGCGCGCACGCCGCGTTTCACGTTCACTTCTGATGGCCGCGCTCACCTGCTTGATCACATGCGTTACCAACCCCGTCTCTTCCGCCTCGATTTCTGGCACTGTGCCTTTGAAGGTCAGCATCAATTCTGTTGAGGCAGCAGGTGCGAGGGACTCGCGCAGGTTTATGCGCAAAGTGGTTGCCTGATCATCAAGAAAGAAAGACAGGGGCTCGTTACCCCGGGCGGATTTAACATCGGTTACGTCGATGTGCGGCTCGTCCGCTTCAGCCTCTTTCTCTCTCGGGTTTACCCCCGGTGGTTCAGAGCGCACATTCGAGTAGAGGTGAAAAAAGACGACTGAGGTCGCCCGATCGCCTCGATTGGTCCAACGCACCCGCTCACTGCCGGTATAAGTTCGGTGCTCAAAATTCAACGCCAGATTGACAATGTATTTTGGCCGCCTGGATTCACGGTCGGTAGGCAGCTGCGCGGCAGGGCTCGCCCGGAGGATCTGTAATGCAGCCAGCAACAGACCAATCAGCAGCAGCGGTGCCGGCAAAGTCATTTTCCGGAAGCGATATTCTGTCCGTGAGGGGGCACTACGAAAGCTTCGTGCCGCTGGTCTACTGAAGTGCTTAAGCATGGAGACTGCCTGGAGTTATCGCTTAGTCCGAACTGACCGAACTCGTTGCCTGGAAACCGGCGGCAAACCCTCGGCTATGGTGATCGAGCGAACGATATCACCTCTCACAATCCGATCGACTACTTCCATACCGGAAACAACCTGACCAAACACAGTATACCCACCGTCCAGATGCGGCTGTGGCGAATGCGTTACGAACCATTGTGAGCCGCCCGTGTCCTTGCCCGAAAGGGCCATGCCCACGGCACCGCGCTCGTAGGTTGCTTCGTTAATCTCGCAACGAATCGTGTAACCCGGGCCGCCGTTTTGATCGCCACGTGGATCTCCGGTCTGAATCACAAAGTTTGGGACCACGCGGGGAACAGTCTGCCCGTTGAAATAACGCTTGCGCGCGAGGTTCACAAAGTTATCGACAGTCAGTGGCGCCCGATCGGGAAAAAACTCCATCACGAATGACCCACTGGTGGTATTGACCGTTGCTCGCACCGGACCAACGCGCGCCAGGGCCCGCTCATAATCACTCGTTGTGTTGCGCGTCCGCACCGTTCCGACACGTCCGCGAAAGTCACCAGCCTGATTCTCCCGCAAGACGGCCACGGCTTTGCGCCGAATCAGGTAGTCGGTGGAATCCAGCGCTGCAATGATCGCTTGGTCGGCAGTTGCGCTTTTTTGTTTTCCCAGCGCCTCAATAATGGCGAGCGCAGCGTCGTTCAGATCTTTGTCCTGCAGAGCTGCGGGTAACGCCTGGCTCAGTGCCAGAGTATTCCCATTGCGGGCCGGCAGTTCAGCCAACAACTCTGCGGCGGTGGCGCGGATAACCACATCTGACTCCATTAGTTGTTTACGCAGCACCTCGTCCAGTCCTTTCGGTTTGAAGGACGCCAACGCACGCAGCACCTCCGGGATCGCATACTCAGAATGAACGGCAACCAGGGTGTTGATAGTAATGCCTGAGTTTTTATAATCGACCAGCGCCAGCAATATTCTGACTGCCTGTTCTCCAAGCAGCTTCTTGTCTTTGGTTGATTCGGGGAGTGCTTCGATTGCGCCCAACCCCTGGGCCAGGCTGGATGCGGCCTTCCAATTCAACAGGATCATTCTCTGGGCATTCCTCGCGGCTTCAGCTTCAGCTCCTAACTCCCTGAGATAACCCGGTGGCGAAATTCGCGCCAGTGCTGTCTCAATCTCGGGCGCGGGGTTGAGCCTGGTACGTGCCTGCCTCAGGAGCGCGAGGGCTGACTTGTTCTTGGTGCCCTGCAGGAGGCGACCCAGGGTGGTGGCTATCTCCAGGACCTCGTTGGCGGTGCCAGGCTTGAACGTCTGCAGGAGCAAATTACCTCGCTTAAGAAGCGGCGCCGCCGCGCGAGGATCTTTAAGTGCAGTTAGGGACCTGATCCCGCTGACTCTGACGCGCAGATCGGGATCAAGCAAAGCGCGATCGAGTAAATTGCTGTATGCCTCCCTGTCTTCAGTGGCACCGAGAACACGTGCCGCGTTGGCCCGCACGATGGGATCCGGGTCGTCAATCAAGAGTTGCCGCAGGACGGGATTTCCGTCATTCAGTTTTAGCCGGGCCAGGGCGTTGGCTGCGTTAGCACGGATGCGCGGGTCCGAATACGTCAAAAACCTGGCGATAACCTGGCCTGACTTTTCTGGACGCCCCCGCAGGGCCGCAGTCAAGCCCAGGAGGATCACTTCGATGTCAGGGGCCGAGCGCCTTCCGGCCTCAAAAGCAAGTACCTCCAGTATCGCCGCCTTAATCGGCAACGAACGCGCCTCTTCTGACTTGGGAAGAGCGGCTGCGATCTTTCCCAGGGCTTCAACTGCGCGCGCGCGGATGGCCGGCTTCTCTCTTTGATCTGGGCTCGCCGCCGCAATCAGCGCTGCCGCCGCACTGGCTGATTCAATTTCGCCAAGCGCGAAAGCAGCCATGGCGCGCACCTGCTCGTCACTGTCCGTTTGCAGCAATTCAATTAGTTGAGGAACGGCGCGATCATCCCCAATTCGACCGGCAGCCAGGGCCACACGCCGGCGTACCGCGCTGTCTTTATCGGCCAGCAGCGTTATCAATTCGGCGTCCCAGCGTCGCTCATCTTCGGCGCGCAGGATTCGCAGACTGAGGTCATGATTGGCGGCCCGCCGCGAAGCACGATCCTGTGCTGCGGTCTGGAACAACGCTCCCATTGCCAGTAGAGAGACGCAGCAGGCAACGACCAATGGTTTTCGACGTTTGAAAGTGTTCATGTCGCCCACATTGTATCGGTCACCCCCTGGGACCGCACGCTTCCAGCGTGCCGCTCGTTGCCCAGGAAGATAGCCAGTGAGCTGTGTGTATTTCGTGAGGACTTAATTAGTAGGCAAAGGAGATCATTTTCCATTTCTCATTGGACATTTCTCATTTAGCTATTTCACCTGGGACCGCACGCTTCCAGCGTGCCGCTCGTTGCCCAGGAAGATAGCCAGTGAGCTGGGTGTATTTCGTGAGGACTTAATTAGTAGGCAAAGGAGATCATTTTCCATTTCTCATTGGACATTTCTCATTTTAGCTATTTCACCTGGGACCGCACGCTTCCAGCGTGCCGTTCGTTGCCCAGGAAGATCGCGGTGAGAAGGGTGTATTTCGCTGAGAACTCAATTATTAGGCAAAGGAGAGCATTTTCCATTTCTCATTGGACATTTCTCATTCACCTGGGACCGAACGCTTCCAGCGTGCCGATACTGCGCACGAGACTTGCTCCACAGGAACCTGGTCGGCAGCATGGGGGTCAGTAATATCGGGTAGGAGGCGGAGTCACCTCCGCCGTCCTCCCACACCACCGTACGTACGGTTCCGTATACGGCGGTTCATGAAGCAAGCTGGAACCGTAGCCGT
>Ga0209798_10000409_pt1 | contig 25490 bp, 13 predicted proteins | sample DOMMetBare3Fresh_FD_187475 | JGI IMG/M metagenome (GOLD analysis project Ga0209798, IMG submission 187475) | Wetland sediment microbial communities from St. Louis River estuary, USA, under dissolved organic matter induced mercury methylation -... | ecosystem: Environmental > Aquatic >... | reverse complement strand
CTGGGTGCCGTCGCGCGTGCGCGACCATTCGACGGCACCGACATGCACGACGACACGCGGCGCCACGCCCGATTCGTCGGTCGAAAGCACCGAGCGCAGCTTCCCGGCCAGCGCCAGCGCCGCCTGTTGCGGGGGCATGGGGCCCGGCATCACACAGGCGAAGTCCGCGCCGTTCAGGCGTCCTGCGAACGCGCCGGGGGCATCGACGTCCTGCAGCACCTCGGCGATCGAGCGCAACGCGCGATCGGTCAGGTCGCGCCCCAACGTACGGTTCAGTCCCGCCAGATCGGCCAGGCGCACGAGCAACAGGCAGGCCTGGGCGTGCTCCGAGTCGTCACCGACGATCGCAGACAGCCTCTGCAGGAAGTGCGCGCGATGGGGCAATCCCGTCAGTGCGTCCTCGTGCGCCTCGCGTCGCAGCTGTTCGACCTGAGTGGCCTGGGCCTCGAACAGGCGGCGCACGCGCTCGACCATGGCGTTCATCGCCTGCGCAACGCGGCGCAACTCGGGCACCTCCGGTTCGTCCACCTGCACGAATCGGCCCTCGACGAGCGCATGGGCCTGGGCCACGGTGGCGTCGAGCGGACGCCGGATGCGACGCACGCCGATCGCCGCCAGCGCCATCGCCGCAGCGCCGAGCAGAGCGAGCAGCAGGGCCGAGCGCGAGCCGCCGCGCCACAACTCGTCGTGCGCATACGCCACATGGCTCGTGACCTCGACGCGGCCCAGCGCACGCCAGCCGTCGCTGACCTGGGCCACGCCCGTCGGCGACTCGATCGGCCACAGCGCTGTGAACCATGCCGGTGCCTGTCGTGCGGACACGTCCGCGGCGCGCTCGAAGGCCGTGCTGCCGTCGACGCGTACGAAGCGGATGCGGCGGTAGAAGCCCGTGTCGAACTGCGCGGCCAGCAGCAGCTCCATCAGTTGCGCGTCGCCCTTCTGCTGCGACAGCGCGAGCGCAAGGCTCTGTGCGTTGTCGTTGTTCTTGACGCGCAGCTGTGTGGCCAGCGTGTCCCGCGAGGCGTGCAGGTTCACGCCCACCGCGCCGGCCAGGGCCAGCACGATGACGGCGGCCAGCAGCAGCCCGATTTGTCGCATGAGACTCATGACATCACCATACCTTCCTTCGAGGGACCCGACGGGCCAGTCCGGGGATTCCGGCTGCCGTGTGGGCGGTGGACTGGGGGGTGTTCACAGGAAACCTTCTGCCCTGGCCTTGGCCAGCACTTCGCGCCAGCGCGACAGTCGCGCCTGCGGATCGCCCGCGCTCTGCGGCCCCACGCCCTGCCACAGGCCCTCGCTGTTGAAGCTGAACACGGGCGTCAGGTCGGGTCGGCGCGACGCAGGTCGCACGCTCGTGACCAGGTTGTCGAGGATCAGGGGCTCCGCACCCGGCTGCGGGTAGTAGGCCAGCACCATGTGGGCCTGCCCCTCCGCGCCCGTGCCGGCGGCCGCGCCGCCGGTGGCAGTCTGAAGCCGCACGTACACCAGGCGCAGACGCGCCGCGGGCGCGCCCATTGCCAACAGGCTGAAGTACTTGGCGATCGCGAAGTCCTCGCAATCACCCTGGCCTTTTTCGAGCAGCTCGAGCGGGCTGGCCCAGTGGTCGGGCTCGCCCCAGGTTTCGCTGTCTTCACGGAACAGGATGCGCCGGTTGAACCAGCCGTTCACAGTCGACAGCTGGGCCTCCTCGTCCTGCGCGGCGCCTTGTTGCAGCATGGACTGGAAGGGTGCCACGGCCGCCACGGCCCGCGGCCCCAGGCGCTGTGCCGCAACCTGCATGCGCGCCACGTCGAACGCCCAGGGCGTTGCGGCCAGCACCAACACGAGCCCCATGACCACCGCGCGCATCGGGAAGCAGCGCACACGAAGCGCACGAACCGGCGGGGAGGGCGGCTGCGACAGCAGGGGCACGGGTGGGGTGGCGGTGTTGGAAGCGGCTGCAATGCGAAGGCGCACACCCTCCGGTGAACGCCCATCCGTTGCTACATCGGCCATCGCGGGGCGATTTGCAGCACCTCGTGACAAAGCGCGGCGGCGCCGGACAAGTTGCCGTGGAATACTCCCGCCCGCCCGGCAACGCCACCTTCCGTGTGCGAGTTCGGCACCTACACTCTCAAAGTAATAACTACTCACAAATGGGTGCAGCCACTGCCGCTCGGGCATGGCCGACCCACCGACCTCCAACAATGCGACGATCGCTGTTCAGATTCACGGGCATGACCGCAGCGCTGCTGTGTGCCCATGCAATCCACGCGCAGAGCCCGCCGCCTTTGCTTTCCAGCAATGACGCACTGCGCAGCGCGGCCCAGAAGGCCATCGCGGCCAACCCGGAAGTCAGTGCGCGCCTGAATGCGCTGCGCGCGTCGTCTGCGGCGATCGATGTCGTGCGCGGCGGCCTGCGTCCGAAGGTCGATCTGGAGGCGTCGGCCGGGCGCACCGATGACCGGATCACGACGCGCACGCCCGAGTCGGCGAACCTGTCACGCAACGGCATTGCGCTGTCGCTGACCCAGCTGCTGTGGGACGCCAACGTGATCCGCAGCGATGTCGAGCGCGCGAGCAGCGAGCAACGCGCGCGCTGGTTCGAGTTTCTCGACAGCACCGAGACGACCGCACTGGAAGCCGCGCGCGCGCACCACGATGTCATGCGCCAGCGCACCCTCGTCGCGCTGGCCGAAGACAACTACGTGCAACACCGCTACGCCGCGACCCAGATCGGCAGCCGCGTGCGCGCCGGCGTGGGTCGTGGCGTGGACCTCGAGCAGGCCAACGCGCGGCTTGCGCTGGCCGAGAGCAACCTGACCACCGAGACGGCCAACCTGCACGACGTGACGGCGCGCTATGCCCGCATCGTGGGTGAACTGCCGCCGGCACGCGTCGGCAAGGGCGTGGCCTCGAACGCCGGATTGCCCGCCAGCGCAGGCGAGGCGATGACGCTGGCCGTGCAGGCCAGCCCCGCGATCAGCGCGGCGATCGAGAACCTGCGCGCCGCGCGCGCCACCGGTCGCGGCCGCGAAGGTGCGGCCTGGCAGCCCCGCGTGGAAGCCCGCGTGCGCGCCGGCAGCGGTCGCAACTTCGACGGCGTGCCTGACCAGAAGCGCGACACGAGCGCCGAACTGGTGCTGAACTGGAACCTCTACAACGGCGGCAGCGACCAGGCGCGCATCCGCCAGGCGGCCGACACCGTGAACCAGGCCGCCGATCTGCGCGACAAGGCCTGCCGGGATATGCGCCAGGTCGCCGCGATCGCATTCAACGACACGCGCAAGTACGCCGAGCAGCTCGAGCAACTCGACCGCAACGTGCTGGCGATCGAGAAGGCGCGCGACGCCTACCGCCAGCAGTTCGACATCGGCCAGCGCAGTCTTCTGGACCTGCTCAACGCGGAGAACGAGCTGTTCACCGCGCGCCGCGCCTACGCAAACGCCGAGTACGACCTGCTGATTGCGCAGGCCCGCACGCTGGCCGCCGCGCAGCGGCTGACCACGCAGCTCGGCCTGACGCGCATGGAGACCACGGGCCTGGACATGCCGGCGGCCGCCAACGCCGGTGACGACGCGCCTGCGCGCTGTCCGGTGTTGGCATACGACGCGCTGGGCACCGCGCCGCGCGGAGAACTCGACGCTCGCGCGCAGCGGCTGATCCAGCAGGCCCCTGCCGCAGCGACGGCACCCGCCGCCACGCCACCGCGCAAGTGACGCGTCGCGCCCGACGCGCGGCGCTTGCTGGTCTCAGCACAACCTAGCGCCGCGCAGGAGGCAGGTCGGTGCACGAACCGTGCGCCACCTCGGCAGCCATGCCGATCGATTCACCCAAAGTCGGGTGCGGGTGGATCGTCTTGCCGATGTCCACTGCGTCCGCGCCCATCTCGATCGCCAGGGCGATCTCGCCGATCATGTCGCCGGCGTGCGTGCCGACGATGCCGCCCCCGACGATACGGTGCGTCTGCTCGTCGAACAGCAGCTTGGTGAATCCCTCGTCGCGGCCGTTGGCGATCGCGCGTCCTGACGCGGTCCAGGGGAACAGGCCCTTCTTGACCTTCTGGCCGCTGGCCTTGGCCTCGTCTTCGGTGAGGCCGACCCAAGCCACCTCGGGATCGGTGTAAGCGACGCTGGGAATCACGCGTGCGTCGAACGCGGCCTTCGTGTCGCCCGAGGCCACTTCGGCCGCCACATGCGCCTCGTGCACGGCCTTGTGCGCGAGCATCGGCTGGCCGACGATGTCGCCGATCGCGAAGATGTGCGGCACGTTGGTGCGCATCTGGACGTCCACCGGGATGAAGCCGCGCTCGCCGACGATCACGCCGGCGCGCTCCGCGCCGATCTTCCTGCCGTTCGGGCTGCGGCCCACGGCCTGCAGCACGAGGTCGTAGCGCACCGGATCCTTCGGCGCGGCCTCGCCTTCGAACCTGACGTGGATGCCGTCCTTCTTCGCTTCGGCGCCCACGGTCTTGGTCTTCAGCATGATGTTGTCGAAGCGCCTGGCGTTCATCTTCTGCCAGACCTTCACGAGGTCGCGGTCGGCGCCGAGCATCAGCGAATCCATCATCTCGACCACATCGAGCCGCGCGCCGAGCGTGGAGTACACCGTGCCCATCTCCAGGCCGATGATGCCCCCGCCGATCACGAGCATCTTCTCGGGCTTGCTGCGCAGCTCGAGCGCGCCGGTGGAGGTGACGATGCGAGGATCGTCCTTCGGCAGGAAGGGCAGCTTCACCGCCTCGGAGCCGGCCGCGATGACGGCGTTGACAAACCTGATCGTCAGCGACCTGCCGTCGGCGGTCGCGACCGTCAGGTGATGCGGGTCGGCGAACTCGCCCGTGCCCTGCACCACGCTGACCTTGCGCATCTTGGCCATCGCGGCGAGCCCGCCGGTGAGTTTGCCCACCACCTTGTTCTTGTGCGCGAGCAGCTTCGCGAGGTCGACCTGCGGCTTGCCGAATGTGACGCCGAGGTCGGCGAAGTGGTTCACCTCGTCCATCACCGCAGCCACATGCAGCAGCGCCTTGCTCGGGATGCAGCCCACGTTCAGGCACACACCGCCCAGTGTCGGGTAGCGCTCGACCAGCACCGTCTTCATGCCGAGATCGGCGGCACGGAACGCCGCGGAGTAGCCGCCCGGGCCGGCGCCGAGCACGAGCATGTCGCATTCGAGGTCGGCGCCGCCGGCATGGCGCGCCGCGGCCGGGACCACGGCTGCACGGGTGGCCGGTGTGGTGGCCAGTGGCGCGGGCGCAGGTGCCACTGCGGCTGCGGCGCTCGCCTCGAGCATCAGGATCGGCGAGCCTTCGCTGACCTTGTCTCCGATCTTGACCTTCAGCTCCTTCACGACACCCGCGGCCGACGACGGGATCTCCATCGACGCCTTGTCGCTCTCGATCGTGATCAGCGACTGCTCGGACGTGATCGCATCGCCGGGCTTGACGAGCAGCTCGATCACCGAGACGTCCTTGAAGTCGCCGATGTCCGGAACCTTGACTTCAATGACTGCCATTGCGAGCCTCCTGCCGGGCCGCCCGGAAGGAGGCGGGCACTCCCGCCTCAGGGGGCTGCGAACATTGTGAGCTTGGGGGCGCCATGTCTACCCTCTGTACTTGATGGAGTGCAGCCGCACCGGCGCGGCCGAGTTCTTGTCGAATTCGCAACCCGCGGCCACTCCGATGCGAGCCACCTCGCTGGCGCTCCGGGCCCGGGCATAGCTCGCATGCATCGCGCCCAGCGCGAACGCGCGGCCCGAGCCGATCGACCAGAAGCGCTCGAACTCGAAGACCTCGCGGTACGAATACACCCCGAACAGGCCGCGGGGGTTGGCGATCAGAACGGTGAACTGGCTGCTCTCGTAGGGGTCGGCGTCCTCCTCCTTGGGATTGAGGAAGAACTGTTCCTTCAGCTTCGGGTGCAGCTTGAGGAACGTGTCGAACACCTCGTCGCGCGAGTGCAGCTTCAACTCGTCGTTCGGCAGCGCGGTCAGTGCCTTGCGCAGCACCGGGAAATGCGCGGTGGTGCCTGACATGCCGAAGTACGAGTCGCCGACCTTGAACAGCTTGTCGTTGTCCTCGTAGCCGTGCGGCAGACGCGTGTCGCCGAACGTCACGAGGCTGTCGGCCGCGATGGCCAGCTGCGCGCCCTTGCGCACGACGCACACGGTCGTCACAGCAAGACGCGGCGGAAGTCCGCCAGGATCTGGCCGAGGTAGGCGTTGAAGCGCGCCGCCGCGGCGCCGTCGATCACGCGGTGGTCCCACGACAGCGACAGCGGCAGGATCAGGCGCGGCGCGAAGGCCTTGCCATCCCAGCGCGGCTCGATGCTGCTCTTGCACACGCCGAGGATCGACACCTCGGGCGCGTTGATGATCGGCGTGAAGTAGCGCCCGCCAATGCCGCCCAGCGAGCTGATCGAGAAGCAGCCGCCGCTCATGTCCGCCGGTGACAGCTTGCCCTCGCGGGCCTTGGCCGCCAGCTCGCTCATCTCCTTGCTGATCGCGAGGAGGCCCTTCTGGTCGGCTTCCTTGATCACCGGCACCACCAGCCCGTTGGGCGTGTCGGCGGCAAATCCGATGTGGAAGTACTGCTTGAGTACCAGCTGCTCGCCGTCCAGAGAGGCGTTGAACTCCGGGAACTTCCTCAGCGCGGCGACGCAGGCCTTGATCAGGAACGCGAGCATCGTGACCTTGACGCCGCTCTTCTCGTTTTCCTTGTTGAGCTGCACGCGAAACGCCTCGAGCTCGGTGATGTCAGCGTCGTCGTGGTTGGTGACGTGCGGGATCACGACCCAGTTGCGATGCAGGTTGGCGCCGCTGATCTTCCTGATGCGCGACAGGTCCCTGCGTTCGACGGGGCCGAACTTGGCGAAGTCGACCTGGGGCCAGGGCAGCAGGCCCGGGAACGCGCCACCGCCTGACGCCGGCGCCTTCGCCTTCTGGGCCGCCGTCAGCGTGTCCCCGGTCATCACGCCCTTGACGAAGCTCTGCACATCGGTGTGCGTGATGCGGCCCTTGGGACCCGTGCCTTTCACCTCGGCCAACGGCACGCCGAGTTCCCGCGCCAGCTTGCGGATGCTCGGCGACGCGTGAGGCAGGCCGCCAGGCGCCACCACGGGCTCGTGCATGGGCATCACGGCCGGCGCTGCGGTACGCGTCGCTGCCTCCGGCGGTGTCACCGCTGCACTGGGGGCTTCGACCGCCGGCGCGCCCGCGACGCCCTCGAGGACCACCACCGCCGTGCCTCGGTTGACCGTGTCGCCGAGCTTGACCTTGACCTCTTTGACGACGCCGGCATGTGACGACGGGATCTCCATCGAGGCCTTGTCGGATTCGACGGTGATGAGTGACTGTTCGGTCTTGACTGCATCGCCGGGCTTGACGAACACCTCGATGACCGCGACGTCCTTGAAGTCGCCGATGTCGGGCACGACGACGGTGACCGGGCCGGCGGCGGCCGCGGCGGGTGGTGCGGCCGCCGCCGCTGCGGCCGCGATCTGGGTCTGTACCGGTGCGGGTGCGGCGGCCGTCGCACCCGCCGTATCGAGCAGCATCACGACCGAGCCTTCGCTCACCTTGTCGCCGACCTTGACCTTGAGCTCCTTGACCACGCCAGCCGCCGACGACGGGATCTCCATCGAAGCCTTGTCGGACTCGACCGTGATCAACGATTGCTCAGCCTTGACGGTGTCACCCGGCCTGACGAGCAGCTCGATGACGGCGACTTCCGTGAAGTCGCCGATATCCGGCACCTTGACTTCGACCAACGCCATCGTGTGTCTCCGTTGTCGTTATGCGTACAGCGGGTTGATCTTGTCGGCAGCGATGCGGTACTTGCCGATTGCCTCGGCGACCTTGGTCGCGGTGATCGAACCTTCCTCGGCCAGCGCCTTGAGCGCGGCGACGACGATGTAGTGGCGGTTGATCTCGAAGTGCTCGCGCAGGCGGCTGCGGAAGTCGCTTCGGCCGAAGCCGTCCGTGCCCAGCACCTTGTAGGTCCGGCCCTTGGGGATGAAGGCGCGGATCTGCTCGGCGTAGTTCTTCATGTAGTCGGTCGACGCGATCACCGGGCCATGGTGCTTCTCGAGCTGCTGCGTCACGAACGGCACCCGCGGCTCGGCCGCGGGGTGCAGCAGGTTCCAGCGCTCGCAGTCCTGGCCGTCGCGAGCGAGCTCGTTGAAGCTCGGGCAGCTCCAGACGTTGGCCGCGACGCCCCATTCCTTCTCGAGCAGTTCCCTGGCCGCGATCGACTCGCGCAGGATCGTACCGCTGCCCAGCAGGTTCACGCGCGGCGTCTTCTTCGCACCCTCGGTCAGCAGGTACATGCCCTTGAGGATCTGCTCTTCGGTGCCTGCCTTCAAGCCCGGCATCGGGTAGTTCTCGTTGAGCAGCGTGATGTAGAAGAAGACGTTGTCCTGGCGCTCGACCATGCGCTTCAGGCCATGGTGCAGGATCACGCCGACTTCGTGCGCGAAGGTCGGGTCGTAGCTGATGCAGTTGGGGATCGTGCCGGCCAGGATGTGGCTGTGGCCGTCCTCGTGCTGCAGGCCCTCGCCGTTCAGCGTCGTGCGCCCCGACGTGCCGCCCAGCAGGAAACCACGCGCCTGCATGTCGCCGGCGGCCCAGGCCAGGTCGCCGATGCGCTGGAACCCGAACATCGAGTAGTAGATGTAGAAGGGGATCATGATGCGGTTGTTCGTCGAGTACGACGTCGCCGCGGCGATCCACGAACTCATGCCGCCTGCTTCGTTGATGCCTTCCTGCAGGATCTGGCCAGCCTTGTCCTCCTTGTAGTACATGACCTGGTCCTTGTCGACCGGCGTGTACTTCTGCCCCTCCGGGTTGTAGATGCCGATCTGGCGGAACAGGCCTTCCATGCCGAAGGTGCGGGCCTCGTCGACCAGGATCGGCACGACGCGCGGGCCCAGCGCCTTGTCTCGCAGCAGCTGTGTCAGGAAGCGTACGTAGGCTTGCGTGGTGCTGATCTCGCGCCCCTCGGCGGTGGGTTCGAGCACCGCCTTGAAGGTGTCCAGCGGCGGTATCGTGAAGCTCTCGGCGGCCTTGGTTCGCCGCTTGGGCAGGTAGCCGCCCAGCGCCTTGCGCCGCTCGTGCAGGTACTTCATCTCCGGCGTGTCGTCGGCCGGCCTGTAGAAGGGAATCTTGGGCAGGTCGCCGTCGGCGATCGGGATGTTGAAGCGGTCGCGGATGTAGCGAATGTCGTCGTCGGTCAGCTTCTTGGTCTGGTGCGCGGTGTTCTTACCCTCGCCCGCGCCGCCCATGCCGTAGCCCTTCACGGTCTTGACCAGCAGCACCGTCGGCTGGCCGCTGTGGTGGTGCGCGGCGTGGAACGCGGCATAGACCTTGGCCGCGTCGTGGCCGCCGCGACGCAGCGCCCAGATGTCGTCGTCGCTCATCTTGGCCACCATCTCGAGCGTGCGCGGGTCGCGGCCGAAGAAGTTCTTGCGAACGAAGGCGCCGTCGTTCGCCTTGAAGGCCTGGTAGTCGCCGTCGAGCGTGTCCATCATGATCTTGCGCAGCGCGCCGTCCTTGTCGCGCGCCAGCAGCGGATCCCAGTTGCTGCCCCAGACGAGCTTGATGACGTTCCAGCCGGCACCGCGGAAGTCGCCCTCGAGCTCCTGGATGATCTTGCTGTTGCCGCGCACCGGGCCGTCCAGGCGCTGCAGATTGCAGTTGATGACGAACACCAGGTTGTCGAGCTTTTCGCGCGCAGCCAGGCCGATCGCGCCCAGCGACTCGGGCTCGTCCATCTCGCCGTCGCCGCAGAACACCCAGACCCGGCGCTTGCTCGTGTCGGCGATGCCGCGCGCATGCAGGTACTTCAGGAAGCGCGCCTGGTAGATCGCCATCAGCGGCCCCAGGCCCATGCTGACGGTGGGGAACTGCCAGAAGTCAGGCATCAGCTTCGGGTGGGGGTAGCTCGACAGCCCTTTGCCGCCCACTTCCTGGCGGAAGTTCAGCATCTGCTCCTCGGTGATGCGCCCTTCCATGTAGGCGCGCGCGTAGATCCCCGGCGCACTGTGGCCCTGGATGTAGAGCAGGTCGCCGCCGTGCGTGCCGCCGCTGTCGGTGTCGTCGGCATGCCAGAAGTGGTGAAAGCCGGCAGCGAACATGTGCGCCAGCGATGCGAACGAGCTGATGTGGCCGCCGAGATCGCCGCCGTCCTCGGGGTGCAGCCGGTTGGCCTTGACCACGAGCGCCATCGCGTTCCAGCGCATGTAGGCGCGCAGCCGTCCTTCGAGCTCGAGGTTGCCTGGGCTTTTGGCCTCGTCGGCCGGCTCGATCGTATTGACGTACGCGGTGTTGGCCGAGAACGGCCGGTCCACGCCGTGCTGGCGCGCCTCCTCGAGCAGGTGGTCGAGCAGGAAATGCGCACGGTCGCGGCCCTCGGTGCTGATCACCGCGCTCAGGGCGTCGATCCACTCGCGGGTTTCCTGGGGATCGAGGTCGCGCGCGTCGGCGACGGACGCTGCGGCAGGCAGTTCGGGCACTGCGGACATGGTGTTGTCTCCTGCTGTTGTTCGGGGCGGTGTGCGCCGATGCGCGCCGACCATTTCGTGTCGGTCGCGAGTGTCGCACAAGTGCAAGACTTTTCAAATAGTGGCTGGCTATCTCATGATGTGGGAAGCACGCCGCACGCTTGACCTGCTGCGGGAGAACGCCCCCCGATAATCGATCGTCATGGCCACACGCTCCGAACTGCCCAGACCCAACGAAACCGGGCAGTCGCGGGTGCAGCGGCTGTTCGGGCGCTGGTGGCGACGCCAGTCGCCGACTCAGCAGGACCGTTTTGCCACGATGGCGCCGCTGATCTCCGTGCTGTTGTTTCTGGCGGCGATCATTGCGGCGTTCTGGTACCTGCGCAACGAGGAAATCGAGCGCGAGGCCGATGCGGTGCAGCGCGACACCGAGATCGCGCAGCAGCAGTTGCGCCTGGTTCTGTCGGAAGACCAGGAGCAGCTGTTGCGGCTCGCGCGGGAGATCGCCAGCCGTTCGCTCGACACCCGCACCTTCGCGCCCGCGGCGGCTGAGTTCGCGCGCGAACGGCCGGCGCTGACCCACGTGAGCTGGCTCACGCCCAATCGCGCGCTTCGCGCGACCTATGCGACGGCGATGTTCCATCCTGAAGTCAACCCGACCGGCGAGGCCTTGGCCGCCGATCTGCCGGTGGCGGGAGAGAGCAGCGAAGCCGAGCGTGCGTTCGGCAGGGCGCGCGGCCTGCGCTCGCCGACGTACAGCGCCGCGTTCCGCAGCGCCAACGGCACACCGGTGTTCCAGCTTCATGTGCCGCTGTACGAGCAGGGCGTCTTCTCGGGGATGCTCATCACCGAGTACTCGATCGAGACCCTGCTTCGCCAGGCGGTGCCGCCCGAGGTGACGCAGCGCCATACGGTCGCCGTGGTCGATGCGTCCGGCCAGGAACTGGCGGGCAACGTGCTGCAGATGCCCGGCCGGACGTCGAGTCGCCCGACCCTCGTGTACGAGTTGCCGGTGGCGCCATTGACCAATGGCATGGCGCTGCGGGGCATGGGCTGGCGTACCTCGGTTGGCCTGGTCAGCAACACGCTGTTCTGGATGGTCGTGGCGCTGTCGGTGCTGACGGTGTGGATGCTGCTGGGCACCTGGCGCCACATGCGGCGCCGTGGCCAGATGCAGAGCGCCCTGGTGCAGGAGACCAACTTCCGCCGGGCGATGGAGAACTCCATGCTGACGGGCATGCGCGCGATGGATAACGAAGGGCGCATCACGTACGTGAATCCCGCGTTCTGCGCCATGACCGGCTTCTCCGAGGCCGAACTGGTCGGGCGCGTGCCGCCGTTTCCGTACTGGCCGCTGGACCGTGTCGACGAGAACATGCGCCTGCTGCAGCAAGAGCTGCAGGGCCGCAGCCCTGCCGGCGGTATCGAGGTCAAGGCGATGCGCAAGGACGGCTCGCTGTTCGACGCACGCATGTACGTCTCGCCGCTGATCGATGCGCGCGGCCATCAGACCGGCTGGATGACGTCGATGACCAACATCACCGAGGCCAAGCGCATCCGCGATCAGCTTTCCGCCTCCCACGAGCGCTTCACCACCGTGCTCGAGGGCCTGGACGCGGCGGTGTCGGTGCTGTCGGTGCAGCAGGGCGAGTTGCTGTTCGCGAACCGAAGCTACCGACTCTGGTTCGGCGCCGACCCGAAGGGCCATGCGCAGCTCGCCGGCCACGCGTCGGTCCTGCCGCTGCTGCACGGTGACGACGGCGACGATGTCGACAGCCTGTCCGGGCTGCCTGCCGAATCGCTCACCTCGGGCGGGTCCGACCCGCGCGAGGTGTACGTCGAGCCGCTGAAGAAGTGGTTCGACGTGCGCTCGCGCTACCTGCAATGGACCGACGGGCGCCTGGCACAGATGCTGATCGCCACCGACATCACGTCGCGCCGTCGCATCGAGGAGCAGGCGGCCCGCCAGGCCGAACGTGCCCAGGTGACGAGCCGCCTCGTCACGATGGGCGAGATGGCCAGCTCGGTGGCGCACGAACTGAACCAGCCGCTGGCCGCGATCACGAACTACTGCAATGGCATGGTCTCGCGCGTGCGAGCCGACAGCATCGGCAAGGACGACCTGATCGCGGCGCTGACCAAGACATCGCGCCAGGCCGAGCGTGCAGGGCAGATCATCCATCGCATCCGCAGCTTCGTGAGGCGCAGCGAGCCGCAGCGCCAGCGCTCCGATGCCAAGGCCATCGTCGACGACGCACTCGAACTGGCCGGCATCGAGCTGCGCCGCCGCAACGTGGCTCTGACGAGTTACGTGGCGCAGCACCTGCCACCGTTGGACTGCGATCCGATCCTGATCCAGCAGGTCGTGCTCAACCTGCTGAAGAACGCGGCCGAGGCGATCGACGCGGGCCAGATGCCGCCCGCCCGTCGCCACATCGAGCTGCGCGTGCTGCCGCACCATTCCCCCGAGGAAGGGGGGGTCGTCGAGTTCAGCGTCACCGACCAGGGTCCGGGCGTGCGCGAGGACGTGCTGGCGCGGCTGTACGAGGCGTTCTATTCGACCAAGGTCGAAGGCCTGGGCATCGGCCTGGCGCTGTGCCGCTCCATCATCGAGTCGCACCGAGGGCGGATGCGGGCGCAGAACCTCTACAATTCGGGTCGCGTCACGGGTTGCCGTTTCTCGTTCACTTTGCCCGTCGACCTGCCGGTTCGCCCCGGAGTTACCGGCCCCGTCACCAGCGCCGAAGCCGCGCCCGGCGCGCTTGTCACTGCACCTGCGGATCCCACACCATGAGCCTGATTCCCAAGAAGGGCACGGTCTATGTCGTCGACGACGACGAAGCCGTGCGCGATTCCCTGCAATGGCTGCTCGAAGGCAAGGACTACCGCGTCAAGTGCTTCGATTCGGCCGAGTCGTTCCTGTCGCGATTCGATTCTCGCGAGGTGGCCTGCCTGCTGGTGGACATCCGCATGGACGGCATGAGCGGCCTCGAGCTGCAGGACCGGCTGCTCGAACGCAAGAGTCCGCTGCCGGTCGTCTTCATTACCGGGCACGGCGACGTGCCGATGGCCGTGACGACGATGAAGAAGGGCGCAATGGATTTCATCGAGAAGCCCTTCAAGGAAGCCGAACTGCTCGGGCTGGTGGAGAAGATGCTCGAGCAGGCGCGCGGCGCCTTCGCGCACCACCAGGAGCAGGCCAGCCGCGACGCGCTGCTGTCGCGCCTGACCACGCGTGAAGCCCAGGTGCTCGAGCGTATCGTCGCCGGCCGCCTGAACAAGCAGATCGCCGACGATCTGGGCATCAGCATCAAGACGGTGGAGGCGCACCGTGCCAACATCATGGAAAAGCTCAACGCCAACACCGTGGCCGACCTGCTGAAGATCGCTTTGGGCGCACAGACGGCCAAGGCTTAAACGAACCCACCCCCCCCGGAGCGGCTTGTGCCGCTCCCCCGCGAGGGGGCAACACCGGCGGCCCGGCACAGCCGGTTCCGCGGTGTTCACTCGGTAAGGCCGCACGACGCGGCCTTCCTTCCTTTGGATGGAGATTGAGTTGACCGCGCAGATCATCGACGGTGCAGCGATCGCCAGAAGATTCAGGGCCGAAGCGGCCCGTCGGGCCGCGTCGCTGGGCGTGCGCCCCGGCCTGGCGGTGATCCTGGTCGGCGACGATCCGGCGAGTGCGGTCTACGTGCGCAACAAGGTCAAGGCGTGCCAGGAGGCGGGCTTTCACTCGGTGCTCGAGCGCTACGACGCGACGATGGGCCAGGACGCGCTGCTCGCGCGCATCGCTGCGCTCAACGCCGACACGGCGATCCACGGCATCCTGGTGCAGATGCCGCTGCCCAAGCACCTCGACCCGCAGCGCGTGATCCAGGCCATCGCACCGGCCAAGGACGTGGATGGCTTCTCGGTCGCCAGCGCCGGCGAACTCATGACCGGTCTGCCCGGGCTCAGGCCCGCGACGCCGGCCGGCTGCATGAAGTTGATCGAATCGACCGGCGTGGACCTGCGCGGCAAGCACGCGGTCGTGGTCGGGCGCAGCAACACGGTGGGCAAGCCGATGGCCTTGCTGCTCTTGCAGGCCCATGCCACCGTCACCATATGCCACAGCGCGACACGCGAGCTCGGCGCGCATCTGCGGCGTGCCGATATCGTGGTCGCGGCGGTCGGCCGACGGAACATGGTGACGGCCGACATGCTCCAACCCGGCGCGATCGTGATCGACGTGGGCATCAACCGCGGGGAAGACGGCAAGCTGTGCGGCGACGTCGACTTCGCTGCCGCCAAGGAGGTGGCCGGCTGGATCACCCCGGTGCCCGGTGGCGTCGGCCCGATGACGATTGCGATGCTGTTGATGAACACCCTTCAGGCCGCCGAAGCGGCCACCTCGATCCGATGACGACATGACAAATACGAGCAACCCCCTGCTGCAATTCGACGGCCTGCCGGCCTTCGATGCGATCCGTCCCGAGCATGTGGGCCCGGCTGTCGATCGACTGCTGGCCGATGCGAACGCCGAACTCGAACGCGCGGTGGGCGACGCGACGCCCGACGACTACGAAGCGATGAGCGCGGTGCTCGATGTCGCGACCGAGCGACTCGGCCGCGCCTGGGGCATCGTCAGGCACCTGCACGCCGTGGCGGATACGCCCGAGCTGCGCGCTGCCTACACGCGCGACCTGCCGCGCGTGACGGAGTTCTTCACGCGGCTCGGCGCTGACGACCGCCTGTACGCCAAGTACAAGCGCATCGCGGCGACCCAGGGCGCGCGCCTGTCGCCGGCACGCCGCAAGGCGCTGTCCAACGCGCTGCGCGACTTCGTGCTCTCTGGTGCGGAACTCCAGGGTGAGGCCAAGCGGCGCCACGCCGCGATCCGGGAGCGCCTGTCGGCCTTGCAGCAGCAGTACTCGGAGCATGTGCTCGATGCGACCGATGCGTATGCCTACTACGCGGACGCCGACGAACTCGACAGCGTGCCCGACGACGTGCGCGCCGCCACCCGCGAGGCCGCCGCAGCGCAGGGCAAGTCGGGCCACCTGCTCACGCTGCACTACCCGGTCTATGGACCGGTGCTTCAGTACGCGACGAACCGCGCATTGCGCGAACGCCTGTACACCGCCTACGTCACGCGAGCCAGCGACATGGGTCCGCCCGAGCGTGACAACACGCCGCTGATGCGCGAGATCCTCGCACTCAAGCAGGAGGAAGCGCGGCTGCTCGGGCACCCGACTTATGCCGAGCTGTCGCTCGTGCCCAAGATGGCACGTACCGCGACCGAGGTGCAGGTCTTCCTGCGCGACCTGGCTGCGCGCGCGCGGCCACACGCCGAGCGCGACATGGCCGAGTTGCGCAACTTCGCGGCCTCGCAGCTGGGCCTGCCCGACCTGCAGGCCTGGGACCTCGCGTTTGCGCGTGAACGCCTCAAGCAGGAGCGCTATGCGTTCTCCGACGACGAGGTCAAGCAGTACTTCACCGAGCCGCGCGTCCTGCAGGGCTTGTTCGAGATCGTGCAGACCGTGTTCGAGGTGCAGATCCGGCCCGACGTCGCGCCCCTGTGGCATGACTCGGTGCGCTTTTTCCGTGTCGAGCGCCAGGGCCGGTTGCTGGCCCAGTTCTACCTGGATCCTTATGCGCGCGCGGGCAAGCAGCCTGGCGCCTGGATGGACGACGTGCGCGTGCGCTGGGCGCGGCCCGACGGGCCCGTGCAGACCCCGGTGGCCACACTCACCTGCAACTACGCAGCACCGTTGGGCGACCGGCCTGCGCTGATGACTCACGATGACGTCATCACGCTATTCCACGAGTTCGGCCATGGTCTGCACCTGATGCTCACCCGCGTCGAGGACATCGGCGTGTCGGGCCTGTCCGGGGTCGAGTGGGACGCAGTGGAGCTGCCGAGCCAGTTCATGGAGAACTTCTGCTGGGAGTGGGACGTCCTGTCACGCATGACTGCGCACGTCGACAGCGGCGCGCCGATGCCGCGCGCTCTTTTCGACAAGATGCTCGCCGCCAAGAACTTCCACAGCGGCCCCGAGACACTGCGCCAGGTGGAGTACGGCCTGATCGACATGCGTCTGCACGCCGAGCCCGGCAACGAGGTGCGCCTGCAGCAGGTGATCGACGAGGTGCGCCTCGAGGTGGCCGTGGCCAGGCCGCCTGCGTTCAACCGCTTCCAGCACAGCTTCTCGCACATCTTCGCCGGCGGCTATTCGGCGGGTTACTACAGCTACAAGTGGGCCGAGGTCCTGTCAGCCGACGCGTGGAGCGCGTTCGAGGAGTCCGGCCCGCTGGATGTGCCCACCGGTCGCCGTTTGCGTGAAGAAATTCTCGAAGCCGGGGGCAGCCGCAGCGCGATGGAGAACTTCATCGCGTTCCGCGGCCGTGAACCCCGTATCGATGCGTTGCTGCGTCATCAAGGGATGGCTTGATGTCCCCGCGCGCGGGGGTTAGATTGCGGGTCATGAAACCCGCACTCCTGCTTGGCGCTCTCGTGCTTGCTGCGAGCCCGGCGCACGCCCTGTTCAAGGTGGTCGGGCCCGACGGCCGCGTCACCTACACCGACCGACCGCCGAACGCGGTGGAAGGCAAGGTGCAGCCCGTCAATCGCGATGGTGGCGGCGCAGGCGATTCGGCACTGCCTTTCGCGCTGCGCCAGATCGCGACGCGCTTTCCGGTCACGCTGTACACGACGAGCAATTGCGAGCCGTGCAGCTTGGCGCGTGCCTCGTTGGTGCGGCGCGGCGTGCCGTTCTCGGAGCGCATCGCAGAGGCCCAGGAAGACCGCGAGGCCTGGACCCGGCTCGTCGGCGGGCCGGAGGCGCCCGCGCTGCGGGTGGGCGGCCAGGTGCTGCGCGGCTATACGCCCTCGACGTGGGACGAGACGCTCGATCTCGCGGGTTACCCGAAGGCGTCGCTGCTGCCGGCGAACTGGCAGCCGCCCGCCGCGCAGCCGCTGGTCGATCGCAGGGCCAGCACCGGCCCCAACCTGACGCCGCAATCGTTGCCCGTACCGTCGAGCCCGGCGCCGGTGGATCCGCGCTCAAACCCCTCGGGCATCCGGTTCTGAGGCGGCCGCGCGGGCGAGCCGGCTCGCCGGCCAGCGCGCCGCCAGCAGCAGCGCGGCCATCAGCCACATCGGTGCGGCCACCGTAGTTGCCGCCGCGAGCACGCCGAACAGCAAGGGCATCGAGATCGTTGCTGCGTTGGTGAACACCATGCGAAGCGCAAGCGCCTGGCCCTGGCGATCGGCGGGTGTGGCCTGGTGCAGCGTGGACAGCACCATCGGCTGCACCGAACCGAGCGCGACGCCGAGCAGCGCCGAGCCGGCCATCATGCCCGCCATTCCCGGCAGCCAGGCGTAGACCGCAAGCACCGCCGTGGCCAGCGTGATCGCGGCACGCAGCGTGCGCGCCTCGCCGATGCGATGCGCCCACGCGAGGATCGCCAGGCGCACCGCCGTGGCGGCGACCGCGAACGCGCTGAGGACGCCACCGATCGCCGAGGCGCTCAGCTCGCGCGCGTGCCCCACCACGGGTACCGTGAAGCTGTGCGAATCCCAGGCTGCGGCCATCGCCACGTTCACGAGCAGCAGGTTGCGCACGACCGGATCGCGCAGCAAGGTCCACGCCGGCTCCTGCGGTGTGGCGGCCGTTGCCGCGCCCGTCGGCTTGGCAGCGCCCGCCGGCACGCGCGATGCCGCCCAGGCCGCCGCGAGCGGCAGCAGCATCGCGACGGCGAACGCGGCTCGGTAACCGCCATGGTCGATCACGAGTCCGGTGACCAGAGGCGATACCGCGTTGGACATCGCCGGCCCGAGCGCGACCCAGGAGAACACGCGTCTGAGGTCGTCGGGATCGCGTGCCATCTGGCCCGCCTCGCGCTGAATCGCCACCGCGGCGACCGACAGCGCGCCGCCGGTGAGCAGCCCCGACAGCGCGAAGGCCCACAGCTGCTGCGCCAGCACCGGCAACAGGGTGCCGACGGCGGCCATCGCCACGCCCCAGACGACCGGGCGGCGAAAGCCGAATCGATCGGCCAGGCGGCCAGCCCACAGGGACAACACGATGGGTGCCACCGCGTACAGGCTCAGCAGCGCGCCGACCACCCACTCGCCATGACCCTGGTGCAGCACTGCCAGGCTGGCGGCCACTCGCGTGGCCGCCATGCAGCCATGCAGCGCCACCAGCGTCGCGACAACGTAGAAGAATGCGCTGCGCGGCGCGGGGCCCGCGCTGCTCACGCGCCGGGGCCCTGTTCCTCGTTGCCTTCTTCCAGCCCGAGCAACTGGGCTGCACCCGGCGCGGGCATCGTCTCGACGCCGCGCAGCTGGCGCGCCATCGCGCGTGTGCGCGTCTCGGCCTCGACAATCGTGTTGCTGGCCTCGTCGAGCTTCTTCTTCGTGCGCGCAAGGACGCCGCCGAACTTCTCGAACTCGGACTTCACGGCACCGAGCACCTGCCAGACCTCGGCGCTGCGCTTTTCCAGTGCCAGCGTTCGAAACCCCATCTGCAGGCTGTTCAGCGTGGCCAGCAGCGTGGTCGGTCCGGCGAGCATCACCTTGTACTCGCGCTGAAGGCTGTCGACCAAACCCGGGCGGCGCAGCGCCTCGGCGTACAGGCCTTCGGTGGGAACGAACAGGATGGCGAAGTCGGTGGTGTGGGGCGCGGCGATGTACTTGTCACGGATCGTGCGTGCCTCGAGCTTGAACCGGTTCTCGATCGCGCGGGAGGACGCCTCCACCGCGTCCTTGTCGGCACGCTCCTGCGCGTCCATCAGGCGCTCGTAGTCCTCGCGCGGGAACTTGGCGTCGATCGGCAGCCAGACCGGGGCGCCATCGTCGCGGCCGGGCAGGCGGATCGCGAACTCGACGCGTTCGCTGCTGCCGGGCACCGTCTGGACATTGGTTGCGTACTGGTCGGCGGTGAACACATCGGCGAGCAAGGCCCCCAGCTGCACCTCACCGAACACGCCGCGGTTCTTCACGCTGGACAGCGTGCGGTTGAGCGAGCCGACGTCGCGCGCCAGGGTCTGCATCTCGCCCAGGCCTTTATGCACCTGCTCCAGGCGCTCGGCCACCTGCTTGAAGCTCTCGCCCAGGCGCTGTTCGAGCGTGGCCGAGAGCTTCTCGTCGACCGTTGCGCGCATCTGTTCGAGCTTTTGTGCGTTGTCGGCCTGGATCTGGGTCAGCTTGGCCTCCACCGCCTGGCGTGTGTCGGCCATGCGCTGATCGTTGGCCTGTGCCAGCGCGTGCAGCGCCTCACCCTGCGCCTGGCCGAAGCGATGCAGTGCAGCGTCCTGCGCCTCGCGCGCCGCACGGCTCTGGTCGGCCAGCGACTGTTGCGTCGCCGCGAGCTGGGTGCGGAACGAGTCGATCTGCTCGTTTTGCGTGCGCGCCACGTCACTGCTTTGAGCCAGCAAGGTCTGCTGGAACGTCGCCAGCGTGCCGGTCAGTTCCTGGCGCGTGGTGCGCGCGCTGTCTTGCACGTCGGCCCGCAGGTGGCGTTCGAGGCGATCGGCCGCCTCGCCGTCGCCACGGCGAAGCACGAGCCACACCAGGAGCACGGCGACGAGCCCGAGCAGCGCCAGCTGGGCCAGGGGAATCCAGGACGGCATGCAGCGATTGTCGCCGCACATGCAGCGCACGCTGGCGAGCGCTGTACTTCGCCCGAGATGCCCGCGTCGCGCTCAGCTGCCCGCGGGCACGTCGGTCATCAGCTTGCCCCGGTTGATCAGCTCGGCAATGATCTGGCTGTCGGTCGCCGCGCCGCCGAGGCCGAGCGTGGCGCGGATGTCCACGCCGGTCAGCACGATGCTCTGGTCTTCCGCCCCGCTGCCATAGGTACCGCCCGCGAAGCCGCCGTTGGAGCTGATGCGGATCGTCGTCGTGCCGCCGCTGACGTTGAAGTCCAGGTACTGCTCGAGAGAGGCGCTCGTGGTCTCGCCCTGCAGCAGGTCGCGCAGGTCGAGGATGTCGCCACCGGAGGCCGGTGCGGCCGAGTTGAAGTCGCTCACCGTGTCGACCGCAGGTGTCCCGGCCGCGCCCTTGTCGGCGAGCTTCCACGCGAACGTGTCGGCGCCAAGGCCGCCGGTCAGGGCATCGTTGCCCGCGCCGCCGTAGATGATGTCGTTGCCCGCACCGCCATCGATCGTGTCGTTGCCCGCGCCGCCGTCGATCCGGTCGTTGCCGTTGTTGCCCGTGATCGTTTCGTTGCCGGTGCCGCCGGAGATGACGTCGTTGCCGGTGCCGCCGGCGATCGTCGTGAGTTCCGTGATGGTGCCGGTGCCGCTGGCATTGCCGTTGGATGTCGTGCCGTTGACCACGCGTGTCGCGGTCAGCGTGAACGTCTCCGGGGTTGGTTCGCTGATCGCGTCGCTGATCACGGGCGCCCGCACCAGGATGCTCGTGGCTCCTTCCGCGAAGGTGGCCGACGTGGCGCCCGGCGCTGACCAGGTGGTTCCGCCGTCGGTGGACACCTGCAGCGCCCCCGACGTGTAGTCCGAGCCCGCCGTTGCCGTACCGTTGGACGTCGCGAGGTTGACAGGTGTTGCCACGCCGCTGGGTGCCGACAAGGTGACTTCAAAGACCGCGTAACCCGCGTTCTCGGCCACGAACGCAGGGGAGACCGCCAGGGCCGGCGCCGTGTCGTCGTTCGTGATCGTGGCAACACCGGTGGCTGTCGCATTGATGGTCGTTCCATCCGGGTTCGAGGCGATCAGGTTGAAGGTCTCGCTGACCTCGTAGAGGGCGTCGTTGACGATGGGCACACGAACCTGCACGTTGCTCGTCTGCCCCGCTGCAAAGACCGCGCTGGTCCCCATGACCCAGGTGGCGCCGCTGTCGGTCGATACCTGCATGCCTGCGGCGTTGAAGTCGCTTGCGCTGGCCGTGACGCCTGCCGTGCTGAAGTTCACCGCCGTGGCCACGCCGCTCGCCTTGGACAGGCTGACGCTGAAGACTGCGTAGCCTCCTGCGACGTTCTCGGCGACGTTGAAGCTGTTGACGGCCAAGGTCGGCCGGTCGTCACTCGTGCCCCCGGATCCTGTGCCGTCGTCGCGGATCGTGGCGACGCCCTGGGGGTCGGCGATCGTCGCATTGGTCGGGGCAGTCAGGTTGACGTTGAAGGCCTCGGTACCCTCGTAGGTGTTGTTGTTGCTGATCGGCACCGTGAAGGTCTGGGTCGTGACACCGGGAGCAAACGTGAGGACGCCCGATCTCGTGCTGTAGTCGCTGCCGGCGATGGCTGTGCCGTCACTCGTGGCGTAGCTGACCGTCACGGTCTGACCCGACGCCGCCGACAGGCTCACGGTGAAGGTCGCATTGCCCGTGGCCTCGTTGACGACGATGTCGTTGATCGCGAGGGCCGGCGGGGCGTCGTTATCGATGATCGTTCCGACGCCCAGGTTGTCTGCGATGGTCGCGTTGGTCGGTGTCACGAGGTTCACGTTGAACGTCTCGTTGGCCTCATTGAGCGCATCGTCGGCGACCGGCACGGTGATCGTCTGCGTCGTTACGCCCGGCGCGAAGGTCAGCGTACCGGTGGCCGCGGTGTAATCGCTGCCGGCGGTGGCCGTGCCGTTGCTGGTGTTGTAGCCCACCGTGACGGTCTGGCCCGACGCCGTCGACAGCGACACGGTGAAGGTCGCCGTTCCCGCGGCTTCATCGACCGTGACGTCGTTGACCGCCAGCGTCGGCGTCGGGTCGTCATCGGTGATCGTGCCCGTGCCGCTCGCGCTCGGATTGAGCGTGTAACCGGCGCCGGTGCGGGTGGTGGCCAGCAGCGTGAAGGTCTCGCTGGCTTCGTCCAGCGTATCGTTGACGATCGGCACGCGCACGCTCACGTTGCCCGTCTGGTTGGCCGCGAACGTGGCGGTGGTCGCCGTGGTCCAGGTCGTGCCACCGTCGACAGAGACCTGCATCCCGGCGACATTGAAGTCAGCCGACGTCGCCGTGCCTGGGATCGCAGCGAAATCGACCGTCGTCGTGACAGGGCTCGTTTTGGACAGGCTGACGTTGAACACCGCGTAGCCGCTGACCAGATTCTCGGCGACGCTGACGCTGCTGACGCTCAATGTCGGCGCGTCGTTGTTGGTGCCGCCGATGCCGGTGCCGTCATCGCGGATCGTGCCGACGCCGAGGTTGTCGGAGATCGTGGCGTTGGTGACGCTCGTCAGGTTGACGTTGAAGGTCTCGGCCACCTCGAACGGCGTGTCGTTCGTGATCGCCACGGTGACGGTCTGGCTCGTCACGCCGGGAGCGAACGTCAGCGTGCCACTGGTGGCCGTGTAGTCGCTGCCGGCGGTTGCGGTGCCGTTGCTCGTGCCGTAGCCAACCGTGACAGTCAGGTCCGTCGGGTTGCTCAGGCTGACCGTGAACGTGGCAGTGCCCGCGCCCTCGTTGATCGTCAGGTCGTTGACCGACACGCTGGTGGCTCGGCCATCCGTGACCAGCTTGCCGAGGCTGACCAGTTGCGCGATGACCTCGTTGTCGGTCGAGGTCGGCGTCAAGCCGGGCAGTGCGGAGCGCAGGTTCACGCCGGACAGCGTGATGGTCTGGTCTTCCACGGCCGGGTTGTAGGTGCCGCCCGTGAAGCCACCCGTCGAACTGATGCGGATGATCGTCGAGCCGGGCACTGACGTCGTGTCGAAGTCCAGGTAGTTTTGCAGGTTGCCTGCGCCGCCGACCTGGTTTTCGCCGACCAGCAGGCCGCGCAGGTCGATCACGTCGCTTCCGGCGGTGAGGTTGAAGTCGGTGATGACGTCGCTGGCGGGGGTGCCGCCGGAGCCACTTTCGTACAGGCGCCAAGTGAAGGTGTCGGCCCCGTCGCCACCTGTCAGCGTGTCGTTGCCGGCGCCGCCGATCAGGATGTCGTTGCCGCTGCCACCGTTAAGCACATCGTTGCCGCTGCCGCCATTGAGCACGTCATTGCCGGCCTCACCGTTCAGCGTGTCGTTCCCGTCTTGGCCGTAGAGCGCGTCGTTGCCCGCGCCGCCGTTGACCACGTCGTTGCCAGTGCCGGCGAGGATCACGTCGGGCGCCGCGGTGCCATTGATGGGGTCACCGCTGGCAGTGCCATAGATCGTGTTGATCGGCTGGAACGTGGCCGTCACGGACGACGAGGTCGTGTCACCGTCCTTGTCAGTCAACGTGTAGGTCATCGTCTCGACGGTTGAACTCGTCGCGCCGCTCGTCGGTCGGTTGTAGACGTAGGTCGCGTTGTCGAGGGCGACCACGAAGCTGCCGCCGGCGTTCGTTGTGACGGTCAGGGAGTGGGTCGCGGTGTCGTAGGTGCCGCGATTGGCTCCACCCGACGCGGTGATCGATCCGCTGCCCGACGGGTTGTACGTGTACGTGGTGCCGTCGATGACGATCGACTTGACGTAGCCGCCATCACCACCGAACGCACTGCCGATGCTCCCACCGATGAGCTGCCCGCTGGCAGACCGGGCTGGCAGCGTGGCGGCAAGGGCGTTGTCAAGATCGTCGAACCGTGCGACCAGCGAAGCGTTGGTGTTCGATGCCGTCTGCCCGTCGAAGGCGATCGGATTGAGGTAGGTGACATCGGAAATGCCGCTGCCGAAGCCGAAGGCGAACGAATTGACGGTGTTCGCGCTAAGGAAGTTGGTCCAAAGGGTCTCCTCGGCGGCCTGGATGCCGACGTCCGGGCTGCTCTGGTCGAAGCCGCTGCCATTGACAGCGGGCGTGCCAGGGCTCTGACCGGCAGGTGCCAGTTCATTCGTGGTTCCCGAGCCGTACGTCGGCAGGCCATCGGAGAAGAAGTAGCTGACGTTCTGTCCGCCCGCCAGCTTGCCGGCGCTGCCGAAGGCCGTGATGGCATCGGCCAGCGCTTCGTCGTAGTTCGTGCCGCCATTGGCCGTCAGTGCGGCGAGCTGGGTCTTGGCGGTCGCGATGTCGGTCCAGACGTTGCCTTGCGCCTGGGCGTTGGTCGAGAAGGTGATCAGGCGGACCTTCACGTCGCCAACCTGCGCATAGCTGTCGAGCAGATTGTTGATCGACTGCACCGCGCTGGCCAACCGCGTCGTGCCGTTGACACCGTCGGTGGTGCCCATCGAGCCCGACACGTCGAGCACGATCATCAGGTTGGTGCTCTGGATGGCCAGCGTCTCGACGATCGGGGCCACGGGCGCAGGCGCGTCGTCCTCGACGTTGATCGTCAGCGTGCCGCTGCCCGTGTTCGTGCCGTCGCTGGCGACGACGCCGAAGTTCAGCGCGCGCACGTCTTCGGCGCCTGCCACCGGATGGTCGATCGGCTTGAGCAGCGAGAAGTTGTAGTTGCCGCTGGTGTCGATGGTCAGTGTCGCGACGGTCTGTCCGTTGGCAGTGGCCGTGAGCGTTTGCGTGCCCTCACCGGACCATGTCACGGCTTGTCCGCCCGACGTGAGCGCTGTCACGGGCGCCGTGAGGGCCACCGAAGCGATCGGGCTGTCGACGTCGGCGATGGCCATGGTGCCGCTGGCTGTCGCGCTGTTTGTCGTGTCGCCAGGCGTACCGGTGGCATCAGGAAGGCCGCCCGGAAGCCCTTCCTCGGAGACGCTCGCGGAAGCGTTCGCGACCGTCGGCGCTTCGTTGACGTTGCTTTCGTTGAGCGTGATGGTGGCCGTGCGGGTATTGCCTGCGGCATCCGAGGCCGTCACGTCGTAGGTGCCGGAGTTGGGCGCGGTCTCGAAGTCGTTGCGTGCCGAAGCGGCCCCGGCGGCGGTCAGGGTGATGACGCCGGTGTTGGAGATGGCATAGAAGCCGTCGGCACTGGTCGCGGTGCCGGTGGCGGCGAACCTGAAGCCTGTGACGGCCACGTTGTCGGTGGCGGTGACGCTGGCCACGGTGGCGCCGGCGACCTGGTTCTCGGCGTAGCTGAAAGTCTGCGCGGCCAGGGTGGGCGCCACGATGTCCACCGTGTAGCTCTCGGTGTCGCTGGCCGTGGCGGAGTTGCCCGCCGCGTCGGTGGTGCTCACCGAGGCGTCGATGGTGCGGTCGGTGTCGGCGGCCAG